>JAABUV010003000.1_pt1 | contig 22000 bp, 34 predicted proteins | sample 5559971 | NCBI WGS metagenome assembly JAABUV01 (sample SAMN10711881, study PRJNA513362) | rock metagenome | isolation source: Antarctica rocks | place: Antarctica: Victoria Land, Knobhead nord | collected 2015-12-19
TACTATGAGATGTTTCAAATTTGATCAAATGTAAATTTGCTTCTAAAAAACATTCGTTCTCAGCGATACTTGATTATTGATGACCAGCTCAAAGAAATATAAGTACCTTCGAGGCCTGCAGCTGTTCGCCTGCAGCTGTTCAATAGCTGAACACTATTTTGATGATCGCTAGACCTAATTGAGGGGGGTGTATATGTAGTGAAATGATGCGTGTACATGTAGTGAAAAGGGGTGTACGTTTAGTGGTTTCCATAACGAATTGATACATATGACTAGATTATGTCAAGACTACGTCAAGACTACATCAAGACTACATCAAGACTACAACATCAATAGTCGTGTCGGGCTCGGCTTGACAATGCTTGACAAACTCTCTATACTTGTCTCTCTCCCTCGAGTTATCGAAAGCTTCTTAATAATTAGCTATACCATAATATACCCTCATACTGTGCCTGCTTAGAATATCACATTGCCATATAATTCATATAGACTTCGTCTATTCTCTGGGCAGGCCTCGTCTAACACAAGACGTTCGACATAGTAGAGTATGCTGATCTTCTGCCCGAACTATCAGAATAATCGTCAGAAGCTGACATGTGTCGTTTGTTTCTGCTTCTCTGAACATCGTCTAACATCTTCAAAAAGCCTACATGCAGTCACAGGCTGGGTGGTTCGCAACGGCATGCTCAGTCAATATTCCCTGACGAGAAATCAACTCTACGAATAAATGAAGAACAGCGATAGAGCAAGAAGTCAAGACAGACCAGAAAGATAGAACAGAGTACAGATTAAGCAGTAACAACAAACTGAAGTCAAAACAATCAAAGAAGTGATGAGATGTTTTTACCCTAAGGTTTCCTGCCAGACATTTTAAATAGAATGCCTTCATTAGTTATAAATAACCAGACAGTAAGTAGTGTATGAAATCAAATAAAAAAAAGGAACGAAAGAATCTTCGTCTCTGTTTGAGTGACATAGTGACTTAACTTTTGCTATTTCTGTAGAATTTAGAAGTAATCAGCGGTCGCAATAATTGAAAAATGGACAGAGATTCACATCTCGAAATGTTGCAGCCTTGCTGCCACTAATTCATCACCTCATTCATTGATGAGCGGCGAGAAGATAGCATGTGGGTGGAAAACATGGAAATACTGCGAATGAAAAACATGATCGGCATGCATTTAAAGAGCTCATCAAGACTGGTATATACACAACTGAGAGCTGTAAATATCGATCAAACGACTGCTGCCGTGCATCTGACGTTTGAATGAAACGCATGGAAATCACAGTTGGAAAAACAACAAATGAGAGGAGAAAAGTCGACGGCTCGCCGAAGAATTGAAAATATATTGAATTTCACGGCCTGGCAAGGTAGAAAGAAATATCATCTAGCATTTGGTTCATTTGCAAAACCTGCTCTCCCGTGCTCCCTCTCCCGTTCTTCCTCTCTGTTCCCCCTTTGCTCCTTCGATACTCCCACCTGCTCCCTCGTTGCTCCCCCGTACTCATATAGTCCTCCTTGTAGAGCGGACGCCAACGATTTGTTCCGCTTCTTGCACACAGCACTGCCAAGATGACAAAAAAATAAATCCCAACCTCAACCCCCCGGCAAGTTTTAGGGTGAGCGCCGCATAGGCTTCAAAGGGAGATTCAGACATTGCTATCAGCACTCACGTCGGATGGCTTTCAAGGTCAAGTATCGGGTGAGAGAGCTCGGAAGTCGGCAAGATCGTAGAGTATGTCACCTTACTAAAATATAACAAGGAGGTGAGTTTGAGATATGTCGCAGCAATATTTTGGCCCACGCCATCACCTTTGGATATTTGTTGGGGAGATACTCCAACATCTCCGCTTTCCAATGTATGAGGCAGGGGTTTCAGACTTGAAGCGCTTAAAAATATGAGGCGTGGTACCTGAAAGCCTTTGATGGCTTCATACGCGCGCTCGCGACATAACCAAAAAGATCTACATATTGAAACCAAACCTTCTTCAAGAACTTTCCAAAAGTTCCAACCGTACTTCTCTCACCCAAAACTCCCTCTACCTCTCCAATCTACTACCACCAAAGGATAATCATGACCATCTACCCTCCACCCCCGGCCCCTGCCTCATCCCGCATGCTCTCCGCAACCTTCGTCGCCCTCTGCTCTGCCCCCCACAGCATCTGCAACTGTGTCTCGCGCCCTTTCGCCCTCGCAACTCCTTTCATCCGCTCCAGCAAAGAGAGTGCGCTCTTTACAAGGACAACAGTGAGGGCTTTCATCACAGCTGCCCATTCTACTTCTGAGTTGATAGCGTAGTCTCCGATGAATAGGTCGTAGCAAGAGTTTTTTTCCTGATGATGACGATGACGATGATGACGATGACGATGACGATGATGATGATGGCGGGGCGAGGCGTCGCTCTGCTGTTGTTGGTCTGGATGGGTGGAGGATGATGATAATGCGCGGCGCTGGTTGTACACGCGCACGACCTCTTCCAGGATGGACACGAGTCTGTTGATGATGACCGCCGCAAGCATCATGTGGTCCGAGCGAGTGCCGCAGTGTGTGCAGTCCAGGGTTTGGGTGCAGTGCTGGAGGGCGGTTTTGATATGGGCGAGGGTGAAGTGCGTGGTTTGGATTGAGATACGGCTCGATCTGCTTTGGGATTCCTCGAGGAGGGCGGACATGGCTTGGGGGCAGCGGCAGAGCGTTCGGATGTTGGTTTGGGTGGAGATTTCGGATTCGGAGGTTGGGAATGCGAGGTCTTTGTCGGATGCAGACGTCGGATGGGTGCTTATACTGTCGTTCTCAAATGGCCATTGAGGAGTTGAAACTGAGATTGGACTAATAGAGGGGATGATAGGGTCGAGGCGCGGAGAGGATGTGAGGTCAGGGGAGGGTATTTGATTTGGGATTGAGTTGCCGACCGCTATGTAAGTTAGCGTTTCATTACTCAATTGATTTAAGAAGTTGCATGTGGGACATCTGGAGCGTCATACTCTCATTCATAGTCTCAACGATATTTGGATAGCTGAAATCAAAATTTGAGGCATCGTGATCTTGTGGACTATTGTTGCGCATCAGGTCAGGAAGGAATCGACCGAAGAGTATTTCTTCTTCCTCTACCCCAGGCCCTTGAATGATATCCGGGCTCGACATTGTTCCTACCGGAGTATTCTCATATCGAGGCGTTTGATCGTCGTACACCGTGTCAAAAGTCTCCTCCCTACACCTAGAGCAAACTTCTGGATGCGTTCCGCGGCCAGACAAGTTTTGCTGATTCGGCGATGTTTCATTCTGGCTAAAAGTTCTTCTCCGAGACCTTGTCCGTCGATTGGCATCGTGATTCCGCTGGATCTCCTTTTTGCTGCGGTATTTGGTGTACGAGCAAGCAGTGGAGGAAGCCTTGCACCGGAAACAGCCCGGTTTCTGGCCGTCGCATCTAAGCTGAGACGACACAACATTGTCATTAGTGACAGATTCTTAGACCATAGAGCGTTTCGCTCAACCTTTTTCGCCCGGCAGCTGTCACAAGCAAAATGAGCCATGGCATTTCCACCTTGTTCGGCCCCTCCAGTACATCGCTCCACAAATTGCGTCTCATTGCTGCTGGCGTTATAATGCAGGGTGCCGAACATGTTATTCGTGGCGCCTGTGGCGCCTAAAAGCCAAGAAACACTTATTAAAATCTAGACTCTGAAAAGATGTGTTCTGCAGTTCTGCAGCAAGACTAAGCCAAGTAGAGTGATATGAGCTGATCAATTGGATGCTCAAATTTTACCGCCCGATGATATGCGAGACTTCTGGGCCCCACAGGTGTACAGGCAGATCAAGTGAGACAAAAGAAGCTGGGGGACTCTGCAAGATAAAAAGAGTAAAACCATCATGGTGTGAGGGAAACGAGGCTGAAGGATATGCTCCTCCAGACAAATCAAGGGTCGTGTAAATTTGCATGCTGCTTGCACTGCGCTTTTCCCTTTCTGCGCCAATGGTTGATGCAATGGCGGGGCGTTAGGCAGGATTGATGCTGATGCGTGGGCAGCCTTGATTGCCTGAGTTGTCTGTCCTGCTACCCTGCAGGAGTGTGGTGGGGTATGACGGATGGGTGCCACAGCTGTGGAGTAGCGGTCGGAGCGATTACTCAAAAGGGTGTTCAGTTCACTTTTTTCCTTTTGCGGAGGTGTTCTTTCAAGCATCTTCCACAGCACTCCAAGCACTTTTGCAGTGTCCCTCACTCGTATAGGCACTGGCCTAGTCACCCTTCAAGCAACAGAACAACATGACGCCCGAGCCGTTCGAACCGTCCAAAGACATGCCGAGCCTTACAGACAAGGTCTTCCTCGTCACCGGAGGTAAAAATCACATCCTTGGGGCCCAGTATCGCTTAGAGTGAGTGAGTCTTCTACTGACCGAGAGATCTTTGCGTGCCTTTAGGAACATCAGGACTGGGGAAGGAAGCCGTCTTAGCTCTCTCGCGGAAGCAGCCGTCGCGGATCTATTTCACCGGTCGAAACTCAAAAGCCGCGGCCGAAGTCATGTCACAAGTGAAGAGTGAGAGCGCTACGAGGAATCCTTCCCTCAACATTACCTTCCTCGAATGCGACCATACTTCTCTCCCTTCCGTCCAGGTTGCTATCAAGAGGTTCCTGTCTGAGTCACAGCGACTCGATACCCTCTTCTGCAATGCCGGGGTGATGGGAACGGATCCCAGTCTGACAAAAGATGGCTACGAACATCAGTTCGGGATCAATCAAATGGCACATGCTCTCGTGATCAAGATGCTTCTCCCTACACTGCAGAGCAGCGCTCAAGAGACTGGTGACGTACGTGTCGTCTTTGGTTCTTCTATTGGCTTCCGGTGGACGCCATCCGGAGGCATCCGTTTCGATGAGCTGAAGACCACACAAGACTATTGGTTTGCCGGGCGATGGGTTCGATATGGGCAAAGCAAGCTTGCCAATGTTGTCTACGCATCAGAATTAGCTCGACGCTTTCCCGAAATCACTTCCGTTTCGGTTCATCCTGGCGTTATCTACACTAATCTTTGGAGTGTTAAGTGGAGTCTACTGAACCGAGTGTTCGTCTACCTTGCCACTCTGGGCCAGGCTGTCCCTGTGGAAGAAGGAGCACGTACTTCATGCTGGGCTATGACTACGTCTAAAGCAAAGCTCTCAAATGGCGCCTTCTACGAAAAGGTCGGAGTGGTTGGTTCGCCTTCAAAGGACTCGTCAAACGCGGAACTGGGTGAGAAACTGTGGACCTGGACACAGAATGAGCTTGAGAAGTATGGAGATTGATTAAACGGAATTGAGATGATGATATCATCGGCGTGAGGTGGTGGTGATCGTGAATGGAAGGGGCGAAATGGGGCTTCTGAATCCGAGACCGCCCAGGTCCTTCTCCTATACAAAGCGGCTTAATGTTCGCTATCTTTTATTACTATTATTGAAAAACTGCTTTGACTATTGTGCTAGACGTGCTCCTATCACTGCACATTCATCATCTCCTCTACTTCTTCAAAAGTCTGGGCAAATTGACCTTCCAAGATCAACGACTGAAGCATTTCAAGCTACAAATGGATCTAGTAAGAGGAATTTCCCAATCGGATGGTTTAAAAATGTACTACTCGAAAGAGGCAATATTCCGACGTTCCAGGCTTTACACTAGGTGACCTAGCCCTGATGCCTCTTTATCATTTTGATGCTGCAGGAATATCAAGAATGGCATCCATCACAATACCAGAGCAACTAACGACAGACCTCAAAGGCAAAAATGCGATTGTAACAGGTTTGTGAAAAGTCCTCATTGCTAAAGACGCAATAGCAAACTGATTTTGTGGAAATGGCTAGGTGGGGCTTCAGGTATTGGGCTTGCTGCAGCCAAGATCCTTTCCTCCCTAGGCGCCAAAGTCCACATCTTCGATATCACTCCGTTAGAAAACGCGGACGCTGATTCAGGCCCTGATCTTATCTTCCAAACCTGCGATGTCACATCATGGGTTGAACTACGCAGTGCTTTCCAATCTGTTGGACACATCGATATGGTCTTCGCAAATGCCGGACTCGGAGAAACGAAGAATTACTTCTCCGACACTCTCGACAACGATAGCAATCTGCAGGAACCTCCCTCTACACTCATAGATGTCAACCTGAAAGGAATGCTGTACACGATCAAGTTGGCTTGGTTCGCCATGAAACAACAGAAGTCAGGAGGTAGCATCGTTCTCACTACAAGTGCAACAGCGTATGTGCCCTGGCAGTCACTGGCCGTATATACCTCAGTGAAACTGGCGGCAAGTACCCTCCTTGTAGCCCACCATGCAGAGCAGCGTCTAATTTCCACGATCATATCAGCTCATCGGAATCGTCCGGTCCCTACGGTCCCTCCTCATCTGCGACAACATCACCATCAACGCCATCGCGCCTGGGGCTACCATCACTAAATTTCTTCCCACCCACCTCCTCGAAGCTGTCAAGGCAATTGGAGCGCCGATTAGCACTGCAGATACTGTTGCCAAAGCTCTGGTGTACTCAGCTACAGCGACTGAGCCGAGGCGCGTGGAGGACTATGGAAAAGACAAGGCTGAGGAGAGGGAGGGCGAGAGGAGGTGGAATGGGAGAGTGATTGTGGTGTTGGGAGATACATACACGGAAGTCGAAGAAATCTATGCGGATCTAAGGCGGATCTGGTTGGGGGAGGAGAATGCGAAGTTGTTTAAGTCGCAGCAAGCTGCAACGGATGGAAGACAGCTAAGCTAGGGGAGAACCTCGTGGTTTCGAGATGACTGGGTTTCATCGTCTAGCTCGAGAAGCTCTTCGGCAAATCAGCCTTGCCAGCTTCCCTATACATCCAGATATTGCTGTCGCTAACGCTTCGGCCGCAATCTTTATCTCTGCACCGCCCAAGGGCACACTGATCGCTCTTAATCGCGTGTTGGAACAAGTCGAATCCCATGAATACTCATTGTAATTATCTACAGTACGAGCCAATGCTAAAGACGCCAGATGGCCAATGTCATATGAGACCATATTGGAAAATCTAAAGAGGTAGTAAGAAGTCCAAAAGAGGGAATCTTCCGAAAGTCTTGGCAGTACAGAAAGCATCATGCTATGCGCCCAGAATTTTTGATTTGGAGGATGGCAGGACTCTAGCTGTTCATCCAAAACCGCTGCTGATGATGATTTTTGGATTGCCAATTGGGCAAATTGTGTTCATCCTCCTCGCTAGCTGTACCGTATGTCTCTTGAGCAACACAGTTGGATGATGGGAAAGATGCTGACGGGTACACCTTCGCTTAGACCTTCGCATGGATACTGGCATATGTCATCTACAATCTATACTTCCATCCTCTTGCCAAATTCCCCGGTCCATTCTGGGCTCGAGCCTCACTAGTCAGCTCTCAACAGGTGCCCATGGTCATGCATCAACACTAATCAAGCACTCAGCTATGGCGAATCAAACACTCCATGAGCGGCCGCTTCCATTGTTCAATCGAGAAGGCGCACCAAAAATACGGTATTCCACAAAATCCATTCCTCGGCCCCTGCCCGGGACAGTAGCAGGATACAGCACTGAATACCCGCAGGCACCGTCTTCCGCGTCTCCCCCAATGAACTCTCTTTTTCCTCCGTCAAATCCTGGAAAGCAGTCTACGGACCCTGGCCAGGCCAATCTCCTTTTGTAAAAAGCGACTTCTATGATATCTTCGGCGCCGGATTCGACAGCGGCTGTATCGGCAGCGAGCGAGATCCAGCCCGGCACACGCAAATGAAGCGCTTCCTCGCGCCCGCGTTCTCCACCAAAGCGCTCACCGAACAGGAGGATATTGTTCAAGCCTGTGTCGATGCTTTCGTTGCGCGGCTGAAGACGGCGCAAGGGATGAAAAGGGCGGGAAAGGGGTTGGATATGACGATTTGGTATGAGATGCTGGCATTTGATATTTTGGGGGAGATGGCTTTCGGAGAATCCTTTCACTGTGTGGAGGTCGGCGAGCCGCATTTTTGGCAGCAGATGATTGCGAAGCATCTATACTTTATCACCGTGGTGGATAACTTGCGGAGGTATCCGTTCGTAAGGTGGTTGGGCGTGAAGCTATTGCCTTGGTTGACGGTGGGAGTTCAGGAGAAGCATTCGGGTTACAGTAGAGCGAAGATTGCGAGGTGAGGTCACTTGCAGTTGCCGTTTCTACAGGAAAAAGGATCCAGCTGCTAACGATATCTCTGGCAAGCCGCTTGGCTTCTTGTGCCCCACGAAAAGACTTGCTCTCGGATGTGATTGGAAAAGCAAGGGCCGGAGAAGTAAGCACGGAAGAACTGACGGCTCATGCGTCTACTCTCGTGTAAGCAAATAAAATACGCCCCCTCTTTTTCCTCACGAACGTAGTCTGACCAGTTCCAGCATCGCAGGCGGCGAGACCGTTGCGGCCTTCCTGGCCGCCGTGACATTCTACCTTTGCAAATCCCCCGCCACGTTACGCAATTTGCAACAAGAGATCCGCTCTCACTTCCCGATCTACGCCTCCATTACGTCCTCGAAAGCCTTACAGCTCCCATATTTGCAGGCGGTAATCAGTGAGGGGTTAAGAATCTATCCTCCCTCGCCACAGGGTTTGCCGAGAGTTTCCCCTGGGGCGGTTGTTGATGGATTTTGGGTTCCAAAGGGAGTAAGTAGATTATGACGAAATGTATTGTTTGCTTTTGGTAAAGCGGCGAAGCTAATGGGTCTGCGGGGATTAGACTGAGGTTTATACAAGTGTATGGACTGTGCATCATGACGCGCGGTATTTCGACCGGCCGTACGATTTTATACCCACAAGGTGGCTTGATCCGAAGAGCAAAGATGTCAAGGAGGCGAGTCAGCCTTTTTCAGTAGGCCCAAGGGGTTGTATAGGGCGCAAGTATGCATTCATCAGGATGTTCCGTGTTTTAATTTTTTTGGAACTTTTGTCTCGTTCGCATACATTCGCTGACTATTCTTATCTTTCTGGACGAGCAGCTTTGCGTATATGGAGATGTCACTCATCCTCGCCAAGCTCCTTTTCACGTACGATCTGGAGCTTCTGGATAAGGGTTTAGATTGGGAAGGTCAAAGCCATATGCATGTACAGTGGTGGAAGCCGGAGCTCTGGGTGCGGTTCAAAGAGCGTAAAAGCCTTTGAAGCCATATCTTTGAAATCAATGATCTACCGGTTCTAATTGTAAGCTATTTGAGCCCGCATTGAATAGCTTTGCTGCATATCGATCACATCAAGTGTCGCTCCGGCCCATTCACTCCGAACCTCATGTCTTTAGACTATGTAACACAACGGATGGAGCATGTACGATTGCAGCACCCTAACGAGGAAACAAATACAACTCTTTCTACACTGGAGCTTCCGCATGGAATTGCAAGGCTGATTCGTAGACCAAGGTCCAAGTACACCTGAGCATGCTGCATATAAATATAGATTTTGCCGGTAGAGAAGGAGTGCGTCAAAGCGACCGGCCGCCTCGAAAAACCTTGGTCAACATAAAGACACAAAATATAGCCAGTCTAGATCTCATCGTCGTACCGACTGACACTGTAATTCTGCTGATATAGAATGCCTTTTGGGGTCTCAGGACGGGGTAAAGAATCGTCGCACATGACATGAGCCTTGTTTTGGTGGACGCCCAGAGCTTCGCTCTGAACCTCATTTAGCCCGTGCTCCATCGAGCTGAGGCGAATGTTGGCCGAGGAACGCATTGTAGACCGGAAGCCGCTGCTAAAAGGTCTGGTGAGCCTTGAAAATAGCGATGATGGCGGATAAGCTTCGAACAGCGGACGAAGTGTTGGTAGACAGGCACTCAGGATGCCAGTGTTGGTTTCAATGATTGACCAGTAGAATGCAGGGGCGTAATGGTCTGGGGTGAATGGTCAGTCGCAGCGATGGAATGGGAAGTTTTGAGGAACTTGCAAGTCACGTCACTAAAGAGAGGATCCCGCAGCGATGAAAAGGCGTATGTGAGGAAGTGAAGGCGCATTATCCCAGTGATTGTCGTGAAACCACCTAGGAAGAAAATGGCAATCACAGATATCTTGTGGCGGGTGCGCATCTGTAGTTTCCAAACGTTGTATATTGGAAGTATCAAGATCATGCCTACATTATCCTTCTCGTTGAGTCATGGCCACATAGGGTCTTTGAGAGGATAGACTCACCATCGGTAATCACATCAGTAGCCAGCGCAGCCGTGAAGAGTGATATTTGATCGACACACTTGCCGTCCAAGTTGGGGTTCCATTCAAAAGCTATAGGCCAGCAAGAGACTAGTCTATTCAGCGCAATCAATTTTTGATCGACCACAGCAATACTTACATATCAATGCAAATTCGAAGGCAATCGTCCAAGCAATACAAAGTCCGATGAAGCACCAGACTAGGATTTGGAATGGACGGCTAACGAATATTCTTTTGTAAAAAAGCAGGACGCTGATCTTGTTCAGGCCAATGCAAGGCCAGATTAGAACTTCCAGCGCATATGTTGTCTGATGCAAGTTATTCAAAGATTGGTCTTGACTAACCCCTCCATGATTCGCATACCTTTCCGAAAGCCTCGAAGGCGTTGTCATCCACAGGTACACCTTCAGAAGTAAAATTAGTATGCCATCCAAGGCCACCCAATCTTGAATCTGACAGGGTAAGCATTTCAGGAAACTCTGTTCTTTGCGATAGATCGTTTCGGGAGATTTACCAAGAAGGACATCATACGTAACCCCAAGTGTAAGGATCTATAAGATTTAGCAACGACGATCCAAAAATTGCCTAAGGAGGTCGTTGGACAACGTACAAGAGCCGCTAAGATAGTCCAGTCGTCTGCTTCAATGTAGATACGCTTGACTCTTCGAGCCTCGAAGCGAAGTATCACCGATAGAATTGAAATTATGGGGAAGGCGATACTGAGAGCGAGTATCGTTGGTCTTTGGTCGCCTTTGATTTCAATCATTCTGCTAGCGATGAACAAGCTCGCCTTTCTTCGAACGTCTCACAAGCAAATACGAAAGGGAGATAAATCGAAGTTTCCGCAGAAATCGAGAGCATCTCGAGAACTAAAGAAGGACGTGTGAACAGGTATTGCAATGGTGTGTGGTGAACGAAACACGGCCTTGGAAAATACATCGTGAGGCACAGCGGATCCTGGGCTCTGACTTCGAGACCTTCGAGACCTTCGAGATACGCCCCAACGCTAGGGGAAAAAGGAAAACCAACTTGCACATCCAAGGCGCAGCCAATGCACCAAACTGCATATGCATGTAAGACGGCTTGGGATCAAGACGGCCGTGTGCGCAGTTCTACGAAACTAGTATTGTTCCGCTGCGGTGGAGCAGAAAGTAGTAATTCTCCGACGCGGGCGGCTGACTTCAAGAGATCTTTAGCGCTGGATGATGATCGGCGTGCTGGTCCTATTAGCTGATTCGAAACGAGAGATGACATCCTCTGCGAGTCCAAGGTATCTTGGTGATGGATCACCACAAGGCTCAGCACTGCTGGCAGAACGATGCGTGTCGTGCGTGTCATACAAAAGCAAGCCGAAGGTAAGATACAGCAAAAGGCCCTTCGGCTACGTACGCGTACTGTATGTCCGGGATTCTAAGATATCTCCGGGGAACCTTTAAGCGCCAGCTAGGGGCGCGTTTCGAGCAGCCCAGAACTAAAGGGGAATACCTTAAGCGTAAAGCAGCCGTGCTTTTTTACTGTCTGCCTGGACAGCGGTACCAGTTGGGTCACGTGAGCCTGGCTTGGACCACGAGCTCCATACCTAGGTAGGCGACCGGCTTTTCTTTGTTGCCTGACGACATTGACTGAATGTCGCTCACAACAACTACTTTCTAGACCTGTGTTGTCTCACGATGCCTTCTCCTTCATTCTGGTTTACTACCGCTGTCTTGGCCCTGTTGCTTTTCTGTGCTCCAAGTGCCAGACCAAAGTCCAGGCCTCACAGGCTCGGTAGAGATCCTGGCCGGTTCAATTTGAGGACTTGGCTGGCTCGAATTGACTTCTTACGGAATGGGCGAAGATTAATAGAACAAAGCTATCGCAAAGTCAGTGCCTGGTCCCATCATCCTAGAAATGCTGACTGACAGAACATTCGGCATTTCAGAACAAGGATGCAAACTATGTTGTCCAAACCCTATTGGGAGACCAAATCGTGGTGGGACCAAAGTTTCTACCCCAACTTCGAATGCTTCCAGAAAGCAGCCTTAATGCCACGGCTGCGCTAGTTGATAGCGTCTTGGGTTCCTACAGTGGTGTCGACATCCTGTTGAAGGGGCATTTGAGCTCGGATATTTGTCGGGGCCCATTGACCAAAAACCTTCGTGGGTTTTCAACAAAGCTCATGGAATACCAATAGCTGATCGAAAAATTTAGCAAACATTCTTCCTCAGATGTTTGATGAATTGAGCCTTGCAAAGTCGACTCTGCTTGGAGAGGTCCAAGAAGGAAGTAAGTGACTTCACTCACCACCTTTTCCCGGAATCTCCGAGTTTTAATCTGAAGCCAATAATAGATCCGGCGCCTTACGTTGCATACGACCTCATTTATTCCTTAATCAGTCGAATCTCATCGCGGGCTTTTGTTGGCGCACCCGCCTGTTATGACAAAGTCTGGGTTGAGGCGGTGAACGCATTTCCCATGGATGTTGAAAAAGTCAAATTTGCACTGCTTATTTTCCCAGCCTCCATGAGATCTTGGATTGTGCCTTTTCTCCCACAGAAATGGCGCTTAACTCGAAACCATAGGAATGTACGAAACCTCCTGTTCCCGGCATCGAAGCTGCAAAAGTCGCAGGAAGACTTTACAGTCCTAAACTTCCTTCTTCAAACATCAAAAGACACGGATCCAGAGACTCTGACTTCGAGAATGATACTATTGACTGCCGCTGCTGTAAGTAAATTAGGGATTTGAAATTTCAAAAAGACCTGGATTTGCTGATCTTTACGAAGTTCCATAACTCATCAATGGCGACAGTACAAGTGGTTTACAGTCTTTGTGCAATGCCGGAATACATTCCGACCTTAAGATTAGAAGCGCAGACTGCTTTGCGGAATGGAGGAGGAGTCTGGAGCGTCGAAACTTTGAATAAGCTTCATCGATTGGACAGTTTTCTGAAGGAATCGCAGCGTGTAAACGCTTCAAGCTTTCGTATGTTCCTGGAAGAATTGAGCCGCGAAACACTTACAGAGGTGAACGTTAACATGGCTTTAGTTGGATTCGATCGCAAGGTGACGTCTACTGTTAAGCTTTCCGACGGAACAGTTCTCCTCCCTGGCGATACGATCGCAATGCCGTCAGGACCTATGGCACAAGACCAATCATACTACGATAACCCTTCAATTTTCGACGGCTATCGTTTCTATCGTGAAAAAGCCAAGGGACAAGACGAAGCTCAGAAATCGGAAATCGAATATGCTGGGATCGAGCCAGGCAATTTGTCTTGGGGTCACGGACGGTTTTCATGCCCCGGACGATGGTATGCTAGCTTGATGATGAAGTTTCTGCTCGCCAGTCTTATTCTCGAGTATGATTTTGAGTTTTCAGAGAGTCAATCCGTACGGCCGTCGAACTTTGTGATGGATGTCCACGTACTCCCAGATATGCAGCAAAAGATCCTGGTCAAGAAAAGATAAGGAATAGAGCAGCCGATTAGAAGAATTATCTTCGAAAAACAGCCGAAATAGAAGGGATTGATCATTCGAGAGAAGGGCGTAGAATTTCTGAAATCGTGTACAACTTATTAGGTCAAATGGACGTCCGCGAGTCTACATGCAAAGTTGCTTAAATCTTGCTCAATCATCCTCGAATTCTCATGTCACAATCATGCGAGCTTTTAGCATATCCGACTTTAAAATTGCCTCCCGCATCCCAAGCAGTTCATCTGCATCCCATGTGGCAGAGAGGAAACGTCCGCTTAGCCATAATCTATCCTCCCTCGTTTTTGTGAGCCATACCAAGAAACCGCCACAAAGTCCTGCATCATCGGTCAAGTCTATTCCACATAGTTCATCAGTCGGCAGGACCAAAGTAAAGTCTGCAAATCGATGTCGAAAGACGTGGTAGAGTTCCACTTACATTGATGAAACATCTCGGGCGCCATTTTCGAAGTATCAGTCCACACACAACCCGGATGCACAGCAACAACCAGCAGACCATCCTCCTGGAAATCTCCTGCCATATGCTCCACCAGCCTCACCTGAGCCAGCTTACTAACACAATGTGCAGCATGAGCAACAGGCCCACCAGTAACCCATGCCCCAGTCCCAGAAATCGCAATGAGCGCCTTCGCCCCCCCTTCACTAGCCAACATAATCGGAATCAAAAAATGTGCAGCCAGATAAGCACCCACTAGATCAGTATCAACGACATCCCGGAACTGTTTTGTGCTCCCCTCCGTCACCCTAATGGCCGTTTCCCCCCACAAGCCTGCATTGACCACAAGCACGTCCAACCTTCCGATCTCCCTCCTGACTTTATCGGCCAGTTGGGAAACACTCGCATCGGAGGTAATGTCGCATATAGCAAAGATGACCTGAAGCTCTACCTTTCGGGCCGCCCGCCGTGTCTCATTGGCTACCGCTTCCAGAGCGGAAACGTCTCGACCGGTGAGTACGAGAGCACTGGCGCCTGCTGCTGCGTATGCGTAAGCAATGTGAGCTCCGATGCCTCGACTTGCCCCAATTATGCAGACGGCAAAGGGGGAGGGGAGGGTGATCTTGGAGGGATTGGTGGTGTCGTTGACGGCCCGGTGGAGAGTGGGTGTGATTTGCCAACCCGTGTGATCGGGCAGGGGAGTGGCCATGGTACGTGATTCGTGGAAGGGATTCCAGGGGTTGGAGGAATTGGAAGAACGCTGAGAAGGTCAGAACAAGGATTATGTTGCTGCGAAGTAGATGTGTTCCAGAGCTTTCTTTCGCGGGGAAGTATTGCGGCGGCGGGCGATGGGAATCAGCTGGCCCACAGCCGGATAAAGATAAAGATCGGCACAGAGACAGATTGGGAAACCTCCACCATGTGGCCCATCTTTGTGAGCCCGAAAGAGGGCGGTGCTTGGATGTTTGCCCACGCAGAAAGATTTCCCGAGATTTTCGGAACCTTCCCATTTAAGCAGAGCGCGGTGTGAACAGCGCCTAATTTATTACATGTACCTAGCCAGATCTATCGACCCTCAGTCTAAGCATGTGGCGTAGATACGGAGATGCAGGATGCAAGGAACGCAAATCTCCGCTGTTTTGCTATTCCCCGTGTAGGTTTGGTTCCTTGCCTTCAATAACCCGATTAGATCCTAACATTCTGTATCCTTGTTTCTACTTTCTGACCGTGCCATGCTGATGCCTGGAGCTGGCAGTCGGGCCATCTCAGCTATGTTTTTAGCGTGAACGGTATAGTAAGCTTGTATGGGTTAGCCTTTGCACATCATCACGGTAGGAATGAAAGGCGTCGGCAGTTCATTAGTAGGGAGGTTGACGATCTTTCATGGTCTGATCGTCCTTTATTATTCATGAAGTCGCTGGACGATTGTTGTTTCTGAAGGTACTTTTAGCAACGAGAATCATTTAAAAGCCATTTCAGAGCTATGCAATCAATGCAAGCCCCATATCTTCTCTTGCTGTGCACAGCAACTTGGATACCAAACGTCGCACCGAGCGTGCTTTCATGGTCCGAATCTCGCTCTCTCACGGCCTGTCAGCAGCTATCAGACAAGTATCCTAAATTGGTTGCGTTGCCAAATAGCACCACCTACAATGAAGAAAAAATCGGTAAGCAAGAAAAACACTTGTCGCCATAGCAGAGATAGTAGACTCTTGACATGGTTTCATACTTACTCCCTTCAGAGTATTGGGATATGGCAGCAGTCCTGTCACCATTCTGCATTTTCACACCCGAAAATGCCCAAGATGTCGCTAGCAGTCTCAAGATCCTGGGCCAAACTAACAGCCCTTTTGCCGTTCGCAGTGGCGGTCACACGCCTATTCCAGGAGCATCAGGAACCAGCGACGGTGTTCTTGTGGCTTCCGACAAGCTACGGAATATAGAGCTCAGCACTTCCGCAGGACAACGAGTGGTGAGAGTTGGTACAGGTCTTCGATGGATTGAAGTGTATGAATGGATGGCGAAGCAAGACCTGACAGTCATTGGAGGGCGTTATGCGTAAGTACACATCTAACGAGTTCCTATCAGCTTCTCGATCATCTAAAAACTTTCCGGCAGGACCGTCGGTATCGGCGGCCTTTCCCTTGGGGGCGGTATGAGCTACTATCGATCAGTATCTGGCTGGGCAGCCAACAACATCTTGAACTACGAGCTCGTGACCGCCCAGGGCAGAATCTTGCAAGTCAACGAAAACTCCAATTCTGACCTCTTCTGGGCGCTGAAAGGGGGTTCGGGGAATTTTGGCTTCGTCACCAGTTTCGACCTTGCTGTCTTTCCTCTGATTGAGATTTTTGGTGGCAATTTCCTCACAGATGCTTCTGGCACTGACGCTCTTGTCAAGGCCAGCGCATCGTACGCAGATCCACTACATGGTGGTGTTACCGACCCGCTATCGGCCGTCAATCCAACCATACAATTGGCATTGGACACGCGCCAACGGTCCAGCTTTACCAATGTCTTCTACAATGCAAGCACGGGTTCAACGCCTGCGGCCGTCAAGAATTTCACAAGTGTTCCAACCAGTGCGGCTTCCACTGTGACCGGACCTCGATCTTTCGTGGGGTTCATGAACGAAACTGCTGGGTTCCCGAACAATATGCGGTAAGTGCAATGTCCCATGGGGCGCATATAATGGATCTTCTGACATCGCCGTGCGTGGCAAATGGATAGACGCCTCTTTCGCGCCACATCCATTAAGATGAGTTTCCAAGCCGTTGAGCTTGCGCAACACGTCTTCGATGAAGAGTCCACCAAACTCCGAAGTGTCACGAATGGCTCGGTCACAATAACATATCAGTACCTATCCGAATCTTTTGTCAATGCAGCACACGTTCACGGCGACGCCATTGACCTGAATCCTGCCGATGGGCCACTTATAGGTACTGCATCCGCTTCTGAACTTCTTTTAAGCATTTGTAAAAGAGCCTGCTAACAGAGTATTCAGCTCTTCTGCTGGCTGCTGCCTGGTCATCAGAATCTGACGATGCATATCTACTCAATCTTCTGACCTCACTAGTTCAGAGCATAGATTCTGCATCTAAAGCTGCGGGTCTGTATTATCCATACATCTTCCTGAATGATGCTGGCAAGGGGCAATGGCCATTTCGTTTGTATGGGGGTGGCAGGAGCCTGCCAAAGATGAAGGCCATTGCTCAGAAGTATGATCCAGACGGCGTTTTCCAACATCTAGCCTCCGGAGCCTTCAGGCTGTAATGGGGGGAAGATTAGTCTCCTGATGATTCGGTCAAACGATGACGTCAAGAGTTGTTGAAGCAATAGAAGCTGCAGTAGAAGCAATAGTAGGAGCAATAGTAGGAGCAGGAGGAGTAGTCGTTCAATCAGGAACATAGTTCCTAATTAGGAACATAGTAGTTGCAGACTTGCAGTGCCATTACACTGCCTGCTAGCCTACTGTAGTTAGGGCTAGCGCCAATTGCGGCAGAAAAACGTAGATAGCTTCCTTTGCCGGAAGATACACCTTTAGATAATCATCAGATCTACACTTCATCAAGAGTCCGTCTGGCTCATGTAGGTACCTGAACTATTGAATTCATATAGAATGACCCGCACAGCCTTCTAATCTACTCTATTCACCCCTGCACTGCACCTATTCATGCCAAATCATGATACCTCAACGTAGTCAGACTCCACAATTCATTCCCACTCATCTGGTACTCCAGCCCTCGCATATAATCCTTTACCGCCTGGTCACACCCTGCCCCCAATATCTCCCTCGTCATCCCATCGAAAACCCTCTCCCATTCCCTTGTCATAAGCCAAAGCATCCTCTTCGCCGCCTCAACCCCGACTCCCATCTCCTCCGTCACGACCTTTACCGCAGAACACAGCACCGACCCCTCATGGTGACCCGACTGCGACGCCCGGACCTCTTTCTCCCAACTGGTGATATCGTTTACGGCCGCGATGTGCCGTGCGCAGTAGCGCTCCAAGCCGTTCATGGATTGGAGTTCGGCGGGGGAGAGGTGGAGGACCATCGAGAAACGCGTGAGCGCCGAAAGGAGTCTAGAAACACCGGTTTTTAAGATTTCGATTCCCATCGCCTTCTAACGCGCTTGACCTGAAAGTTAGGAAAAGGATTCCTCAAGGGCTGACCTACCCTTGACCGACGTCTTTCTCCCTGTACTCGAAGTACGGCCCGAACCCGCTCATATTCAACCGGGCTTTGTCCGTCTGGGCGCGCATGAAGGTGAATGTGGGCTCGAGGACCGCGTTCGCGAGCGCTTCGTCATGACCGCGCATGGATTGCCATAGATCGTAGAGAACGTATTCGGTGGGGACGGTGCCTTTTGGTGGGGGTTGAAGTCAGGAGTTGGGCTGGGACTGAGAACGTTTCGTCTGGAGGATTGACGAATCAAGGGAGAGTGCTCACGGTTTGGCGCAACAGTTCCACGCATGATGGACATGAGGCTCTCATTGTAAGCTTGGCCATCCTCTAGCGACATCTTTTCCAGCTGATCTTTGCAACGTCGATCATGGTCAGCAGCGTCTGTCCCTTTGTCCTTCGTAACAAAAATTTGAAAAGGGGGGGGGAAAGCTTTTTTCTAACCGTCAACCAGAAACAATACCGTCAATAGACGGCAAGCATACTCGATGCGATCATCCTTGGCCATTGGAAAATAAAGGCACGTCACTCGAGAGAATCCAGCCTTGAGAAATTTCGCTTTGGACTTCTGGCTGGGAAACAGCCAGTTGTGGAGGAAATATTCCTCGACATTTTTGCCAACTTCCTCTGCACGGCTGTGGCATCGAGGGGTCCATGCTGATGGCGGAGGCTTCCAAGTCTGTGTTTGCGGATCGTTGTTCAAGCAGCCCATAGGTTGCAATTGGACCTTCGGCGGTGGCGCTGGTGAATGTTCGAGCTGAGAGTCTCCGTTGAGTATGTGGTTGCTCGTTTGTGTGAGCTCGACCATTGCTGTCGTTATTATTTGCTTGGCACAATCGAGCTTCAAGTGGGACAAGAACAGAGTCACACTGAAAGCTTGGCTCTTTTTCGAATGAGACCCAAGAAGAACGTAGCTGAATGCCCGGCGTTTTGCCTATTTCAGCCAACCGCCCGAAAAAGAGCTAAACAAAAGGCGGTGTAGATATAAAAGGTACGAGACTTAATGGTCCGATAGGAGGGTTTGGTCGTTCAGCACATTTAGGCGTTATTCTTCGATAGTGAATCAAGAAATCTTTGTCTGCATGGAGGACCTTGGAGCATGCTAAAGAGTAGAAACTAGCTATGGTACTGAGCATGCTATTTTATGATCACTCTAACTTCCTTGCGATGACTTTCACATTAAGACTGGGCTTTTTCCAAAGAGTGTGCATTCCAGAGTCCTTGAGCCAGTCCACCTCAGTCTCCAAAAGCTCCAAGTCGTATTTAAAATGTAGCTTTGCCAAGGTCGTACGCATCTCCATCCATCCGAGACTGTATTCAATTAGTAGCTATATACAAGTGGAAGTTCCATTCACGCACCTTCGTCCAATGCAGCCCCGAGGCCCAAGCGAGAATGGCTGTGAAGCGCCCAAAACGTCCTTTTCGTTCTTTCCAAGCCATCTTTCTGGTTTGAAAACGTGAGGATCTTCGAAATTGGCTGGGTCCAGGCTCGCAGCGACTGGGTTTGTTGATACAACTGTCTGAGAATCTTGTTAGCATGTGACTCGCAAACGCCCAAGACGATCTCACTCCGGCTGGGAGAAAATGCCCATCGACTGTATCACCGCCTTCTGGAACTACCCTTGGCAAAGCGAACGGCAAAGGCGGGTAAATACGTAGACCCTCAAGGATGACTGCGTGCATGTATTCAAGTGACGCAGTCGAGGCAGCGTCGATATCGCTGTACGAAGCGAAGGTGCCACGTACTTCCTCCTGGAGCTTTTTTGCTGCATGTGGCGTTTTGATTAGGTAGTAAGTGATGGCAGAGAGGCAGGTTGAGCTGGTCTCGCTTCCCGCCAGAACAAAATCGGATGCATGAGCTGCAAGTTGGATGTCGGAAAATGCGTCTGGCTCTCTATTCTCCAGAATTCTAGTATAGAAGTCCTTTCGATTTGTCTTTCGTTTGACCCTCCTGTGACAAGTTAGTTTGAAATAGCCAATTTCTGAGCTTCATCTATCCACACCTTTCCACCAGCTCAATAGAGTATTGTTCGTTGATTTTTGTGTCCGCGATAATGCGTCTGATGTGGCCTCCGAAGAACCTCAATACGATTTTGGCCATTGTCGGAAAACGCTTGAAACAGTCTGCTATTGCACCTTGCATCATAGCACCAGTCATTCGAGCTATCCAAGGGTGGACATCTTCTATCAGAGGAAACACAATCAGAATGATTCTGCCAATCAAGATTGTAAACCCTACTAGATTCAATTCCCTGGAATGTTTCGCCAAACCCCAGGTCTCCAATGATATCAAAACTCATGAGTGTGAAAGCCATCACGATATCAATACCCTTAGCGCCATCTTCGCCGGTCCTGCGAATGAAGGCATCGACGCTCTTCGATATCAAAGACTCTTGCTCTGTCAAAGATCGCAGAGAGAAGGCATGCGAAACATATTTGCGCATAACTCCATGGACTTGTGGGTCGCGCTCACTGACAATGGAGCCGCAACGGTCTGCAAAGCTTCCCCCGTCATAGAAATCGCTTTTTATGAAAATAAGATGGCCTTGTCGGAAATCGTATATGTCTTTCCAGGACTGAGCTGTGTTGAAAGAAAGTTCATTCGGGGCAGTCCGGACGATGGGACCTAGACACATCTGAACAATTTTGTGGAGAAGGTTCACGATGGGACCAACCGTACCATACTTTTTGTGCAAATCTAAGACATGCGTTGGTTGTTTGCCGCTTAAGAACCAGTAGCAATACCAAAACTATAGCAGATAAGTTTCCGGGGATCTCTTTGATTACAATGTAGCTAATCGGCTGGTCTTACATACATTGCTGACAGCCGCGCTTTGTGGGCCTGGGAACTTGGATAGAGGATGAAAATAAACATTGTAGACTGCTTTGGCAAATCCGAAGATAAGAACCTTTAGGACCTAATAAGCGCATAAGATGGTACAAGCAGGTATACAGAACCTACAGTTACCAAAAGCACAAGCAGAGACCTGATAATGTAATATAGCAATGATTGTGGCAGCGTAGATGGCGTCATTCTGCCAATTGTCCAAGTAAATGAAAATATCAAGTTGAGAATAGCAACGGAGTGTTTGTGGCCGTTCGTAGATAGAATCAGGGTGTGAGACCGCTACGTTCAAAGAGACAACGAGGAAATCATGGGCAACCAGACCCTGTTAAATCTCAATGGATCCCCCACCACATCGACAACACTAGATTTGCGGCCATCTGCCGGTGCTTAGCCGTAAAAGGAAATTCCCGATAGCAACGTTCCTTCATGCGCACGGATGTCGAAGTCGAGTAGCAGGTAGTGGACTGATATCTCATGCAATGCTTTGTTCGCGACTGGTCAATGGCTTACGAGAGGGATTGAATCAGTTGAGCTTCGTTCCTAATATATGAAATATAGCCTTGTGTAAACACTGGGCCTATTGGTATATGAGGGTCAGAAGGAGTATGTGCATGTGTATATATTGATTGAACTACCCTAGGAAGTAGGTACTACGAAGGGAGGAAGGAGGTGAAGACTCTAAGCCCCCTAGCGCCATCCCTATAGGGCTTGGAGCGGAGATTACTAACTACAGGGGTAGCAGTACTCGTACGTACTGTTCCGGGTTACAGCTGGCCGGGGGGTTGGAAAAGTTGAGCCGGGGTCGGAAAAAATTCTTGGCGTCGGGTTGGACTTTAAAAATGGCATATGCCCCGCACATCCAAGACCTGGCGTCGGGTTGGA
>JAABUV010003001.1_pt1 | contig 21990 bp, 25 predicted proteins | sample 5559971 | NCBI WGS metagenome assembly JAABUV01 (sample SAMN10711881, study PRJNA513362) | rock metagenome | isolation source: Antarctica rocks | place: Antarctica: Victoria Land, Knobhead nord | collected 2015-12-19
GTCAGAGCGTGTTGGCGCTCGACACTGCGGTGGTGCTACGGGAGCATTCTGGTGAGGCAATCGGGCCGCGGCTCGGGAGCATTCCTGGATGAGGCAATACGATATTCATCCTGATTGTCGCGCTACAGTCCACGATCACTTCAAGCCGTACTACACCCTGCACGGCCCACTACATGCTCTGTGCAACGCTCACCACCTGCGCGAACTGCAGGCGCTCATCGAGATCGAGAAGGAGGCCTGGGCCGGCGTGATGCACGAGCTCCTGTGTGCGGCCAACAAGCAGGTTCGCCAAGCCAAGGCGGGCGATGCGGTGGCGCTGGCGGAGGCCGACAGGCAGCGCATCGCAGCGGCCTACGACGCAGCCTTGGTCATCGGCTTCGACCTGCACGAGGGTCAGGCCCCGCTTGTTCGCCGCTCCGGCGCGCGCGGCAGACGGCCGCGGCGGACAGGGCATAATCTGCTGCTCCGCCTGCGCGACTGCAAAGACGACGTACTGCGCTTCATCGCGGATTTCGACGTGCCGTTCACCAATAACCAGGCCGAGCGGGACATCCGAATGATGAAGCTAAGAATGAAGATCTCCGGCGGCTTCCGAACCCTGGCCGGCGCGGAGATCTTCGCCACCATGCGCTCAGTCATCTCCACCACCCGAAAGCACGGGATCAACATCCTCCGAGCCCTGACCATGCCGACTAACGATCTCGTGGACCTGCTCTCAGCGTAACGATCGAGAGCAGGTGCTTGGGAGTTACAAATTTGTAGCTTATAAATGTATTTTTCTATTATTATATTGTGCAAAGAGGGTGTTTTTGGCCCCAATCCGACAGACTGCTTGGGCGTGTCTGCAAACGGCGGCTAGGCATTGTCAGGTTGGCGGTCTCCACTTGGCTATGGCGGCGTTTCGGCCATGGCGCATGCTCCTAACCCATACCGCGGCTTCCGCTACCCCGCCGAGGTGATCCAGCACGCGGTGTGGCTGTATCACTGCTTCAGCTTGAGCCTGCGTGACGTCGAGACGATCCTGGCCGCCCGTGGCATCGTGGTCAGCTACGAAAGTATCCGCGAGTGGGGCCTGCGCTTTGGTCGGCGGTTCGCAAATGAGCTGAAGCGGCGCCGGCCGAGGCCGGGCGACAAGTGGCACCTTGACGAGGTGTTCATCCGTATCGGCGGCAAGCAGCACTACCTCTGGCGGGCGGTCGATCAGCACGGCCACGTGCTGGACATTCTGGTGCAGAGCCGGCGCAACACCCGGTGCAGGCCCATTACGGCATCTATCGGACCCCCAACCAGATCCTATGTGCCACCGGCCAGCGGCGGCAATCGCCCGATGCTCGCGAGGTGATCGAGGATCAGGCGATCGACAATGCGCATGGGGTGGGTTCGCTCCTCCACCGCGATCTGACGCAAGGCAAGGTCGATGGGCTCAGGCAGGCGTAGTGCGTAGGGCCGGGAAGTCGAGCGTTCGCCATAGACCTTCAAAGGATTACGCGATCCGCTCACCTTGTCACCGTCCGTCTTCCTTTGTGGTGCTGCCTTTTGCGCCTGACCGGTGCTGCGCCCTTCTTCAGGGCTTTCTGTCGGCATCGGCCCGCGCGCGTCACCACAGTCCGAGGTGACCACGACGGGGCGCGTGTTTGCTCCAGCACTGCTCCCAGCCGCCGAGCACTGAGCTCGAAAGCTGTCGCAGGGGAGGGCAGGACGGTCGGGCCTGGTGCAAGGCGGCTGGTCGATCATGCAGCGTCTCCGGACTGGGTCTCGTCTTACCTGGCGGCGAGGAGTTCGCGCATATTATCCACCTTCGCCTCAGCCTAGTTCTCTTTCAGCATCGCAATGATCTGCTCATTGCTGAAGCTGCTGCGCTTCGTCGGACCCTCCTCCTTCTTCATTCAAAGGAGAGCTCCGTGCCACAATAAGCCGATTTTCGGAGGCGAGTTAATGTGATTTTAATTAAATATACCCCGACTCTGTGAGAATCCGGCCCCGCCCCTCTTGCCAAGTGGGCCCGAGTTGGACTCTACCGGCCCGATGATCCGACCTGGGTTCCTGGACAGCGTATCGCGGCAAGACCTGATCGAACTGGCTCGGGACGGGTCGGCGGCGCATCGTCTGGCGCGGCGCGCGAACGCGCTGGTGCTGCTGGACCAGGGCATGAGTTGCGAGGCGATCGCGGCGGTGCTGTTGCTGGACGACGACACCGTCCGCACCTGGCACCGCCTGTATGAAGAGGACGGGATCGAGGGCCTGGTGAGCTTCGGCTACGAGGGCAGCGCATGCCGCTTGAGCGACGAGCAGCAGGACAAGCTGAAGGCTTGGATCACCGAAGCGTTGCCGCGGACGACGCGTGAGGTGGGCGCCTGGATCGAGGCAGAGTGCGGCATCGCCTATCAGGGCCGATCGGGCCTGATCGCGCTGCTGCATCGGCTTGGCATGGAGCATCGCAAGCCGAAAGCGGTGTCGCGCAAGCTCGATCCTGCCAAGCAGGCGGCGTTCATCAGGGCGTATGAAGACCTGCTGACCCATCTGGCCGACGATGAAGCGGTGCTGTTCGCAGATGCGGTGCATCCGACGCATGCGGTGCGGCCGGTGGGGTGCTGGGCGCCGAAGAACACCCCCATCGCCGTGGCGCAGACCAGCGGGCGGCAACGCCTGAACGTTCACGGCGCCATTGACCTGGAAACCGGCAAGACCCGCATGCTGGATGTCCTGACGGTGGATGCCGCCAGCACGATCATGCTGCTGATGGCGATCGAGGCGATGTATCCGAGCAAGCGGGTCATCCACCTCTTCTTGGACAACGCACGATACCATCATGCGAAGCTGGTGCAGGCCTGGCTGGCGAGGCCGGGGTGCCGGATCAAGCTGCACTTCATTCCAGCCTATTGCCCGCATCTGGACCCGATCGAGCGACTATGGGGCTTGATGCACAAGCACGTCACCCACAACCGGTGCCACGCAACGTTTGCCGACTTCAGCGGCGCGATCCTGACATTCCTGCGCGAGGAGGTGCCCAGAAAGTGGCACCTCTATTGCGACGCTGTGTCAGACAACTTCCGCATCATCTCGCCCAAGGATTTTCGGATCCTGGCGTGAACGGGGTATACTGTAATGTTGTATATTGGTTAACAAAATTGTGTTGTTTGGCATCGCCGCGATGGGTGGTGCCGCATCGCCAGAGCAACTGCGGTAACTGCTCACCTCCCTGTTCAGGCGGTTTGCATAACAGCCTCTCCGGCCAGCGCGGCCCGTAGCGCTGCGAACGCGGTCAGCCCGTGCAAGCGCCCGGTGGCGATGACGCTGGCGGCTGCGGCATAGACCTTGGCGCCCCACTCGGCGCGGAACCCGCCCGTCACCTTGCGAAAGATCACCGAAGGACGCAGCGCACGCTCGCAGGCGTTGTTGGTATAGGGCACGTCGCGTCGGGTGACGAAGCGGAACAGATCGTCGCGGTCGCGGCGCATGGCGCGGAACAGGCGGCGCGCGGCGGGCCGTTCCGGCATCGGCCCTGACAGCAGCTGGTCCAGGCGTCGCTCCAGGCCTGCGCGGTATTGCGCCAAGGTGCTGTCCTTCAGCCCCGCCCGTCGCCTGCCGATCGCCATGGCCCGCAACAGCAGCAGGCGAAAGCCCGGGGCGAACCCGCCATCCCCGTCCTCGCTCGCATAGGTCGCGTCGCGCAGCAGGTGAGCCAGGCACATCTGCCGCGCCGCGCCATGACCCAACTGGCCGCCATAGCGATCCGCCACCCACACGTCCGGCTGCGCACCGCTCAGGAACGTGGTCACGACGAATGCCGCCCGAGTGTCGGCGATCACGTGGCAGATCGCCGTCGATCCCAGCAGCACCCACTGCCACCAGGTCTTGCCCCTGACCCGCGCCGAGGTCTCGTCCGAGCCCACGACCGGGCTGTCGCGCACCGCCGCCGCGATCGGCGCGACAGCAGCGAGCAACGGCGCCTCGGCACGGGCCAGGATGTTGGCGATCGCGCCCTCGCTGAGGGTCAAGCCGAATATCTCAGACAACAGGCAAACCAGGCGTTCGAAGCCGATCGCCTGGGTGACGTGCAGATGGATGATCAGCGCGCACAGCCCTGGCCCGAACGGCGAGCCAGGCTGGAACCCCTCCGGCGCCGCGGCAGACACGCGCTTGCGGCAGCACGGGCAGACGCCGCGATGGCGGTTGATGCGGGTCACGACCGGGCTGATCGGCGGCAGGTCGATGTGGTCGTAGGCGTGGATGTCGGGCTGGTCGGCGGGGCCGAGCGCATGCTCGCAATGCGGACAGGCGTCGAGCGTCGCCTCGACGATGCTGTCAGCATGGGCCGCAAGCGCACGGGTGACGCCGGGGCGACCGCGGCGGGGTTTCTTCGGGCGCTCCGGAGCCTGTTGCGAGATTGCCGGCGTAGGGGTGATGGACGGGTAGGGGCAGTGTGGAATGAGGCGTGAGGCCGCGTTATGCGGCTCTCTGCATCCTTTTCGCGGCTCGTTCTGTGGCTTTTTCCATGCGGCGGACAGAGTCCCGGTGTAGCTTGCGCAGGTTGTGCACGGCGGCGTCGAGCAGCCACTCGCCACGGCAGCGGTCGAGCCCGCGCATGCTGAACCGGCGAGCACCCTGGCGGTCCTTTATCTGGCCGAATACCGGCTCGACCGAGGCCCCGCGCTGGCGATAGCGGGTGCGTCCGCGCTGGGTGCGCAGCTTGCGCTGCATGCGCTCGCGCGCCGTCATGGTCTTGGGCTTGCGTCCACGCGGCGACGGCGCATCCCGCAGAGCGGTACGCTGTGCGTGGTCCTTTTGGATCGCGATGAACAGCTCGCACGTGTCCGTCTCGGTCGCGGCGTTGGCGTCCGACCAGTAGCCCGCGTCGGCCACCGCCGCGCCAAGCTCGGCCTCGCCCACCACCAACGCGACATTGGCCTGCGCCTGGCCGAGCATGGGCGTCAGCTGATGCACGTCGTTGGCCTCGGTGGTGACTTCGGCGGCGAGGATGATCTGCCCCGTGGTGACGACGATCTGGGCGTTGTAGCCCTGCAGCCAGCCGTGCCGCGTCTTCATGATGCCGCTCTCGGGATCGGTCACGTTGGCCACCGTGCCGGGATCGACCGTGGGATCAGCCGGCTTGGGCTTGCGGCCGCGCTTGCGCTGGCCGCTGGCCTGCTCCGCCACCACCCGCGCGTCGATCTTCTCCTGCTGTCGCGACGCCGCCTCGGCCGCCTGGCGCCGCAGCTTGTCCTGGCACTGCCGCAGCCGCGCCAGGCGATCGCCGCGCCGCGCCAAAGCCGCGGGCAGCTCATCGCCACGCTGCGCGCCGAACTGGCCGTCCTCCTGCGCATCCGTCGCCTCGGCCTCGGCCAGCATCCGGGCCACCTGCTCGTCAATGCGGCTCGCGGTGCGGTTGGCGTCCAGCGCCGCGTTGGCACCCACCTTGGTGCCGTCCAGCGCCACCAGCCCAAGCCGCACCAAACCCGCTTGGTGGCAAAGCCGCAGCACTGCCAGGAACACCTCCCACATGCGCGCGACATGGCGCTGGCGGAACCGTGCGATCACCGCGTGGTCGGGGACGGCGTCGCCGACGATGAAGCGGTAGCCGGCGTCGCGGCCGCACAGCCGTTCGATCACCCGGCTCGAGCGGACGCCATGCGAGTAGGCGTAGATCAGCAGAGCCAGCAACACCTGCGGAGCGAACGGCGCCTGCCCGGCACGGCCCAGCTTGTAGTCAGCCTCGAACTCGCCCAGGTCCATCATCGCCACCGCGTCGACGATCAGGTGGACGATGTCGCCCTCGGGCAGCCAGTCCATCATGTCAGCCGGAAGCAGGAAAGCCTGACGTCGTTCCGGTGTGCGAAAATGGTGCGCCATCGCTCGACCCGTGTCGTGGGAGAGCAGCGATCGAATCGTGCTTCGCCAGCGCCGTCAACGCCGAAACGCACCAAAACACGTCGTCACGACGTTTCCGAAGGCGATTGTGCAACAGGCTCTCCGGACGGTTTGGTTTCTGGCCCTTGGACGGCGGCGTGCTCGAGTTGCCCGGCGTCTTGCGCGGCGCGTCGAGCCTGGCTTCCAGCTCCGCAATCCGCGCCGTCAATGCACCGATCTGCACAGCTTGCGCCGCAATCTGCACCTGCTGCGCCAGGATCAGCGCAACCAGGTCGTCCTTGGAAAGAGCCTTGAGGACTTCGCTGTTCACAGGATGCGGTGAACCAACCCGACCGTCACCCTGTCAAGCCGGACCTTCAGGCCACCAATGGTCAAACCGCCAAAAGGGGTGAGCAGTTACCAACTGCGAGCTTTGCCCAGATTGCCGCATCACGAAATCCTGATATGTACTCCCCCCCGCAGGTCTCCAGTTACTCAATTGCGGTAATGCGCTTTTACGGTTTCTTCATATTGATGTAATTTGCTACCCAGGCCATTTAAACGTTGACGACGCTAACTACTCATAGGTTTACTATATTGAGCAGCTTCCGAATGAAGACTTCTAATCATGGCTAGGAAGGCAGGACATTGGATTGTATCGCAACAGTCTGAAATCAGAGTATGGGGAGAAACTGGTTCCCAAACAAAATCCAAGGGAAATATAATGTTGTGCGACGTTTCATTGTCGGGTGCCCGATACGGGTTTTCGGTTTACAGCGACCGCGATGTGCAAAACAGGCATAGAATTCAAGAACTGCCGAATGTGACTATCGATCCTTTTGGGCGCTGCGAGGATCATGGTCACATCACCACCTCCGCGCTTGTCGTGAACGAAGAGCGGGATCATATTTTGTTGACTCATCACGCCAAGCTCGGTCTTTGGCTCCCGCCGGGAGGTCATTGCGATTCCGACAGCGACGTAGCGCGGGTCTGCCGAAAAGAAGTGTTCGAGGAAACCGGATACTGGTCGCTTGCCACTCTGATGGACAATATCTTCGACATCGATATTCATACCGTTCCGGAAGGACGTAGGTCCCGCGAGCATTTGCATTACGACGTCCGCTTCGTTTTTGAAACGAACATGGCACAGCCGCTGCTCATTTCCAACGAGTCGAAAGACCTGCGTTGGGTACCAATCCGTGATCTTGGCGACTATACAGACATGCCCTCCGTTCTTGTTCTCGCAAAAAAACTGGAAATGATATGAAACTTGGAGTTATCGGTTTCGGCAACCATGCCAAGGAAATCATCCTCCCGGTCTGCAGCGCCATCTTCGGCGTAGAATTTGTCGCGATCTGCGACAACGACGAAGCAAAGCTTCAGGAAGCGCGCGAGGCGTTTCCCAGCGCACAAGCGTTCAAGGATTTTCGGGAAATGATGAACGTGGTGCAGCCCGACGCTGTTATCGCGGCTTGTTATCCGACTGACCATTACAATATTGCACTGGCTGCCCTCTCTCGCGGTATTGCTGTCTTCATCGAGAAACCGCTTGCGCCCTCATCTGGCCACGTGGACAAACTGATTGAACTTGCCGCGAGAAAGGGTGTTACTACTGGTGTCGGAATGAACTTCCGATTCGCCGACGTCACACGTCGGCTTGCATCCATCTCGGGAGGCGAGATCAATACGATTACCTTACGACAGCACGCCAACAAGCCTGTCACAACCTTCTGGGACTATAACTCCGTGCTACGATCCTTCCTTCATGCGCAAACGATCCACGGGCTGGACTTCCTGATTCATCTCTGCGGCCCGGTGCGCGATATCCGCGTCGCCAACAGCAACCGCGGAAATAAGATCATCTTCACCGTAATCTTGGAATTTGAGTCCGGCGCGCATGGGACGCTCATCACATCCAACACCTCACCGCATTTCATCTTCGATTTCGATGCAATTTGCCGCGAAAAGATGCACGTCAACTCGTCCTCTCTCTGGGATTTTTCAGTTTCGGAGATCGGAAAAATGTATCACGGTGCCGAAACGAAGAAATGGCGCGATCACTGGGCGCCAAGCCCCCTTGCTTCCGGTTTCGAGCGGAGTGGATACCATGGACAATTCGTTGAATTCATCAATGCAGTGAAGGAAGGACGCGACTCGAAGACGTCTTTTGCGTCGCTGCGCGAAACATACCGCTGCATGGACCGGATCGAGGCGCTCTGCTTCAGAAGACATCCAATTCTTGAGGCAATGGCATCTTGATATGACGGTTAAAGAAACAAGACAGAAAATTCTTCAAAACCTTCACATCAATTTTGCGCAGGACGACATCGATGCAGTCGTGCAGAGCTTCGATCCTGTAAGTTTTTCAGGAAAATCGCCAATCATTAAGGAGTACGAAGGAGTCATTTCTGACTATTTCGGGACAAGCCATGCCTTGGCCTGTTGCAATGGCACTGTTGCAATCGAACTGGCGCTTCGGGCCGTTGGCGTTCTGCCAGGAGACCATGTCGCCCTGCCCCCGACAGCGCCGATAATGACGATCCTTCCAATCCTCACGATGGGGGCTATTCCGCTTTTCTGCGATATACGGGGCGAGGATTTCGGCGCGGATCTGGAAAGCCTTGCGGCTGCGGAGACGAGGCCGAAGGCGCTCATCGTCGTTCCGATGTGGGGATATCCAATAGAAATGGAGAGTATTGCGACTTATTGTGCGCAGAACGATATCGCGTTGGTCGAAGATTGCGCCCATTCCTTGGGAACCAAGGTCCACGGGAAATATCTCGGCACCTTTGGCGCGGCCTCGACCTTCAGCACCCATGAACGCAAGCTGGTCAGCACGGGCGAAGGCGGCTTCTGCCTTTCCAACAATCAAGATTTGTACAATGCAATGCTGTCGTATCAGCATCATGGCCTAGCCATCTCCAGGACCGCCGGCGCCTACGTCCTGGGTGAGCATGTCGGGACGAATTACAAGCTTCCGCCAATGTGCGCCGCACTTGGGATCAACCAGTTCGGGAAGCTTGACGCCAAGATCGCAGCACGCCGTGAGCGGGTCCGAGTCCTTCGTGAGCAGCTCTCCGATGTGCCGGGAATCGCAGAGATCCATCGCTATGACGGCGAGGAGGTGAACGGCTATTCGATGGTCTGGCGCGCGACGGATGGGGATGCCGTCACCCGGACTCATGCGCTCAATGCGCGCGGCATTGTCTCGGATACGGTGCGTTATGCGTACAAGCCTCTTTATCGCGAGCCTGCCTTTACCGATTATGCGCGTCCCTGTCCGAACGCCGAAGCCACGATCCGCGCGATTTTCACTCTGCCCTGCCATGAGGGTCTCGACGCAGAGGATCTCAATCGCATCGTGGCCGCCACGCGCGAGATCTTTGCCTGAGGTGATAGGATGCTAAGCAGCCTTTTTTCGTCAAGCGAGTCGGTGTCCGAGCTCGAGGCCATTCTCGCTGTGGCAGGGCGGCACCAGCAAACGAATTGTTCTGAGCTCTTCGGCGCGGCGCTGGCCGCGGCAGCCGGGGTAAGCCATGGACTAGCCGTTTCGAGCGACACGGCCGCCGTCAGTACGCTGATCGGCGCGATCGGCCTGCGGCCCGGCGATTCGGTCCTTGTCGCAGCACATCTGCGGACGCGCTTCGTCTTTCCGTTGTTCTTCGGAGGGCTTGTTCCGGTCTTCGTGGACTGCTTGCGGACGGATCTGTCGCTTGATGCGGAGGCTATCGCGGCAGCGGCGGCCTTGGAGCGGATGCGCGTGGCCTTCCTCGCGGCGCCCTGGGGCGTCGCGCAGGATCTTGCGCCAATCCGGAACGCGCTTGCGCCTCTGGGCTGCCGGATTGTTCTAGACGTGACAGACTGCCTGTCGCCGGGCCTGGCCAGGAGCGGGTTGGTTTCTGGAGCGGAAATCGCGCTTCTGAGCCTGACTGAAGGGGAAAGTCCGCTCTCGACGGGCGAGGGCGGCGCACTTCTGTCGGACGACGCGGCACTTGTCGCGGATGCCTTAAGCTATCAGCGTTTTGCGGATCTTCTGGGGGAGCGGCCCGGCATCAATCAGAAGATTAGCGCCATGCAGGCAGCGCTTGGCCTCCACAAGCTGAATCGGCTGCAAATCATCGGGCCGGAGGCGGACGTTCTGCGCCGAAAGCTCGGCGCGGCGGGAGCGGAAGAAGCGCAGGACGCCTTCTTTGGTACGCATCTCATTCTGCGCCGCACGGTAGATCTGCCCGGCGTGGCCCTGCGCTTTCTCCCACGTGCGCACAGCCTCGCTGTTGCTGCCCGCCGTGCCCAGAGCTGCCCCCGGCTGGACACGCTCGCGGCTTCACTCTGCGCCGTTCCGGTATCCGCGGCGGAGCAGTGCCATGTATGATCTCGTCATCACTGACGATTTCGATCCCCGCGTTGAGGACGAACAATTCATACTTTCAAGCGCTCTGGCGCGGGGCATCTCCGGCGGGTCCGACATCGTCCGTCGCTATGACGCAGCGTTGGCGGAGAATTTTGGCATGGCGCGTGCAGTCTCCGTTTCTTCAGGCTTCGGGGCGCTTGTCGTTGCGCTCTCGGCGCTTGGGCTGAAGGCCGGTGACAAGGTCCTCCTGACGCCGACCTGCCCGATCTGCACCGTTTATGCTCTGACCTTCATGCGGCTCGTGCCTGTCTTCGTTGACACACAGCCCGACAATTTCGGAATGGATCCCGACCATGCGCAATCGCTATTCGATGCGCAGGTGGCGGCAATGATCGAAATCCCGATGTGGGGTTATCCGCTAAATGGTGACACGGCGCGGGCATTCTGTAGCGCACGGGGCATTCCGCTCTTGATGGACATTGCGTTGGCGCACAAGGCACGGTTCGGCGGCCGGCTGCTTGGCTCCTGGGGTGATGCAGCGACCTTCTCGACCCATTGGAGCAAGAATTTCGTTACGGCCGAGGGCGGCGCGGTCTTGACGGACGACGTGACGCTGGCCGAACGCGCCCGCCGGTTCAGCCGCCCGTCGGAAGACAATGCTCCCAAGCCCGGCCTGAACTATTCGCTCTGCGGAATCCAGGCGGCGCTCGGGCTTGCGCGGCTGTCGCGGCTCGACAACGACATTGCTCAGCGGCGCGAGATTATGGCGCTGATCGGTCGCGAGCTGGACAATCCGCACCTAGAACCGCTTCCTATCGTGGAAGGCGGAGAGGCGGGCGGAACGAAGCTTCTCCTGCGCGAGACCTCGGGCGACAATCGGGCGCTTCTGGCGCATATGGCGGCCCGTCGTGTTCCCTCGGACATCCTCAACTACAAATGCCGGGCGCTCTACGAATTCCCGGTGCTGGCAGCGTATCGCTCCAAATGCCGCAATGCCGAGGCACTGCTCGCCTCGATTACGACCATCCCCGTCCATCCCGATCTCAGCCGGCGGCAGCTCGAGCATGTCGTGCAGAGCCTCAACACCTACCGACCGTTCGCTGAATGCGAAACGAGGTCAGCGTGACCCGATCTGACGCCCCGAGGGGCACAGCCCTCGTTATCGGTGCAAGCATCACCGGATCGCTTGCGGCGAAGGTCCTGTCCGAGCGCTTTGACCGCGTGATCCTTATCGACAAGGACAGCGTGCCGAAACATGCCGACACGCGCGCCAAGGTTCCGCAGGAGCATCATGTTCATTTACTTCTGCAACGCGGAAGGGAGAACATGGAGCGGCTCTATCCCGGCTTTCTGGGAGAGCTTGAGGCGGATGGTGCCGAGGTCATTGACCTCTCGCACGGGGTCAAATGGCATCTCGCCGGGCGCTGGAAGAACCGTTGGCCGACCGGAATCACTGCGCACTACTGTTCCCGCACGCTTGTCGAGCACCGCCTGCGCAGCCGGGCGCTGCTGCTGAGCGGAGTCGAGCTGATGCAGCGTACAGTAGTTCAGGGGCTGCTCTGGAATTCAGATAGAACGCGCATTACCGGCCTCCGGATCAATCGACCTGACGCGGCGGCGGAGGATCTTGCGGCGGATTTCGTGCTCGACACAAGCGGGCGAGGCTCTTCCGCGTCCGCCTGGCTTCGGGCGCAAGGCTATGACAAGCCAGAGTCGGAGCATGTCGTGTCGCGGCTGGGCTACGCCTCGCGGATCTACCGGCGAGATCCGACTATGGCCGCGAAATGGGATGTCCTTCTCATAACGCCGCGCCTGCCCGACAATTGCCGGATGGGCGTTATCAGCCCGATAGAGGGTGGTCGCTGGATGGTGACGGCGGGCGGCTGGCTTGGCCAGTTTCCGGAGGCGAGCGAGGAAAGCTTCCTGGGTTTTCTGCGCGATCTGCCGGTCCCGGACATTTATGACGCCATTGTCAAGGCCAAACCGCTCACGGATGTGCGGCGCTTCGTCCTCTCGGGCGGGCTGCGGCGCCGCTATGACAGGCTCGAACGCTTTCCCAAGGGCTTCTTCGTGCTAGGCGACGCAGTGTGCAGCTTCAATCCGATCTACAGCCAGGGCATGAGCGTTTCCTCGATGCAGGTCATGGCCTTTGCCGAGCGCTTTGAGGATTTCATCGCCGGCCGGGTAGCCGCGCCCGAGCTTTTCGGCCACACCCTTGGCGCAACGCGCAAATCTTGGGATCAGGCCCGCTCTGGCGACGAGCGCTTTCCAGAGGTGTGCGGGGCCGGCATGCCGCGCAACCGCTGGCGTGACGCATATCTCGACGAGTTGGTCCAGGCCTCGCATGAAGACCGCACCATCACGCTCGCGCTTCTGCGCGCCAACAATCTTATGACGGACGCGCCGAGCCTGACGGGGCCGCGGATGATCCTGCGGACGCTGCACAACTCCGCCCGGCGCAGGCTCGGCGTCTCTGTCACCTGAAGGGAATGTCCATGCCAGACAACCATCTAATTCTCGACTGGAACGGCACGCTGATTGACGATCTCGACGCCGCCGTCGCGAGCGTCAACCTCGTCCTAGCCGGGCAGGCGCTCGCGCCAATTGATCGTAAGATCTACCAACACCATTTCGGCTTTCCGATCCAGAAGTTTTATGCACGGCTCGGCGTCGATTTCGAGCGTATCGCCTTCGCCGATCTCGGCCGCCAGTATCTCGCGCATTTCAACGAGGCGATCCGCTCCTGCGCTGTCTTTCCGGGCACGTTCGAGCTTGTGGAGGAGGCGCGCCGGCATGGCTGGTCGGTCTCTGTCCTGTCGGCGAGCAAGAAGGGCACACTGGAGAGCAATCTCCGCGAGGCCGGGCTTCACGCGAATCTCGACTACATCTTCGGGCTTGAGGACGAGGACGCGAGAGGCAAGCTCGATCTCGCCCGCCAGCTTGACGCAGCACTCGGTCAGCCCGGCGCGCGGGCGCTCATGATCGGCGACACGGACCATGACATCGAGGTCGCCCATACGTTCGGCTGGCGGATGCACAGCGTCTCCCACGGGCACCAATCCCAGGACAGGCTGAACGAGATTCACAATGCCGTCTCGGCCTCCCTCCTCGATATTCTCGACGCGGATCTGCTCGCGCAGGCTCACAAGGAAATAACCCATGCTTAGCAAAGATCTGATCCTTCCTGCGATTAGCTTATGTCTCGGCGGCTCTGTCCTGCTGCGGCTGACGCTCTGGCTCTACTACAGTGACGGCGAGCGCATCCTGCCACTTCTGCGGCTTGCGCCCAGACTGGCCGAACCCGTTCGCTACTACAAGCGCTTCGACACGCTATTCGCTCCCGCGCCCTTCCTTTATTGCTGGCTCGAGATCTGTGCGGCGCTGCTCTTCTTTCGCTGGACGGGATACAGTTCGATCGCCGGCCTCGTCCTGGCCTGCGTCGCAGCGGGGCGCATGCGCGCACTACAGGAGACGGGGCATAATGCGTTACACTCGGGGCTCTGTCCCTCAAAAAGCTACCAGTGGATCCTGTCCAACACCTTCTTCCAGTTCCCCACGATCAAGCGGGACATGGACTCGCGCTTCATCGGCCATGTAAAGGAACATCACCCGAATGCCGACATCCCTGACAAGGATCCAAATCTAAGGCGCGTCATCAAGTCCGGCATGGTTCCGGGGATCACGCCGCTGCAATTCGTGCGCGCCCTGATCCATCCGATCACCCCGCGCGGCCTCTGGGAGACTATCCGCGGCAACCTGCGCGACGCCACGCGTGAGAATTCCGGCCCCTGGATCATCCTTCACCGGCTCGCAGTGACAGTGGGCGTTGTCACGCTCTTTCTCTGGCTAGGCGGCTGGCAGGGATGGCTGGTCGGACATATACTGCCGGCCTTCGCAGTCTATCCGCTCTTTGCCTGGTGGTCGCTCTTGTCCAAGCACCGCTGGCACACGGAATATGACCCCACGCTCGACCGCAAAGACCACGATTATGAACATGGCCGGGCCACGGATTTCACTGGCTTGACCGGATCCTTGCAGCGCTACCTTTTCTTCCCGATGTCCGACGCCTATCACCTTGCGCATCACATTTTTCCCTTCGTGCGCTCGGAATACATGCCTGTCGTAGACCGGCAGCTTAAAGTTCAGGAGCCACGCTACACCAAATACATCAGCCGCGGCATGCTCTTCGGCTCGCGTGGGCAGCCGGCGGCGTTGTCCGAGCTCTATCACCGCCTCGTGCGGCTGCCAGAACCGGCGGCGGGACCAATTCATGCGTCCTGAGCGCCCCTACACTTTGGGAGCATCCAGAGAGCCAATGAAAGAAAACAGCTCAATCGGCATAATCGGAGGCAGTGGTTTCAAGGAGATCGTTTCCCTTACCAATCGCCGCGAGGTCATCGTTGAGACGCCTTTCGGCGCGCCTTCCGCCCCGCTCGTCACGGGCGAAATCGGTGGAGTCCCGGTCGTCTTCGTGCAGCGGCACGGGCTGGGCCACGTGACGCTTCCCTCCGAGATCAACGTGCGCGCCAACATCGCCGCGCTGAAGCTCGCGGGGGCGCGGCATGTGCTCTCCTTCAGCGCGGTGGGGAGCCTGGCGGAGAAGGCGCCGCCGGGAACCTTCGTCATCGTCAGCCAGTTCCTAGACCGAACGTATCTGCGGAAGAACACCTTCTTCGGAGACGGCATCGTCGCGCATGTGCCCTTCGGCGATCCGGTCTGCCCTGACCTTGCAGGGCTTGTCGCCTGCTGTGCTGCTGAGGCCGACATTCCGGTGCTCTCCGAAGGGACATACGTCGTCATGGAGGGGCCGCAATTTTCCTCCCGAGCAGAGTCGGAATTCCACCGTTCGATTGGCGGCACGGTCATTGGGATGACGGCAATGCCCGAGCCAAAGCTCTGCCGCGAGGCGGAGATGTGTTATTCCATGATCGGCATGGTCACGGATTTCGACTGCTGGCATGACGGGCATGACGATGTCACGGCGGATGCCGTCAGCGCCGCCATGGTTGCCAACCGCGAGAAGGCGGAGCGGCTGCTGACGGAAGTCGTCGCCCGGATCGGCGACCGGGCCGGAGCCTGCTCCAGAGGCTGCCGGACCGCGCTTGACGGAGCAATCATGACGGACCTCTCTCTCATTCCTAGGAACAAGCGCCAGTCGCTCAATTTCCTGCTGTCCCGCGTTCTGGAGGCCTCGACATGATCCATGATTTCGCCCTGCTGATGGATCTTGACGGAACCCTGCTCGACACCGACCCACTGCATATCGAGGCGTTCCGGCGGCTGCTTGCACCCTCCGGCCGGACCGTTACGGAACACTATTACACCACCCATATCATGGGCGCGCCGATCGACACGATCATGGGCGACCTCTTCCTCGAGGCGTCCGCTGCGGAGCTCCACACTTTCGGCGAGAAAAAGGAGGCGCTCTTCCGAGAACAGCTGAGCGGGCCGCTGGAGGCCAGGGCAGGACTATACAATCTCCTCAAATGGGCGAAAGAGCACGGCTTCGGCATGGCCATTGTCACGAACGCGCCACGCGACAGCGCAATGATGATGCTCGAAGAGGCTGTTGCACAATTACAGGTCGGAACAAGTTTGCTCAACATGTAGGTCAGTTTCCGCTAAATCGCCACTATATGCTGTGTGGTGCCCAGCCGGAAAATCATTTAGCAACAGGCTCCGAAGGGCTTGGCATTCGCGAGCGGATGGACGAGATCATGATCGGCGGTGAACTGCCGCACAGCAAGCCGCATCCTTACCCTTATTCCGAGGCCGCGCGGCGGCTCGGCGTGCCTATGGAACGCGCGCTGGCTTTCGAGGATTCCGGGCCGGGCATTCGCTCAGCCTCTGGCGCCGGAGCCTGCACGTTTGGACTCGAGGGAGCCTTCGATGCGGCGCGACTGATCGGAGCCGGGGCAACTCACGTGATCTCTGACTTCAATGCGCCGCTGCTCTGGGAGGTGCTGGAAGCGCTGACCGGCATGCCACCGGCGCAGATGGAGGCCGCGCGATGAGCGCTGAAACGATAGGCGGCACGACAGGCTCGGGCGAGACCGCGCGGCTCCTCGCCTACAGCTCCTTCGAACCCTACGAGCTTGCCGAGTACCGCAGCACGCTGGCCCATACTTTGCGCAGCGTTGCGATCGAGATCGAGCGGGTGCCTACGGCGGCGCTAACCGAGCGGCTACTCGCGGAGGCCGACGCGCCAAAGGCCGATCTCGTCCTCGGCTGGGCCGACACAGCAGCACAGACCGCCACTCCGGCGCGGGCTTCCTCGCCATGTCGACGCTTCTTCAACGCTATGACGCGGCCGAGGGCTGGTCACTGCTGGAGGCAATCTGCGCCAATGTTCGCGACTTTCTCGGCTCTGCCTCCACCCCTGCCGCGCAGACCGGCTTTGGCGAGACGGCTATCGGCGTCACCGTTCTCATCGCCGCGGCCAGCGAAGCTCTGAAGTGCCCCCGCTCCGCGTCATAGAACCGGAGGACGTGACCGGCGCGGAGGCGGAGGTTTATGGCGTCCTGAAATCGACGCGAAACCCGGAGCAGGCGCGCGCGGTCATCAACTGGGTCCTCTCGGAGGAAACCGAACGTCTGTCCCACGCCTGGCGCAAGAAGATCCTTTGCGAGGCATCGAACCGGCTCTTCATGATCGACTCCGCAAAAGCTGTTGCTGAGGAGGCTGTTGCACAATTACAGGTCGGAACAAGTTTGCTCAACATGTAGGTCAGTTTCCGCTAAATCGCCACTATATGCTGTGTGGTGCCCAGCCGGAAAATCATTTAGCAACAGGCTCTGAGCGCTCTGACAATATCACGCGGTTCTACGCCTCATGCATTCGACCAGGGAATCTGTCTGATGAACACCGTTTCTCCTTCACCCGCAACTGAAGTCCGCGCCGTCGTCCACAAACGCGAGATCTTGTCCGACAATTGGGGCGTTCTGACGAAATATACCCTGTCCTACCGCCGAATCGACGGCGAATGGCAGGACATGACGCGCGAGATTTATGACCGTGAGCATGGTGCCGTTGTCCTCCCTTACAATACCGAGCGCGGCACGATCGTCCTGACGCGGCAATTCCTGCTATCCGCCTTTGTGACCGGCCATGACGACGACCTGATCGAGGCCTGCGCTGGACCTCTCGACGAACGCGATCCGGAAGAGGCGATCCTCAAAGAGGCTGAGGAGGAGACGGGCATGACGCTCGGTCGGGTCGAGAAGATTGGTGAATTCTACATGAGACTCGGCTCTGTTACCGAACGGCTGCACTTCTTTGTCGCCCCCTACACCAGTACAGTTGACACCGTCGCGGGTGGTGGCGTGCGCCATGAGGGCGAGGACATCCACGTCATGGAGACGCTGCTTGCGGAGGCGCTCGACATGACGGACCACGTCTTCACCATTCCGGCGGATCATATGCTCCCCGTGGACGAGAACGTCCTTCCGACCGGCGAGGTCCGGTCCGTCGCCGGTACTCTGTTCGACTTCCGTATGCCCCGCCCGCTTTCAGAAGGTATTCGCACAGCTGATCCACAGATCATGCGGGGCCGAGAATACGACCATTGTTACCGGCTGGCCGAGGCCCGGCGCGACGCGCCCGCCTTCGCCGTGCGAGTAACAGACCCAATCTCGGGCCGGATGCTGGAGGTCTTTACCACCGAGCCGGGCATACAGCTGCACAGCGGCAACGTCCTATCGGGGCGGTTCCGTGGCGATGCGGGCCGCACCTACCGGCAAACTGATGGCTTCTGCCTTGAGGCACAGCAGTTCCCGGATGCCCCGAACTGGCCGGAATTCCCGAGCTGCGTCGTCTCCCCGGTAACGGGTCTGCAGGCCGAGACGATCTACCGGCTCGGCCTTGCGCTCTGACCGGCTCCGAAAGTCACAGGATGAAAAAGCTCCCCTATTTCAAAAATTATGATATCCGCGGCCGGATCGGCACGGATCTAACCAAAGACGTCATGGGCCGTATTGCCCGTGCCTATGCGCAGGTTTTCGCGCCCCGCCTGGTCGTCATCGGCCATGACATCCGCCCGACCTCGTCAGGCTTCGCTGATGCGCTAGCCGCGGGTTTTGTCGAGATGGGAACCGACGTGATCCGCCTCGGGCTCTGCGGGACAGAGGAAGTTTATTTCGCAACGGAGTATTTCAAAACGGACGGCGCAATGATGGTCACCGCCTCGCACAATCCCATCCAGTATAACGGCATCAAGATCGTCGGGCCCGGCTGCACACCGGTGTCCGAAGCGACGGGGCTTGAAAAGATTGAGGAGGTTATCAGGCTGGGCTTGCCGACGCCCCCAGCCGCAGCGCCGGGCCGCCTACGCGAGGCGACGTGCCGGGCCGAGTACGCCGTTCGGGTGGCGTCCTTTCTCGGCGATGCCCCGGTCCGGGGTATCCGGATGCTCGTCAATGCCGGTAACGGCGTCGCGGGGCCGGCGTTCGACGCGGTCCTCGCCGCGCTTGAGGACCGGGGATGTGAAATCGCGGTTGAGCGGCTGCACCATGTTCCGGATGGCAGCTTCCCAAACGGCATCCCTAATCCGATGCTCCCCGAGACCCACCCCCAGAGCGCTGAGCCGCTGCGCGCTTCGGGAGCCGATCTCGGCATTGCTTGGGACGGCGATTTCGACCGCTGCTTCTTCTTCGACGAGACAGGCGCTTTCGTGGACGGAGAATATATGGTAGCGCTTATTGCTTCGTCTTTCCTTGAAAGCAAAGAGGCCCCCTGCATCGTCCATGACGTGCGCGTCGTCCGGGCGGTTCGGGAGATCGTGATCGCTGGCGGCGGCACGCCCTGCATCGCGCCCGTTGGGCATTCTAACATGAAGCGCCGGATGCGCGAAACCGGGGCCGTCTATGGCGGCGAAATGTCGGCCCATCATTATTTCCGCGAGTTCATGTTCTGCGATAGCGGCATGATCCCTTGGGTTCTGGTGCTGCGGCTGATGGCGCGGAGCGGACGATCACTCGGGTCGCTCGTGGCCGATTTTCGAGAGCGCTTTCCGTCGTCCGGCGAGATTAATCTCGACATCTCCGACACGTCCGCCGCGCTGGCCCGGATCGAACGCGCCTTCGGCCCGGAGGCGAAGACCGTGGACCGGCTCGACGGCCTCTCCCTCGAATTCGAGAACTGGCGGCTAAATCTTCGCCCCTCGAATACGGAGCCGATCCTTCGGCTCAATCTCGAAGCTGGGGGAGACCGGGCCTTGCTTGAGACAAAGCTCCGTTTGGTCACCGCAATTTTGGAGAAAGCAGATTGACATGATCGAAACCCACATTAAGGCGATCCCGAACTTTCCCTCGGATGGCGTCGTCTTCCGGGACATCTCGCCCCTGTTCCAGGATGCGGCGGCATTCGGCGAGATGCTCGACCTGCTCTGCGCGCCCTGGCACGGGCGTGGCATCGACAAAGTCGTCGGACTCGAGGCGCGGGGCTTCATCGTTGGGGCGGCTATGGCCGACAGACTGAAGGCCGGCTTCGTCGCGGCCCGCAAGAAGGGCAAACTTCCGCGTGAGCGGATCTCGCGGTCCTACGCGCTCGAATATGGCACCGCCGAGCTCGAGCTGCACCGCGATGCGATTGCTCCGGGCGAAACCGTCCTGCTCGTCGACGATATCCTGGCCACAGGTGGGACAGCCGGCGCTGGGCTTGCGCTTATTGAGGAACTGGGGGGGGCCGTGGCGGGCTGCGCCTTCGTCGTGAGCCTGCCTGATCTCGGCGGGGAAGCAGCGCTCCGAGATGCGGGCCACGACGTGCATTCCCTCTTCCGGTTCTGAGAGTACGCCGGCCGCCTGAGGCGTGCGCCCGGGTAGCCTGAGGCACGGGCAAGGAAGACTGCGGAAAGGTCCGCACGGTCTTGGCACCGGAAGCCACCTCGCGCAAGATCTTCTCGCAGCCGGCCAGGGCTTTCGCATCAAGCTATAGGCATATGGTTGAGGATGTCGGCGAGAACCCGCGCGTCGAGCACCACCGAAGCCGACTATCCCACGACGGAGCGCAGCCGGGTGCGCCGCCTGCACCAGCGCGGGTCGTACGCGCGGTCAGACCTGCACGCCATCTTGGACGCGGCGCCGCTGTGCCACGTCGGGTATATCATCGACGGCGCCCCTTACGTCACCCCGACGCTGCATTGGCGCGACGGCGAGCGCGTGTACTGGCACGGTTCGGCCGCAAGCCGTTTCCTACGCCAGGTGGACGGCAAGACCGTGTGCCTGACGTGCAGTCTGATGGACGGCTACGTGCTGGCGCGGTCAGCCTTCAACCACTCGGCCAACTATCGCTCGGCGATGGTGTTCGGCACGGCCCGCATCGTGGAGAGCGATAACGAGAAGACGGAAGCGCTGCGCCGCTTCACTGATGGCCTGTTCCCGGGACGGTGGGAGACCTTGCGCCCGATGACGGCGCAGGAGCTGAAGGCGACCTCGGTGCTATGGATGGATGTCGAGGAGGCGACCGCGAAGGTACGCGCGGCGCCCCCGGGTGACCCGGAGGACGCGGGCATCCGCGTGTGGGCCGGCGTGCTGCCCATGCGCTTGGCGTTCGTCTCCCCCCCCCGAGCCCGCGCCAGAGCTGCCGGCTGACATAGAACTGCCCGGGCCGCTGGCCGCGCTGATCGCCTCCGGCCGCCTGCGGTAGCAGGGATCAGCGATGCGTCTTTGACCGGACGGACGCACCTGATCTGTTGCAGGCACGCACAAAACCACAGGTTTACGCCAGCCTGGTGCAGCTCCGCTGCTTCCGCGCCGTCGCCGAGCAGGGCAGCTTCACTGCCGCCGCAGACCACCTTCATGTCGCAGTCCTAACCGGCGTGTCTGAGAAGCGCGCTTCGCGAGTGGAGACCGTGTAGGGCTGCGGCTGCGCGAGAACTCCATAAAGCTCGGGTCGTCGCACTTTGAGCCATCTCCGCCCCTGGCTCATCGGCAACAGGTCCAGGTCCAGGTCTGCAACGACTATTTCGTCGCCGGCGGCCCATGTCTCCTGCAAAATGCGCCCATACGGGTCTATGATCATGGCGTTGCCCGTCCGCACCTCGCCGGCATCCTCGCCAATGCCATTGCTGAACACAACGAACATCCCGTTGTCGCGAGCCCGCGAGGGTAGCCACCTCATCAGCCATTCGCGGCCCTTGGGTCCTCGGATCTCGCGCTCGATTGCTTCCGGGTCCTTGTCGCGATTGCGCCAGATTTCGACGTCGATCAGGCCCATCGCGTGCGGGCTCGGTGAGTCGCAGCCGCCAGTCTGATGAGGTGCGAGCAGCACATCGGCGCCCATGAGCGCCGTCGCCCGAGCATTCTCCAAGAGGTTGTTGTCGTAGCAAATTAGAATTCCGACACGGATACCCCAGGGCGTGTCGAAAACCGTGTATTTGTCGCCGCTGCGGATCTGGGACTGCCTGGAGATTGGGGGTTGGGGCGCCCAGGCGGTATTTTCGCGTTCAATCTCTGACTGAGGGTGGACACGTGGCTTGGATTTTGAGGCTGGTGAAAATTGAGCCTGGCGATGAGAAACAGTCCGCTGACGTCATGACGATCAACCGGCCTGATGATCTCAGCGATATCGCCACTCTCGGTTTGACCCTCACTGAAGGGAAGCTGTTGCTGGCGGGTCTCCAGCAAGAGATCGTTGCCGCGCAAGTTAGGGGCCACGCCGTTCGACGGCCCGATTGCCGAAACTGTGGCCTGATTTGCCGGATGAAGGACTACCGAGACCATCGGGTTGCCACGCTGTTCGGCCAGGTCACGGTGCGGCTTCCCCGGTTTCGCTGTGCTGGATGTGGCGCAAGCGAA
>JAABUV010003004.1_pt1 | contig 21957 bp, 22 predicted proteins | sample 5559971 | NCBI WGS metagenome assembly JAABUV01 (sample SAMN10711881, study PRJNA513362) | rock metagenome | isolation source: Antarctica rocks | place: Antarctica: Victoria Land, Knobhead nord | collected 2015-12-19
CTCCGGCACCGCCCCGGCGCGCACCGCGTCGTAGCCCTGCGGCCAGGGCAGGCATTGGGTGCCGGGCGCCGTGCAGTACTCGGCATAGCCGCCGCCGTTGACCAGCGCGCAAACCTTGTCGCCGACCTTCCATCCGGCGTCGCCGCCAACCGCCGCCACCTCGCCCGCGACCTCCAGCCCCAGCACCGGGCTAGCGCCTGGCGGCGGCGGGTAGGCGCCCAGCCGTTGCTGCACGTCCGGCCGGTTCACCCCGGCGGCCTGGACGCGGACCAACACCTCGCCGGTCGCCGGGGCCGGCACCGGGCCGGTTGCGACGTGCATCGTCTCGGGGCCGCCGGACGTATGGGCGATGTAGCGCATCTCGGTCGGCACTGGCATGTCGGACATCCCCTGATTTCGCCGGAACGTCCGCGCCCGAACGGGTGTTGTCAATGCGCTCGCGCGGCTTTTGGCGGCGTTTGGTGGGTGCCGAAAATTAGAAGTGGAACGCCAGCGGCGCGAAGAAGCCGATTGCGCCCATCCCCATGCCGCCCACTCCGAGCGCCATCGACACCAATACAAGCAGCGGGACAGCCGTCACGATCGAGGCCGAGGCGACGACGATCGCGATCTCGAACAGGGCCGCCGAATACTCGAAGAAATGATACTTCGCCATCGAGAGGTCGCGTTCCTCCTCCGTGTGCCGGGCGCGCTCCGTCAGCTCCTTGCGGCCCTCGCCGGTGCTGGGCTCGCTTTCCCACCGGGTAGCGATGTCCCGCCACGCCTTTTGCTGCGCTTCGATCGCGGCGCGGACGGCCGGGTCGGCCGTGGTCGCCTTTTGCACCTCGGCCTGCTCGGCTGCGGTCCGCACCGCGGTTTGGCGTATGGTGCGGGCCTGGAAGAACGCCCAAAGGTTCGACGCCTCGACGTTGCGGGTGATGACCTCGGTCTGCGAACTCTTGGCGCCCGTCCCGACCAAAGCCAGGAACAGCGCCAGGACGGCGATCAGCAGGGCGATCCGTTTGTCGCCCTCGTGGTTTATGTGCGCGTGCTCGCTCATCGTGGTCCCGTTTTCTGTGATGCGCCGCCAGTGGTGCGCCGTCCTTCGCACGGATCGAGCCGGCAGCAAACTCATGGCCCACCCTGGCAAACGGTGCCCGGCAAACAGTGCACGGCAAACAGTGCCCGGCAAACAGTGGACGTACCCGCGTCCCCGGCTTAGCATTTCCAGAATGCCGATCGACGCCGAGGCCCTGCTCCGCTACCCCATCCCCGATGTGCGCCAGCGCCTGGCCGCGCAGGACGCCGTGCTGTACGCGCTTTCAATCGGGTTCGGGCAGGATCCGCTCGACACGCGCCAGCTCGACTTCGTCGACCACCACCGCGCCCTGCGTGCGCTGCCCTTCATGGCCGTCGTGCTCGGCCATCCCGGCTTCTGGCTAACCGACCCCCGCACCGGGGTGGACGCGGTGCGCCTGGTGCATGGCGAGCAGGGCATCGTCATCCATCGGCCGTTCCCAATCGGCGGCGAGGTCATCGGCCGCACCCGCGTGACCGGCCTCGTGGACAAGGGCCCCGGCCGCGGCGCGTTGCTCTACGCCGAGAAGCTCGTGCTCGATGCGGCGGACGAGACGCTGTTGGCAACGACCACCGCCACGGTCTTCCTGCGCGGTGACGGCGGCTTCGGCGGCGCGTCCGGCCCCGTGCGCCCGGCGCATTCCATGCCCGGCACGCCCCCGGACCACGTCGTCGACCTGCCGACCCGGCCGGAGCAGGCCCTGCTCTACCGGCTGAACGGCGACGACAACCCCTTGCACGCCGACCCCGCAGTCGCCGCAGCCGCCGGCTTCCCGCGCCCGATCCTGCATGGGCTGTGCACCCTGGGCGTCGTCGGCCACGCCTTGCTGCGCACGCTCGGCGGCTACGACCCGGCCCGGTTCCACGCGCTCGACCTGCGCTTCTCGGCGCCGGTTTTCCCCGGCGAGACCATATGCACCGAAATCTGGGACGACGGCGCGTTCCAGGCCCGCGTGGTCGAGCGCGACATCCTGGTCGTGAGCAACGGGCGCGCGGTGTTCAAGCCGGGAACGGGAGAGGCATGTTGCTCGAAGGCAAGGTCGCGGTCGTCACCGGCGCCGGCGGCGGCATCGGCCGTGAGATCGCCGTGGCGATGGCCCTGGCCGGCGCGTCCGTCGTGGTGAACGACATCGGCGCGTCGCTCGCGGGCGACGGCCAGTCGTCGTCCCCCGCCGAGCAAACCCAGCAGATCATCGCCCAACGCGGCGGCCAGGCCATCATCAACACCGACAGCGTGTCGACCTGGGCGTCGGCGCAGCGCATCGTCCAGGCGGCGATGGACGGGTTCGGCCGCATCGACATCGTGGTGAACAATGCCGGCATCCTGCGCGACGTCATCTTCCACAAGATGGAGCCGGAGGACTGGCTGCAGGTCATCGACGTCCACCTGAACGGCAGCTTTTTTGTGAGTCGCGCCGCCGCCGGGCACTTCCGCGCGCAGGGCAGCGGCGCATACGTCCACATGACCAGCACGTCCGGCCTCGTGGGCAACTTCGGCCAAGCCAACTACTCCGCCGCAAAACTGGGCATTACCGCATTATCAAAGTCCATCGCGCTCGACATGCAGCGTTTTGGGGTGCGCTCCAACTGCATCGCCCCTTTCGCCTGGAGCCGCATGACCAGCTCCATCCCGGCCGAAACGCCGGAGCAGCAGGCCCGCGTCGCCAAGCTGCAGCAGATGACGCCCGACAAGAACGCCCCGCTCGCGGTGTTCCTGGCGTCCGACGCGGCCAGCGCGTTCACCGGCCAGATTTTCGCAACCCGCTACAACGAGATTTTCCTCATGAGCCAGAGCCGCCCGCTCCGCTCCGTTCACCGCAGCGAGGGCTGGACCCCAGCCCTCATCGCTGAGCACGCCGCCCCTGCCCTGCGCGCCAGCCTGCTGCCGCTCGACCGCAGCCAGGACGTGTTCGGCTGGGACCCTGTTTAGAACCTGATGTAGCCTGGGCAATTCAGGAGATTAAGATGGACGTTCCATTGATCGCACGCGACGACCATGCCGAAATCCGCGAGGAGGTCGGAAAATTCTGCGCCCGCTTCCCCGGCGAGTACTGGCGCAAGCTCGACGAGGTGCGCGGATACCCGACCGAGTTCGTGACCGCGCTGACCGAGGCCGGCTACCTTTCGGTGCTGATCCCCGAGGAGTACGGCGGCTCCGGCCTTGGCATCTCGGCCGCGGCGGCGATCCTGGAAACCGTGCATGCGTCGGGCAGCAACGGCGGCGCATGCCACGCACAGATGTACACGATGGGCACCATCCTGCGGCACGGCTCGGACGAGCAGAAGCAGCGTTACCTGCCCAAGATCGCCAGCGGCGAACTCCGGCTCCAGGCGTTCGGCGTGACCGAGCCGGCCAGCGGCACGGACACCACGGCGCTCCGCACCACCGCGCGGCGCGACAATGACGGCTACGTGGTCAACGGCCAGAAGATCTGGACCAGCCGGGCCGAGCACTCCGACCTGATGCTGTTGCTCGCCCGCACCACGCCGCGCGACCAGGTGGCGAAGAAGACCGAGGGCCTCAGCACCTTCATCGTCGACATGAGGGCGGCGCAGGGTATGATGATCCGGCCGATCCGCACCATGATGAACCACAACTCGTGCGAGGTGTTCTTCGACGAGATGCACATTCCGGCCGACGCCCTGCTGGGCGGGGAAGGCCGCGGGTTCCGCTACATCCTCGACGGCATGAACGCCGAGCGGCTGCTGATCGCCGCCGAGTGCATTGGCGACGCGAAGTGGTTCACCGGCAAGTCGGTTGCCTACGCCAATGACCGCAAGGTGTTCGGCCGCCCGATTGGCCAGAACCAGGGCATCTCCTTCCCCATCGCCAAGGCCTACGCCCAGATGTGCGCAGCCGAGCTGCTGGTGCGGGACGGGCTGGAGCGGTTCGAGGCCGGGCTGCCCTGCGGCGAACAGGCCAACATGGCGAAGATGCTCGCCGCCGAGGCTGCCTGGGCCGCCGCCGAAGCCTGCGTCCAGACCCATGGCGGCTTCGGCTTCGCCGAGGAGTACGACGTCGAGCGCAAGTTCCGCGAGACCCGGCTCTACCAAGTGGCGCCGATCAGCACGAACCTCATTCTCTCATACGTCGCCGAACACGTGCTCGGGATGCCCCGGAGCTATTGATGGGCCGCTACTGATGGGCGCGCTCGACGGCCTGCTGGTGCTCAGCCTGGAGCAGGCCGTCGCGGCGCCGTATTGCAGCTCCCGCCTCGCGGACGCCGGGGCACGGGTCATCAAGATCGAGCGGCCGGAGGGCGATTTCGCCCGTGGCTACGATGCGGCGGTGCATGGGCTGTCCAGCTACTTCGTCTGGCTAAACCGCGGCAAGGAAAGCCTGGTGGCCGACCTCAAGGCCCCCGCCGACGCGGCGCTGCTGCACCGCATCCTGGCGCGGACGGACGTGTTCATCCAAAACCTCGCGCCCGGCGCAGCGGGCCGCGCCGGGTTCGGCAGCGCCGGGCTGCGCGCCCGCTACCCGCGCCTGATCACGATGGACATCAGCGGCTACGGCTCGGGCCACGACTACACCGAGATGAAAGCCTACGATCTGCTGGTCCAGGCCGAGAGTGGGGTCGCCTCCGTCACCGGGCACCCTGCCGGGCCGGGCCGCATCGGCGTCAGCGCCTGCGACATCGCCTGCGGCATGGCGGCGCACGCGGCGGTGCTGGAGGCGCTGATCGCCCGCGGCGTCACGGGCCAGGGCCGCAGCCTGGCGTGCAGCCTGTTCGACGGCATGGCGGACTGGATGACGGTGCCGCTGCTCTACACCGAGGGCACCGGCCGCATCCCCGCCCGCATGGGCCTGGCGCACCCTTCGATCTGCCCCTATGGCGCATTCGCCACCGCTGACGGCGCGCTGGTGCTGATCTCCATCCAGAACGAGCGGGAGTGGGTCAGCTTCTGCGCCGTGTTCCTGCAGGAACCTGGCCTCGCCGCCGCAGATGGGTTCGACAGCAACAACGCCCGCGTCGCCAACCGCCCCGCTGTCGACGGCCACATCGCCGCCGCGTTTGGGCGTCTGTCCCGCGACGCCGCCGCCGCCGGGCTACGCGCGGCCAAGGTTGCCTATGGCTTCGTGAACGATGTCCCGGCGCTGGCCCGGCACCCCGCGCTGCGCCGCACGACCGTGGAGGTGCCAGGCGGCACGGTCGAGCTGGTGGCGCCGCCGGTCATCCTGGACGGCCAAGCGCCCATGCTCGGGCCGGTGCCCGGCATCGGCGAGCACTCGGCAAAAATCCGCAACGAATTCAGCATGAAGGCGGCATGATGGACGATTTCGACCTGGTAATCCGCGGCGGCACCGTCGTCACCGCGGCCGAGCAGTTCCGCGCCGACGTCGGCATCCGCGGCGGGCGCATCGAGGCCGTCGGCGCGAACCTCGCCGGCGCCCGCGTGCTGGACGCCAGCGGCCTGCTGGTCATGCCCGGCGGCGTCGACAGCCATTGCCATATTGAGCAGTTGCAAGCGGACGGCAGCGCCGACGAGGAGACCTGGGAAACCGGCAGCCGCAGCGCCCTGGCCGGCGGGACCACCAGCGTCGTCAGCTTCTCGACCCAGTTCAAGGGCCGGGCGATTGGGCCGTCATTGGCCGAGTACCGCCGCCGTGCCGGGCAGGCGATGGTGGACTACGCCTTCCACCAGATCGTCACCGACCCGACCGACGCCGTGTTGGCCGAGCTGCCCGCGATCATCGAAGGCGGCGTGCGCAGCCTGAAGGTGTTCCTGACCTACGACCCGCTGCGGCTCGACGACCGGCAGTACCTCCGCGTGCTGGCCGCCGCCCGGCGCAACGGCGCGCTGGTGACGGTGCATTGCGAGAACTACGACGCCATCGGCTGGATGACCGACGCCCTGCTCGCCGCCGGCCTGGTTGCGCCGAAGTACCACGCCTGGTCCCGCCCGCCCGTCCTGGAGCGCGAGGCCACGCACCGCGCCATCGCGCTGGCCGAGTTGGTGGACCAGCCGATCCAAATCTTCCACGTGTCCTGCCCCGAGGCAGCCGACGAGATCGCCCGCGCCCAAGCACGCGGGCTGCATGTCTGGGGCGAGACCTGCCCGCAGTACTTCGTGCTGTCCGCCGCCGATATGGACCGTCCGGGCTTCGAGGGCGCCAAGTTCATGTGCAGCCCGGCCCCGCGCGACGCTGCGGCGACGGCCGGGCTGTGGGAGGCGATCCGGCTGGGCACGCTCGATGTCGTCAGCAGCGACCATAGCGGCTGGAGCTGCGGCGGCACGCGCGGCAAGCAGGTGAACGGCGCCGATGCGAATTTCCGCGATGTGCCGAACGGCGTGCCGGGCCTGGCCAGCCGCCTGCCGATCCTGTTCAGCGAGGGCGTCGCCGCCGGGCGCATCACGGCGAGCGACTTCGTGCGCCTGACCGCGACGCAGCCTGCCCGGCTTTTTGGGCTGCACCCCAAGAAGGGCAGCGTCATGCCGGGCGCGGACGCCGACTTGGTGCTCTGGGACCCGGCACGGCGCACCACCATCACCAACGCCCTCATGCAGCACGTGATCGACTACACGCCCTACGAGGGCCTGGCCGTCACTGGCTGGCCCGTGGCGACGGTCCGCCGCGGCGAGGTCGTGATGCAGGATGGCCGTGTTCAGGCCGAACCTGGCAGCGGGCGCTACCTCCCGGTCGACCCCTATCCAATGATTGCGCCGCGCGGCGTGCTGGCCAATGGGTTTGATCCTTCGGCCGCTTGTTTCTGAGACTGGCACGGCCAATATGACAGCGATGGCTGGAGCACGGAGGCCCGCATGAGTGCGGTGATCGAGTTCAAGCACCGCAAGGACGACACGCTGTGGGCCGTGATGGCCTCGGTCGGCCGCGCAACCAGGGTGGCCGAGATTTTCCCGAGCCGCGAACGCGCCCTGGCGGACCGTGCTTGGCGCGAGCAGCAAATCCGCGCCTATGCGAGTTTGTTGCAATCCTGCCGCCAACCTGCTCCTTGCTACAGCGTGGCGCCGATCCGCCCGGCCGATCTGCCGCGCGCCTGGAAGCCGCTTCCCGCCCTCGGCTTCTTGCGCGGCCAGTTCATCTAAGGATTAAGCTGTCCGAACTGGACGTGACCAGCGGCAACCGCCGCTGATTTGGACATTGTGTCGGCTCCAGATCTGTACCGCGATACTGCATCGTACTTCGGGTCAGGAGACATCCTTGGGTGAGTTCGACGATGAGCAGGTCATGGCAGCGGTAATCCGGCTGCCGACGATGTCCACAAGGGGAGTGAAGGATCTCTTTGACCGTGCTCGCGCCTGCAACATCGCAAATCTTGCAAAAGCGTGCGACGCCGAGCTTGATTTGCGGCCGTTCGAGTTCTCCGGCGACGATGCTGACCCGGTTTGTCACCGATGCCACTGACAGCGCGGTGTTCGCCCGGTGCTTCACCGCCTGGGTCGAAGGGCTACATGAGCCGTCTCCAGCCTCGACCGCCCCCGAACTCGTCGCCATCGACGGCAAGACCTCCCGGCGGACCCACAACTGCAACCACGACCGTGGGCCGCTGCACAGGGTGTCGGCCAGCAGGCGTGGGAGGCCGAGTCCAACGAGATCACCGCCATCCCACTCCTGCTCGAACGCCTCGCCCCACCGGGGCACTCGTCACTATTGACGCCATGAGGACGCAGGCCAGGATCGCCCAAGCCATCCTCGACCGCGGGGCGACCGCCTACTCGCGGTCAAGAACAACCAGCCCAGCCTGCGCGACGAGATCAGGCGCTACCTCGACGCGCACGTACACAGCACAGAAGCATCGCCAAGGTCACGATGCGCCTCCAGAGCCCGAAGAGCAGGCGCTTTTCAGGACGGGTTCGCGGGCCTTGTGGTGGCTTGCCGACCTGCGGCGGCCCAGGGCAAGTCCGTTGAGGCCTGGTTCATAGACAAGGCCCGCGTCGGCCAGCAAGGTACGCTGACCCGCGTGCGGGCGCCGCGGGACACGCGCCCGCGTACGTCGCGCGGACCACCGCTGCACCTCGGTTCACCTGTTCAGCGCAGTCTGCCCCGAGCGCGGCAGCAGCGCCGCAGTCGTGCTGCCGCACGTCAATGTCGAAACCATGACCATCCGCCTGGCCGAGATCAGTCGCAACGTGACGCACGGTGCCCACGCCGTCCTCGTGCTCGACCAAACGGGCTGGCACACCTCGCCCACGCCGCGCGTGCCCGAGAACATCAGCGCTGCCGCCCTGCGCGCCTGAACTGAACCCGGTGGAACAGGTTTGGATGTTTGGGCCCAAGGATGGCGTGGGCAGAATCGGTTCGCTCAAACAAGAAGCTGACGTTCGGCGCGCCGCGCATATTTGGTTGGACCGCTCAGCGTGATTTCGTGTGCGGTCACGATGTCTTCTTCTCGCCGCATCCCCCCGGATACATCAGGCGGCACCACGCTCCCAACGCGCCGCCCACAACTGCCAGAAGTTTGCCGGTCGACAGCGTTCCTGGCCTGGTTGGCAAATACAAATATAATGGTTAAACTGGAAATATGGAAACGGTTGAAGCAGCGCTGATCTTCGGAGCCTTATCGCAAGACACCCGGCTCGCGGTCCTCCGCTTGCTGATTGCCGCCGGGCCAAACGGTTTGCCTGCTGGCCAGATCGCCGAACGGCTCGGCCTGCCAACCTCGACCACGTCGTTTCACCTGGGCGCACTGGGGCGGGCGGGGCTGACCCAGGCCACGCGGCAGAGCCGCCAGGTCATCCACGCGATCAGGATCGTGGCCCTGCGCGAACTCATCGCCTTTTTGACCGAAACCTGTTGCGCGGGGCGCCCGGAGCTTTGTGGCGACATCGCCCGCCTGCTGCCGGACAACGTTGAGGAGAGCGCCCCGATGACCCCGGCTTTCAACGTGCTGTTCCTGTGCACCCGCAACTCGGGGCGCTCCGTCATGGCCGAGGCCATCCTGGAAAAGCTGGGCGGCGACAGGTTCAACGTCTACTCAGCCGGATCAGACCCCGCCGGGCAGCCGATGGCCGAGGTGCTGGAGAAGCTCGAAACCCTCGGCCACGACGTGTCCGCCCTGCGCAGCAAGTCCTGGAGCGAGTTCACCGGCCCCGAGGCGCCGCACATGGATTTTGTCATAGCACTCTGCGACACCTTGGAAGGCCAGGTCTGCCCCGACTTCGGCCACAAGGCCGTCACGGGGGCCTGGCCGCTGCCGGACCCCGGCAAGTTCAGCGGCAACCTTGCCGAGCGGTCGACGCTGTTGAACGAGCTCTACGCCAGCCTGCACCGCCGCCTGAGCATCTTCATGAGCCTGCCGTTCGCCTCGCTCGACCGCATGGCCATTCGCGCCCGCCTGGACGACATCGGCGCCGGGCCGGTCGCTGCTGGCGAGCGGAGCCGCTAGCCAATGCGCGTCGGCATCAACGGCCTCGGCCGCATCGGCAGGCTGGCACTCCGGGCTGCAATGGGCGGCGTTCATCGTGAGCAGGACGATCCCAGACGCGGGAACCGGCTGGAGATTGCCCACGTCAACGAGCTCAGGGGCGGCGCCGCGACCGCTGCCCACCTGCTCGAATTCGACAGCATCCACGGCCGCTGGCGCGAGCAGCTCGGCCTCGATGACGACAAGGCGCTGCTGATCGGTAGCCGGCGCATCGGCTTCACGTCGGCAGTGTCGCCCGGGGAGGTGCCATGGGGCGACCTGGGCTGCGACATCGTACTCGAGTGCACGGGCAAGTTCCTGAATCCCGACCAGCTTCAGGGCTACTTCGACCGCGGTGTCCGCACGGTCATCGTCGCGGCGCCGGTCAAGAATCCGTCGGCGCTGAACGTCGTCGTCGGCGTGAACGACAGCCTCTACGATCCTGCCGTCCATTCCCTGCTGACGGCGGCATCCTGCACGACGAACTGCCTGGCGCCCGTGGTCAAGGTCGTCCACGAGGCCCTCGGCATCCGTCACGGCCAGATCACCACCATCCACGATCCGACCAACACCAACGTCGTGGTCGACTCGCCGCGCAAGGACCTGCGCCGGGCCCGCTCGGCGATGCTGTCGCTTCAGCCCACGACGACGGGCAGCGCCACCGCCATTGCGCTCATCTATCCCGATCTCAAGGGTCGGCTGAACGGGCACGCTGTCCGCGCGCCGGTGCTGAATGCATCGCTGACCGACTGCGTGTTCGAGTTGAGGCGGGCCACCACGGAGACGAAGGTCAATGAGCTGTTCCGGTCCGCCGCCGCCGGGCCGCTCGCGGGCATCCTGGGCTTCGAGACCCGACCCCTCGTCTCCGCCGACTACGTCAACGACACCAGGAGCGCCATCGTCGACGCTCCGAGCACAATGGTGACCGACGGGACCATGCTCAAGGTTTATGCCTGGTACGACAACGAGATGGGCTACGCCTGCCGTATGGTCGACCTGGCCACCATCGTCATCGAGAGGCGCGGCTGATGTCCTCCGTGCGGAACTACGCCATCGTCACCGCGGGCTACATGAGCTTCACGCTGACGGATGGTGCCATCCGCATGCTGGTGCTCTTGCACTTCTACCAGCTTGGCTACACGCCGTTCACCCTTGCCACCCTGTTCCTGCTCTACGAGACCGCCGGTATCTTCGCCAACCTTGGCGGAGGATGGTTCGCGCTGCGGTTCGGCATTCCCCGGATGCTGGCGATCGGGATGGCGCTCCAGATCGCCGGGCTGCTGATGCTGTCCGCGCTGAGTGCTGCGTGGAGCCCGGCAGTGTCCGTCGCCTGGGTTGTCATGGCGCAGGGCATTGTGGGCGTCGCCAAGGACCTGACAAAGACCGCTTCGAAGTCCGCCATCAAGGCGACGTCGCGGCAGGGCGCCGGGCAACTGTTCAAGTGGGTGGCGTGGTTCACCGGCTCGAAGAACGCGATGAAGGGCATCGGCTTTTTCCTGGGCGGCGCCCTGCTCCAGTTTGTCGGCTTCAGCACAGCGCTCTGGCTGATGGCCGCCATGCTCGCCGTGCCCCTGGTGGGCGTCACCCTCAGCCTGCCCAGGACGCTCGGCCAGGCCAAGTCGTCAAAGAGCTTCCGCGAGCTCTTCGCCAAGACGCGCGCCATCAACCTGCTCGCAGCCGCCCGCATCTTCATGTTCGGCTCGCGCGACGTGTGGTTCGTCGTTGGGCTGCCGGTGTTCCTGTATGCGAACGGCTGGCACTACATCGAGGTCGCCGGGTTCCTGGCCGCCTGGACGATCGGATACGGCGGCGTGCAGGCCCTGGCACCCATGGTCGTGGCCCGCAGCACGGACGGGCTGTCGCGCGAGGTCCCGGCCGCCCGGTTCTGGGGCGCGGCCCTCGCGGTGATCCCGGTCGCGATCGCGCTGCTGCTCGCGACGGCCACGTGGCGGCTGGACCTGGTCGTGGTCGTCGGCCTGACGGTGTTCGGCTTCGCCTTCGCCGTTATCTCGTCGCTGCACTCCTACCTGATCCTGGCCTATGCCGGATCCGAGAAGGCCGCCGAGGACGTCGGCTTCTACTATGCGGCCAATGCAGCCGGGCGGCTGATGGGCATCCTGCTATCCGGCCTGCTGACACAGTTTGGCGGCCTGCCAGCCTGCCTTTGGGGCTCTGCGGCCATGCTGGTGACCTGCCTGCTGCTGACGTTGCTCCTGCCCACCGAACGCGGCGCCGTCGCGACACTTGCCTGACACCCGCAGCAAGGACCTGCTCTGTTGACCGGTTTTATAACCCTGCATGCCGGACATCCCACAACGCCTTTGCCAGCATTTGGCAGTTGGCGCAGGCGCCGATAATCCTGGCAGCCGACGCATGGGGCCGTCGCGTCGCGCCAGGAGCGGGTGCATGAGCGGAACACCGTCGATCGCGGCAGCCGCGCCCGAAAGTCAGGATGGGCGTCGTCGAGCGCTGGCTGACGCTCTGGGTGGCACTGTGCATCGTCGTCGGCATCGCGCTCGGCAGCGTCGCGCCGGGTCCGTTCCACGCGCTTGGCGACCTGAACGTGGCCAGCGTGAACCTGCCGGTCGCGTTGCTGATCTGGCTCATGGTGATCCCCATGCTGCTGCGCGTGGACTTCGGCGCGCTTGGCCAGGTGACGAGGCACTGGCGGGGGATCGCGGTGACACTCGGGGTCAACTGGCTCGTGAAGCCGTTCTCCATGGCAGCGCTCGGCTGGCTGTTCATCGGCTGGCTGTTCCGCCCGTACCTGCCCGCCGGGCAGGTCGACAGCTATATTGCGGGCCTCATCCTGCTCGCGGCAGCCCCCTGCACGGCCATGGTGTTCGTCTGGTCGCAACTGATGGACGGGGAGCCGAACTTCACGCTGTCCCAGGTCGCGCTGAACGACGCCATCATGATCGTCGCCTTCGCGCCCATTGTCGGCCTGCTGCTGGGGCTGTCGGCGATCACCGTCCCTTGGGCGACGCTGCTCATCTCGGTCGGCCTGTATATTGTGGCGCCGGTCATCGTGGCGCCGGTCATCGTGGCGCAAGTCTGGCGCCGCTCGCTCGTCGCCTCCGGCGGACCGGGCGCGCTGGCCCGCACGCTCAAGGCGCTCGCCCCTGTTTCCTTGGCCGCCCTCCTGGCGACGCTCGTGCTGCTGTTCGGCTTCCAGGGCCAGCAGATCACCGCGCAGCCGGTCGTCATCCTGCTGCTGGCGGTGCCGGTCATCATCCAGGTCTACCTCAACGCGGGCATCGCCTACGTGCTGAACCGGCAGTGCGGGTCGGCCTTCAGCGTCGCGGGGCCGTCCGCCCTTATCGGCGCCAGCAATTTCTTTGAGCTCGCGGTTGCCGCTGCCATTGCGCTGTTCGGCTTCGAGAGCGGGGCTGCCCTCGCGACCGTCGTGGGCGTGCTGGTCGAAGTGCCGGTCATGCTCTCGGTCGTCGCCATAGTCATGCGCACCCGCGGCTGGTACGAGCGCGGCGCGGCCAGGCGCACGTCACCGTGAACGACGATTTGCTGCCGAACGTTTCCGGGGCCGAGCTCGACGTTCCCGACATCGCGAAGCTCGCCCCGGTGCGGCCGACTGGTCACCCGCCGCGCATCCTGCTTCTCTACGGGTCGTTGAGGGAGCGGTCCTACAGCCGCCTGCTCACGCTGGAGGCGGAGCGGCTGCTAAGGCGTTTCGGGGCCGACACCCGCGTGTTCGACCCGCGCGACCTGCCCGTGGCCGACAGCGTGCCTGCCGACCATCCCAAGGTCGCCGACGCTGCGGGCGCTGTCGCTGTGGTCCGAAGGGCAGGTCTGGTGCAGCCCTGAACGGCACGGGCCGTCACCGGGGTGTTCAAGAACCAGATCGACTGGCTGCCGCTGGAGCTGCGCGGCGTCCGCCCGACCCAGGGACGAACGCTTGCCGTCATGCAGGTGTCGGGCGGGAGCCAGTCGTTCAACTCGGTCAACGCGCTGCGCGTGCTCGGCCGCTGGATGCGCATGGTCACGATCCCGAACCAGTCGTCCGTTCCGAAGGCGTACGAGGAGTTCGACGAGGCGGGCCGGACGCTGCCGTCGCCGCTCTACGACCGCGTCGTCGATGTCATGGAGGAACTGGTGAAGTTCACGCTGCTGCTGCGTGGCTCAACCGACTACCTGACCGACCGCTACAGCGAGCGGAAGGAGCGGGCTACGAAGGAAGCCAAGGTCGACCAGGCTGCTGTGTCGGGAGCCGTTGACTAATACAGCTTTTCCTCCCCTGCATACGGCTGGTTGTGGGTGCGCTTTTTATGGAAATGGTGTATGGGTAAACGCGCTCCGGTTGCCGAAGACACCCGCTGGCGACGACGTCCTATGGGCAACCCTTCGCAGGTGGAGGCCTTGCATCACTCGCCAACGGCCGCGTTGTTCATTGGCGCGGCTCCTGCTACAATTTGGCCCAGTTAGGGAAGATTGATGAACGAGACACAGCGCCAAGCCATCAAGAAGGTTATCGAGCGGCACACTCAAGTAAACACCGTGAGCCGCACGGCCGCCCGTGCTGCCTTGGTCCGGGAAGGCATTCATAGCCTGAGTGGACGGCTGACCCCCGAGTATGGCGGACAACCCAAGAAGAAGGCTGCGGCTGCCCGTTCTTGAGCAGACTGTCGACTTAGTTTGTCCTCGGCTATCATGGCTGCGATAAAAAGACCGGCCGCAACGCCCTGACTGGCAGACTTAGCCTTCAGTACAGTGACAAAGCATACGATTGGCTTGGTCCGGGTGTCTATTTTTGGGAGAGCGACCCTGGCCGAGCCCTTGAATGGGCAAAGTGGAAAACCAGCCGCGGCGATTATTTCGAGCCCTTCGTCATCGGCGCCGTAATCGACCTTGGAAATTGCCTCGACCTGCTGGTGCAGGAGGACCTCGAACTCGTTCGTTCGGCCTACGATAGCTTGGTTGCTGTAAATGCAAAGAGTGGTCGGGTCATGCCTCGCAACAAGGATGCATCAGGTGACCCGAACGAGGACAAAACCCTCCGCTTTCTCGATTGCGCGGTGATCCGGCATCTGCATTCGTCGCTTGAAGAGCAAAGCCTCGCATCGTCTGAGGATGACACCCCAATTCCGTCTTTCGACACCGTCCGAGGTCTGTTCGTCGAGGATGATGAGGTTTATCCGGGCGGCGGTTTCTATCGGAAAACCCACACTCAGATTGCGGTTCGAAACGACACGTGCATCAAAGGCATCTTTATCCCGAGATAAAAATCTAGCCGCTTGTTACCGATGGCTTGAGAGCAATTGGCAGCAGCGCCAAAACCAATAAGATGTTGACCATCGACGCCCCGAACAAGAATTCCAGGGTCGTGGTGGCGCCGAACGCTCCGAGCAGCCAGGCACCGATGGACGGCGATGCCGCCTGTGCGATGAGGGTCGGCATGGCGATGCGTCCCATCAGGACGGCGTATCCCTCACGGCCGAACAGGGCCAAGGGCACGGTGCCGCGGGCAATGGAACGGACGCCGCTGCCCGCCCCGTACAGGACGATGCCAGCAGCCGCGGCGCCCGGCGCGCCGACCAGCATGGCCAAGCCGACGGCGACCAGGATCGCCGAGGCAAGCAGGCTCCAGACTGGGTGCGCCTTCCGGCCGAAGGCCATTTCGAGCACCCGTGCGCCGACTTGGCTCGGTCCAATCAGGGCGCCCAGGCCCACCGCCGCCGCCAACGCGAGGCCTCGCGACTGCAACAGCGTGAGGAGGTGGACGGAGATGACGGTCATGACGACCGCGGCCAAGGTGAACCCGGCGGCGAGGAGAACGAACGCCGGGCGCTGCTCGGGCCGCACCTGTCCAACAGCAACGTTGGAGGCTGGCATTGCGGGGTGCCGCACCCGCGGCGCCTCGCGCGGGACGCCGAAGACGTAGAGCGGCAGGACAACGCCGACGTGGACGGCCGCGTAGGTCAGGCAGGCTCCACGCCAGCCCAGGTGGTCAACCAGGAAGGCGCTGAGCGGCCAGCAGACCGTGCTGGCGAAGCCGCCGAAGAGGGTGACGTGGGTGATGGCGCTGCGTGCGGCGTCGCCGTAGAGCCGCCCCAGCGCCGAGAAGGCTGGGTCATACAGGCCCGCTCCCATCCCGAGGCCGATGACCAGCCAGCCGCCTACGAACATCGGCAACGTTGGCGCGAGCCCTAAGGTGAGAAGCCCGCACGCCAGCAGGACCGCGCTGGCCGCCAGCACCGGTCGGCCGCCATGGGCATCGATCAGGCGGCCGACCCTGGGCGAGACCAGGCCGCTGACCAGGAATCCCAAGGATAGGCCGCCCACGATCCAGGCCATCGACCAACCCGTGTCAGCCGCCACCGGCCCAGCCAGGACGGCGGTCAGGTAATACGAGGATCCCCAGGCCAGGATTTGCGCCGTCCCAATCGCGGAGACGACGGCCATCCGGCGATGGCTGGCCGGTGCAGACGCGGAGCCAGCGGCGGCCAAGCTCATGCCGCCGCTTCGACCGTCTCCAACGCTGTGCCCGGGCAGCCGCAGCCACCGGCCCCCGCCGCCTTGGCCTGGACATCCTGCATGCAGCACGCGGCTGCCTGCGCCGGGGCAGGACCACCACAGCAGGCGATGTCGTCCGCGACCAAATTGCTGCTGCAAATGCCGGTCTGCGGCAGGTCCAGCTCCACCCGGCGCGACGCCTCGATGTCGCCCGCGAGGAACGCAGCGACGGAGCGCACCTGCTCATATCCGGTCGCCAGCAGGAACGTGGGCGCCCGGCCGTAGCTCTTCATGCCGACGATGAACAGGCCCGGCTCCGGCTGCTCAAGCTCGGCGGCGCCATGGGGCCGTACGGTCCCGCAGCTATGCAGGTTCGGGTCGATGAGGGGCGCCAAGGCCCGCGGGCAATCGAGCGCCGGATCGAGGTCCAGGCGGACCTCGCCGAGCATGGTGAGGTCAGGACGGAACCCGGTGGCGACAATCATCTCGTCGGCCGCAATCGTCAGCATGCCAGCCTCGCCCATGCCCGTGACCAGGAGCGCACCGTCCGGAGCACGCGCAATCTCATCCACAGCGAACGGTTTCACGATGTCCAGCACTCCACGGACGGCCAGGTCCCGCACCCGCGTCCCCAGGGCGCCGCGTTCGGGAAGCTGGTCGGCCGCGCCGCCGCCAAGCGCCCGCGTCAGGTCCTTGGACCGCGCCGCCCAGACGATGGTGGTCCCGGGCGCCTGTTCAGCGAGGCGCGACAAGTTAATGAGGATGCCCAGGGCGGAGTCTCCTGAGCCCAGCACCACCGTACGCCGCCCGGCATACCGTTCGCGGTCGGCGCCGAGCACATCCGGGATGCGGTAGCGGATGCGGTCGGCGGCGGCGCGCTCGCCGGTCGCGGACAGCCCGCTTGCGCCTGCGCGCCCGTGATTGCCCCAGGTGCCCGAAGCATCGATGACAGCCCCGGCCAGCAGGCGCCCTTCACGGCCACGGGCATCCTCAAAGCGGATCTCGAAGGGCGTCGAGCCGCGTCCGGCGTCGCGGACCTTACCCAGGCCCGCCCTGGTCACAGCGGTCACCCGGGTTCCCAGGCGTATGCGCGATGCCAACTCCGGCAACTCGGCAAGAGGTTCGAGGTAGCGTTCGGCCAGGTCGCGCCCAGTCGGGAAGCTCTCGGCGTCCGGCGCGGCCCACCCATGGCTTTCAAGCAGAGTACGGCAGGCCCTGTCCATGTTGTGGCGCCACGGGCTGAACATGCGGACGTGGCCCCAATCCTGGACCGCCGCGGCCACTCTGGCACCGGCTTCCAGGATGACCGGCTCCAGCCCGCGCTCGATCAGATGCACGGCTGCTGCTAGGCCGACTGGGCCGCCGCCGATGATGGCCACCGGCAGCGTATTACGGTCGGCGATGCCAGCAGGAGAACGGGAGGCAGGTGAGCAGCATGTGGCCATGTCAGATCTCTCCAGTGTTGCCTTCAATGCATAGTGCATCGAGGTATCATGGCAAATAGGCTGGTGTCAGCACTTGCAGGACCGGCTCCGCTTGGCGGCAACGCGCCTGGTCTCGACCAGGGCCTCGGTGACGTCCATCCAGGCTGCCACGCCGACGCCAAAGGCCTCACGGCCTTTGTCGGTTAGCGTATAGACCTTCCGCTCGCGGCCGGAGACGACCTCGGCCTCCGCGGTGACGTAGCCGCCCTGCTCGAACTCCCGGAGCACGGGGTACAGGCCACCCTCGGAAGGTGAGCAACAGCCGCTGGTGGTCCGCTCGACTGCGCGGGCGATGTCGTAACCGTGCGACGGGCCGTCGTGCAGCACGCGCAGGACGAAGAACTTGGACAGCGCCATCTTGATGGTCCCCGCCCAGTAGGCGCGGTCGGTCAGGTCAACCGGTGGGCGGGGGACGGCACGGAGGGCTGCTGCCTTGGACATGACTCCATCCTATACATAGCCCATCGATGCGTCTATCGGAATCTGAACGTCTCCGGCCACGGCACCTGGCATCGCTCCAGCAATAAGGGCGAGCCAGCGCCTGTGTCATCCCGAGGCGACCGCCACGCCGCGGTCACCGGTTCAGAAGTCGAGTTGGTCGCCTATCTCAGCGGGCAGGCCAATGCGGCAACCTGAGCGCATTCAGCGTCATCAGCACTGTGACACCTGCGTCGGCCAGGACTGCGGGCCACAGACCCGCGACACTCGCAACAGTGGGTCAGGGTCGCAGCCTAATCCAAATTAGTATGATCACGATTAGACTAACCTGGATTGGATCAGGATGTTCGTTGGCCGCGTTCGTGAGCTTGCCCGGCTGCGGGAGGAGTTCGCCGCAGATCGCCCCTCCCTCCTTGTGGTGTTCGGACGGCGGCGGGTCGGGAAGTCCGAGCTGCTCCGGAAGGTGACGCGGAACATCCCTCACGTCATGTACCAGGCCACGCGGGTGTCCTCCAGCTTGAACCTGGAAGCGCTGAAGGCCGAGGTCGCGCGCTCGCTGGGGGCCGACGACCTCCTGCAAGGCCTAGGCGACTGGCTGGGCGTGCGACCTACCTGGCCCGGAAGTCCGAGGCCGCCCCAGGCCTCGTCGTGGTCCTGGACGAGTTCCCCTACCTCGCCGATGTCGACAGCGCCCTGCCCTCAGTGGTGCAGAAATTCTGGGACTCGGGTGCGCCCGGCCGCGGCAGGCTGAAGCTGGTCCCCTGCGGATCGATGGTCGCGCACATGGAGGACCTCCTCGCCGAACGAAACCCCCCTATGGCCGCAAGACGCTGGCGATGGACGTGAGGCCGCTCCCTGTGCGGGACACGGCCAAGTTCTTCCCGTCCTACTCGGCAGAGGACAAGCTGACGGCCTGCGCCATCTTCGGCGGCATCCCGTTCTACCTCCAGCTTTGCGACCCCGAGGTCGGCCTGCGGGAGAACGTCGTCAAGCTGCTGCTCACGACCGCAGGCCCCCTAGTGGACGAGCCGACCGTGCTGCTCCAGTCGGAACTCCGGGACATCCAGAGGTACGCCAGCATCCTGGCCGCCATCGCCGACGGCTGCACCAAGCTGGGCGACATCACCAACCGGATCGGCGCTGGCAGCGACTCGAAGAAGCTGAGCCCGTACCTGGAACGGCTCGAGCGCATGCGCCTGGTCCACGGCATACGGTCGATGGACGCGGAACCGAAATCGCGCGACCGGCGCTTCCATATCGCGGACCCCTCATGTCCTTCTGGCACCGGTTCGTCCGGCCCAACCTGTCGAGCGTCACGCAGGGGGACGGAGAGGACGTTTGGCACTTCCAGGTCAGTCCGCACTTGGAGGGGTTCATGGGCGGCGCGTTCGAGGACATCTGCCGCGGGCACGCCCGCATGCACTCAGGGGAACGCTTGCCTGCCCCGGCGCAGGTGGTCGGGCAGGTCTGGGCCGGTGACTGCGACATCGACATCGCAGGCAAGCTGCTGGACGGCTCGATGCCCTACGGCGAGTGCAAGTGGCGCCGGACCCTGGTCGGCGAGGACGTCCTGGACACGCTCATGGAGCGTGCCGGAAGGACGACGTACGGCAAGGGCGTCGATGACCGCCATTTCGTCCTCTACGCCCGGACCGGGTGCAAAGGCGGCGTCCGGGAACGCGCCGCGGAGGACGGCAGGGTTGTCCTGCACACACCGGACACCATCCTGACCCCTCCAGACAGGCAATGACGAACAGCACATCCGCTGGATGTTTGGCCCCGGACCACTCAATGGAGGATGGTCAGTCACCTGGTTCAGAAGTCGAGTTGGTCGCTTGTCTTAGCGGGCACGCCACCGCAGCAGCCTGAGCGCATTCAGCGTGACCAGCACCGTGGCGCCGGTGTCCGCCAGGACCGCGGGCCACAGACCCGTGAAGCCCGCGACCGTGGTCACCAGGAACACCGCCTTCAGCCCGAGCGCAACGGCCACGTTCTGGTGAATGTTGGCCAGCGTGGCCCGCGACAGTGCGACCAGGGCGGCGACGTCCATGACGCGGCTGTTCAGGACCGCGGCGTCGGCGGCCTCAAGCGCCACATCGGTTCCGCCGCCCATGGCGATGCCGACCGTGGCGGCGGCCAGCGCAGGGGCATCGTTGATGCCGTCGCCCACCATCGCGACACCTGCCTGCGCCTTGAGTGCCGCAACCTCCCGCAGCTTGCCTTCGGGCAGGAGGCCCGCGTGCGCCTCGATCCCGAGCGCGGATGCGATGGCCTGCGCCGTGCGTGGATTGTCGCCGGTCAGCATGACCGAACGCACGCCCATGCCGCGCAACGCCCGGATGCCCTCGGCAGCGTCCGCCCGCGGCTCGTCGCGGACCGCGATCACGCCCATCTGCACGCCATCCACGGTCACGATGACCACCGTCTTTCCCACTGTCTCCCACGTCGCCACCAACGCGCCTGCGTCGGCCGGAAGCGGCGCTTGCCGGGCGGCGTAGACGGGTGAGCCGACGCAGACCCGCTTGCCGCTGACAGTCGCTTCGACGGCCATGCCCGGGACGGCCCGCGGGTCCTTGGCCGGGCGCAGCGGGATGCCATCGGACGCCGCGCGCTCCAGGATGGCGCGGCCCAGCGGATGGCTGGAGCCGTTCTCGACCGCGGCGGCCAGGCCGAGCATCGTCCGTTCCGGCCCGTCCAGCACGAGCACGTCGGTCACGTGCGGCCGTCCTTCGGTCAGGGTGCCCGTCTTGTCCCAGGCGACGGTGCGGACCCGGCCGATCGCCTCCAGGGCGCCGCCGCCCTTGACCAGCAGCCCGCGCCGGGCGCCCATCGCCAAGCCGGACGCGATTGCGGCGGGGGTCGACAGCACCAAGGCGCAGGGACACGCCACGAGCAGCAGCGCCAGCCCGCGGTAGATCCACACAAGCCAGTCCATCCCTAGGACAAGCGGCGGACCCACGGTGACCAGGGCGGCGACTGCGATCGCTGCGGGCGTGTAGGCGGCCGAGAACCTTTCGATGAAGCGGGCCGTCGGCGCCTTGGCCTCCTGCGCCTCCTCGACCAGCCTGATGATGCGGGCGATGGTGTTGTCCGCAGCGGGCCTGCCGACCTGAACCTGTAGGGTGCCCGATGCATTGACGCTGCCCGCGAACACCAGGGCGCCCTCGGCCTTGAGCACCGGGACGGACTCTCCCGTGACCGGGCTTTCGTCGACTTCGGACTGCCCCTCGGCCACCTCCCCATCCGCTGGGACGCGGTCGCCCGGACGGACCAGGACGAGGTCGCCGACCTTGAGGCTGGCCGAGGGCACCTCGCGGGCGGTCCCGCCCTCGACCAGCATCGCCGTCCGCGGAACCAGGGAGCCAAGCGCCTCGATGCCCGCGCGAGCCCGGCTCCCCGCAAATCCCTCCAGGCCTTCGCCAATCGTGAACAGGAACGTCACGGCGGCGGCCTCCGAGGTGGCGCCGATAAGGACGGCGCCGATGACGGCAACCGACATCAGCATCTCGATGGAGAACGGCGACCCGGCACGCGCGGCGGCAACGGCCTTTCGGCCGAAGAACCACAGGCCGAGCAGGGCGGCAGGAAGGTAGGCCCAACGACCGGCCGAAGGAACCGCGTGGGACGCGACGAGGCCGACAGCGATGAGGCCGCCGATAACGGCTGCAAGCCGAGCCTTGGCCCCCTGCCACCACGCTGGCGCAGCAAAGGAAACTGGTTCGGCCGCCTGCCCGCCGTCCAGCACGACGCGGGGCGCCTCGAACGGCGCGATCCCATAGCCAAGCCTGCGGATGCTCTCCTCGACGCTTGCCCGCGGCGTGGCGGCCTCGTCCAGACGCAAGGCCAGGGTCTGGCGCTGATAGCTGACCCTCACGTCCCCGGCGCCGCCCAGCCGCGTGACGGCGGTCTCGATCTTGGAGGCGCACGCCGGGCAATCCATGCCGTCCACCCGGTAGCGCAGCAGGGACGGCCCGGCCTCCACGGCTTGGTCCATCTTCATGCCTCTCCGCTCTCAGCGTCGGGTTCTTCGCGCACGTGGGCGACCATGTCCGAGATGGTGCATCGCACGTGCTCATCGGCCGCTGCGTAGAACACCTGCTTGCCCCGCCGCTCCGCCCGCAGGATGCGCGCGGCCCGCAGCA
>JAABUV010003005.1_pt1 | contig 21953 bp, 22 predicted proteins | sample 5559971 | NCBI WGS metagenome assembly JAABUV01 (sample SAMN10711881, study PRJNA513362) | rock metagenome | isolation source: Antarctica rocks | place: Antarctica: Victoria Land, Knobhead nord | collected 2015-12-19
CGACATTCGAATACCTCCACAATCCGGCAGCACAAGTCCGATTCAATACTGTCCGCCAACAGATCCGCCGTCAAATGGGTTTCATCGAGCAAGATGTGCCTCACGCTAATGGCCTAGTAGCGTGGTGGGACTTGTTCACCGATGATTACTTTCAACTGGTAGGAACTCGCGCGCAGCAATGGGCTCATGATGTCATCACAAGAGCTGCGGCGCCATACGTCCAGGCTCGTGAGCCTGGTCCTCATCAGGTTCAGTTACGGACTGCTGCGCAAGTATTGGGTAAGTTACAGTCCTAGTTTTCAAGACGTTGACCTTTGTAACAAGTGCTAATCTTGGCTTCTTCCAGGCGCTTTGGAGGAAATGATGAGAGAGATTGATAATATGCAACTTCCGCCGAACTTCGCCATGCAGAATCCGCAGCCACCCGGTGGTGCTGGGGGTGGAGGTTCAGGCTGACGTCGTTTCCACGAATAGTCCATGGATCTTCTCTCATCTTCGGATATGTTTCGTACCACTAAGGATCGCACAACATTATCTCGTCGACAGAAGAGTTACCGACTATGCTTCGCGCACTACGAAGGGGAGAGGTTGGAGTGAGACAAGATCTGTTATGAATAAAACTTGTCCGATCATGATAGCATCTGAAAATCACCCCCATTGACTATGTTTTCACAGTGCCGGTTGTTGCGTTGAACGGTGAATCAGTCTTAATCTATACAAAATAGCCCGTCTCCCAAATATGATCTTCTTCTAAAAAAAAACATTCGCTTAGCAGCGTCGAATTCTTACGATTAGACCGATTTAATTAGACTTAGCGCATCTCTAAAGCTTGAGCGCTTCAAGACAACTAGGCAGCATAACCAACGGCAAGCTCGCTGGATGGATTTTCTCTCCAATTAGGCGCCAATAACCTGCAGCGGGGATGAAACATTGCTTTAGCGTACGCCTCCAGTCAAGACCATTGAGTGGTCGTCGGGTTCACGCGGGACAAAGGAAGGAGCGAAAGATGGAGATGCTATCAATGCAATTCCCAATGCCTCTACGCTGTGGCCTTGCAATCAACACGTGACATAGTAGTACTTCTACTTTGAAGCCGAAGTATCCAGGGTTTCCCGCGCACCAGGGACAAAGTCGAGGTTCCTTTCTAGGACTTGAAGGGCACGCTGCAATGCTCTTCGAAGTTCGCTGATCAGCAAAAGCAAGACTCTGCTAGACAGCTTTAAGTTTGATGGACAGTCTTCCATCGCAGATAGGTAATGCTGGAGAGCACCCAGATCCAGAACTTTCCCTTCCTAACTAGTATAAATCGTCTTCTTGGGATCTGGGCTCGTATATTCCGTCCCATTCACCCCATAAGCATTCGGGTATACCCATCGAAATGGCGTAGAAATGGTGACCATACTTTGCGTTGCGAATTCGTTCAATGTTTGGGCTCCCCATCGGCGCTTCACTCTGCTGCCGAAGGGTATGCCATTGGATTCTGCGGTCCCGGTGTTCGCGCCCCAAATTGCACCAGTCACTCCTTGTCATTGCAGATATCTCGATCCAGCGCTGTTGGGCGGGAATCTTGTCCGAAGGTCTACCCAGGTAGCTGCAAAAACAGTGTTCTCCGGCCTGCCCCTCAGAGGATATTCTGGGTCATACGACCATGTGGTTCTTCCCGATCCAAAAGCTCGCAAAATTGGTGCATTGACTCAGTTGGGGATTTTGACGTAGTGATCAGCTGAAGCAGCTCATCCAGCGTCGAACTGCTATTACAAAAGCTCGAAGAGAGTAATCGTGCTGTAGTTCGACTGGTGACGAATGACTTCTGATTGAGATTTGCAGCAAGTTTCGAGCGATATATCATGAATATTCTGCAAAGTATCTTGAAATTTCTATTATCTTGTTAAGACTTTTGTATAATTAGAATATTATTATTTTTTATATTTTTCTTCTATTTGATTTGATTTGATTTGATTTGAATTCATACACTCTTGTGACATCGATTTAAGTTCAACTCATGAGGAAAACTATGATATCTATATCGAACGAACAAAATTCTCTGGGGAAGAAAATCACTCGTTGACTATACAACGACTTTGATGTCGTCGAGACAGTGAGTTTTAAGACTATGTATCATGTTTGAATTTATAGCTTCTATTCAGCGCGTGATGCTCTAGTAAACTCTTGATGAGAGTGTCTGTGCTGTTTGATTATGTCACATCGTTCTTACTCTGCTCTTCATAAATAGTATTCTTTACAAACAATGTCTCAATTCAATCTTTAATTCGAAGATGAAGATGTTTTCTTTGCATTTATGATGCTCGTGATTGTAGTCGATAGCTGTGTTCTCTCGCTCAATGATTGTCATTCATTGAGCAGAGAAATATATGATGAAAGAAAGATGCACATGATGAAAAGATAAAGTGTGATTGTATTGAATAATTCTTTTCTTCTCTTGATTTGACTTATGTTGCGCAGACGTTGAATGAATTATTAGTATAAATGTGCAATTGCAATCATTAAATGATTTGACTTTGATCAATAGAAAAGAATACATTCTGATTATTCTTCTGCACTCTCAATTTTTCACGTAGATTGATATATGACTTGATGTCAAGTAAAGAAGATGAGTTCAAACTCTTTCAGTATATCAGCGTGATCAACTAGTCACTACTTCTTTGAGCACTATAGTCACAATTCTCAGACTGAGATTAACTATTCTATCTGATATCTTTTCATCAATTACTCAATGATACTCTCAATGTGATGAAGACATTTCAGTATATCGATGCAATCAATGAATTGCAAATTCTTCGATCACTTGTAATTATGATTCTCATACTGAGATCAACTTTTTCACTAGATATCTTTTCATCTCTTACTGACATTGACATGTCATTAATCTTCTTCGTAGATTGATTGTGATTGTTAGAAATAATACTGTCGCGTAGATGAAAACTTTGCATGATTGACTTTTCTGTTCATGCAACATTTTAACATCATTTAAATTGTGTTGAATTGAGATCTCTTGACTCTTTTGACTTTTATTCAGAACATAGAATCAAAAGATTCATAGTCGACATCATGTATAAATGAATCTTGTTGTCGATCATTTTGCTCATATGATAATACTATTATTATCTTATTTCTAAATTTGTAAACATTATACTATAATATTCAAAACTTCTTTTGCTAAAATATTAATATTCTTTATCAAAATATGCTTGTATTTGCTAAAATGTTATTTGAAACAATCACAACATGTACACAACAAATTTTGAAAAAGAGCATTACATACAAGACAGAGTGAATCTAGAGAATAATCAAACAATGATGAATTGCATGAGTTGCAGCAATGCAAGTTTGAAGAAGATTGCAAGTGATGTTAACATGTCACAAGAAAACAGCAACGTGAGATTGCAATGCTCACGCAACGATGAAGAAAAGATAGCTAACATTATCGATCTATTAATAAAAACATCAATGTTAGAGAAAAAAATGAGCAAAGATCATTCATGAAAAGAAATAACACTGAAGTTAATGTGTTATCTTCAACTTAAATCAGAAGAAAAATATCATGCAACTCAAGATGCATTCATCGCGAAGAACATACAGAAATTGAAGACATCAATTCAACTGCTAAGCAAGCAGTTACAAATGCAGAGAAATACGCGTCTTTTATTAAAAATCATGTCATAAGCAAATGTGATAAAAGAAGAATTATCAATGAGAAAACAACGTCTCAGAGAGAAATCATCATCGCTTTGCAAAAAACGCGAAATCATGATAAAGATAGCAGACAGAGAAGAAGTAGAAAAGATGCAGAAGAAGATCATTAAACAGATTCTTTAAAGAATAGCAGACGTGTCAACGAGTTAACAAGATCTGATCATGTCTTTTTGCAAGCTGAGTAGCAAAGACATTTTTCTTTATGCAATCAGCTCAGACACATGAACAAATCTGAAAAAGACTCAAGAACGAGTAAAAGAAATTATGAACTTAACGTGCATATCATGATGAATCTTTGCAGTGCTGACACATGAAATGCACACTACAATTGACATGAATAATCAGAAGAAAGTCATTAAAAGATTGATAAAGAATAATGCAAGACTTCATGAAAATCTCAAGATTTTAAGAATAGTTTGACTCAAGAAAGTAGCAAAGAATGAAAAGATTCATTCATCGCTTATCATGAAGATAGCAATTGAAGCGATGATGAATTGATTGATGAACATGAGTATGCTAAATGCATATCATGAATGCACATGTAAACTGTTTGAAAAGAACTGTTGCATTACATAATGCTTCAGATGTTAAGAATTTGATCACATGATCAGATTTTGCAAAAAGAATCAATGCTGTGTTAAGTATGCAAACAAACATCATATTAAAAGATGCATGACATCTTTGAATAAAAGATGTTGCATTAACTGCAATGAAAATCATAAACTCTGAAGATGCATCTGTTTCAAATGACAACAGCAAATGAAATAAGCGTTTGAAATCTATAGAAACAGATCATTCAGATATTCAGAAGCACTTAAATACAATTGCATATTCTTGCAATTCTTGAGTTCTTTGCTGTCTTCAAGCTCTGCAAATTCAATGAACTCTTCAAATTCAATGAACTTTTCAAGTTCAATGAATTCTTCAAGTTTCATGAATTCTTTCAGTTCAATGAACTCATCAAGCTTAACAACAGTTGTGCTGAAAACATGCAGTCTAGTCGCTCATGAATCAACATGACAAATGATAGAAGTCAAGAAAAGACGCGTTGATCATTTTTCTTGCATGAATAGCGACTCAGATGAAACGTCGCTTGAGTAGAGTCAAAAATGATAAATCAAAAAACAAGACAAATTTTCAATAATTGAAAGTATTCAAAGAATCTTCTCTTTGCAAAGTCAACAACAGCTACAAATAACTTTATGATGAAACAATCTTTTTTACGAATATTGCAGTACAACATCAGAAAATCATTAAAAATTCAGAAATCATTTCTAATCAACAGAGAAGTTCATGATTTTGACATTGTAATCATACAGAAGCAAAGTTGTAACATTAATGATATATAATCATTTAACGCAGCTCACAACTTCTTTTATCTAGTAAAAAACACGTCATCACAGTCAAGAACTTGCATATATGTGAACAAATATTTAAGACTTAATCAATGAATGATAGAAACAGTTGAGTCAAACATTTGCTTAATCAGAATATTAACTTGCAACACAGATGATAAAACGCAAACGTTATGACTTATAAATGTTTACAATTCATGTTCACTGTTCTTTATATTTATAAAAAAATCTTTAATCATTTCTTGCTTAAGCGAGTTACTTAAAGATGATTGCAAACAACTGATCATGAAAGATTTCAATCTACATCACTCTCATTGAAAGAAATGAAGATGCTTCACTCAACATGCAATGATTGACAGTTTACTTGACATCATTACTAATGCTAAGCTAAAATTATTGCTAAAATCAGACACTATTACTTGCAAGACTCATAATCAGTTTACAACTATTAATTTAGTCTTTGACAGTGAGAGAATACAGTTTATGACATGCAAGTGCAAGATATACATTGATCTGCATTAAGAGTTGAATCATCTTTTGATTGTTACAGAACTTTGTTTACAAACAACTTCAGTACAATCTTCAACTTGATGATTATGAAAGAAAATGAACACAGAAGCATTAAGCGCGTATCTGCATATGTATCTTTCGTTGAATCATTCTTTAAACAGCAAGATAATAATGAACGAAAGAATGTGCAAAATAATCAAGATGTTACAAAAGATCATTGAGAAATTTATTCTTTTGACAGTCATCAAGTTAAACAAAGAACTTCTGAAATTCAAACTGCTCAAAGATAGTAATGAAATCAAGATGATTGCAAATTATATGAAAAACACAAAGCATATTAGATGCGTGAAATGAATATCTGAAACACAATGATCATAAAAACAAGATCATTCAACAAGCGAAGTGCGCACATTTCAGATCACAAATGCAGAAACTGAGTAATGCATTCAAGTCAATATGATGCTTCGCAAAATGAGTTAAAATTGAAAGTCAACTATTTAAAAAACTTTCTTAGTTTTTATCACTGAAGTGAAGTGACATTGAACAAATGACAATAATGTTCAAGAAAAAAATCGAGATATTACAAGAAAAATTCTTTCTTTCATCTTCTCAGACAAACATCAATAACATTATAAACTCATTCATATTCTTGACAATGTCATCTGACTTATGCATCTCAGAAGATGAAGTGAGATAGACAATCAAAAGAATAAAAGCAGATAAAGCATTAGATGTTTCAGACATTTTGAACAGAGTGCTGCAGATAAATCTTGCAAAACTGATCTTGATATTGACAAGTTTATTCAATGCATGTGTAATATACAAATATCATTCAAAGCAGTTTAAAAAGATTTAAATGATAGTATTATACAAATCAAAAAAAAGCGATTATACTGATTTGAAAACATATTGACTCATTGCTTTGCTTGATATCATGAGCAAAGCTTTAAAGTCAATCATGATTAAAAAACTGAGTGATATAATTGAAACTCATCACATGCTATCTGATGCTCAAATGAGAGCAAAATGCAAATGATTCATGATCTTAACATTAAATCTACTAGTAAATCAGATTCACATGATATGAGATTGCAAAATCAAATACATAACATTCATGCTAAGTTTAAATGTTGTTGAAGCATTTAATCAAGTCTTGCACATCAGACTTCTGCATACTCTGAAAATGAAAAGAACTTCAAACTACATAATTGAATAAGCATACAGCTTTCTTGAGAATCAAGAAACATTGCTGAGATTTAATAAATAAATGAGTGACATGCGTAAGATAAATGCAGATATATTGCAGAAATTCTTCATTTCATCGATTCTCTTTCTATTTTTCAACGTAAGTCTGATTAAGAAGTGCAAAGCATTGAGAATTAAGATCAAAGTGTTTGACTTTGTAAATGTTATGAATGTGTCAGAATTAATTAAAGCTAGTCAATGATCTAGTTAAGATCTGATCTAGATCTGACTCAGATTTGACTCAGATATGACTTAGCATCTTTTTTCTTTTCTAGCATCTTTTAATCAGCTTCTATTGTCTTTTAGACAAACACACTTCTTTGTGTTACGAGTGATCAACAGATTTCTATGACAAACATATTTCTTTGTGTCACAAACATCTTTCAAATCAACATCTTTCTTATGTTTCAACATGTTTTCTTTGAGACTAGCGTTGATCTGAATAACTATTATATAAAGCGTGTTCTTCTTGTCTTTTGTATCTTCTTTCTTCTGTATTCTTAAAGTCTTAGTTATAGCTATCTTTATAGATTAAACATTCTAGTCACGCACGCACTCTGATTAGTTTCTAGACACGATTTCAACATTACTTTAAGAATTCATTAATCACATGATACTGATTTTATTATTCATTCAAGTTCACTTGATTAACAATGAGATGAATATAAAGAAATTTGTGTATCTGATGATTGATGACATCGAAAGACAGAACAACATCAAGAAATCAATAAAATCAATGAGAACATACAATTATGTGATTGCTAGAGAATTTATCGCTCAGTCAGTAGCATCAGTTCAAATCAATTAATAGAATCAACGATAAAGAATCTTCATTGATTGCTTGAAAATCACAAAAAACTCTTTCAAATCAGCAACACTCTTCTTTAAAGACTAAATACTTTAACAAATAATTTCTCTACATACTATTGAACATCATTCTTCGCTCGATCATCAATTCTTTGCTATGACTCAATCATCTGTGAAAAGTTTCTTCAAGAATAATCAAAACTCTTATTCTTCTGAGACTACAGATTCAGTCATTTATTCTGAGTTATCACTTCGCATATTGAAATATCTTAGAATCAATGTCGTACAAAAACATCGATACTCTTTGTCTTATTCTCAGACTTTCAATGAATCTTGTGAAGCTTCTACTTCATGAGATATAAAAAATTTAAAGCAGCTACAATACTGAGTTGAACAAGATTCAAAAGTTTTTCTAGAAGATTTAAACAGTCTTTGAACTCAACGAGATTTAAATGTGAAAGCTTGTGAGCTATTTGACAAGATATCAAGTGAACAAATATGAAAGACTTGTTTTGAGAAAATGAATAAAGTCAAAGAACGCTTGAATCAATTAAATCAGATGTTTCAAAATCAAGTGACTGAATTGCAACATCAACTGCAATTATTTAAAGAAGTCACTTCTTTCTCTTCTATTCTGTCTAATTTCTTCAAGTGATCTCAAAAGCTTTTGAATTCATCTTTGTTTACTGATGAAAAAGAATCTATCTGAAATGATTAACAAGAAAAGATTCGTGACAAGCTAGAAATCAACGTCAATTATTTTGATATCAATAAAGCTATTCTGATTTACGTTCACTTCAGAATTGAAAAAGACGCAGTCAAAGCTACTTTAGCTTAATGTTAACAAGATTCATTGAATTTTTATGTCACAGTCAATGATCTGTTAAATGAACTTGCTCAGCTTTATGATGATTTCAACAAAGAGATAAACTTTCGAAGAAAATATGCTAATCTTTCTCAAGAAAAGAGCAAATTCAGCAACTTCTATTCAATGTTTCAACGTCTGTTCTTCTATCTAAAGTATCATGAAAAGCAATTGATCATTAATTTATAAGACAAGATAGTCTATCATCTTCATGCAGCTTGAAGTAGTCAATTGATTCAGTCAGAATCTTTAAACGAAATTCGTAACTATCTGATTTATTTGAACAATGAGCATTGAGTCATGAGTGACATCAAAGAAAAGAAATCTCTGAACAAAGTCAGAAAGTAAGTCATCTCTGCTGAGAAATGAGATTTATTGAATCTCTACAGAAAGATCGAAGTCACTACACTCGTTAATCATTCAAAGTCGTGTGACGCGATTTTGACTAGCATCAAAAACATTGATTTACAAGCTGAAATCTGTTTTATCTGTCACAAATCAAATCATACTTCTAGAGAGTGCTTTGATTAATTTAGAGTTAATGTTTTAGAAAATGATGAATTCAATCATTTGAATTCTGAGTCAAATTCTGATTCAAAAAACTAACTATTTCTTTCAGAATCATTGAAGAAATAGAAATCATATCTTTGTGCAATCAGATCGAAGTTTTATTGAAAGAAAACTATTTTGAGAAGTCATTTTTGATCAATGCTTCTTTTATCTCTCAGAGCAATTCTTTCAGTCTTCATTCTTTGATAAATAGTGATTTTGTCATCTACATGCTGATACATGACAAGCTAGTCAATAAAGTATGCAAGAAACTTGAAATACAATTTATATCACTAGCAAAAGAGAAGTTAATACGAGAATATGATGAGAAGCTATTCAAGAAAGCAATTACTCATAAGATTTTACTTAATCTCACGATGAAAAGTTATAGAGAATTGACTATATCAATGCTGATAGCTGATATCGAGCATTATAAAGCTATATTGAGCAAACTCTGAATGAACAAAAATGAAATATTATTGAACATGAGACATGATACTATCATATTTTCTGATTAATTAAATATTTTTATTTCGGTTTTTTCAATCTCGTCAAATACAAAGCACTCAAGTTAATCATGATCAACTTCAATCTCTTCAACAGCTCACAGCAAGATTTTTAAGATGCTCAAGCACTCAGTTTTCTTCGTTCAGAAAGAGTCTTTCTCGATTCAAAACATAGATATCATCTTTTTTTAAGCTTTGATAGATAGAAAAAAGAAGAATCAAACAGAGATTTTTGCTATGTTCATTGAAGACATTGATAGGGAAATTGTCTACAATACTCAATGCAAACTAGATGTCATAAACATCTCATCTACTGAGAAAACAGCTCAGAATCTAGAAGATGTTAAAGCTAAGCTATCATTGAAATATCAGAATTTTCTAGATGTCTTTGATCAAGCTCAAGCAGACAAGCTATCGTCTCATCATTCATATAATCATAAGATAAAGCTTACTAGTGATGCAACGTCATCTTGCTGTCAAGCATATTGAATGTCTTTTTACAAGCTTCAGAAAGTAAAGAAATATCTGAACGAGAATCTTTTCAAAGAATTTATAACTTTCAGCAAAGCTTCGTATTTCTCATCTGTTCTGTTCATTCTAAAAGCAAATAAAGATCTACGATTCTGCGTTGACTATCGAAAGCTCAATGCTATTATCAAAAGAAATCACTATTCTCTATCTTTGATAAATGAGATAATCAACAAAATAGTTGATTGCAAACATTTGACTCAACTGAATATCATTTTGACATTCAACAAACTACGAATGCACTCTGATAGTAAGAACTACACTACTTTTATTATCGCTTTAAAAGCATACAAATCAAAGGTTTTATTCTTTGAACTTATCAATGATTTGATCTTATTTCAGCAGTATATGAATGATGTTTTATGAGACTTTCTAAATGACTTTTGTCAAGTTTATCTAGACGACATTCTGATTTACAGCAAAACTTAATGAGAACATAAATAACATGTCAAAATGATATTGAATTGCTTACAAGAAGCTGATCTACAGATGAATATTTAAAAGTGCGAATTCAATGTAGAAGAAATCATTTTCTTAAAAGTTATAGTATCAGAACAAGATCTTCGTATAAATTTTATCAAAGTGAAAGTCATAGTCAACTGAACTACGTTGATCAATCTAAAAGAAGTTCAGAGCTTCGTGAGATTTGTTAACTTCTATCGTTGTTTCATTAAGAACTTCTCGAAGCTAGTCAAATCATTCACTCAACTGACTAGAAAGAACACATTTTTTGTTTGAAACAAAGTCTGTATTCAAGCTTTTGACAATCTAAAGAAACAGATCAGCTCGATCTCAGTACTACGACATTTCGATTTCAAATGACAGACTATTCTAAAGATTAATGCATCTGACTACGTCAAAGATGAAATACTATCTCAGTATGATGATGAGAGTGTTCTTCACTTAGTAGCTTTCTTCAGCAAGAGCATGATTCTTACTGAATGCAATTATCATATTTATGACAAGAAATTGCTAGTCATTATTTGATGCTTTGAACACTGAAGACTTGAGCTAAAATGCATGAAGCTGCTCATTTAGATGTTCATCAATCATCAGACTTTGAAGATCTTTGTTAGAGATCAGCATAAAGCGAGTTATATGAGTGTCATTTAACTAATAAATAAATGTCAAGAAAGAAAAGCATCTACAGAAAAGAACTCAATTCTTATATGTATGTTTCTCAGTTCTGTGCTAGACTCAATTGAATTGACGTCTTACACATATGATGCAGAGTCTCAATGACATCATCTCTAGCTTAAATGCTCACTAGACTTGATTAGAATGAATCTCAGACGAAGACTAGTCGTAGAATAGACGAAAACTAAAATCGTAACATTATCTTTCTTTCTTGACTATTCATGTTCGCATGAATGTTGTTTTTAATGCGATTTTCTTGAATATTTGATATGAAAGTCATCAATCATCTCTTGAGCATTCATAAACTCATCATCATCAGCGTTATATCAGTTGAGATCGTTGTCATAGTTCTTTCATTTGACTTTATATTGAAGTCATCTTCTGTAGCGTTGAAAGTTCAATATATCGTCGATTTTTCATTCGTCTTCATCGTTTATCACTATTGATCTCGAAAATTCATTCTTTTGATCAGGCAGAAGATCATCAATGACAGAACAAAGAAGATCTGAATGAAACACATCATGTATATGCATAATGTCTGATAGTTTCAATTTATAGAATGAGTCAACAGAGTCAATGATTTGAAATGAATCAAGCATTTTGTTATTCAGCTTTTTGAAAGATTTCGCTGTAACAATGTTTCGTTCATTCAGAAACATCTTTGATTCAATCTTGTAATTGACTTTCTTTCTATGCTTGTTAGCTTGATTCATCATTTGCTCTCGTGTTTTGATCAAAGCTTCGCGAGCGAAAATCAATGTTTTATTCATGTGATTGAATATATTCTTGACTCGATCGATCTGCAAGCGTTCGCGAGTGCTTTCATACTTGATGATGTCAGAGTCGAAGCTCATATGAGAATGAAAGCTCTTGTTCATGAAGAAGAAAGTCAAGAGAATGACTGAAAACAAGATGTTATTGTTGATAAACTCGATCATGAGTAGTCACTTGAATCAGTCGTTCTGCATGTATGAACAGAAAAAACGCAGATAGCGCTTGATGTTCTGATTGACTCGTTCACTTTGATCGTTGATCTGAAAGTGATAGATGATGAACAATTGAAGAGAAATGCTCAGTCGTTTGCAAAGAAACTTTCATAGAATAGAGATGAATTGCATATCTCTGTCAGATACAATGAAGCTGAATAAATCATGAGTTTAATATACTCACTGAATCAACATTTTCGCTGTTCTTTCAACTGTAATTTCTTCATCATCAATGATGCAAGAAATATAATGTTTTTCTTTTAACAATCTGCAGATGACAGTCAGAATAACGTTGTAGTTGAATGAATCAAATAAATTGATAATGAAGTTCATTGCTATGTCTTGTCATTGCTGTTCAAATATCAATAAAGATTGAAGCAAGTCATTTGATTTATTTCTAGATGTCTTTGATCGTTGATAAACATAACAGTTTCGAATATATCAATCTACTGTCTTTCACATGAATGATCAATAGTAGTTTCGTTTAATGATCTTCATCGTTCTAAGAATATTGAGATGATTTATTGAGAATTGATCATGTATCTCACGAATCAGATTTATTTGCAGAAGTTCATTGAACGAAACTCATAACTGACTGTCTTTGTATAAGATTTCATTCTGAACTCGACAATTCTTCAGCTTGATGTCTTTGCATTATGCTTCATCTCTGATCTTTGCTTCACGAAGTAAAGTACAATTCTTGTTGATTTCATTTGCGTCAAGAACTTGTTTATAAATTGACTCGCTGACATTCTTCTTTAAATCAGCAATCTTCATTCAATTCAACGTCAGAATAGTGATTCATTGATAGCGAACGCGTTCATCATCAAAATCTCTGAATACGAAGTCAGCTCAACGAGTTAATGCATCGATCTTAATGTTCTGTTTGTCAGATCGATACATTATCTTGAAGTTGAAATCAGCTAGCTTTTGTACTCAGTGCATCTGATGTCTGCTCAGCTCTTTGTCTTTCATCAATGAAATGAGTGCTTGATGATCGATGAACATCTTGATAGAAATGTCAGTCAACTTCAGTTCAAGTCATCAATGCTCAAATGCTTAAATGATGATCAGCAGTTTCTTATTGTATATTTCGTAGTTGCACTCAGCAAAAGACATGTTCTTGCTATAGAAAGCAATTGAATGTAGTACTTCTTCGTCATCATATTGAGAGAGAACTTCGTCGTTTACGTAGTTGAATGAGTCAGTTTTCAGAATAGTCTCATAAGTCTGATCAAAGTGACGAAGTATAGAAGTCTCAATCATACGTCTCTTCATGTGATCAAATGCAGTTTGACAAGTCTCATTTCATTCAAATATGATCTTCTTTTAAGTGAGTTGAATCATTGAATGAATAATCTTTGAAAAGTTCTTGATGAAGCGTTGATAGAAATTGCAGAAGTCAATGAAGAACTGCATCTGAGTGAGATTATTGAGTGTAGATCAATCAACAACTGCTTGTATCTTTCGTGAATTCATCTTAAGTTTCTCGATTGACATCAAAAGTTCTAAAAAGATGATTTTCTGAACATGAAACTCGCATTTATTGATGTCTATCTGTAGATCAGCTTTTTGTAGTCTATTCAAGATCAATCATACATGTTGCTTGTGTTTCTTCAAGATCTTGCTGTAGATGATAATGTCATCTAGATAAATTTGACAAAACTGATGAAGATATTCAAACAGCACGTCGTTTATATAGTGTTGATAAAACGTTGATTCATTGATTAATTCAAAGAGCATTACATGATATTTGTATGAGTTGAAGAAGATGATAAAGATAGTTAAATCTTTGTTATCTGAATGCATTCGCAGTTTATTGAACGTAATAATGATGTTCAATCAAGTCAGATACTTGCTTTCTTGTATACGAGCAAAAGTCTCGTCTATCAATGACAAAGAGTAATGATCTCGTTTGATCAAAGCATTGAGCTTTCTGTAATCGACGCAGAAACGCAGACTATCATCTTTCTTTTCAATGAACAAGATGAGCGAGATGTATGATGCGAAGCTGAAGAAAATGAATTTTTTGTTTAGATGATTGATCAGATACTTCTTTATCTTCTGAAGCTTGTGATTGAACATCTGATATAGTCTGCTTCAAGAGAACATTTCTTCATCGATCAACTCAATTTTGTAATCGTAGAAATGATGCAATGATAGCTGATTGATCATTGCTCGATCGAAGACATTTAGATAGTCGTGATATTCAGAGAGAAGCTTGATCTTGACTTGCTTGAGAACTTCAGCGTGAGAAAGCTCATGCAGATTCACTTCTTCAGACTTGTTTTCAGCTGTAGTTATGAGTCAATCGATTTTCAAGACGATAACAGCAAAGATCTTGATGTCTGAACGTTTGACTAACATTTTATATGTCGCTGTCTCTATCATTGCTATGTTCATTGAATCTGATGTCAATTTAGAGATTTTGACGTTAGTTAAAGTCGCGTCACGCGATTTTAACTGTTCAATTGAGCTCTTCTTTTGACTGAAAGAGAGTGATTTCTGACTGAATTGAGATGTAATGAAAGTGAAAAATCTCTTTAGTATATGAGTAAAAGTTAAGCTCTTCTGTTTCATGATTGTTTTATGACTTAAGAGCAAAACAATCGATTTCTGACTAGTAGAATTGAAATTCGAAAATTGAAGAAAATCGATTCACATATCAATTACTAGGTTGATTTTGTTCATTCATGTTTTTTCAAGAATCATTTGATGTTAATTTAATCGAGTGATCAACATAGAAGCTGTGTCAATCATATGATCTTGAACAGTCAGGTTTGAATAAATGACATGAGTAATGAGTTTCTTAGCATAATGATCGTTGAATTCTTGAATTGACTTCGCTTTGATCAAAGTCAGAAACTCAATTTGCAACTGATCACAAACAATCTGCGTAATCACTTCATCAATGAACGAATAGTCAGCAGCTTCGATGTCAATCAATGACTTCAATGAGTAACTAATTTCATTGCTAAATAATACACATTCAGTAATCAAAGATTTAGAAGCAAAAGAATTGTCTGACATGCTTATCATTAAAGAAATTAACACGTCTTTCATCACGTCTTTGATGAAAGTCTCTAGTTTTTTGCCTCGTTATTCTCGAAGAAGAAAGTTATTTTCTCATTCTCTTTATTCTTTGAAATAATGATTTCATGTAGACGAAGAATGAAGACATGAGATGCTGAAATATTGATCTTGTTCTGAGAACAGTTCTTGAATAAGTGATCTGAAGTTTTGCAGATATAACAAATAATAAACGATCTGACTGACTCAGATGTAGAAAAGATAGTTGACTTGATATATTCAATTATTGAAGTCGTCACTGCTAATAGAAAAGTAGCATGCTTTTCAGATGTGATGATGACTTTGATGATGATCATGCAACGTTCGCTTCGAAGTTGATAATTGACTCGCTGTTTATTATTCACATTCTGAAGAAAGCTCTTGAGACAATGTAGAGTGATAAAATCTTTCGAGCAAATCGATAGAGCATTCTGCAAGCGATTATTGATCTTATTCTGAAGATCGTTCATCAGAGTGTGATCATCGTATTCTAGATAGTTGAATAGCTTCATAAAGTTAAAGTAGAAGACATTGAAGAACTTGTCTGCTTGTCTCAGAGCGTTGTACTTGCAACGACACTTTTGATTTTTATTCTGATTCTCGTAAATCTCTTCTAGATGCTTGAGTAGCTTGTAGATTGAGATGTAAGAATGCAAAGCATCATGATGATGTCAAGTGAAAATATGCTCAGCAGCGTCATCTTCTAGTCTAGATATCACATAAACAATGCAGATAATCTCATCGACGAAGTAATCAACATTTGTCTGAAGCTTGTCATCTATCTTGATTCTTCAGCTATTTCATGTTGATTCATCTTCGTCAATGAATACAGATGAGTTCAAAAACTTGAAAGACTTGTGATGATCATTATTGAATAGAATGAATGACTTATGTTGAGTATGATTCTCGATAGATTGACGAGATAGAGATTTCATAGAAACTCGAGATTTAATAGACTGACGAGATCGAAGCTGATTCACTGAACGCTGTTTCTTTTTTAGACTCAATACTTTCTCTCGTAGTTCAATGATAGTCTTTTCTTGAGTGTTTATTGTCATTTGATTGATCTTTAGTTCATTAAGTCTCTTGATGTGATTGACTTGTAAATCGATTCATTGCTTGTTGAGTTTCAAAGTCATGTCTCGTTAATCTCTTAGCTTGATCAGCATCTTGATGATCTCGTCTGACTGATTAATAACTCATTGACGAAGTTGTTGACTTATATTGATGTCTTATGAGATAGCGACATTCTGAGGTTTCGCTGAAGCATCAAAAGAAATAAGTGAAACTCGTTTACTAGCAATGCTTTTAAGCAGATGAGCTGTTCGTGACTCGACTGATTCAGAGTCGCGTGTTATTATGAAAGAGATAAAGATAGATAGATAGATTTAATTATGATAAGATTGAGTAATTAATTTGATAAATTTGAGTAAATTTGAATGTGTGTTTTGATGAAAGTAATTCAAAGAATTTCTTGCGAATTTTCTGAATAGAAGTAGATTATTTCGTATCATTTACACGTTGATAGCAGAGTAGTTGATAAGCATTTATCTACTGTTAGAAGTCAGCATAAAGCGAGTCATATAAGTGTCATTTAACTAATAAATAAATGCTAAGAAAGAAAAGTATCTACAGAAAAGAACTCAATTCTTATATGTGTGTTTCTCAGTTCTGTGCTAGGCTCGATTGAGTTGACGTCTTACACATATGATGCAGAGTCTCAATGACATCACTTTTAGCTTGAATGCTCACTAGACTTGATTAGAATGAATCTCAGACGAAGATTAGTCGTAGAATAAACGAAGGCTAGAATCATAACAATCTTCATGAAAAACAAACAGTTAACTCGACGTCAAGCTAATTATCTAGACATTTTATTCAAGTTTAACTTTCAAATCATTTTTCAATCAGGCAAAATGAACACTAAAGTCAATGCTTTAATCAGAATATCTCTGATCGACGTCTCTGAATCAACTCAGCGTACTGAAGATCGCTATCAGTAGATTGACTGCGTCAAGTCGAGTACTCAAGTTCGAGTCAAGTACTCGACTTGAAAAGTATCAAGTCAAATTGAAATTTTTTTGAAAAAGTGTTGAGTCGAGTTGAGAAGTTGAACTCAAGCACTCAAGTTGAATTGAGAAGCTTGACTCAACAACTCGATTCAAAAACTCAACTTGACTCAACAAGATATTAAATAGATGTAAATAGCTTGATTAAACAGTCTACATGATTTTTCTTCATGACTTTCTATCATGTTTTCCCGTCATGACTCTCTATCAAAGTCAAACAACCTTCATGTTTTTCCTTCATGTTTTTCTTCATGTTCTTCTTCATGTTTCTCTTTATGTTTCTCTTTATGTTTCTCGTCATGACTTTCTATCAAACAATCTTCATGTTTTTCCGTCATAACTTTCTATCAAATGATCTTCATGTTTCTCTTCATAATTCTCTTCATGTTTCTCTTCATGACTTTCTATCAAATGATCTTCATGTTTTCTCTTCATGACTTTCTATCAAAAAGATAATGCAAAAAGATAATGCAAAAGTCGGAAAAATTTCTATATTTAATTCTTTTGACGTCAAGCTTGAGTTCTTAATGAGTCAAGTCAAATTGACTCAATTTTCAGTCGAGTTGAGTTGCATCAAGTTGAAAATATGAGCAATTCAACTCAAGTTGAGTTGAAAATGTGTGCAACTTGACTCGATCTCAATTTGAGTTTAAAATGTCAACTCAAAACTTGACTTGATGATCAGTTTAATTATAACATCATTTGTACAATCATATGTCATCTCATCAAGAAACATCACTATGTTCTCTGTCATTGAGAAGACGATGACATCTCAGTCGAAGAAACGGTTTGAATCATGCTATGAAACATTTATCAACTTCATAATTTATCTAGTTTTATTGTTTCGAACAGAGACTCTCAATTCATATCAACAATGTGACAAAGTCTTTGTAAGTGACTAAGAATCACAGCTAGTTTATCAACAGTCTATCATTCTGAGATCAATGATTAATTGAAACGAGCTAATTAAGATGTTGAATGCGAACTAAGAATCTATTGCAATTACATGCAGAATGACTGAGCAAAATGACTATCAATGATAGAATTCAGCGAGAATTTCAATATCTTCTTGATCATCTCAATGATCTCGTTCTACTTTAATAAGAAGTTTCACTCTTGAATGAGTTTCAATTCAGATACAACTGACTACGAAACAATTTGTGAACGTCTTGAAGCTAGAAAAGCTGATGATATTGTCATCAGAATGAAAAAGCTTTTTATCTTTGATCGTCAGCAATTGAAAAAGACTAAGCAGATCACTGAAGCTCAGATCAATAAACATAAATGAGACATCATCTATGAAGTAGATAACTGAGTTTGATTATTCTCTAGAAACATGAAAACAACGAGATCATGCAAAGATTTGAAATATAAACAACTAGAACTTTATCAAATCATCGCAAATGTTAAAATCTTCTATTGTCTTCGTTTATTTGAAAGCATGAAGTGACTTCATTCAATGTTTAGCTTGAAGCTACTGCGTTTCTATTCTGATGATTCATTGTCAGAACAACATTCAAAATCTTTTAAATCTCTGACTATTGAAGATGATGAGCATTGAAAGATAGATGATATTTTGAACTCTAGACATTATTGAGATTGAATACAATACAAGATCAAATGAACGAAACTAAATTAAAACAATGAATGATATTATGTTGATAAAGAAGAATTCAAAAGCTTGAAAGAAGTTCTAGTTGAATTTCATAAGCTCTATTCAGACAAGTCACACTAAATTGAAAAACAGTGAAATTTTTTGCGTTTCATTTGTTCTATTCATGCGAACATGAATTTTCAAAGAGAGAGATAATGTTATGAATGTGTCAGAATTGATTAGAACTAGTCAATGATTTAGTCAAGATCTGATCTAGATTTGATTCAGATTTGACTCAGATATGACTCAGCATCTTTTTTCTTTTCTAGCATTTTCTAATCAGCTTCTATTGTCTTCTAGACAAACACACTTCTTTGTGTTACGAGTGATCAACAGATTTCTATAACAAACACATTTCTTTGTGTCACAAACATCTTTTAAATTAACATCTTTCTTGTGTTTCAACACGTTCTTTTTGAGACTAGCATTGACTTAAGTAACTACTATATAAAGTGTATTCTTCTTGCCTTTAGTATCTTCTTTCTTCTGTATTCTTAAAGTCTTAGTTATAACTATCTTTATAAATTAAACATTCTAGTCACGCATGCACTCTGATTAGTTTCTAGACATGATCTCAACAGTAAATGATATTAACATTCTAGCATATGATAAATTCATTGAAGAAATTTGCAGAACATTGAGCAGAGTGCATGATGTCTGTGCAAAATGAGTTCACACTCATGATGCAACATTCACATCAGAAAAGTATGAACTTACACACTTCATTAGAAAATCAAAGAGATTTGACATGATAATCAGCATACAAATAAAAAGCTTAATTATTAAGTCAAAATCAGACGTGCAAGTTTTAAAAGTACAACTGAACATGAAATTGCAATGAGACGCGCATCTTCATCAAATTGAGATGAATCACATCACATGAATGCTAGCACTTAATTGACTCAAAGTTTTCATATGAGAGACAATCTTCACAAAAGTAAGATAAATATACTCAGTATTAATAAGATCAGAAATTGCATTTGAAGCATCAATCTGTCAGAATTATGTCTAAATGATACAATCAATAAAGATCAGAGTTGATAGTGCTTAATCTTTAAAGATAGCTATAACTGAATATTAAGAATACAGAAAAAGATTGATACAAAAGCTTCTATTTATGTAATGTTCAGAGACTGCGCTAGACTTGAAAGAAATGTGTTTGTGACATAAAAAGAATGTGATGTAAATGAACAAAATGTTGATGAAAGAAAAGAATGTTGATGAAAGAAAAGAATGTTGAGAAAGAAAAAGAGTGTTGAGTCATATTTAAGTCATATCTAAGTCAAATCTGACTAGCTCACTGATTAGTTCTAATCATTACACAGAGAACTCGCTAGCGTTCACTACGAATTGATTAAAGCTTCAGCCTTGTTCAGTCTTGATACGCTCGTAACATTACTCTCTTCTTCGAAAATTCATGTTTGCATGAATGTAGTTCATTTGCTCGCTTTTATTGATAATTGTTTCGATATTTAGCGCGGTTTGTTTGAATATAGCTTATGAAATTCGTTCAAAACTTTCTCTGAGTCATCGAATTCCCCTTTATCGACATAGTATCATTCGTCGTCTTTATCTAGATCTGTTCATTTGACTTTGTACTGTATTTGACCTCGATAGCGTCTGAAGTTCAATATATCATTTATTTTTCAATGTTCATTATCTTCAATAGTGATTGATTTAAGTGATTCTGAATGCTGTTCTGATAAAAAATCTTTTGAATATGATTGCAGTAGCTTTGAGCTGAACATTGAATGCAGATGCTTCATGCTGACTGATAAATGAAGATGATAAAAGATACTCACTTTGACAGTGATTTAATAGAGATTTAGCTGTTTATCTTTCAAATCTTTGCAGAGTCTCGTTGTCTTGATGTTTCTGAAAGATAGTCAAACTCAGTCATTTACTTCATAAATGACGTTTCATTTATGTTTATTAATCTGAACTTTGATGATCAGCTTCGTCTTTTTCAATTGTTGATGATTGAAGTTCAGTAGCTTTTTCATTCAAATGACAATATCATTTGCTTTTCTAGCTTCAAGTCGTTCATGAGTTATTTTGTAGTTAGTTGTATCTGAATCGAAACTCATTCAAGAGTGAAATTCTTTATTAAAGTAGAAGAAAGTCATTGAAGTGATCAAGAAGATATTGAAATTGTCACTGAATTTTATCATAGATATTCATTTGACTCAGTCATTCTGCATGTAATTGCAATAGATTCTAAGTTCACGTTCAACGCCTTGATTGACTTGTTTCGTCTGATCATTGATCTTCAAATGATAGACTGTGAATAGATTAGCTGTGATTCTCAGTCGCTTGCAAAGACTCTTTCACATAGTTGATATGAATTGAGAGTCTCTGTTCAAAACAATAGAACTGAGTAGATCATGCAGTCGATAAACGTTTCATAGCATGATTCAAATCATTTCTTCAACTGAGATGTCATCATCTCTTTAATGACAGAAAACATAGTGACATTCTTTGATGAGATGACATATGATTGTGCAAATGATGTTATAGTCTTCTGATAGAAGTAGCTCAGTAATGAAGTTCATAGCTATATCTTTTCAGCGTTCTTGTGAAATGAGTAGAAGATGATGAAGTTTATTGATGCTATCTTTAAAGACTTTGCTTTGCTGATAAACATGACAGTTTCAAATGTACTGTCTGACTGTGACTTGATGATTTGATCAATAGTAGAATCGTTGAATTAGATCAATAGTTCATCTATTATCAAGATGAGAGATTGAAAACTGATCATGAATTTTGTCAGAATCGTGCCTAGGTGAGTCAATCAGCGAAAGTCAGGGTTGAATAGTGCTTGATCTTTAGAGGTAGCTATAACTGAATATTAAGAATACAGAAGAAGATTGATACAAGAGCTTCTATTTATGTAATGTTCAGAGACTGCGCTAGGCTCGAAAGAGATGTGTTTGTGACACGAGAAGAATGTGATGTAGAT
>JAABUV010003006.1_pt1 | contig 21949 bp, 23 predicted proteins | sample 5559971 | NCBI WGS metagenome assembly JAABUV01 (sample SAMN10711881, study PRJNA513362) | rock metagenome | isolation source: Antarctica rocks | place: Antarctica: Victoria Land, Knobhead nord | collected 2015-12-19
GGGCGGCGGCCGGCACGATCAACCGCGCCGCAGCCAGCAGCCCGTCGACGGCGTAACTGTCGTCGAACACCAGCCGCGCGGGCTGCCCGAGCGCGACGACACCGGCCACCAGCGCGGCGAGCAGTGTTCCGGCCGCAACCAGCCGCGCGGCCCACTGGCGGGACCGCGGGCTGAACATCCCGACGCCGAGGGTCACGACCGCGCCGACCACCAGCACCAGCTCGGGCAGCAGCGCTACCGGGTCCTCGTTCATCGCGCCACGGTGTTCCCGCTCATCGCGCCACCATCTGCCCGCTCATCGCGCCACCAGGGCGGCCACCGACCGGGCGGCGGGCTCGATCACGTCGAGCAGGAAGCGAGGGAAGACCCCGATGACCACCGACAGCACCAGCAGCGGGACGACCGCGGCCGCCTCCTCCCCCCGCAGGTCGGCGAACGCACCGGTGGCCCCACGGGGCAGCCCGAGCAGCAGTCGCTGCAGGAGCGTGAGGAACAGCCCGGCCGTGAGCACGATGCCGAGCAGGGCAACGACGGTGCCCACCGGCGCCGGCCCGAGGCTGCCGGAGAAGATCTGGAACTCGGCGACGAACCCGGACAACCCGGGCAGGCCGAGGGAGGCGAACGACGCCACCACCGTCAGCCCGGCGAACCGCGGGGCGACCCCGGCCAGCCCGCCGTAGGCGTTCAGGTCGTAGGTGCCCCGGCGGTCCCACAGCACCCCGACGAGCAGGAACAGCGCACCGGTGACGATCCCGTGGCTGACCATCTGGGTGACCGCGCCGGTGACCGCCAGCGCCCGGGAGTCGGCGTCCCCACCGCCGAGCATCCCGGCCGCACCGACCGCCAGTAGCACGTAGCCCATGTGGTTGACCGAGGTGTAGGCGATCATCCGCTTGATGTCGGTCTGGGCCAGCGCGACCAGTACCCCCCACAGCACGCTGACGACCCCGACGACAACCGCGACCAGCGCCCATCGCCGCCAGGCGTCCGGCAGCATCGGCATCGCGATCCGGACGAAGCCGTACGTGCCCATCTTCAGCAGGACGCCGGCCAGGATCGCCGAGCCGGCGGCAGGCGCGTCGGTGTGCGCCGGGGGCAGCCAGGTGTGGAACGGGACCGTGGGCGTCTTGATGGCCAGCCCGATCGCGATCGCCAACAGGACCAGACCACCCGCGACGGGGCGCCCGGCCAGCGGCGCCTGCGCGGTCAGCTCCACCATGTCGAAGGTGTGCGGGGTCGACGCCAGGAACAGGCCGACGAAACCGATCAGCAGCGCGAGCGACCCGAGGAACGTGTAGAGGAAGAAGGTCAATGCCGAGCGCGCCGCCTGGCCGTGCCCCCAGCCGACGATCACGAAGTACATCCCCACGATGGACAGGTCGAACCAGACGAAGAACAGCAGCAGGTCCAACGCGCTGAACAGACCGAGACACGTGCTCTCCAAGAACAGGAACAGTGCCGCGTGCACCCGGGGGAGTCGGGTCTCGCGCAGCGAGTAGAGCGCGCAGGCCAGGAACAACCCGGCCGTCAGCCCCACCAGCGGCAGCGATAGTCCGTCGACCCCGACGTGGTAACCGGCACCGACGGTCGGGATCCACCGCACGTTCGTCTCGTAGGCGAAACCGCCCCCACCGCTGCCGCCACCGCTGCGGTAACCGGCCCACATCACGAGCACCAGCACGAGGTCGACCGCGCTCACCGCGACCCAGGCCCAACGGGCCACCGGCCCGGACACCCGCGGGAGGACGGCGAGCACCACGGCGCCCAACATCGGCAGCAGGACGACGACGGTCAGGAACACGCTCACCTCACCAGGAGCAGCAGGACGGCGGCGGCCAGGCCGACGGCCGCCTGGGCGTAGTACTGGTGCAGCTGGCCGGTCTGCGGTCGGCGCGCCAGCACACCGAGGCGCCGGGTGCCGGTCGCCACGTCCCCGACCAGCCCGTCGACCCCGCGTTCGTCGACCCGCCGGGCGACGGTGGCGGCTGCGCGGACCGCGCCGGGGACCGCGGCAACCACCCGGTGCAGGCCCCGGTCGTCGACCGCCGCCAGCAACCGCGCGAGCCGCAGGGTCGGGCGCACCAGCAGCGCGTGCGCCGCCGGCTCCAGCCTCAGCCAGCCACCCAGCGCCCGCTCGACGGCCCCGGGCCACGGCAACGGGCGGGCCGGGCGGGCGACGGCGAGGCCGAGCGCGGCCACCGCGAGGACCGCCGACACCCCGAGCTGCCAGCCCCCCGGAGTGGGCTCGGCGGGAGCCCCGAGCAGCCCGCGGTAGGCGGCCGCGACCGGTGGCAGTGCCTGCACCCCGAGCACCGCCGACGCCGCGGCCAGCACCACGAGCGGGATCCGCTGCAGGGTGTCGACCCGACGGGTCCCCGGCGCCTCGGTGTCGTACCCGGCGCCCGGGTCGACCGGCACCGGCCCCAGCACCATCACCACGGCTCGGCCGGCATACACCGCGGACAGCGCGGCGGCGGCCAGGCCGACGACGTACAGCGCGGGGGACCGGGCCAGCACCGCCGCCAGGATCTCGTCCTTGGTGGCCCACAGCGAGAGCGGCGGCAGTCCGGCCAGCGCGAGCCCGCCGACGGCGAACGTCGCCCCGACCACGCGGTACCGGCGGCCGGCGCCGCGCAACGCGGACAGCTGCCTGGTACCCAGCGCGGACAGCCACGCGCCCGCGGCCAGGAACAGCAGGGCCTTGGTGGCGGCGTGGGCGACCAGGTGCATCGTCCCCCCGGTGACCGAGCCGACCCCGGCGGCCAGCACCACGAACCCGAGCTGGGCGGCGGTCGAGGCGGCGAGCAGCTGCTTGAGGTCGCGCTGGACGACCGCGACCGCGCCGAGCACCAGGGCGGTGACCGCACCGACCCAGGCGGCGGCGTCGGCCGCCCAGCCGGTCGCAGCCAGCAGCGGGCTGGTGCGCAGCAGCAGGTAACCGCCCATCGCCACCATCGCCGCCGAGTGCAGCAGCGCGCTGACCGGGCTCGGGCCGTCCATCGCCCGGGCGAGCCAGAAGGAGAACGGCAGCTGCGCGGCCTTGCCGAGCGCGGCGAGCAGGATCCCGCCGGCGACGATGTCCCGCCAGCCGGGCGCCAGCGTCGGCAGGTCGCTCAAGGACAGTGACGCGCCCCCGGCGAGCCCGCCCCCGGCGAGCGCGGCGCCGGCCGCGACGTAGAGCCCGATGTCACCCGCCCGGGTGGTGAGGAAGGCGGTCGTCCCGGAGCCGACCGATCGCGGGCTGCGCCAGTCGGTGGCGATCAGCGCCCAGGACGCCGCGCCCATCAGCTCCCACGCGAACAGCAGCGTCGCCAGATTGGTCGCGGTCGCGGTGACCAGCACTGCCGCGACGAACACCAGCATCAACCCGGAGAATCGGGCCTGCCCCGCCCGCCGCTGGTCGCCGGCGGCGTCGCCGGCCGCGAACAGCAGGACGAGCGGGGCGACCGTCGCGACGGTGAGCACCAGGACCGCCGAGAGCCCGTCTACCGCAAGGGCGAACGGCGCGCCGGCCAGGAACGGCATCGAGACCCGAGGCCGCCCGACGGCGACGGCCACAGCGATCCCGAGGACCACCACCGCGCCGGCCACCCCGACGGGCGCGGCCCGGCGATCGGCACCCCGGACCCCGCCGATCCCGGCGATGACGAGCGACCCGCCGAGGACCGCCGGGACGGCGACCAACGACCACAGCAGGACGCTCATCGGCGGAGGTCCGCGGCCATGTCGGTCATGTCTGCGTCCCGCGCCCGGAACAGGGCGGTGGTCACCGCGAACCCCATCGCCATCTCGACGGTCATCGACGCGATCACCACGATCACGAGCAGCTGGCCGTCGGGCCGGGCGGCCGTGGCGTAGTACCAGAAGCCGCCGGCGGCGACGAGGACGCCGTTGAGCATCAGCTCCAGGCCCATCATCACCATCACCACCGACTGCTGGGACAGCGCGCCGTAGAGGCCGGTCGCGAGCAGCGCGGCGGCGAGCAGCAGCACCAGTTGCAGGTTCACCGGCCGACCCCGCCCCGGTCCGGGTCGGCGGGCAGTCGCCGGCCCAGATCGTCGCCGAGCCGGGCGTACCGGTTGCTCGCCGCGGACAGCGCGATCCCGGCGATCATCGTGGCGAACAACGCCGGACTGACCACCAGCATCACCAGCATCTTCGAGCCCATCATCGCGGTGCCGAGGGCATGCGTCGGGTCCGCCGGCGGGGCGGGGGTCCGCTGCGGCCAGTCGACGAACAGCGCACCCGAGCCCAGGACGACGAAGGTCCCGACGGCGATGGCCAGCGAGCCCCGCTTGTTGTGCACCATTGACATCGGCATCAGCCCGGCCGGGTTCATCATGAACATCACCATGAACACGGCCATCACCGACATCTCCATCACCATCATCAGGACCGTGATCACCCCGAGGTAGTGCAGGTCCAGCAGCAACAGGACGGCACCGACGGCGACGAACGACACGGCAAGCAGGAACGTCGCCCGCGCCATCGAGTCGACCCGGAACACCGCGAGGCCGGACGCGACGGCGACCACCGCCGACGCCCAGAACGCGACGGCGCTCACCGGGTCACCTGAGCGCGGAGCACGTCAGGACCGCACCAGGACGACGACGCTGACGACCAGCGCCTGGACGATGACCAGCGGGAGCGCGACGACCCAGCCGATCTCGGCGAGCCGGTCCGCGCGCACCGTGGGCAGCGCACGCCGGACCAGGACCAGCACGGCCAGCACCGCGGCGGACTTCAGCAGCGACCACGCCCAGCCGGGCAGCACCGGTCCGGCGCCGCCGCCGAGAAACAGCGGAACGGCGAACGCCGCGCCGGCCGCGAGCAGCAGTTCGCGCCCGGCCAGCAGCACCAGCCGGTCCACCCCGGACGGCTCGGCGAGCACCCCGCCGGCGAGGTCCGGGCCGGCCGGGTAGGCGAACGGGCCGGCGAAGGAGTACGCGAGCACGGCGCCGAGGTAGACGACGAACGCCGCCGGCATCCAGGCGGCGAACCAGACGGTGCGCTGGGCGGCCTCGATGTCCCCGATCCGCAGGCTGGCCGCGGCGACCGCCGGGGTGACGAGGGCGAACATCAGCGGCAGCTCATAGGACAGCGCCTGCGCCAGGTACCGGTAGCCGCCGATCAGCCCGTACGGACTGTTCGCTCCCCAACCGACCAGCCACAGCGACGCCCACAGCAGGACGTCCATCGCGTTGAACCAGACGACCCCCACGTCGAGGTCGGCCACGACATGCCCGCCGAGCGGGATGATCGCCACCTTCAGGACCGCGACAACCGCCAGGGCGCCCCCGCCGACCCGCCAGAGCAGTGCGTCCGGCGCGAGCGTGGTCCGCCGGCGCTGCACGAGCAGCCGGCCGGTCTCGTGCAGCGGGACCAGCCACCCGACGCGCAGCGGCCGCCCGGCCGCCCGGGCGGCCAGGGCGGCATCGAGCCCCGCCCCCGCCCAGGACAGGGCCGCGAGCAGCAGGACGGCGACCGGCACGGCGAGGACGACGGGACCCTCACGCATGCGCCGGCTCCGGGTGCGCCCCGCCTGGCATCGGGTCGGGCATCGGGTCGGGCATCGGGTCGGGGATCGCGTCGAGGATCGCGTCGAGGTCCGGGTCGAGGCTGGCCACCACCAGTCGGACCGCGGCCAGGTCCAGTCCGGTGACCAGGCTCGGCAGCAGGCGCACGACGGCCGCGGTCGAGCCGGCGTCACCGCCGGGAGCGCCGGGGTGGTCCGCACCGGACCCCGGACCGTCGGGCCCGAGGGTGTGTACCGCGTCGGTCAGCCAGCGGCACAGCCGGTCGTGCACGTCGGAGCCGGTGTGCCTCGGGTCGGCGGTGCCGCCGGCGCCCGCCCGGTCGGCGTCGATCCGGCCCAGCCCGCCGATGGACCACCGCAGGGTCGCCGACCGGGTGACCCTGGCGGCCAGCTGCCGGGCGCGGCGCTCCAGCCCAGCGCAGCCGCCGGCACCGGACAGCAGGTCGTCGCGCAGCCGCCGCGCCGCGGTCGCCCGGTCCGCCCAGCCGGCGACCGCCAGCAGACGTCCCGCGCTGTCCAGGTCGGCGGCGGCCCGGTACCGCGCGACCTGCCCGGCTGGCACCGGCTCGCCGCGGCGGGCGCGGCGTGCCGGACCGGCCCAGAACGGCTCGGCGGTGCGCGGTCCGGTCCAGGTGTCCACGGCGGCGTGCTGGACGACGTCGCCCTGCAGGGTGAGGTCGAGAACGAGTCCGGCCGGCCAGTCCGGGAGCACCGGGCCGAGCCGCAGGTGCAGCTGGTCCAGCTTCAGCCCGTCCCGGTCCTCGGCCCGGTCGGCCATCCCCAACCCGGCCGGCATCTCCATGCCGCCCATGTCCATGCCGCCCATGTCCATGCCACCCATGTCCATGCCAGCCGTGTCCATGCCCGCCATGTCCATGCCGCCCGAGCCCATACCGCCCATGTCCATGCCATCCGGGGACGCGGGCTCCGGCGGCTGCGGTTGCGCCGGTCGCTGTCGGGCATCGGCCCGCTGCGCCCGCAGGTCCGCCAGGCCCGCGGGTACCTCGTCCAATGTGGCGGCGACGTCCCGCACCGCCGTCAGGTGCAGTCGCACCCGGGGCCCGGGCAGCTGGGCCCACGCCGCCTCGACGGCGGCGGCCAACCGGGGTTCCGGGGTCCCACACAACGCCAGGACGTCGGCGTCGGCCGGGCCCCCGGACGCCGGCCATCCGCGCGCGGCCAGCTGACGTTCGACGTCCAGCCGGATCGCGGTCGAGCCAGGGGCCGCAACCACGAGCACGTGCGGGCGGGCGGCGGTGGACCGGAGCAGGCGTCCGGTCAGGCCCACCGCAGCGCCCCCTCGCGCCTGGCGTAGCCGACGCCGACCAACAGGACGGCGAGGAAGGCGAACATCTCCACGACGGCACCCGTCCCGGCCTCGGCGACCACCAGCGCCCACGGATACATGAACAGCATCTCGATGTCGAAGGCCAGGAACAGGACGGCGACGGCGTACCACCGTGCGTGGAAGCGGGAGACGGCGTGCTCGGCGGGCCACTGACCGGACTGGAACGGCGCGACGCGCAACGGCTGGGCGTCCAGGCCGCCGACGACGGCGACGGTATAGAGAGCAGCGATCACCGCGGCGCCGACACCGCCCGCCACCAACAGGGCCGCGTACCCGGACACTCAGCCGGTCCGGCTGTCGGCGCCGACCGCGTCGCGGTTGCCCGGGAGCGGGGCGAACCGACGCAGCCGCAGGCTGTTGGTCACCACGAACACGCTGGACAACGCCATCGCCGCGCCGGCGATCATCGGGTTGAGCAGACCGGCCACCGCCAGCGGGACCGCCGCGACGTTGTACGCGAACGCCCAGAACAGGTTCCCCCGGATGACGGCCAGCGTCCGCCGCGAGAGCCGGATCGCGTCTGCCGCCGCCCGCAGGTCGCCGGCGACGAGGGTCAGGTCCGAGGCCTCGATCGCCGCGTCGGTCCCGGTCCCCATGGCCAGGCCGAGGTCGGCCTGCGCCAGCGCGGCCGCGTCGTTGACCCCGTCACCGACCATGGCGACGACCCGTCCGCGCGCCTGCAGATCCCTGACCACGTCGACCTTGCCCTGCGGCAGGACCCCGGCGCGGACCTGGTCGATGCCCACCTCGGCGGCGACCGCGCGCGCGACACCGTCGGCGTCCCCGGTCAGCAGCACCGGGGTCAGCCCCAGGTCGCGCAGCGCCCGGATCGCCGCGGCGGAGGTGGGTCGGACCGTGTCCGCGACGGTGATCACCGCCCGCGCCGCGCCGTCCCATCCGATGGCGACGACCGTCCGACCCGCGACGGCTGCGGTCGCCACGGCGTCCGCCAGCGGCCCGGGCAGCCGCTGGGACCACTCGGCCAGCAGTCCCGGTCGGCCGGCGAGGACCGCGTGGCCGTCGACGGTCCCCTGGACGCCGAGGCCGGGCAGGTTCTGGAAGTCGGTGACCGGGGGCAACGTCCCGACCGCGTCGGCGGCGGCCGCGGCGACCGCACGGGCCACCGGGTGCTCGGACCCGCTCTCCAGGGCACCCGCCAGCCGCCACAGCTCGTCGACGCCGACACCGTCCGCGGGGACGACGTCGACGACGCTCATCCGGCCCGTGGTCACCGTGCCGGTCTTGTCCAGCACGACGGTGTCGACCACCCGGGTCGACTCCAGCACCTCGGGGCCGCGGATGAGGATGCCCAGCTGCGCGCCGCGACCGGTACCGACCATCAGTGCGGTCGGCGTGGCCAGTCCGAGCGCGCAAGGGCAGGCGATGACCAGCACGGACACCGCGGCGGTGACCGCCGCGGCGGCGCCGGCACCGGACCACAGCCAACCCGCGAGGGTGCCGGCCGCGATCACCAGGACGACCGGCACGAAGACCGCCGACACCCGGTCGGCGAGCCGCTGCACCTCGGCCTTGCCCGTCTGTGCCGCCTCGACGAGGCGGGCCATCTGGGCCAGCTGGGTGTCCGCGCCGACCCGGGTCGCGCGGATCGCCAACACGCCGCCGACGTTGACGGTCCCACCGGTCACGGTGTCGCCGGGCCCCACTTCGGCCGGCACGGACTCGCCGGTCATCACGGCGGCGTCGACCGCCGAGGAACCGTCGGTGACGACGCCGTCCGCCGCGATCTTCTCCCCCGGCCGGACCAGGAAGGCGTCTCCGGCGACCAGCGCGCCGACCGCGATCCGCTGCTCACGGCCGTTCCGCAGCACCGCGACGTCCTTGGCGCCCGCCGAGAGCAGTGCGCGCATCGCCGCACCCGAGCGCCGCTTGGCCCGGGCCTCCGCGTACCGGCCGGCGAGCAGGAATGTCGTGACCCCGGCGGCGGCCTCGAGATAGATGGACCCCGCCCCGTGGGAGGCACCCGCGGTGAAGGTGAAGCCGTGCCGCATCCCGAGCGCACCGGCCGTGCCCAGGAACAGCGCGTAGAGCGACCAGCCGAATGCGGCAAGGGTGCCGATCGACACCAGGGTGTCCATCGTCGCGGCGCCGTGCCGCAGGTTGGCCCAGGCCGCGCGGTGGAACGGGAAGCCACCCCAGACGACGACCGGCGCGGCCAGGGTCAGCGACAGCCACTGCCAGGCGGTGAACTGCAGCGCCGGCACCATCGCCAGCACGACGACCGGAACGGTGAGCACGGCGCTGACCAGGAGCCGCTGCCGCAGCGGGCGGGACCCGGCGTCGGGTGCGGCCCCGCCCGGTGCGGCCCCGTCCGGTGCGCTGCTCTCGGGTCGGACCGGCTCCGGCAGCCTGGCGGTGTACCCGGCCCGGACCACGGCGGCCACCAGGTCGGCGGGGTCCAGCGTCGACGGCCCGAGGACGTCGGCCTTCTCGGTGGCGTAGTTGACGGTCGCGGTCACCCCGTCGAGACGGTTGAGCCGCTTCTCCACCCGGATCGCGCACGACGCGCAGGTCATGCCGCCGATCGCCAGCTGGACCCGGGTCGCCGGAACTGGCCCGATATCGCGGGGGCCGGCGCCGGGTGGGGCGGCCGGCTCACCGTGGGCGCTGCTGGTGGTGACGGTCATCCCGCCGCCGCACCGACTACCTCGTAACCGGCCTCGTCGACAGCCGCCGCGACCGCGGCCGGGTCCAGGGCGTCGTCACTGCGGACGGCGACCTTTCCGGCGTCCAGCGACACCTCCACCGACCGGACCCCGGGAATCCGGCCGATCTCCTCGGTGACCGCAGTCACGCAGTGCTGGCAGGTCATACCGCTGACGGTGTAGGTGCTCGTGGTCACGATCGACTCCTTGGTCGGGAAGTGACAGTTCGGGAAGTGACAGGTCATGAACCGGCTGGTCGGGCACCGGTACGGGTACCCCCCCAAGGTATGCCCGGCGCGCCATACCCGCAAGGCCGCACGGACGTGAGTATGGTCGGGTTCGAGACGAGGGGACGTCGTGACACAACAGGATTCGCCTACGGGCGCCGACCACGGCCGCAGCGGGACGCTCACCGACCACGCCCACCCCATCGATCCCCGACGGGTCGCTGCGGCGCGGGCACGGCTGATCGATGTCGAGGACGCGGGGCGGCTGGCCGGGCTGCTCGGCCTGCTCGCCGACCCGACGCGGGCCCGGGTGCTATACGCCCTGGACCTGGTCGAGGAACTGTGCGTCGGGGATCTGGCCCTCGCCCTGAATGCCACCGAGGACTCCGTCGGATACGCCCTGCGGGTGCTGCGGACGGCCGGGCTGGTGGCCACCCGCAAGGACGGTCGCGTCGTCTACAACCGCCTGGCCCCCGGGTTCCCCGAACCGTTGCGCGACCACTGTCTGCGCGCCCTGGCCGACCTGTCCCGGCGCGCGCCCGACGACCAGTGACCCCACCCCGTTCCGGCTCCACCCACGGAGGACGTCAGATGAAGCGCATCGCCCCGGTATTCGCCGCGGCTCTCACGGCTCTCGCTCTCGCCGCCTGCAACGGCGCGACCGGTTCGTCCGCACCCGCTGCGACGACCAGCCCGTCCGCCGGCGCCCCCGCCGCAACCACTGCCGGCCCGTCCGTCGGAACCAGCGCCGAGGCGCACAACCAGGCCGACGTGACCTTCGCGCAGAGCATGATCCCGCACCACAAGGAGGCCGTCGCCATGGCCCAGCTCGCCCCCAGCCGGGCGAACAGCCCGGAGGTGAAGACGTTGGCGACGGAGATCCAGGGCGCGCAGGACCCGGAGATCACCACCATGACCGGATGGCTGACGAGCTGGAGCCAGCCCACCGAGATGGCCGGGATGGACATGAGTTCGATGCCCGGCATGATGAGCGCCACCGAGATGGCCGACCTCGGCAAGCTGTCCGGCGCGGCGTTCGACCGGCAGTTCCTCACGATGATGACCAAGCACCACCAGGGCGCGGTGCAGATGGCCACGACGGAGCTCTCGCAGGGTCAGTACCCCGCCGCGAAGTCTCTGGCACAGAGCATCATCAAGAGCCAGACCGCCGAGATCGCGCGGATGAAGACGCTCCTCGCCCAGGTGTGACCGGGGCCGACCGGGGCGGCTGGAAATTGCCGCGTCAGGCGTTGAGCGCGCGCAAGATCCACCCGTCGGGCGGGGTGCCGGTCAGGCCGTCCTCGGTGGCGTAGAGCCGGCATTGCAGTCCGTAATCCTTGCGGGCGTCAGCCGCGGGATCGACGTCTCGGCCGTCGACCCGCACGCTCGGTGAGCCGAGGAAGCGCTCCCGCTGCGCGTCCTGGTCGGTCGTGATCTCGACCGGCCGCACGGGAACCCTGATCCCGTGGCTGACCAGCAGATGCCGCAGCTGGGCGAGAGCTGCCCGGTGGTTCGGACAGCCGTCGAAGAAGAGCAGCTCCACGAGCGGTGACCGGTGGATGCCGGCTTCGAGCAGGGGCTCGGATGCGGTTCGGTCGGCTTCGACCGGGCCGCCGGCGAGCGTCACGGTCGGCGCGTCGGAATCGGCTCCCGTCACCGCAGTTCTCCCGGCATGGCCACTCCTTCGGGTAGATCTGGTCGGCGTACACCGAACTACAGGCTGCGGCGCGGTGGACGTCAGTCGGCCAGCGCCTCGTCCGGATCGGTGCTCGCATCGGGCAGCGGTGCTCCGGCGGCCGCCACGGCCGGGGACGCGGCCCCCTCCGCGGCGCGGTCGACGAAGCGGGACGCGATCTCCAGGATCCGCTCGTTGCCGAAGTCCTCGCCGACGGTGACCCGGACGCCCTCGCCGTCGAACGGGCGCACGGTGACGCGGGCCTCGTCGCACTGCTCGACGAACCAGGCGGTGTCCGCGCCGGTCGGGAGCCACACGAAATTGCCGGCCGCCTCGGGCAGGTCCCAGCCCTGCGCAGCCAGCTCACCCACCACCCGGGCCCGCTCCGTCACCAACGCATCGACCCGCTGCAGCAGCTCCCGCTCCGCGGCCAGCGACGCCAGCGCGGCCGCCTGCGCGAGAGCGGTGACCGCGAACGGAATCGTCACCTGCCGCAGCGCGACCGCGACCGGCTCCGGCGCGACGGCGAACCCCACCCGCATGCCGGCCAGCCCGTAGGCCTTGCTGAAGGTCCGCAGCAGCGCGACGTTTCGCCGCCGGCGCGCCAGCCTTGGGCCGTCGACCGCCCCCGGGGTCCGCACGAACTCGACGTAGGCCTCGTCCAGGACGACGAGCACGTCGTCGGGGACCTCGTCGAGGAACGCGACCACCTCCTCGTGCCCGAGCACGGGACCGGTCGGGTTGTTCGGCGTGCAGAGCAGGACCATCCGGGTCCGCTCGGTGACCGCGGCCGCCATCGACGGCAGGTCGTGGCGGCCGTCCGCGGTCAGCGGCACCGGGACGGCCGTCGCGCCGCCGACCTGGACGACGATCGGGTAGGCCTCGAACGACCGCCACGCAAAGACCACCTCGTCGCCGTCGCCGGCGGTGGCGGCCACCAGCTGCTGCAGGACGCCGACACTGCCGGCGCCGGCGACCACCCGGGAGGCGGGGACGCCGAACCGGGCGGCGAGCGCCGCTTCCAGGTCGACGGCGAACGGGGCCGGGTACCGGTTCTGCATGGCCGCTGCCGCAGTGACCGCCTCCACGACCCCGGGTAGCGGGGGAAACGGGTTCTCGTTCGACGACAGCTTGTAGCCGTACAGACCACCGCCGGCCGGCGGTGGCTTGCCCGCCCGGTAGGTGGGCAGGTCGGCCAGGATGGGGCGCAGCCGGACGGTCACCGGCACACGGTAGGACCCGACGAGCAGGGGCACACCGGGCGGCCCACCCGTCCCCTGGCCCCGAGCCGCTCCCGGCCGGTGGTGGCCGGTGGTGGCCGGGGCGGTGGTCGGCCACGGCTGGCGGCGCACCGACCGTATGACTGCAAGCTGTCATGTCAGGAAGCGGCGGGCTTCGTTGGGTGGGGGCACGTGTGCTCACCCGAGACGTAACCCTGGGCTCACAAAGGGAGGCGCCGCACCGTGGTCCGGGTCGCGGTGTAGATGAAAGGACCGGGCCGCTCGGTGAGCTGGTCGATGACCCGCCACTGGGCCATGACGATTTCTAGCTGGTCCCAGGTGCCACCTGCCGCTGCGCCGGCGAGGGCGACCATGCGGGCGCCGCTGTCCCGGACCGCGGTGATCTCGGCGGTGTGGCGTTGGATTGCCAGGTCACGCGTGACGATCAGCCAGCCTTGGGCGGAGACCAGTGGGATCCAGTCGGGGTCTTTCGTGCCCGGGGTGATGGAGCAGGCGGGACGCCGGCGGCCGCGCACGGTGCCGCCGGGGTCACCGGGGTAGGTGAGGTCGTTACGTAGTGCGGCGAGGATCTTTGCAAGGCCTCGTACGTCCTCGTCGAGGTAGAAGCGGACGGTCGCCGGCCGCGGCACCGGTTAGGCCGCGGTCTGGGTGGTGGCAGTCCCCAGCTCGTAGGCCAAGGCCCAGGTGATGTCGTCGGGGGTCATGTCGAAGGCGTCGGCGATCTCGTCGTCGGATTCCCCGGCCTGGCGGTGTTCGCGGATGACCTCGGTGCTGATGCCCTTGATGGCGGGCCGGCCGAAGCGGACGTCGGGGTCGATGCGGACAGGGGAGGCGGGGTCACCGCTGGGCCGCCAGCCGGCGGCGAGGTCGCCGTCCCAGGTGACGCGGTGCAGGAAGTCCTCGGCTGGGGCGGCGAGCAGGTACTGGCCGTGCAAGTCGGTGACGAGGGCGTAGTCGGGGGCGAGCTGGGCGGTCTCCTGGTCGGCGAACAGCAGGTGGCGGTCACCGATGAACGGCTGCCGGTGCGCGAGGGGGTAGGGGAGGTCGTACCGCTTCCGCTGCAGGTCGATGAACGCGCGCAACTCCCGCATGGGGACTTGGGACCGGCGGTAGGACCGCAGCAGTCCGGCTTCGACGAACTCCGCCCAGGTGACGGGGGCGCGGCCACCACGGGCTTCGACACGGATGACGGGTCGGTAGGTCTTGCCGCGGCGGACGCCGCCCTCGAGCCAGTAGTTCAGCGACGACTGGGAGATCCCGAGCAGGCGCGCGGCCTCGGCTTCGCTGTACATCTCACGGTTGAGGGTCTGCACGGTCATGGTGGTCCAGTCTTCCGTAAAGGCGGCGTCGTGTGGGTCATTAGCGCTGCTCAACAGTGCCCGGATTGCCGTCCCCGAGCCCGACCGAATCCGCAGTTCGCACACACCCCGCGACACAACCGCCACCTGTGCAGCTTCCTGACTAGCTGACATGCCTGCTAGCTGACGTGTCGACGGTCGAGCATGTCGGTGATGAGGCCTTCGACGATGACCTGGATGGGCTGGTCGGTGGTCGCGGCGTAGATCTTCAGGCGCCGTTGGGTGCTGCGGTGCAGCCTCGTGGACATCCGAACCATGGGGTCGGTCTCTGCTGTCGCTGGCGCCTCTGAGGTGGTGCTCGCCGGCTCGCGGGTGGGGGCGACGGGGTGGTCTCGGACGGGGGCCTTGGCGAGTGCGGGTCGCGGCTGCGGGCGGGTCATCAGGCGGCCACCTCGGGTCGTAGGGCGCGCAGCTGGTCCGCGAGCGCGGTGTGGGCGGCGTCAACTGCCGCGCCGGAGGAGCCGTAGTCAGCGATGGCGGCACCGGCTCCCATCGCTTCGGCGATGACGGCGCGAGCCGGGATGTAGGGGCCCCAGACGTCGGAGCCGTAGGCAGCGGCGATCTCGGCGGCCCGTAGAGCGGACTCGTTGGTGCGGGTCTCGTGGTTGACGACGATCCCGGCCAGCGTCAGGGCCCCGGTTGTAGCTGGCGGGTGGACCCGACCCGGGTCAGGCCGGGGGCGATCGCGCGCAGCTGCTCGACTAGGCGCAGGCCCCTACTGGACACTGGGCCGATGCCGAGGACCGGGACCGACGGGGCCACCGCACCGCCGCCGGACACGGCGGACATGACGGACACCGCCGATACCGCGTCGGTCCAGGTCGGTCGCACGCTGCTCGACGAGCACCTCGCGGTGGCGGCGGCGACCGCGGACCTGTTGCCGGGCGCAGCCGTGGTGGCCGCGGAGCTCGTCGGGTGCTTCCGCGCCGGCGGGACGCTGTTGACCTTTGGCAACGGCGGCAGCGCCGCGGACGCCCAGCACCTCGCAGCGGAGATGGTGGGCCGGTTCCGCCGCGACCGCCGGCCGCTGTCCGCGGTCGCGTTGACGGTCGACAGCTCGGCGATGACCAGCATCGGCAACGACTACGGCTTCGAGCACGTGTTCGCCCGGCAGGTCCGCGCGCTGGCGCGCCCCGGGGACGTCGTCGTCGGTGTCAGCACCAGTGGCACCAGCCCGAACGTCGTCGCCGGGCTCGCTGCGGCCCGGTCCGCCGGTGCGCGGACGGTGCTGCTCACCGGCGCCGTAGGGCGGCCCGGGCTGGCCGACCACTGCCTCGCCGTCCCGTCCACGACGACCGCGCGCATCCAGGAATTGCACGTGTTCCTGATCCACCTCGTCAGCGAGATCGTCGACGCGTGGGCCGTTCGTGGCGACGCGGCGGGGGATCTCCTGCACTGAACCCGGCCGAGACCGACCGACCCCGCCTCAGCCGGCGCGCGGACGTCCCGGTGGTCGGTGGATCAGGACCCGGCCGACGCCGCCGGCGACCCCGGCCAGCAACACCCCGCCCGCGACGTCCGTCGGCCAGTGCCAGCCGAGGGTCATGGTGAGCAGCCCGACGGCGAGCCCGGCGACGACGGCGCCCACCGCCAGCAGTCGGTAGGCCAGCACCGACGGCCGGACGCCACCCGGTCCGGCGATCAGCGAAGCGACCAGCAGCAGCGTGACCAGCGTGCCCGCGGTGTGGCCCGAGGGGAAGGAGCTGCCACCGGCGAAGAAGGTGTCGGAGCGGCGCCCGCTGGGCGTCGGCGGTATCCGGCCGAGCAGCGCCTTGGCGCCCTCGACCAGCACCGCCAGCAGGACCAGCGTCGCGGCCGTGCCGAGGACGGGCCGCCAACGCCGCAGTGCCAGCGAGGCCATCGTCGCGGCCAGCACCGCGATCCCGACGATCGACGCCCCGTCGCCCAGGTGCACGATCCCGCGCAACGGCGAGCCCTGGTGGCCGTCGGCCCAGTCGCGCGCCGCCACGGTCCCGGCCCGGTCGTAGCGGGGGAACAGCGTCGTCCGGACGAGGACCACCGCGAGCAGCAGGAACAGGGCGCCGCTGACCGCGGTCAGCGCCAGGGTGCCCCGCCCGGCCCCCCCGGATGCGGCGGGCGTCGGGCCGTCGGCCGCTGCCATCGGCCGTGCCGCCGCCTGAACCGTCACCGCACCACCGTGCCAGGTCCGGCTCCCCGGCAGGCTGGCGGCGAGGACCCGCTGGGGGCGGGGGCGGTGTCCCGGCGTGCGGACGACACCTGTTGGGAGACACTGGGCGACACCCGGTCGGGACCCCGACCGGGTGTCGCCGGACAGGAGCCGTCATGCCCTTCGTGATCCGCTGGATCACCCGGACGATCGGTGCCGCCGTCGTGGCCCGAGTCGTCAAGTACGCCCAGAGCCCGCAGGGACGTGCGCGGATGCGTCGCGAGGCGGACCGGCTGCGCCGCACCCGCCGCTGACCCGTCGCCGTTGTGCACCGCACCGTTGTGCACCGCACCGACAGGCATCTCACCGTCAGGCACCGAACCGTCAGGCACCGAACCGGCTGACGGCGATCGGACATCCGGGGTGACCAAGGCAGGATCGGCCGGGTGACCACTCCCGCGCTCGGCGCCGTCTTCCTCCCGCACCACCCCCCGGAACGGCTGCGGGAGACGGCGCTCGCCGCCGACCGGGCCGGCGTCGACGAGCTGTGGCTGTGGGAGGACTGCTTCCGGGAGAGCGGCGTCGCGGCCGCGTCTGCGACGCTGGCGTGGACCGGGCGGCTCCGTGTAGGCGTCGGTCTGCTGCCCGTCCCGCTGCGCAACGTCGCGCTGACCGCGATGGAGATCGCGACCCTGACCCGGCTGTTCCCTGGGCGGCTGGAGCTCGCGGTCGGCCACGGTGTGCAGGAGTGGATGGCCCAGGTCGGGGCGAAGGTGGCGTCCCCGCTGACGCTGCTGGAGGAGTACACGACCGCCCTGCGTGCGCTGCTGTCCGGCGAGACGGTCAGCGTCGAGGGCCGCTACGTGCAGCTGCGGGACGTGGCGCTGGACTGGCCGCCGGCGAAGGCGCCGCGCATCCTCGCCGGCGCGGTCGGTGACAAGACGCTGCGGCTGGCCGGGCGGGTCGCGGACGGGACGGTGCTGGTCGGGGGAACACCGCCGGACCGGGTGACTGCCGCCCGGGGCGCGGTGGAGGCGGGCCGGCGGGAGGCGGGCCGGCCGGGTGCACCGACGGTCGTCGTCTTCCTGATGACGGCGACCGGGCCGGACGCCGAGGCCCGGATGGCCGCGGAACTGCGGACGTGGCCCGGCGATCTCCAGCTGGACCACACGGTGGCCGGCGACGCGGCGGCCGTCGCGGCCGCGGTGCAGCGGTGGGGCGAGGCGGGGGCAGACACGGTCGTGCTGCAGCCGACCGCCGACGCGGACCCGGCCGGGTTCGCCAGGTTCACCGGGGAGCAGGTCCGTCCGCTGCTTGCCGGTTGACCATTACGCCCGGCCGGTCCGGTCCGGACCGCGATGTCGGATTCCCGCCAGACGACGACCCGACGGGGCCGGAGGATGGACGACATGCCCGCCGCCGGACCCGCGCTCGACGATCGGTGGCTGAACGCGGTCCGCTCCCGTGACGCCCGGTTCGACGGCTGGTTCGTCACCTGCGTCACCACCACCGGCATCTACTGCCGGGCCAGTTGCCCCGCGCGGACACCGGGACCGGGCAACATCCGCTTCCTGCCGACCGCGGCGGCCGCGCAGGCCGCCGGGTTCCGCGCGTGCAAACGGTGCCGGCCGGACGCGGCGCCGGGGTCGCCGGACTGGGACGTGCGCGCGGACTGGGTTGCCCGGGCGGTGCGGATGATCGCCGACGGCGTGGTGGACCGCGAGGGCGTCCCCGGCCTGGCGCGCCGGCTCGGCTACGGCGAGCGTCAGGTGCAGCGCGGACTCCTGGCGGAGCTGGGGGCCGGTCCGCTCGCGCTCGCCCGGGCACAGCGGGCCCAGACCGCGCGGTTGCTGATCGAGACCACCGACCTGCCCATGGCGGGGGTCGCCGCCGCCGCGGGGTTCGCCAGCATCCGCCAGTTCAACGACACCGTCCGCGAGGTCTTCGCCGACGCGCCGTCGGCGCTGCGCACCGCCGCCCTGACCCGGGCGGCCACCTCCGTGTCCACCCGCCGGGGCGCGCCGACGCCGATACCCGGGGCGTGGCAGACGCTGTCGCTGCGCCTGCCGTTCCGGGTTCCGCTGGAGCCGTCGAACCTGTTCGGTCATCTGGCCGCGACGGCGGTGCCCGGGGTCGAGCAGTGGCGCGACGGCGCCTACCGACGGACGGTTCGGCTGCCGCACGGGCCCGGCATCGTCGCCGTCCGCCCGCCTGCCCCGGGAACGAGCTGGGTACCCACCGCGCTGTGGCTCGCCGACGTCCGCGACCTCCCGGTGGCCGTCGCTCGCTGCCGCCGGCTGCTCGACCTCGACGCGGACCCGGCCGCCATCGACGGCGTCCTCGGCGCGGACCCCCACCTGCGGGCGGCGGTCGTCCCGGCGCCGGGCCGCCGGGTGCCGCGGACCGTCGACGGCGACGAGCTCGCCGTGCGCGCGGTGCTCGGCCAACAGGTGTCCACCGCCGCGGCGCGGACCCACGCCGCCCGGCTGGTCCGCGCGCACGGCGAGCAGGTGGAGGACCCGGCCGGTGGGCTGACGCACCTGTTCCCGACGGCCGCCGCGTTGACCGGGCTCGATCCCGGCACGCTCGCGCTGCCGGCGGCCCGCCGCCGGACGCTGGTCGGCGTGGTCGCAGCGCTGGCCGACGGGGTCGTGGACCTCGGACCCGGTACCGACCCGGTCGCCGCCCGCGCCGGACTGCTCGCGCTGCCCGGCATCGGCCCGTGGACGGCGGACACCGTCGCGATGCGGGCGCTCGGCGACCCGGACGTGTTCCTGGCCGGCGACCTCGGCGTCCGCGCGGCGGCCCGACGCCTCGGGCTGCCCGACGCCGAACGCCCGCTGGCTGCCGCCGCCGAGCGCTGGGGCCCGTGGCGGTCCTATGCCGTGCAGTACCTGTGGGCGACCGGGGACCACGCCGTGAATCGCCTGCCGCCCGACACCCCGCCGACGCCTGAGGAGGCAGCAGCATGACCACCGGCCGGACCACCACCACCGTGCCCAGCCCCATCGGTCCGCTGACGCTGGCCGCCGTCGACGGCGTGCTGTGCGGCGTCTACATGGCCGAACACCGGCACGCCCCGGCGTTCGACACCCTGGGCGAGCGGGACGACGACATCCTCGCCGAGGCCGTCCGCCAGCTCGACGCCTACTTCGCCGGGGAGCTGACCGCGTTCGACGTGCCGACGGCGCCGGTCATCGGAACCTCGTTCCAGCAGCGGGTCTGGGCCGCGCTTGCCGAGATCGGGTACGGGCAGACCGCCAGCTACGGCGAGCTTGCCCGGGCGATCGGACAGCCGACGGCATCCCGGGCGGTCGGGATGGCCAACGGCCGCAACCCGCTGAGCATCCTGGTGCCCTGCCACCGGGTCATCGGCAGCGACGGGAAGATCGTCGGCTACGGCGGCGGCGCGGACCGCAAGCGCTTCCTGCTGGACTTCGAGCGCTCGACGTTGGCTGCGCGCTTGCAGCCCACCGGTCTGGTTCGTGACCGGGTCGTCGTGCGCTCTTGACGGCGACTGTTGGGCAGTGCAACCGTCCCTCCGGTCGTACGCGCCCACCCTTGGTCGCCGTGCCCGCCCGGTCTCCGACGGACAGAGTCGCCGTGCCCGCCCGGTCTCCGACGGACAGAGGAGTTCCATGCGCATCTCGTCCCGAGCGTTCACCCGCTCGATTCTCGCTGTCGGCGCGGCCGCGCTGACGGTTCCGGCCCTCGCCGCCGGCGCCAACGCCACCACCGACACGCCGCGAGTCCGCGTGCAGTCCGCGCCCGCCTGGACGGCCGCCGCACCGCGGCTCGGATCGCTCGCCGGCGCTACCACGGTGCAAGCGTCCGCGATCCTTCCGCTCCGCGACCAGGCGGCCGCCGAAGCGCTGGCGACAGCGGTCGCGACGCCGGGGTCGCCGACCTACCACCACTACCTGACCGCGGACCAGTGGCGGACCCGCTATGCGCCGACCGCGGCCACCGTGGACGCGGTGAAGCGTGTGCTGCGGTCCAACGGACTGACCGTCACCTCGGTGCCGACCAACAACCGCTCCGTGACCTTCACCGGGTCGGCCGCGCAGGTCGCCAAGCTGATCGGCACCCCGCTCGGCCGGTTCGTCAAGGACGGCGTGGTCCGGACGGCCCCCGCGGGCCCGGTGACGGTCCCATCGGCCCTCGGTCGACTGGTCGTCGGCTTCAGTGGCCTGGACAGCTCGGCGATGTCGGCACCACGTCACACCACGGGCGCCGGCTCGGCTGAAACCACCACGACCCGGTCGACGCCCCGGCAAGCAGCGGCCGGGGTTCGCGTCCTGTCCCCGTCCGCGGTGCTGCCCCCGCCGGAGCTGGTCTTCCGCAACGCCCCTCCGGTGTCGGCCTACTACGGGCAGAAGGCCGCGTCCTCGCTGCCGCAGATCCTCGCCCATCCGCTCACCTACGCGGTGCGGGGCTACACGCCGGGACAGATCCGCTCCGCCTACGGCCTGGACGAGACCCTCGCCGCCGGGTACGACGGGCGCGGCGCCACGGTCGCCGTCGTCGACGCGTTCGCCTCGAAGTACATCCTGTCCGACGCGCAGACCTACGCCCGGCGCAACGACCCGCGCCACCCGTTACGGGCGTACCAGTTCAGCCAGTCGCTGCCCGCGTCCTACCGCTACATCGACGAGTGCGGGGCGGCAGGGTGGTACGGGGAGGAGACCCTGGATGTCGAGGCCGTGCACGCGACGGCCCCGGCGGCGAACATCCTCTACGTCGGCGCAAGCAGCTGCACCGACACCGATCTGTCGGCGGCGGTCAACAGCATCGTCGACAACTCACTCGCCGACGTGATCACCAACTCCTATGGCGAGACCGACGCCGCCCAGGACCCGGCCAGCCGTGCCGAGGACCACCAGACCAATCTTCAGGCCGCCGCCCAGGGGATCTCGATCCTGTTCTCCTCCGGCGACAGCGGCGACGAGATCGCCCAGACGAAGATCCGGCAGACCGACAGCCCGGCAAGCGACCCGTTCGCCACCGCTGTCGGCGGCACCGCCCTCGCGGTCGGCGCGTCGGGCAGGTACCTGTTCGAGCAGGGATGGGGCACCGGTCGCTCCCTGCTGACCAAGGGCGCCTGGGCCCCCAACCCGCCCACCTACCAGTACGGCGGCGGCGGCGGGACGAGCCGGGTGTGGCCGCAGCCGAGCTATCAGAAGGGCGTCGTTCCGGCGTCGATCGCGAACTACTTCAGTACGACCAAGCCTGGCCGGGCCGTCCCGGACGTATCCATGGTGGCCGACCCGAACACCGGCTTCCTGGTGGGGCAGTCCCAGACCATGCCGGACGGGTCGATCGGTTACGACGAGTACCGGATCGGTGGGACCAGCCTGTCCAGCCCGCTGTTCGCCGGGGTGGTCGCCGTGGCCAACCAGGTCTTCGGCTCCCCCCTCGGCTTCGTGAACCCGCTGCTCTACTCGCAGGGGATCCGGACCGGCCTGATCGGGGACGTGGACCACGGCCGCGCCGTGACCGACGGGGTCGTGCGCGTGGACTACGTCAACGGTTACAACGCGGCGAAGGGCACCGTCACCACACTGCGGACGCTCAACCAGACGGGGTCGATCTACACCCGCAAGGGCTACGACGACGTGACCGGCGTCGGCTCCCCGAACGCCGCTGCACTGCTGCAGTACCTGCCCCGCAGCCAGCGGGTGCACCTGACGCGCTGACTTCGGGGTCCGGGCGGGCCGCCTGTGGGGATTTCACCCTGCAGGCGGCCCGGTCCGCGAGCTGGCCGAGCAGCGCA
>JAABUV010003007.1_pt1 | contig 21947 bp, 17 predicted proteins | sample 5559971 | NCBI WGS metagenome assembly JAABUV01 (sample SAMN10711881, study PRJNA513362) | rock metagenome | isolation source: Antarctica rocks | place: Antarctica: Victoria Land, Knobhead nord | collected 2015-12-19
TCATTGAGAAGACGATGACATCTCAGTCGAAGAAACGGTTTGAATCATGCTATGAAACGTCTATCGACTGCATGATCTACTCAGTTCTATTGTTTCAAACAGAGACTTTCAATTTATATCAACTATATGAAAAAGTCTTTGCAAGCGACTGAGAATCACAGCTAGTCTATTCACAGTCTATCATTCAAAGATCGATGATCAGACGAAATGAGTCAATCAAGACGTTGAACGCGAACTTAGAATCTACTGCAATTACATGCAGAACGACTGAGTCAAATGAATATCTATGATGAAATTCAGCGACAATTTCAATATCTTCTTGATCATCTCAATGATCTCTTTCTACTTCAATAAAGAATTTCACCCTCGAATGAGTTTCGATTCAGATACGACTGACTACGAAACAACTCGTGAACGACTTGAAGCTAGAAAAGCAGACGATATTATCATTTGAATGAAAGAGATACTGAGCTTCGACCGTCAACAATTGAAAAAGACGAAGCTGATCATTGAAGTTCAGATCAATAAACATAGACGAGACGTCATTTATGAAGTAGATGACTGAGTTTGACTATCTTTCAGAAACGTCAAGACAACGAAACTCTGCAAAGATTTGAAAGACAAACAACTAGAATCATATCAGATTACTGTCAAAGCGAGAGTCTTCTATCATCTTCGTTTATCAGTCAGCATGAAGCATCTGCATTCGATGTTCAGCTCAAAGCTACTGCGATCGTATTCAAAAGACTCTCTATCAGAACAGCATGCAGAATCTCTCAGACTCATCATTATTGATGACGACGACGATGAACACTGAAAGATAGATGACATTCTGAACTTCAGACGCTATCGAGGTTGAATACAGTACAAGGTCAAATGAAAAGATCTAGATAGAGACAATGAATGATACTATGTTGATAAAGGTGAATTCGATGACTTCGAGAAAGTTTTGAACGAATTTCATGCGCTATACTCAAGAAAGCCACGCTAGTACCGGAATAACTTAATAAAAAAGCAAGCAAACGAGCGACATTCATGCAAACATGAATTTTCGAAGAAGGAGGTAATGTTATGAGCGTACCAAGGCTGAATAAAGCTAGTCAGTGTCTCTAGCTCAGATCTGACTCAGCTTCTATTTTCTTTCATCAATATCTTTTTGTTCAACATCATCTTTCTTTCTACATCACATTCTACTCATGTCACAAACACATTCTCTTCAAGCTTAGCGCAGTCTCTGAATATTACTTAAATAGAAGCTCTTGTACTCATCTTCTTCTGTATTCTTAATATTCAGTTATAACTATCTCTAAAGATCAAGCACTATTCAACTCTGACTTTCGCTGATTGACTCATCTAGACATGATTCTGACAAATAATTTTATTGATATTAAAATGATCAATGTTGATTTCTAACTTGTCATGAAACTTTTCTTATCAGTCATTTCAGATAGATTCTTTTTCATCAGTAAACAGAGATGAATTTGAAAGCTTTTAAGATCGCTTGAAGAAATTGAACAAAGTAGAAAAAAAAGAAGTAACTTTTTTAAATAATTGCAGTTGATGTTGCAATTCAATCACTTGATTTCAAAACATCTGATTTAATTGATTCAAGCGTTTTTTGACTTTATTCATTTTCTTGAAACGAGTCTTTCATATTTGTTCGCTTGATATCTTGTTAAATAGCTTACAAGCTTTCACGTTTAAATCTCGTTGAGTTCAAAAACTGTTCAAATCTTCTAGAAAAACTTCTGAGTCTTGTTTGACTCAGTGTTGTAGCTGCTTTACATTTTTTATATTTCATGAAGTAAAAGCTTCATAAGATTCATTGAGAGTCTGAGAATAAGACAAAGAGTATCAATGTTTTTATACGACATTGATTCTAAGATATTTCAATATGCGAAGTGATAACTTAGAATAAATGACTGAATTTGTAGTGTCAGAAGAAATAAAACTTTGATTACTTTTGAAGAGATTGTTCACAGATGATTGAATCATAGCAAAGATTTAATGATCGAGCGAAGAATGATGCTCAATAGTATGTAGTGAGATCATTTGTTAAAGTGTTTAATCTTCAAAGAAGAGTGTTGCTAATTTGAGAGAGTTTTTTGTGATTCTTTAAACAATCAATGAAGATTCTTTATCATTGATTCTATTAATCAATTTGAACTTATGCTACTGATTGAGCAATAGATTCTCTAGCAATCACATGATTGTAAGTTTTCGTTGATTTTATTAATCTTTTGATGTTGTTCTGTCTTTTAATGTCATCAATCATCAAATACACAAATTTCTTTATATTCATCTTGTTGTCAGTTGAGTGAACTTAAATGAGTAATGAGATCAGTATCATGTGATTAACAAATTCTTAAAGTAATGTTGAAATCATGTCTAGAAACTAATCAGAGTGCGTGCATGACTAGAATGTTTAATTTATAAAGATAGCTATAACTAAAACTTTAAGAATACAGAAGAAAGAAGATACAAAAGCAAGAAGAACATACTTTATATAGTAGTTACTCAGATTGACGCTAGTCTCAAAGAGAACATGTTAAAACACAAGAAAGATGTTGATTTGAAAGATGTTTGTGACACAAAGAAATGTGTTTGTCATAAACATCTGTTAATTACTCGTAATACAAAGAAGTGTGTTTATCATAAAAGACAATAGAAATGAGTTAGAAGATGTTAAAGAAAAGAAAAGATGTTAAATCATATCTGAGTCAAATTTGAGTCAGATTCAGGTCAGATCTTGACTAGATCTTGACTAGCTTTAATCATTATACAAAAAACTCACTAGCATTCATTATGAATTGATTAAAGCTTTAGTCTTGTTCAGTCTTGATACACTCATAACAGTAAGTTCACTGCATGTTAATTAGAACTAGTCAATGATCTAGTTGAGATTTGATCTAGATCTGACTCAGATTTAACTCAGATATAACTCAGCATTTTTTTTCTTTTCTAGCATCTTTTAATCAGCTTCTATTGTCTTCTAAACAAATACACTTCTTTGTGTTGTGAGTGATCAACAAATTTCTATAACAAATATATTTCTTTGTATTGCAAATATTTTTTTGAATCAACATCTTTCTTGTGTTTCAACATGTTCTTTTTGAGACTAACGTTGATCTGAGTAACTATTATATAAAGCATGTTCTTCTTATCTTTTGTATTTTCTTTCTTCTGTATTCTTAAAGTTTTAGTTATAACTATCTTTATAAATTAAACATTCTAGTCACGTATGCACTCTGATTAGTTTCTAGACATAATCTCAACATTACTTTAAGAATTTGTTAATCACATGATACTGATTTCTATATTCATTCAAATTCACTCGACTGACAATGAAATGAGTATAAAGAAATTTGTGAATCTGATGATTGATGACATTAAAAAACAGAATAACATCAAGAAATTAATAGAATCAACGAAAATATATGATCATGTGATTGCTTGAAAATCTATCACTCAGTCAGTAGCATTAGTTCAAATTGATTAAAAGAATCACAATTTTTTTTTTAAATCAGCAACACTTTTCTTTGAAGATTAAAACACTAGAACAACAATCTCATCACGTACTGTTGAGCATCACTCTTCGCTCAATTATTAACTTTTTATTATGACTTAATCATCTGTGAAAAATTTCTTCAAGAATTATCAAAGTCTTTATTCTTCTGTCACTTCAGATTCAGTCATTTATTCTGAGCTATCACTTCGCATATCAAAATATCTTGAATTGACTTTGTACAAAAACATTATTAAAGTTTGTCTCACTTTCAGACTTTTAATGAATCTCTGAAAGCTTTTATTCTTTGAAATATCAAAAATGTAAAGCAGCTACAACACTGAGTTAAACAAAACTCAAAAATATTTCTAGAAGATTTAAACAATCTTTGAACTCAACGAGATCTAGATGTGAAAGCTTGTGAGCTATTTGACAAAATATTAAGCGAACAAATATGAAAGACTCATTTTGAGAAAATGAATTAAGTCAAAGATTGATCTGATTAATTGAATCAGACGCTTTGAAACAAATTGACTGAAGCACAACATTAACTGCAATCATTTAAAAAAGTCACTTCTTTCTCTTTTATTTTATTCAGTTCATTCAAACAATTTTAAAAGCTTTTGAATTCATCTTTGTTTACTGATGAAAAAGAATCTATCTGAGATGATTGACAGAAAAAGATTCATGATAAGCTAGAAATCAACGTTGATCATTTCAACAACGACAAAGTTATACTAGTCTACATTCATTTTCAAATCAGCGAGAATGTAGTTAAAGTCACTTTAGTCAGACGTTAGCAAGATTTATTGAATCTTTATTCAATGATCAATGATCTACTAGATGAACTTGCTCAGCTATATCATGATTTTGACAAAGAGACAAACTTTCAAAGAAAATACGCTAATCTCACTTAAGAAAAAAGTAAATTCAATGACTTTTATTTAATGTTTCAACGTCTGTTCTTCTATCTAGAATATCATGAAAAGCAAATGATCATTGATTTACAAAACAAGATAGTTTATTGTCTTCATGCAGCTTGAAGTAGTCAATTGATTCAGTCAGAATCTTTGAATGAAATTCATAACTATTTGATTTATTTGAACAATGAGCATCAAGTCATGAATGACATCAAAGAAAAGAAATTTCTGAACAAAGTCAGAAAGTAAGTCATCTTTGCTGACGAAGTTTCAAGAACTTTTTATAGAAAGATCATAGTTACTACACTTGTCAATCATTCAAAGTTGCATAACGCGATTTTGACTAACGTCAAAGACATTGATTTACAAGCTGAAATTTATTTCATCTGTCACAAATCAGATCATACTTCTAAAGAGTGCTCTGATCAATCTAAAGTCAATGTATTAAAAAATGATGAGTTTGATTGATTTATATTGAACTCTGAGTCAGATTCTGATTCAAAAAACTAATTATCTCTTTCAAAGTTATTGAAGAGATAGAAATTATATTTTTGTATCATCAAGTCAAAGTTCTATTGAAAGAAAACTATTTTGAGAAGTCATTTCTGATCAATGCTTCTTTTATCTCTTAAAGCAATTCTTTCAGTCTTTGCTCTTTGATGAACAGTGATTTTGTCATCTACACGCTGATACATGACAAGCTAGTCAATAAAGTATGCAAGAAACTTGAAATACAATTTATATTACTAGCAAAAGAGAAGTTAATATGAGAATATAACGAGAAGCTAGCTAGAAAGATTATTACTCATAAGATTCTACTCAATCTCACGATTGAAAGTCATAAAGAATTGACTGTATCAATGCTGATAACTGATATCAAGCATCATGAAGTTATATTGAGCAAACTCTGAATGAACAAAAATGAAATATTATTGAACATGAGACATAATAATAATAATAATTTATACACTTTTATGACATCGATTAGATTGACTCATGAGAGAAATCTATGCTATGTGTGTTGAGTGAACAAAACTCTCTGAAGTATAAAATCGCTCGCTGTTTATACAACTGCTATATGCAGTCGAGATAATAAAACTGAGACTTTGTATCAAATTTGTTTGCGATGATTGCACGTTAGAGAATGAGTATTCTTGTTATTCTAAACTGCTTTAGCAGCTTCATTTTCATCATCATTCTCGCTGTTGTCTTGAGACTCTTCGTGATTGAGATGATGATTTAATAGTTTGTGAAGTCAACGTTTCATAGCATATTTGATCGAAGATGCATTTCATTCAAACAATGCATCAGAATATGCTTGATTGTCTAATGATTTCATTCGCAGTTGCATCAAAAACTATTCACGTTTGATACGTTTCTTGAGTGCAGATAAACATTCAGCTTTATGCGTTTAATTCTGATGTAAGTTGCAAGAATGCTTTTAATCTTCTGAAGATCATCACGCATTCTTACTGACTTCTTGAATAGATGAAATCTTTGAGCGAGAAATGTGTTAATGTCTGTAATGCATTTCTTGTAGTTTTTTCATCAAAGATCTCATTGACTTTTATGAAACTGTGCAATTGCACGTTTACTTGTTTGAGTCAACATTAAGAGATTGAGTCATTTGCATCTAAACTGTATCTTTGCTCTCTTGCGAATTGAAACGTTCAGAAACGTCATTTTTTTGAAGATTAAAGAGCGAGAGATGAGTTTATTAGTTTTTATCAGATGAGCATGTATGATCTTGCATGCTCATCAAGTCTTCTGTGTTCTGTCGTTGATTCAACTGCGTAGTGTGACTTGATTCTGTAGCTTGTTCAGATGAACATGTAGCGAGAATGTATATATTTCAACTTTCAGCGTTTTGATGTTCACTTTCTTGAAGACGTCAATCACATGATGCAGCGCTTGATTCTAAAGAGTTTCTAGTCTTTGTTTCTTTTTTTTTTCATTTAAGTGCATGCAGTCTATGACTATGACACTGTCTAGACGCTATGTGTATGCTAAGTTACATGTAATCTGATCAAAGTCGCTGCTTTATATCTTTTCATTGATTAATCACATTGATAGTTTGTGCATATGAGCGTGTGAACTGTTTATATGATCAAACGATCATCTAGATAACTCAAAATTGTGAAAGCTGATCACTTTGACGTAAGCTTTCAACTTGTCTGTATGATCATCAAGTCAAGCGAGCTAAATGAGCTTTGATTTATGTAGATGAAAGTTGATCACTTCGACGTGAGCTTTCGAGTTCGCTGTATGATCATTCAGCTGAACGAACTAGATGAGCTTTGATTTATGTATTTGCGACGCATGTAAATCGATCAGAAAATCGAAAAAATCGATCGATTTACTGCATCATGCAAGCATGTAAATATGCAAAAGCTGAATCGTGCCTTTGCAATGTGTATGTATGTGATGTATATGAATTGCAGCGCGTGCGCAAAGACGTTGCTGTTATTCTGTGTATATGAGCAAAGACTGTGTTGTGTCTTTGCAATGTATGTGATTGCAATGCATGTAAATCAATCTGATAAAGCAAAAAATCGATTGATTTACTGCATCACATGAGCATGTAGATGCGCAAAAGCTGAGTGATGTCTTTGAAATAACTGTGTGAATGTTGTATATTAGTTGCAGCATGTGCGCAAAGACGTTGCTGTCGTTCTGTGTATATTATAACGTATGTTTTTTTCTTTCTTCATTAAGTGCATGCAGTCTATGACTATGACACTATCTAGACGCTGTGTGTATTCTAAATTACATGTAATCTAGTCATAATCGCTGCTGTATATTTTTTCATTGATCAATCACATCGATAGTTTGTGCAAACAAGCGCGTGAACTGTTTATATGATCAAACGATCATTTAAACAATTCAAAATTGTGAAAGTTGATCACTTTAATGTAAGCTTTCAACTTGTCTGTATGATCATCAAGTCAAGCGAGCTAAATGAGCTTTGATCTATGTAGATGAAAGTTGATCACTTTGACGTGAGCTTTCGAGTTCGCTGTATGATCATTCAGCTGAACGAACTAAATGAGCTTTGATCTATGTATTTGCGACGCATGTAAATCGATCAGAAAATTGAGAAATCGATCGATTTACTGCATCATACGATCATGTAGATGCGCAAAAGCTGAATCATGTCTTCGCAGTGTATGTATGTGTGATGTATATAAGTTGCAGCGTATGCGCAAAGACGTTGCTGTTGTTCTGTGTATATGAGCAAAGACTGTATTATATCTTTGCAATGTATGTGTTTGCGATGCATGTAAATCGATCAGAAAATCGAAAAATCTATCGATTTACTGCATTGTATCAATGTGTATGTGCGCAAAAGCTGAGTCGTGTCTTCATAATATATGTGTGTATGTCGTATATGAGCTCAACATGTGAATAAAGCGCTGTTACTGCTCTGTGTGTGATTGCGCTGCGTGTAAATCGATCTGAAAACGCGAAAAATCGATCAATTTACTGCATCACGTCTGTCTGTATGTGCGTCAAAGCTGAGTCGTGCCTTTGCAATATATGTGTGTATGTTGTATATGAATTCAACATGTGAATAAAGTGCTGTTACTGCTCTGTGTGTGATTGCGCTGCATGTAAATCGATCTAAAAATGCGAAAAATTAATCAATTTACTGCATCACATCTGTTTGTATATGCGCAAAAGCTGAATCATGTCTTCGCAGTATATGTGTATATGTTATATGTGAATTGCAATATATACGCAAAGACGTTGCTGTTCTTCTGTGTATGTATAAGCTTCAATGTGTTGATAATCGCGTTGTTATTGTCTCGCTCTTCAACTGTGTGTAAGTTCAATGCATAAGTAAAGCGCTGTTACTGCTTTATCAATGTTGATGAGATTATTCAGCTCTTTTGACAAGCATAGCTTGCAGAAGATTTATAGTCAGCATCTCATACAGATAAATCTCGTTGTTGATCTAGTCTTTGTTTTGTACTTGACAATTCTTCTTCTTTATTGCGTTGATGTTATATTAATGCTTCGAACGTCATTTCTGATCTTATCATCGCTGAGTATATCTGTCTTGCTTTTGCGAATGTAGTTTCTCAGAACATAAGACATGATATCATAGTATTTTCTGATCAATTAAATATTTCGATTTCGATTTTTTCAATTTTGTCAAATACAAAGCACTCAAGTTGATCATGATCAACTTTCATTTCTTCAGCAACTCATAGTAATGCTTCAAAGATTCTCAAGCACTCAGTTTCAATCATTTAGAAAAAGTTATTCTTGATTCAAAATATAGATGTCATCTTTTTTCAAGCACTAGTAAAACGAAAAAAGAAGAATCAGACAGAGATTTTTGCTATGTTCATTGAAGACATCAATAGAAAAATCATTTACAATGCTCAATGCAAACTAAATGTTATAAACATCTTCTCAGTTAATGAAATGACTCAGAATCTAGAAAATATTCAAGTCAAGTTATCATCGAAATATCAAGATTTTCTAAACGTCTTTGATCAAGTTCAAGCAGACAAGTTATTGTTTCATCATTCATATGATCATAAGATTAAGCTTACTAGTGACACTACGTCACTTCAATGTTGAGCATATTAAATGTCTTTCTACAAGCTTCAGAAAGTAAAGAAATATTTGAATGAAAATCTTTTCAAAGAATTTATAATCTCTAGCAAAGCTTCGTATTTCTCACTCATTCTGTTCATTTTAAAAGCAAATGAAAATCTATGATTCTGCGTTGACTATTGAAAGCTTAATGCTATTATCAGAAGAAATCACTATTCTCTATCACTCATAGATGAGATAATTGATAAAATAGTTGATTGCAAGCATCTGACTTGATTGAACTTCATTTCAACGTTCAACAAACTGCAAATGCATTCTGATAGTGAGAACTACACTATCTTTATTATCGCTTTAAAAGCATATAAATCAAAAGTGCTTTTCTTTGAACTTATTAATGATCTCACCTCATTTCAGCAGTATATAAATGATGTTTTATGAGACTTTCTAAATAACTTTTATCAAGTCTATCTAGACAACATTCTGATCTACAGCAAAACTCAACGAAAACATAAACAACATGTCAAAATGATATTGAGTTGTCTACAAGAAGCTAATTTACAGATGAATATTTGAAAGTATGAATTTAATGTAGAAGAAGTCATCTTTTTAAAAGTCATAGTTTTAAAACAAGATATTCGTATGAATTCTATCAAAGTGAAAGTCATAGTTGACTGAACTACGTTGATCAATCTAAAAGAAGTTCAGAGCTTCGTGAGATTTGTTAATTTCTATCGTTGTTTCATTAAAGACTTCTCGAAGCTAGTCAAATCATTCACTCAGCTGACTAGAAAAAACATGTCTTTTGTTTGAAATGAAGTTTGTGTTCAAGCTTTTGACAATTTAAAGAAACAGAACAGCTCAATCTCAGTACTACGACATTTTGATTTCAAACGACAGACTATTCTGAAAATCAATGCTTTAAACTGTTAGAGATCAATCTAGAGCGAGTCATAGAAGTGTCATTTAACTAATAGATAAATGCTAAGAAAGAAAAGTATATACAAATAAGAACTTGAGTTCTTATATGTGTTTTTCTCAACTCTGTGCTAAACTCGAAAGAATTGACGTCTTACACATATGATGCAGAGTTTCAATGACATCATTACTAGTTTGAATGCTTACTAAACTTGATTAGAATGAAACTCAGATTAGAACTAGAAAGAATAAATGAAGACTAGAATCGTAACATTACTTTCTTTTCTTGACTATTCATGTTCACATGAATGTTTTTCCTAGCGCGCTTTTCTTGAATATTTGATATGAAATTCATCAATCATCTCTTGAGTGTTCATAAACTCGTCGTCGTCAGCGTTATATCAGTTGAGATCGTTGTCATAGTTGTTTCATTTGATTCTATATTGAAGTCATCTTCTATAGCATTGAAAGTTCAGTATATCATTGATTTTTCATTCATCTTTATCGTTTATCACTATTAACTTCAAAGATTCATTCTTTTAATCAGACAGAGAATCATTGACAACAGAACGAAGAAGTTCTGAATGAAATACGTTGTGTATATGCATAGTCTCTGATAGTTTCAACTTATAAAATGAGTCAACAGAGTCAGTGATCTGAAATGAGTTAAGCATCTTGTCATTCAATTTTTTGAAAGATCTCGCTGTAATGATGTTTCGTTCGTTCAGAAACATCTTTGATTCAATTTCATAATTAATTTTCTTTCTATGCTTGTTAGTCTGATGCATCATTTGCTCTCATGTTTTGATCAGAGCTTCACGAGCGAAAATCAGTGTCTTATTCATGTGATCAAATATATTTTCGATTCAAGCAATCTGCAGATGTTCGCGAATGCTTTTATACTCAATGATGTCAGAGTCGAAGCTCATATGAGAATAAAAGTTCTTGTTCATGAAGAAGAAAATCAAGAAAATAACTGAAGACAAGATGTTATTGTTGACAAACTCAGTCATGAATAGTCACTTGAATCAGTCATTCTGCATGTATGAACAGAAGAAACGAAAATATCGCTCAACATTCTGATTGACTCATTCACTTTGATCGTTGATCTGAGAATGATAGATGATGAACAATCAAAGAGAAATGCTCAGTCATTTGCAAAGAAACTTTCAAAGAATGAAGATGAACTGAGAATCTCAATTGAATACAATGAAGCTTGATAAATCGTAAATTTAATATACTCATTGAAGCAACATTTCAGCTGTCTTTTCGACTGTGATATCTTCATCATCATTGATGCAAAAAATATAATATCTTTCTTTCAACAATTTGCAGATGACAGTCAGAATAGCGTTGTAGTCGTACGAATCAGATAAATCAATAATGAAGTTCATGACTATGTTCTGTCATCGCTGTTCAGATATAAATAGAGATTGAAGTGAGTCATTTGATTTATTTCTTGATGTCTTTGAACGTTGACATACGTAGCAGTTTTAAATATATCGATCTATCGTTTTTTGCATAAAAGATCAATAGTAATTTCGCTTTATGATCTTCACTGTTCTAAGAATTTCAGAATAATCAATCAATGACTGATCATGTACTTCATGAATCAGATTTATTTGTAGAAGTTCATTGAACAAAACTCATAACTGACTATCATGAAACAAGATTTCATTCTGACATCTGCAATTTGTAAAGAGTGACAGAGACAGATTTTAATGCTTTTAGCGATCAATATCTCAAATATTCATTTAATCTCATGTCTCAGATTTGCGTCACTTTTAGCTAATGCATATTCATAAAAGCGTCAATATTCTCAACATCTTTAACATCTTTAGCATTCTCATGAGCGCAGTATGCATCTTTATCATTTAATTCAATAAACATGACTATTTTGATATTTGTAGCATTGATATGTAGTTGCAACGTTGAATAATTAATGATTGATTTGACTATCTAAATAATAGCATTTAATATATACATCAAGAAAGTTAATGAGAAAGTTAATGAGAAAGTTAATAAGTAAACTAGAGAGGTAGAAAGTCATGTAGAATGATTGATAGAATCATGTTTGAAGCTTGATAGAAAACAAATTTGATTCTTGATTGCGAAGCAATTCAAAGCTTGGTGAAAAGTCATGTAGAAAGTCATGAAGAGAGTCATGTAGAGAGTCATGTAGAAAGTCACGTAGTAAAAAGATCAGTAGATGACTCAATTGAAAGATCAGTAAAAAGCTCACTAGATGACTTAATCGAAAGATCAGTAGAAAGATCAGCGAAGATGCTTGATAGAAAAACATGAAGAATGCTTGATAGAAAGTCATGAAGAGTGCTTGATAAAGAGTCATGTAGAAAGTCATGTAGAAAGCATTGTTTGATTTGTGTTATGCGCTTGATTGACGCGTATTTTGAAGCATGTAGAATGTTTGATAAAGTGTTTGATAGAAAGCTCAGTCGATAGCTCAATAGATAGCTCAGTAGAAAGATTGATAGAAAGATTGATAGAAAGATTGATAGAAAGCTCACTAGATGACTCGATTGAAAGATCAGTAGAAAGCTCACTAGTAGAAAGATCAATAAAAAGATTGATTGAAAGATCAGTAGAAAGATCAGTGAAAAGCTCAGTAGAAAGCATTGTTTGAAGCACTGTTTAACTTGTGTTATGCACTCAATTAACGCATGTAGTAGAATATTTGATAGAACTTTTGATAGAGAGTTTAATAAAGTATTTGATTGAGCATTTGATAAAGCTTTTGATAAAGTATTTGATAAAGCGTTTAATAGAGAATTTGATAGAAAATTCGATAGAGCGAGAAGATGAACGAGTAAGTGAGCGAGTAGATGAGCGAGTAGAATGCTGAGCATGTAGATAAGCGAGTAGATGAGCGAGTAGAATGCTGAGCATGTAGATGAGCGAGTAGAGTGCTGAGCATGTAGGTGAGTGAGTAGGTGAGCGAGTAAATGAGCGAGTAGATGAGCGAGTAAATGAGCAAGTAAATAAGCGAGTAGATAAGCGAGCATGTAGAATGATGAGTAGATGAGCGAGTAAATGAGTGATTGTCAACATATGCAACATATGCATGAAAGCGAAATTCAGCTCAGCGCATATGAATAAACGCAGATTTTACCGGCAAAAGCGAGATACAGTTCAAAGACATATGAACAAACACAGATTTTGTTGACAAAAGCAGATTGCAGCCTAACAAGATCAGCTTAAATTTAAATTTTATTTCGCTTTAAGCGATAAATGTTACTTTAGCTAAACTCTAAAATTTTGTTTACTTTACAAACTGTCGATGAAGTTTGACAGTTCTTCAATTTGATATCTTCATATTATGCTTCGTCTCTTGCTATTGCTTCGCGAAGTAGTGTACAATTCTCATCGATTTCATTCATATCAAGAACTTGTTTATAGATTGATTGATCATTATTCTTCTTTAAATCAGTGATCTTCATTCAATTCAATGTCAGAATAGTAGTTCTTTAATATTGAATGCATTTATTGTCAAGATTTCTAGGCACGAAGTCAGCTTGACAAGTTAATGCATCAATCTTAATGTTCTGTTTGTCAGATTGATACATTATCTTGAAGTTGAAGTCAGCTAACTTCTGAACTCAACGCATCTGTCATTGACTCAGCTTCTTGTCTTTCATCAATGAGATGAGCGCTTGATGATTGATGAACATCTTGATAGAAATGTTGATCAGCTTCAGTTCAAATCATCAATGTTCAAAAGCTTGAATTATGATCAGCAGTTTCTTATCATATATCTTGTAGTTGCATTCAGCAAAAGACATGTTCTTGCTATAAAAGATAATCAAATGTAAAACATTTTCATCATTATATTGAGACAGAACTTTATCGTTGACGTAGTTGAATGAGTCAATTTCAAGAATGAAATTGCAAGTCTGATCAAAGTGACGAAGTATAAAAGTCTCAGTCATACATCTCTTCATGTGATTGAATGCAGTTTGACAGACTTCGTTTCATTCAAATATGATTTTCTTTTGAGTGAGTTGAATTATTGAATGAACAATCTTTGAAAAGTTCTTGATAAAGCGTTGATAGAAGTTGCAGAAGTCAATGAATGACTGAATCTGAGTGAGATTATTGAGAATAAATCAATTCACTACTGCTTGTATCTTTCGTGAATTCATCTTAAGTTTCTCGATTGACATCAAAAGTTCTAAAAAGATGATTTTCTGAACATGAAACTTGCATTTATTAATGTTTATCTGTAGATCAGCTTCTCGTAGTTTATTCAAGATTAATTGTACATGTTGCTTGTGTTTCTTCAAGATCTTGCTGTAAATAATAATGTCATTTAGATAAATCTGACAAAACTGATGAAGATATTTGAACAGCACGTCGTTCATATAGTGTTGATAGAACGTTGATTCGTTGATTAATTCAAAAAGCATTACATGATATTTGTATGAGTCAAAGAAGATGATAAAGATAGTCAAATTTTCGCTATCTGAGTGCATTCGCAGTTTATTAAACGTGACAATGATGTTTAATTGAGTCAGATACTTGCTTTCTTGTATATGAGCGAGAGTCTTGTCTATCAATGACAAAGAATAGCGATTTCGTTTAATCAAAGCATTGAGCTTTTTGTAATCAATGCAGAAACGCAGACTATCGTTTTTCTTTTCAATGAATAAGATGAGCAAGACGTATGATGTGAAGCTGAAGAAAATGAACTCTTTGTTTAGATGATTGATCAGATACTTCTTTATCTTCTGAAGCTTGTGATTGAACATCTGATATAGTCTGCTTCGAGAAAGCATTTCTTCATTGATCAACTCAATTTTATGATTGTAGAAACGATGCAATGATAGCTGATCAATCATTGCTTGATCGAAGATGTCTAGATAATTGTGATATTCAGAGAGAAGCTTGACCTTGACTTGCTCAAGAGCTTCAGCGTAAGAAAGCTCATGCAGATTTACTTCTTCAGACTTGTTTTTAACTGTAGTTATGAGTCGATCAATTTTCAAGATGATAACAGCAAAGATCTTGACATTTGATCATTTGACTAACATTCTATATGCAACTGTCTCTATCATTAATATGTTGATTGAACCGAAAGCTGGTTTCAGACTAAACGTCGGTTTAAAGTTGATGCTAGACGAAACTGCTTTGAGCGATTTTGACTGTTTAATCGATTTAACGAACTTCTTTTTTGACTGATCAAAAGAGAGTGATTTCTGACTGAGTTGAGAGATAACAAAAGTAAACGATCTTCTTAGTATATGAATAGAAGTTAAACTCTACTGTTTCGTGATTGTTCTATGACTTGAGAGTAGAACAATTGATTTCTGACTAGAAGTGAAATTCGAAAATCAAAGAGAATTGATTTGCATATCTATTACTAGATCAGTTTTATTCATTCATGTTTTTTCAAGAATCATTTGATGTTGATTTAATCAAGTGATCAACATAGAAGCTGTGTCAATCGTATAATCTTAAACAGTCAGGTTCAAATAAATGACATGAGTAATGAGTTTCTTAGCATAATGATCATCGAATTCTTGAATTGACTTCGTCTTGATCAAAGTCAGAAGCTCAATTTGCAACTGATCACAAACAATCTGCGCGATCACTTCATCAATAAACGAATAGTCAGCAGCTTTGATGTCAATCAATGATTTCAATGAGTAACTAATTTTATTGCTAGAAAGTACACATTCAATAGTCAAAGATTCAGAAGCAAAAGAATCATTTGACATGCTCATCGTTGAAGAAATTAACACATCTTTCATCACGTCTTTGATGAAAGTCTCTAGTTTTTTGCCTCGCTATTCTTGAAAGACATAAGTTGAGATCAGTCATTACTATTCTGAGCGAGATAACGCGACTACTTTGATATCTGAGATATAAAGCAATTGCGTTAAGCATTTTCTATCAAAAAGAGTAATTTAGACTCTTGCAGACTAAATTTATATCATTTTCATCTGACATAAGTCGATAATAGAAGACGATCTATTGCAGATTTCAAGATAGAAATTGAGAGATCTCTACACTAAAGTTACTGTCTACATGAAACGCTCTGAATAAGAGATTAAAGAGATATTTAAGTGATGTCAAGTGAATTTTCTAGAAGCTCGAAGCTCAAAACTCGAAAAAACTCTCTATGAAAAGAAATATAAAGAGTCACTTTATGCGCTCTTTCTCGTCTTGTTTCGCGAATAGTAACGTGAAACTCAGCAGAAGCAATAGCTCAGCGTCAGAACTCAAAACGTCAACAATAGAAATCAAAAAGTTAACATTAAAGATTGAAATAAATTTATGAAATGAACTTAGCATGAGTTCATCAACAAGCAAACAACTGCAGAACGACATTGTTGATTTATTTTGCAGTCAACAAAAATTGCTCACATCAGTAAATAGAAAAACGCAATACATGTTTAGTTCACTTGATGCATTGATGCTAAATTTACATGCAAACGCGTATAATGACAAGAATACAATCAATCTGCGAAATGCAAATTCGCAGCAAAAAGAGCAAACATGAGCGATTGTGAAATTCAAAGAAATGAAAAAGCGAAAAGCAATGAAAAGTTTGCAAAAAGAAGTCAGCATTGAAGTTGATACTAGCAAGTGCTACGATGTCATCTCTAAAAAGATGCAGATAAAGAGACTGCGCGAAAGAATTGAATTTGCAGTCAATCAGCTAAGACAAGCAATATCAGAACAGAAAGAGACTATAAATCATAGCTTAATCTACATTCGAAGAGCATGCAATGAAAGCATAGAAAATTCAATTCAGAAGCAAATTGATCGACTTTAAAGTCAAACAAACAACAAACTGAAGATCATTCTACAATTGATTCAACAAAATGCTGAAAACATCAAAAAAAGAATCAATGCAAAAAACTCTATTAGAACGAAAGCGTTAATAAGTTGTAAATGAATTGACGACAGCGATTTATCGAAGCATATGATATATCAAATCGATCATCAAGTTATAGAGCACAATCGTACGATCAAAACAAGCTCTCATTCGACTCAATAGCTTCACAGATGACTGCGTCGCAAGTCAAAAGTCGAAAATCGAAATTTTTCGTGCTCACGCAGACCAAAATCGGCGACGAAATGAGAGTTCATCAACGCAGAAGAAAGAATCATCAATTCAGACAGTAATTTGACTGACAAATCGAAGAGCAAACTCACACAAAAAGAACAAGTCGTCAATCAACTATAGAACAGCACAGAAGACTGTGTACTGATGTAAAAATCGAAATCGAACTCTTTTGTGCTTGAAGATCGCACAGATTTTTATTTTTTATTTTTTTAATTTCTTCATGCAGTCTATGACTATGACACTGTCTAGGCGCTGTGTGTATGCTAAGTTACATGTAATCTAGCCAAAGTCGCTGCTTTATATCTTTTCGTTGATCAATCACATCGATAGTTTGCACATACAAGCGTTCTCGCTCAAACTCTTGCACTCGTACTTTCATTTTTCTTCGTTTCTTCGCACTCTTCGCGTTCTACTCTTTCGTTTCTAATAATCATTTTCTCGTCGCAATTCGAGTATTTTTCAAATACTCTAGTGTTGCGATTCTTTCGATTTTGATGATGAACAGCGTCAATATGATGTCTGTGTTTTTGAGCTGAGTCTTTTTCTTAAGCTTTATCTGCTCTGACCTATAATGCTTGCAATTTAGTAGTAAATGCTCTGACGTTTGACTCGCATTGCATATTTCATAGCATTTGTTCGAATTATTCTCTGATAATCGATGCAAATAGCTCTTGAAATAGTTGTGTCTCATTTTCGACTGAATAAAGATTGAAAATGTTAGTCTATCGATTTTTCTAAACTCTTTTAGTGATTTCTGACTTAGATTCACGTTTGATATGTGCTTTCGATACTGGTTTCCCTTCTTGATGCTGCTTTTTCAGACATTTAACCATTGTACTTTCGCCTCTTTGCAAATTTGCTTTTTGACGAAGCTTATGATGATTGCTTTCATGTTGTCAATAACTGGTAATTCTTGAGCCGCGCTTTTGATCAATTGATCTGCTTTTTCGTTCCCAATAATGTTCTTGCGACTCAATATTCACTGTATGCGAATTTGACACTGATTCTGCCGTAAATTGGTCAAGTTTTGTCGTATGTCATCGAATAACTTCGCATTGACGTTGCTCTTTGCGTTTAGTCTTTGCAAAGTCATTTGACTGTTCATGTACATTCAAATTTTGCTGTTTTTGAGTGCTTTTTCGCTGCACATTGCGATTGCATCGCTAATAGCTTGCAGTTTCGCTTTTGTTATGATACTTTTGCCTGAAACGCTTGTCGCTTTGCTGCATCTGACGGGTTCATGCGTGAATATCACTGTCGTTTCGATTTCTGTTTCGACTTCTGCTATCTTTTTCCGAATTTGCGATGCGTCGATATACATCACTATGCTCTTCATCTTTTTGGTAATTCTTTCTAATTTCCTGTAGTGCGTATTGATCGTTTCGCTGGTTTCGCTTCTTGCAAATTCGGTTTGAATTTTTGCTAAATGCTCGATTTCTTGATCTCACGGTTTCTTGAAGTGAGAAATTTCGATTTCTTTTATTGAATTCAGTGTTTTTTGCACTTTGTTCAATATTCAATATATCTGCGTAAGTCTGTCTTTGCACTTCTTGACTTTTCGAGGTAAATTCGTCTTCGTCTCGTTTCAGTTCAGGTATTTCGATGCGTTTAGATCTAGGTTCAATTCGATAGAGTATTGAGATGAGTACGAAATAAACGTTCTTTTTCTAATAGAGTGTTTTTTCGGTAACTTAACTATTCAAATTGCATAGTTCTTGCACTTTTGATCTAATTGCATCTTCATCGACGGAATTTCGACTTCTATTTGCATAGCATTTATCGATGATGTTCGAAATGCATTCAGAATTTTTCGTAATGCAGCGTTTTGCAGTTTGCGAAATTTGACTAAGTAGCTTTTTTGATTGTTTCACCATATTTCGGCGTCATAATCGCTAATAGACGTGACGCATGTCAGATATAACTGCTTTTCTGATTTGACATTTAATTCTCACTCGCTATTCATTAATCTAAACAACGAGTGTAGCGTTCTTGTGACTGTCGCGATTTTCGTTTGCACATAAACTTTGAAGTTGAGCTTTCGATTTAGTCAGACTTTTAATCATTGTACGCATGTCTTTGATTTTATGATCGTGTTATTGAGTAGAATAATCATTTGATTGAGTGTCGTCTTGTGACTTTCAAAGTGTATTAATTCAGATTTCGAGTCATCGAATTGCACTGCGTTGTTCTCAGCTCATGTGAAAGCGATTTTTGCTGCGTTTTCCAGCATTTTCACATTCTTGTCAATATTTCTTCCCTCAATGTATAGCGTCACGTCGTCAATATAGCTGAGTGATTGTAAATTTTCGAACTTTGCGCGAATCTTTGAAAACAAGTATCGAATATAAATTAGAAATAAAATGAGCGAGATAAATGAGTCTTGTGATATTTCTGTGCTTATTTTCTTTGATTTCTGACGTTCGTCGTCAAATGCTAAGCCTATAATTCGATTTTGTAAGAAACATTTTACTCAATTGATTAAATTGATCGATATTTTCAATTTAATCAATTTTTTGACCAGCTGTTTCAACACAACATGATCAAAGACTTCTTTGACATCTAGAAGTAGGCAGATAAGCGTGTTTTCTCGACTTTTCATCATTTGCGCATCATGTACTAGATTTAGTACTGCGTTTATAGCTGATCTTTGTTTTCTGCCTTTCATTTGATCACAATTCAGCAGCTTATTGTTAATTTCAGCTGTGTACGACAGTTGCACTGCTATTATTTTTTCTGCTACTTTGCCTAAACAGTTTAGCAGCGTAATAATTCTGTATGTCTTTGAAATTAAATAATTTGACTTGTCTGATTTTTTTAGAATAATTCTCGTGCCTTCGCGTCATATCTTTGAATGATAGTCATTTTCGATCAAATCTGAGTACACTAAATTGAAGATTTTCGATATAGTTTTGTACGCTCGCTGTATGATTGCGAATGACATTTCGTCTGATTCAAGTGCTTTTCTGAGTGCTGAGAAGTTAATAGCGTACTTGATTTCCCCTTCGATAACTCTTGATCACTGTATACTTTCGTTCGATAGTAATTCTTCATTGGTTTGAATTTTCAAGAATGATGAGTACATTGCTTTCAGAAAAGTCTCGCACTTTTCATTGAATTCAATCTTCAATTCTTTTTGCAAGTTTTGTATTGAAGATAGCTTTTCAATTAGACATGATTTAGTGAACTTGTATGTCTGAAACACTTCTTTCTCTTTGATGTTGTTCAAAAAATTGGTTCAGAATTGGTTTTTGATCAGCTTTATTGCATCATGATACGAATTTCGCGTTTGCACTATCTCTGCTCATGCGTCGTCATTTCTGCATCTTTTTCAGATTCGCTTTTTTGACGACAGCGTCTTTCGCCTTTTGATGAGCTCATTGTTTCATCAGAATTTTGATTTTGCGCATATTCGCTGTTTAAATACGAATAATTTCACTGTATTCTTGATGCATTTCATCAAGTAAATGACTTTTGCTTCTAAACTCGTGATTCTTTGCATCTTGACAATTATTTTGTCTTTCGTCTTTTGCAAATGCTCATCAAAGTCTTTTCAGTCGATTTTTTGCAAATTGTATGACGCGTTCAACGAATTTTCGATCAACTTCATCTTTTTTATAACTATTGTAAATAGAATTACTTCATGATTGAATTCTGTGTCTGCATTCTCGTCTATATGTCAATTCTTGATGTGATTGCGCATATTCTTTGATGCAAATGCTAAGTCAAGTATCGAGCTTGACTGACTTAAATAGCTGTGATATGTGTTTATATCAGAAGTGTTAATCAGATTGCACTTATGTAAATTTACCCAACTTATTAACGCTTTCGTTCTAATAAAGTTTGAAATTTTTGCGTTTCATCAGCTATGATGTGCATTAAAGTCTTCAACGATAATAACTTTTTGCTCAGAATTTAGCATAACTTTTGCTAATTCTCGCTCAATCATGTATGATTGCTCGTCATCTGCATTCTGTGACTTTTCGTTGTAAATATTGAACAATAAAATTCTCTTCTGAATTTTATTGTTCGCTATTGATATCGCTTGCATATCTTCGCTATTGACTATGTCTGATCTTAATGTGCATGTAAATTTCTTTGCGTTTTTCGTAACAAATATCAGTACTCTGACATGAGCATTCTGAACATTTGATTTGATGCAGATAAACGACGAATGCGAAATTGTTATATTTTCGTCTCTTATTCACAATTCTTGTAGTATAACAATATCTGTCTTGTTCTTTGCAAATTTTATGCATGCGTGCATGATTTGCGTTGACCTTGCGCAATTGTGCTGTAGAATTCGAATATTCGACGTGTTTGCAAAGCTTTCGTCATTTGCGTTGTTTTGTGACATTTCGAATGCAATACTCATTACAATTTCGTGACTAGATGATCTTTTTATGAGCTAATAGACTGAGCTGTCTGATATGTTTTGCACATTGCGCTATTTGCGAAGTGCGCGTTTTGACAGTTGCAACATCTAGAAATCATGTGATTGCATGATTGCTCATCTTTGCACGTAGGTAATTGACATTTATGATTTCAGATCTGATGATTTCGCTCGCAATACAAGCATCTTAACAATCTGTTGCATTTGTTTTGCAAATGCTCGAATGTTTGACATTTTTGACATTGATTATTTGATCGATAGTCTTGATATTCAACTGTTCGATATGTCAATCTCGCAGCTAAGAGTCGTTTTTTCAGATGTCTTTGTGCTTCTGCTTTGATTTTGAACGTCAGTATCGTCGAAGCATGATTCTTTCTTGCTTTGTTTTCACCTTTTGATAATCATATTGAATTGATTATCAGCTTCAATTCAGAATTGTACTTCTCTAGCTCGATTCTCAGATATTTCATTTCGATCTTCATGTTGAAGATTTCAATTTTCAGACTGTGTATGACTATTTTGTGTCATTTCTCATCTTTCTTAATGCTTTTAACATCAAAA
>JAABUV010003008.1_pt1 | contig 21946 bp, 14 predicted proteins | sample 5559971 | NCBI WGS metagenome assembly JAABUV01 (sample SAMN10711881, study PRJNA513362) | rock metagenome | isolation source: Antarctica rocks | place: Antarctica: Victoria Land, Knobhead nord | collected 2015-12-19
CTCCTGCGCCGCCGCGGCGAATGCAGCGCACGCGTCCTGCAGCTGCCGCAGCAGCGGCGCGGCGCGCGCCAGCAGCGCCGCCGCGCCGCCCTCCGGCTCGCGGCCCTCCCTGCGCGCGGCGCGCCGGGCCATGTCGCGCGCTGCGGCCCTCCGCGCGCCAGGCACCGCGGCGCTGCGCATGCGCAGCACAGCAGGCGAGCGCGGGCGCGTTGCGCGGCTGCCGACGCCGCGGCGGGCGGAGGGCCAGCACCGCGCCTGGCCAGCTCCAGCTGCAGCACCGCGGCCGCCAGGCGGCCCAGCGCGCCGGCTTGCTCCTCCGCCAGTGCCAGCCAGCGCGCGCGCGCCTCCAGCAGGCGCTGCACGCGCGCGCCAATGGCCGTGAGCGGCCGCGCATGCCGCGCTCGGCGTGCCAGGCTGTCGGCGCAGCCGAGCCCTCCCGCCCCTCGACACGCCCACGAGAGCGCCCAGGCGCTGCCGTCCCGCCTCCTTGGCCGAGCGCTCGTGCTGGTCCTGCCACGCCGACGTGTGCACGGCCAAGCGCAGCGCACGGGGCCTTCTGGAAGCAGGGTTAACCCAGGCCCCGGCCACGCAGCAGGGCAGGCGCGCCTGCAGGCGCGGCGCGGCGGCCGGCGCCGCGGCGGCCGCGGCGGCGGCCAGCTCGGCCTCCAGGCCGGCGCAGCGCGCGCGCCAGCGCCGCAGCGCCGCGACCGCGCCCGCCAGCGCGCGCGCGGCCGGCTCCAGCGTCGCCAGCAGCTCGCCGCGGCGGTGCCGCAGCGCCCAGCCGCCGCCCTGCGCGCCGGCGGCCGCGTCACAGGGCGCGCCGCGGGGACTGCGGGCGGCACGCCTGGCGCGGCTCCGCCGCAGGTGGCTGTACGGGGCGCACGCCCAGCTGCCACCCGCCCAAATGCCAACGGGCCTGTGCTGGGGGCAGGTGAACTCTGAGCTGGACCCACTGCGGCACGTCATCGCTGCACTACACGCCTGTTGGACGACAGCACCGCCTGCACAGATTGCACGCCAGGGGCGCCGGGGGCGCCTGCGCGCCCGTGCCGCCGCAGCAGAGCCTGACGCGCTGGAGCGACAGGCAGGGCGCATGCGCCGCTGCACAAACAGACAGCGCACCGCGGCAGCGACCTCTCGCGGCGGCGCGGCCAGCGCGCCCGCGGCCGCCAGCGCGCCCTCGTGCAGCCACTCCGCGCGCGCCACGCCCACCGCCGCGAGCCGCAGCGGCGCGGCGGCCGCCGCGGCCGCCGCCGTGCGCTGCGCGGCCGCCAGCGCGCCCAGCTCGCCGCCGGCGCGCGCGCACGCGGCCAGTGCCGCCGCCGCCGCGGGCTGCCCGGCGGGCTGCGGGCTGCCCGGCCGGCCGGCACCCGCGCCGCGGTCCGCATCGGCCTCGTCGGGCGTCAGGGAGTCTGGCGGGCAGGGCGCGCCGCCCGCGTCGGAGCCCGCCGCGCCGCTGCCGCCCGCATCGAGCTGGAAGCCCATCAGCACGCCCCCGGCCTCGTCCTCGGCGGACGACGCCAGGGAGCTGGGCCAGCCCGCGGCAGCGCCGCCGTTCGCGTCGCACGCAGCCGCCTCGCCAGGCGCGCCGCCGGCGACGCTGCCGGCGCGCCAGAGCGCGGCCCCGCCCGGGCCGCCGCCCGCGCACCCGCCTAGCACGCGCAGGGCGTCCGTTGCAGCCGCCGCCGTGCGCGCGCCCAGGCGCGCGGCGAGCGCGCGCAGCAGCGCCGCTTGCGCGCCGCGCGCAGGCGTGGCGCCCTCGAGCCCCGCTTCGCCGCCCGGGCCATGGGCCGCGGCTACCACGTCGGCCGCCGTGGCCACCACCCAGGCCCGGCCGTTGCAGCGCTGCAGGGCCTCGCCCGCGCCGGCGCCGTCCGGCAGCGCATCCTCGCGCGCGAGCACGTCCGCCAGCAGCGCGGCCAGGCTGCGCGCCGCTGCCAGCAGCGGCGACGCGGCGTCGGCGCGCGCCGGCAGTGCGGCCACGCCGTCGTCGCCCACCGCGGCGGCCCAGCGCGCCGCGCAGGCGGCCGCCTGCGGATAGACTGGCGCGGTCAGCAGCGCGGCGCCGCCCGGCTGGAGCGACACCCGAGCTAGAGGGCGCAAAGCGCGGCCTGCGCGAGCCCTGCAACGAATAGTGACAAGCTCAAGAGGGCTTCGCGCCTGCTGCTGCAGCGCGTCCACCGCCGCATGGTGCGCGGCGCCGCCCAGCGAAGCGGCGGCCGCGCGGAGCGCCCGCGCCTCCTGCCCGCAGGCGAGGATGTCCCGCACGCCCTGCGCGGCCGCGCGCCTCAGCGCACGGGCGCCGCGGGCAGGCCGGTGGCGCGCCTTGCCAGCAAACTCCAGGGGCTTTGGCCCGACCTCTGAGCTGCAGGTAGGAGGGCGCAGCGGTGCAGCCGCGTGGGCGCGCCTGCTGCATGCCGCGGGTCAGCGGCTCGCAGGCGGCCAGCTGCGGCAGGATGGCCACCTCCGCGCCCGCGGCCGCCGCCAGCGCGGCCTCCAGCACGCCCAGCGCACCGGCCAGGCCCGCGGCCGCGGCCGCGAACGGCGCGGCCGCCGCGTCGCCCGCGCCGGCCTCGCGCGCGGCCGCCCGCAGCGCGTCGCAGGCGGCGCCGGCGCCGGCGACGAGTGCGGCTAGCTGGAAGAGCGAGCCGGGCGCGCCGGGAGCCTGCGCGCCGTCGCTGTGCCCCGTCGCGTCCGCCCCAGCGCCGCGACGGGTGAGCGCCGGGTCACGCACAGACGGGGCACGGCAGGCTGCTGAGCTCATCCGAGCTCGACCGACTGCTTAAAGCACGACCCCGCTGCGCGGCGTATCCCGGCACGCCCCGGGCCACGAGACGACCCTTGCATCCCCAGGCGCATCGCCCAGCTTACAAAAGGCGTGGCAGGCTGTGCGCGCACTGCGCACGCGGCGAGCTCGTCAGCGGCGCCGGCCGCGTAGAGCGCGGCCGCGCCGCGCAGCACCGCGGCCGCGCCGTCGTGCGCGGCCGCGCGCTCGGCACCCTCGAGCAGCGCGCGCAGAGCGGCGGCGCGCGCCAGGTCGGCCTCCGCCCGCCGGCCGGCCAACTCACCCAGCGCCGCCTGCGCGCGCCCTGCGCGCGCGCGCGCGGCCCTGCCTCACGACCCCCGCGATGGTCCTGCGAGCGGTGCCGTCTGACCTGTTGATCAACAGCTGCTCATAAAAAGGGAGGCATGCTCTGGACGCGGCGTGCAGACATGCAGGGATGCCGGCATGCGCGTCGGCGCGCCAGGCTCCGGCCGCGGGCCCTGGCGCGGGGGCCCACCTTGCATGGCCGCGGCCGCGCGCCCGGCCTCCTCCAGGGCGCGCACGCGCGCGCGCCAGTCGGCCAGCGCATCCGCGGCCGCCTCCGCAGCGTGCGCCTGGTCCGGCGCCAGCGCCCAGGCGCCCTCAAAGGAGGGCATGGCGGCGGCGGCCGCGTCGCTGAGCAGCGCCTGCGCGGCGGCCGCTCCGGCCGCGAGCGCGGCGCCCCAGCGCGCGTGGCCGCTCGTGGCCGCGTAGCGCGCCGGCAGCACCAGCTGCAGCGCCGCCGTGTACTCCTGCGCGGCGCCCGGGCCGCATGTCAGGGTTAGGGTCAGGGCATGCGGGACCCCCTCGGCAGACCAGCCCCCATGTACTCCCACGCAAGCCCTGGCAGCACGTGGCTGACCGTGCGCAGCAGGGTGACAAGCGAGGAGCAGAGCGCCCCGTTGGAGTGCAAGCAGCTTTGGCCCAGGCTGGGCGCCGGCGCGCGCGCGCGGGCGCCACCTGCAGGGCCGCGACCGCCGCGTGCGCGGCCTTGTCCCGGCGCGCCAGCAGCGCGGCGCCCTCCCGATCGGCGGCAGCCACGGCGGCGGCCAGGGGCGGTGGGACGGCTGCGGCGTCGCCCGGCGCGCCCAGCGCGGCTGCCAGCACGCCAGGCGCCCCCACGGACCCGCCCGCGGCAAGGCGCAGGGGCGCGCGCGCTGCGGAGGACAGCCAGTGCTCCGGCGCCAGCGCCAGCTCGCGCGGGATGCCCGCCTGCAGGCCGGCTGCCGTCCGCTCGTGTGCGTCGGCGGCGGCCCTGCACTGGCGCGCGGCGGCCGCGGCTGCGGCGCACAGCTCAGCGACCGCGCTGCGCAGGCGGGGCCGCGTGCGCTCGGCGCACGCCAGCGCCGCCACCGCGCCCGCGCGCGCCGCGGTCGCCGCGTCGGCAGTCGCCCGCGCGTCCGCGGCGTCCCGTGCCGCGCACGCGCGCGCGGCCGCCCAGCGCCCGGCGTCCTGCGCGGCGGCCGCCAGCGCGCGCAGCTGCTCGGCTGCGCCGCCGAGCGCGCCTGGCAGCGGGCCCAGCGCGCGCGCGCGCTCGGGCGCCAGCTGCGAGTGCCGCGATGTAAACGATGCCAGCGCCACGGCCAGGTCGCGGCCCTGCGCGCGCGCGCGGGGGTCGGCCGGGCGCGGCGCAACCGTGGCACGCGCCTCGCGCATGCCTTATCTTCCACAGAACAGGCCTGAAGGCCAGGGGAGCGGGAGGCGCGGCGAGGCGGCGCAGCGTCGCGCACACCGAGGCGGGGCGGGCACGAGGCGGCGGGCAGCGCGTGCTGCGCCGCCCCTGGGCGGGGCAGGCGCACGGCCGGGGCCGCGGGCGCGCCTGGCGCGCATGGCGGTCGTCGCGCTCGGCGGCCCAGTCGACGAGCGGGTCGGCCAGCTGGGCGGCCAGCAGCGCGCCGAGCGCGGGCCCGCCCGCGCACAGCGCGCCCAGCGCCGCCTCGCAGCCCGCCCGGAATCGGCCGCCCGCGCCGGCCACGCCCAGCGCGCCACGCAGCGTCTGCGTGAGCCGGAACGGCACGAGCTCCGGCACGCGCAGGCGCCGCCCGCGCTCGAACAGCACGCCAAAGTCGATGTGCACGAGCGCGCCGCTGCGGGCGTCCAGCAGCAGGTTGCCCAGATGCCGGTCGCCCAGGCCCAGCAGCCAGCCGAGCACGCTCATTACGGCGGCCGAGCGGCCGAACGCGGCGCGCCGGGCCCAGGCGTCAGCAGCGCTGCGCGCGGCCGCGTCGAGCTCGCGCGCGAGCAGGTCGGCCGGCGCGTCGGCGGCCAGGCCGCGGAAGACGCCCGCCAGCAGGGCGGGCGGCCAGGCGGCGCGCGGCGTCGCGCGGCTCAGGCCCGCCGCCTCCAGCGCCGGCAGCAGGCGCGCGTAGAACATCTCCGCGCCGCTCGGCGCCGCGCCGGCGCCGGGCGCGCCGGCCGCCGGCTCGGCGCCGGGCGCGCCCGCGCGCCGCGCCTGCCACGCGCGGAACAGCGCCCACAGCGGCACGCCGCCGCGCACCCACTGCAGCAGGCCCAGGCGCGCGCCCAGCGGCGCCACGTCGAACGTGGGCGCGGCCAGCCGGCGCTCGGCCGCGCCCGGCTCCGCGGCCAGCAGCGCGTTGGCCGCGCGCAGCAGCTGCACCACGCGCTCGTCCAGGCGCAGATCCTCGCGGCCCTGCGCGGCGGGGGAGGTTCGGGTCAGAGCAGGGCGCAGGCGCGGGACCGCTCACCAAGTCCTTGCTGCCTCCAGGAGCGCATGCGGGTGCGGGCCGCGGCCGCGCCAGGCGCGCCGCTGGCGCAGGCCCCTTGCCCGCCGCCGGGCGCCCTGCCATGCACGGCGGCAGCCGACAGGGGCGCGCAATTGCGCGGACGCGCCTTGAGCAGGAAGTCGCGCGCAACGCCGTCGCTGCCGAGCAGGCGCAGGCGCTTGGGGCGCGTCTTGGTGGCCAGCGCCACGACAGCGCCGTCCACGGCGGCCAGCGTCACGAGCGCGCCGCCCTCGGCGCAGGGCATGGGCGCCGCGCTGCCCGCCAGGCGCGCCAGCGCCGGCGACAGCTCCGCCAGCGCGAGCGCCTGGTCGCCACGCCCAAGCCGCGCCGCGAGAGAGGCGGCCAGCGCGCGTGCTGCGGCCAGCGCGGCCGCCGCCGGCTCGCCGCCGGGCGCCGGCGCGCGCAGCGCGGCCAGCAGGCCGCGCAGGCGCGGGCCGTAGCGCGCCGCGAACGCGGCCTCAGCCGGCGTGGCCGCGCCGCCGTCCACGGTCGCGCGCAGGCGCGCCTCCACCGCGGCCGCCGGCGGCGCCATGACCGCCGCGTAGCGCTCAGCCAGCAGCGCGGCGCGCTCGCTGGGCGGCGCGCCAGCCAAGCGCGCTGCCTCGGCGTCGGCGGCCGGCGCGCGGCGCGCCATGTCAGCGAGCACCTCCTGCAGCGCGGCGTGCCACTGCTCCTCCCACAGTACGGCCACGCGGGCTGCCTCCGCCATGAGCGCCTCCGCCGCCGCAGCCGCCACTGGGTCGGCCCGCCGCAGCGCCGCCGCCAGCGCGGCCAGCTCGCCGGCGCCGGCCGCGCCGCCGGCGCCGGCCAGGCCCGCCTCGCGCAGCACGGGGTAGAGCGCCGCGGCCGGATCCGCGCGCGCCAGCGCGCGCAGCAGGCCGGCAGCGGCCGTGCGCACGCCGGCCGCCGGGTGCTGCAGGTGCGCCAGCAGCTGCGGCGCCACGGCGCGCCAGGCGCGCGCGGGCACGCGCGCCAGCTCCGCGCCCGCGCCCGATTCCCCGGCGCCCTCCGTGCCGGCCTCACCGTCGGCGCCCCCGCCGCCCAGCGCAGCCAGCGCCTGCAGCACCCGCAGCGACTCCAGCGGGCTGCCCGCGTCGGCGCGCCGCGCGTCCGCCGCCAGTGCCGCTGCGCCCGCGCACAGAGCCGCCCAGAGCTCGCCCCGCCGGCCGCCGGCCGCCGGCGCGTCTGCCTCCCACTCGGGCGGCTCGCGGCCGCCGCCGGCGCCGGCGCGCGTGAGCAGCCAGTCCGCCAGCGCGCCGTGCGCGGCGGCCGCCGCGGCGCCGGCCGGCGGCGCCGCGGCCGCCGCGAACGTCAGGCAGGCACGCGCGACGGCGTCCCCGGCCGGCGCGCCGCCGTCCGGCAGCGCGCCCGCCTGCGCCCAGGCCGCCAGCAGCAGGCACGCGTGCGCCGCGGCGGGCGCCCGGTCGTCGACCGGCGGCCGGCCCGCGCTCGCCACAAGCGGCTCCAGCGCCTGCCACAGCGCGAGCGCGGCGCCGCGCGCTTCGCCGCCGTCGCAGCGCAGCGCCGCGCGCTCGGCGGCCGCCGCCAGGCGCAGGCCCGCGTCCGCGCCGGCCAGCAGGCCCGGGAGCAGGCGCTGCGCCAGGCCCACGTTGCCGCGCGCGCGCGCCGCGCGCGCCAGGCGCAGGCGCAGCCCGCCCGCGTCCGGCCCGGCAGCGGGCGCGCCCGGCGCGCCGTCGGCCAGGCGCAGCGCGCGCAGCCAGGGCCCGCACTCCGGCCCGCGCGCGCCCGGCCCGGGCGCTGCCAGGCCGCGGTCGGCCGCGCCCAGCGCGGGCGCGCGCGCCAGCTCCGCACGCGCGCCCGCGGCCGCGCCGGGCAGGCGCACGCCCAGCACCCCCTCGCCCAGCGCCAGCGGCGCCAGCTGCGGGAGCAGCGCCGCGGCCGGCGCGCCGCCGCAGCGCGCGAGCGCCGCGGCGGCCGCCACGCCCGCGCGCGCCGCGCCGGCCGCCACGCGCGCGGCCAGCGCCGGCGCGTGCGGCGGCGCGCCCGCGCCCGCGCCCAGGTGCGCGGCCAGCGCGGCGGCATCTAGCACGCGGCCGGCGCTGATGGGCACGGCCAGCCAGTGCCCCGCCGCGCCCAGCTCGGCCAGCAGCGCGGCCTCCTCGCCGCGCGCAGCCGCCTGCGCGAGCGTGGCGGGCGGCGGCGCGTGCGGCGCCCACGCGGCCGGCAGCCGGTGCGCGCCCTGCGCGGCCTCGCCCGCCCAGGCGTCCAGCGCGGCAAACTCCAGCGCGGGCGCCCAGGCCGCCATGCGCAGCGCCGCCTGCGCGGCGCGCGGTCCCTCACGCCCGCTCCCAGAAGCGCAAACGTGGAGCGAAGCGCGAGGCGGCAGCCAGTCCCAGGTGGGGCGGCGCGGCCGCGCCCGCTGTGCGTGATGCCAGGCCGCGCGCGCGCAAGCAGCGACCAGGGGCAGGGTTGGTGCGCGCGCCCACCTGCGCGCCCGCTGCGTCGCCCAGGGCGAGTGCCGCGGCCGCCTGGTGGCGCCGCTCCTCGGCCGGCGGCAGCGCCAGGGCCGCCGCCGGCAGGCCGGGCGCGTTGGCAGCGCCCGCCCGCTCTCGCAGCGCCTGTCCCGGCTGGCCGCCCTTCAGGCGCAGCCAAGAAGCCCCAGTGCTGGGTACCGAGCAAACACGGCGACGCTGAGCCCTGCTGCAAGGCAAATAACCACGCGCTCCCCTGCTGCAGGCCAAGCCACAGCGGCACCACGCCCCACACGCGTCATGGCGCCGCTCGCCAGGTGCGTGCGCATGCGCCGCCAGCGCCGACAGCCTGCGGCCGCCGCAGGCCCGCCAGCCCGCCTGGGGCCCCCGCCTCCCAGGGCCGCACCCTGAGCTCCGCCAGCCAGGCGCCCAGCGCGGCCCCGTCGCCCACGGCCGCGTACGCGTCGCACGCCGCGGCCGCCAGCGCGGCAGCCTCCTCGGCGCCCAGCGGCGCGGCCGCGGCGGCCGCGCGCCGCAGCAGGCCAGTGTGCAGCGCGGCCGCACGCTCGTGCGCGCCGGCCGCCGCCGCGGCGTAGCCGCGCATCCAGTCCAGCGAGGCCGCCCAGGCCTGCACGCCGGCGCTCCTGCGCAGCACGGAGCGGGCCCTGTCGCGCCCGCGGGACGCGTCCAGCGCTCACAGGCTCACACGAACGCGCCCACAACCCTCGACCTGCAGGAGGACGAGGGCGCCCGGCAGGCACAACGCAGGCCGGCCAGCCGTTGCATCACACGCTGCAGAGCGGCGCTGCCGAGGGCGCGCCCGGTGAGCAGGCCGGCGAGCGGGGCGAAGACGCGCGCCGCGTGCGCGCGCAGCCCCTCAATCTCGTCGGGCTCGCCGAGCGCCGCGAGCGCGGCCGCGGCCGCGCGCAGCGCCTCGCGCACGTCGTCCGCCAGGCGCTCCGGCGCGCTGGCTGCCTCGGACGCAGGGTCAGGATTTGCGCCAGAGCCCTGCGAGCGGACGTCCGGCGCGGAGGAGGCTGCCGCGTCGGTGTCGGGCGCGTCGGGCGCAGGTCCGGCGCGGCGGGCCAGGATGCGCGGCTGCGGCGCGCCGCGCGCCGGCTCTGGGCCGGGCGACGCGGCGGGCGGCGGGCCGGCGGGCGGCGTGGGCGTGGCCGGCCGCTGCTCGGCGAGCAGGGCGGCCAGCCGGCTGCGCGCGTCTGCCAGCTGGCCCATGGCGGCGGCGGCCGCCGCGACGTGGTGGCCGACGGCGGCCGCGCCGCGCATCAGCAGCGGCCGCGCGCGCGCCGCCCACTCCTCGCAGGCCTGCGCCGCGTGCGCGATCGGCCTGCGCTCACCGCCCAAGCTCGAGCCATGCGACGCCCTGCCTGCACCAGAACTATAATCGCTTGGCCGGCCGGCCGGCTCGTGGGGTCCTGGCGTAGCGCCAGCCGTCGAGGCGGGCGCGACCTGGGGGCGGCCGTGCGCACCCGGCGATTCTTGGGCGCGGCGAAGAAGGCTGCAGCGGCGGCGCTGGGCGGCGGCGCGCCGGCGCAGCCCTGGCACGCCGCCGCCAGCCGCCTCTCCAGCGCGCCCGCCAGCTCCACCAGCAGCCAGGCGCGCTGCAGGCCCGGCGGCGCGCCGCGCTCGCGCCCGCCGGGCGCGGCCGGGCCCGCGCACAGCGCCTGCGCGCGGCGCCGCGCGTCGGGCGCAGCCGGCGCTAGCGGCGCGGCCCAGCGCGCTGTGCACCCCTGAGCTGCAGACAACTCGAAGATATGCCTGCGGTGCCAGGCCACAGCCGCGCGGCGGAGCTCGGCGCGGTGCTAGGCGCGTTGCCGCCTGCACCGGGCGCGCCAGGCTGGGCAGGCCCCCACCCCGCGCGCAGCCAGGGTAGGGTAGAAGCCGGGACCCGGTACGCACCTGCAGCGCCGCCTCCAACGCGGCCAGCGTCTGTGTTGGCCCGCCCCCCAGGCAGCGCAGCCGCTGCTCGACCAGCGCGCCCGCCGCGGCCTGCGCCAGCGCCCACGCCGCTGCATCCCCGCTCGCGGCCTCCCTGCGCGCGCGCGCGCCCGCCCCGCCGTCATCACGCGCGCCCGCCGCCGGCTTTGGGCATACGACAAGTAGTGGCCGCCCATGGCCTTTCAGGAAAGGGTGGTGCGTCGCCCTGGGCATATGCGAGGCCAGTGCCCACAGCCTGGCGGCGCTACCGTACCCTACCCATACAGCGGCGCTGGGAAAGAGCGGCGGCGCAGCCTGGCGGCGCGCGAGCGGCGCGCACCGGCCGGGCAGCGCGCCGCAGGACTGCGCCAGGCGGACCAGCCACGCTGCGGAGCCTGGGCGCGCGGCGGCGCCGGCGCCGGCGCGCGGCGCGGCCAGCAGCCGCGGCGGCGGCGCCTGCACCAGCCAGGCCAGCGCGCGATCCAGGTCCGCAGCGGACATCCCCGTCGGCATTGGCACCCCCGGCCGGGGCGCCGGGACTAGCGCATCCTCCTGCCCAGACAGGTCGCCCTGTGAGCACGCCAATGCGGTCACAGCATGCGCAGCCGTGCCTGCCGATGCCTGCGCAGCCTTGTGCGCGCCGTCTGGCGCTCATGCGTCACGCGCACCCGCCGCCGCAACCCCCGTGCGCGGGCGCCGGCGGCGCGCTTTAACAGCCCGGGGCGCGCCTCCAGCTGCCCGCCCAGGCCGCTGGCTAGCCAGGCGAGGTGGGGCGCCAGCGCGGCCGCCGCGGTCGCCCACGCCGCTCGCGCCGCGTCGTCCGGGTCGGACTGCCGGTCGAGCACCACGGCCGCCAACGCCGGCCCCTGCTCGCGCGTCCCCCGACTGAGCCGGCGGCAGTGCAGCCCCGCACTCGCAGCTGAGCACATCCACTCAGCACGCCGACATACAGTAGCCCTCGACTTGAGGCTGGGCGCATGTGGCCGCAAGCAGCGCACGCGCGGCTCAGCAGGCGGGCCCACCTGGCCATCGGCCGAGCACGCCGCTTCGCTGCGCGACAGCAGGGGCGCCAGCGCGGCCGCCGCGCGGCCGGCGGCGGCGCGCACGCGCGCGCTGCCGGCGACCGCGGCGCCCAGCACCGCGCCCACGCCCAGCCGCTGGGCGTCCTCATCATCCCGCACACCCTCGTCTCCCTTGTCCCGCACCACCTCGCCCCCGCCCTCGCCCTCGTCGTCCCGCGCTCGTGCGGCCAGCGCCGCCACCCAGGCCAGCGCAGCCTCCCGGACAGCCACAGGCGCAGGCTCGTGCGCGGCCACGCCCGCCGCGAGGCGCATCGGGTCCGCCGCCGGCGGCGCGTCCGGGTCGGCGAGCGCCAGGGGGAGCGCAGCCGACGGGTCCCCGCCGCCGCCGCCGCCGCCGCCGACGCCGCTCCCCCCCGGAGCCGCGCCCGGGCGCTCAGACAGGCGGCGCAGCAGCGCGAGCGCCTGAAGCCACAGCTGGGGCGCCGCCGCCGAGAACCCTGCGGCGGCAAGCGCAGCCCTAGGCAATGCGTGCACTATAGTGCCCGGCGCTCCGGCAGCGGGAACAGGGTGTGCCGGGGCCAGGGCCTGTCGCGCCGCGGCGCGACCCTCCAGCCTGCCGGCGTGGCGCCACGTCCTGGGCAACAGCGCGCACGGCTGCCGCCAACGAGCACTACGAGATTGGGCCGGCAAAGATGCCTGGGCGCGATTATCCGCGCCCGGCGGCACGAATGGGGCCGCGCCTGAAGGCTCGCAGAGCGGCGCCAGCGCGGCCCACACGGCCGCGCGGTCGCCCGGGCCGGCGCGCGGCTCGGGCGGGCCGCCCGCACCCGCCGGGCCTGGCCCGCCGCCGCAGAAGCGCTGCAGCACGCCCAGCAGGAACGCTGCCTTTGCGGCCGCGCGCCGCCCGCAGGCCCCTGCCGCACCCGCGCCCCGCGCCTGCTCGGCCAGGTCGGGCAGCAGGGCTGCGAGCGCGGGCGCGGGCGCATGCGCGTCGGCGCCCGGCGGCCGCCCCAGCAGCGCCAGGTGTGCCGCGGCGAGCGGCGCCGCCAGCGCGGGCGCCCAGTGCAGCCTGCGCGCATGCGGGCGCGCGCTGACACACGGGGGTTGTGCAAGCACCGAGGCGGCTCGCGACTGCCCCGCATCAGTGCGCTGTTCGCGGAAGCCGCCGGCAGCGGAGCAGTGCCTTGCGCTCCCGCCAAGCATGGACACATTGAAATGGCCTCGGAGCGGCGGCGCCGAGGAGCCCGCCGCGAGGCCCGGCGGCCCACCTGAGATCCGAGAGCGGGGAGCCGCTGTGCAGCAGGCGGGTGTAGATGTCAGCTGGCACAGTGCCTTGGAAGCGCCCCAGCGCCTGCTCCAGCGCGTGCAGCGCGAGGCCCGCATCGTGCGACGAGACAGCCTGCGCGCGCCCCACGCACACTCGACCATTGCGGTACAGCCCCACAAGGCAGGCTTCTCGTTGCAGCAAAGCAGCGCTGAGCAGCCTTCGGCCCGCTCAGCTTGAGCAGGCCCCCAGCTGATCCCCAGTCGACCCCAGTAGACGCACCGCCTGCACCGGCGAGTCGGGCGGCTCGGGCGCCGCCGCGCCGCCGCCCAGCAGGCGCAGCAGCAGGTCGACCTGGGCGCTGAGCAGCTCCGGGCTCGCGGCCGCCAGCGCCGGGGCGGCCGCCAGCAGCTGCGCGAGCGCGCCGAGGAACGCCGACGCGGGCGTGCAGGCCGCCGCTGCCCGGTCGGGCCCCGGCGGCGGGGCGGATGCGGCGGCTGCGAGGCAGCGCGCCGCCCGCAGCACCACACCTGCCCGCGCACGGACGCGGGAGGCTGGCCATCACAACCGGAGCTGCCGCCGGCAGGCTGCTGCGGAACCGCTGCGCAGAGCGCAATCAGTGTAGAAAGGGCAGCACTGCAACCCCTGGGCCGCGATCACAAAGACCACAGCAGAAATGCTTGGCACTGGACACCATGTCAAAGGCGGCCGCTGCCAGGCGCTGGCATGCACGGCCGTGCCTGGTAGGTCATCCGCCAGCTCGGCTGCGGCCGCGCGCGCGGTGGCCGCCAAGCTGGCCGCCAGCGCCAGCAGCTTCTGCACATGATCCGCATTTTTAGAGGCCGCCCCTGCCGCACCACAGCGCATGGTCAACCCACTGGCGCGGATGCAAGCGCAGCATACTTCATGTGCCGTCGGCCTGACAGGCACCTGGACGGCGCGGGCCCGGGGCCGCACCCGCGCAGGCCTCCATGTCGCTCACGAGCCTGTGCGCGAGCGCGCCCGCGAACTTGGCCTGGCCGCGCCAGGCGTCCCCGAAGCTCTGGAAGGTGTCGCCGATGCTCGCCCTGCGCGCCGCCGGGCAGCCCTCGCGCCGGGGCCCGGCGCGCGCGCGCCGCGCCCGGGGGCGCGCCCGCGCAAGGCGCGGCACCCGGCTGCCCGCATCGTAGCAGGCGCGCCCACGCGAGCTCGGCTCTGCGGGGTGCCGGGCGCGGATGCGGGGTGGGGCGCGGCAGGGAGAGGGCGCGCCCGAGCTCGGCCGGAAGGGCGGGCTCCAGGCGCCAGCCGAGCAGAAGGTCCACCAGGTCCACCAGCCGCGAGCGCACCGCGTGCGCGTGCCGTGCCGCCTGCCGCGCCGCCGCCCGCTCAGCCCGCGCGGCTGGCCGCGGCCGGCCTGCCGGCACCTGCAGGCCGCCCAGCGAGCCGCCTGGCAATGCGGCACGCAGGCGCCTCGGGGCAGGCGCGCGCTGCGGCCGCGGCGGGGGCCGAGAGCGCGGCCGCGAGCGGCATGGGGAACGCGACTGGCGCCATGCTGATGAGGTGGGCGAAAGGGCGGGGCCGACAGGCCGTGGCGCGCGGGCCGCGCCTGGCGCACGGCGGCGAGCGTGGGGCCCAGCAGGTGCACGGTGGTGCCCTCCGCCTCCAGCACGGCCTGGCAGGCGGCGAGCACCGCGTTGGCGTAGCGCGCAAGCGTGACCGTGTCGCAGGCGGCCAGGCACGCGCCCAGCGCGGCCGCCGCCCAGAACTGCGTGCCCAGGTCGGGCACCGGCGCGCCCGCCGGCGGCGCCAGCAGCGGCAGCGCCCAGTCGAAGAGCAGGCCCGGGCGCCCGCCTGCGCGCCGCGGCCGCACCGTCGCTCGCGGCGCGCCCGACTGTTGCGCGCGCCAGCAGCGGGCTCGCCGCCCGGCCGCGCCGCATACGCGCCTGAAGCGCCGCACGGCGCATGCGCCAGGTCGGGCCGGCGTGTGCGTCTGCAGGCACGGCCCGCCCGGGGCCAGGACGCCGCGCGGCAGCGGTGGCGGGCGGGGCCGGGCGGGGGGAGCGAGCGCCTGTGCGGGCGCCCGGGCGCGTCGCGAGCGCGCCGATCACGCCGACCGCGGCAACGGCCGCCTGCCGCACGGGCGCCGCTGCATCGGCCAGCAGCGGCACCGCGGCCGCCCACAGGTCCAGCGCCTGTGCCGCGGCCGCGTCGGCGCCAGCGCCGGTCTGCAGCGCGCGCTGCAGCGCGCCCAGCGCCACGACACGCGCCGCCTGCGCCGCGCATGCCAGCTCTCTGGTGCCGTGCGGGCTGTGCCGTGACACCAGGGTGCCACAGTCCGCTGCTGTGAATGATTGATGCACATCAGTGGGTGCTGCTGCGCCGCTGCCGTGGAGCACGCAACAGGCCTGGCTGTCAGCCCCCGCCCGCCACTTGTTTGCACGCCCGCTGCCAAGCGCAGACCGTTGCAGGCCCTGCTGCCTGCTCCCACGCGCGACCGGGCCAGGGCAGCGGCAGGGCCGGGGCGCGGGCGGCGCTGCACGAGCTGGCGCACCACATCCGCGCCGGGGCGGCAGGCGGCCCGCAGCAGGGCAGCCGGCTGCTGCACCAGGGTGGCGCGGGCGTCGACGGGGCGCGTCATGCCGGCTGCCGCGTGCCCACCGCGCAGCCTGCGCGCAGCGCGCCAGCCGTGAGCCCCGAGCGCCAGGCTCGCGGCGGGGCTGCGATGCCGGGCGGGCGGGCGGCACCCGAGGTTAGCCGCCCGCCCAGGCGCAGCCGCGCTCCGTTTTGCGGCCGGCGATCAGCGCCCGGGCCCCGCGCGGCGAGGCGCGCTGCGGTGCGTGTGCGAACTGCGTGCGCTGCGGCTCCGGCGCGCGCTCGTCCATCCCGCCCGCAGGCTGGGGGGCGAGCAGCGGGGCGGGCTCGGGGGCGGGCGTCGGGGGCTGCGACGTGCAGCGCCGCGTGCCACGCCAGCAACGCAACCTGGTCTGAGCGCGCCACCGCAGCTGCACACAACACTATACAGTCATCACCTGGCTGCTCTTACCATGCATGCTGGGAGGACATCACAGCAGGCAGCAGGGCAGCAGCCCCATGCAACCCCATGGACCAGGCTTGCTCTGCTCTGCTCAAGCATGACCAGCAGGCAGCGCCACTCCTTGCATGTGTTGTGCTGTGCTGCGGAGGCTGCCGGCGCCGTGGATCTGTCACAGGTCGTGACCGCACCGAACGCTGGGCCTGCAAGTGCCGCGCCGCTGCGTTTTTGCGGTGGGAGGGAGGCTGACGCTGGCATGCCCGAGGGGCGTCTGCATGGCTTGGGCTGCGATGCGCGCCACTGAGAACACTGCAAGTCCTTGTTTGTATGAGAGTTTGAGCAGAAGTATGGCATCGATCGCCCCGCACAGTCGGAATACATTATTACAAAAGACACAGCGCGGAAGCGCTTGGCGCCGAAACCAACACCGACACTCACTGCAAGGCGCGGCAGGACAAAGCAGTGCATGCTGATGGTGTCACGAGCCCACGGCGCATGTCCTCGACATCCCTTAGCCCGCGGGGCCTGCGTCGTGATGAGCGGTGCATCGATCCTGCCGGCCGCTGACGCATTATCCTCCACCATCTTAGCACCCCAGGCCCCTCCCGTATGTACAGCCCGCCCCGCTGCCCGTCCCAGCCGCCCGCCCCGCTGCCCGCCCCAGCCGCGCTAGCCGCGGTCGGCCGCCGCCGCGCCGCGCACTGCCCTGGTCACCATTGCCCTGACCACCGCCGCGGGGTCCTCCGCGGCGGCCGCCTCGGCGCCCGCCGCCGGCCCCGCCCCCGCGCACTCCCCGCGCGCAGCGACCTGCTCAGGCGCCAATATGGCGGCGAGCCCGGCCGCGGCAGGACGGTGCTGCGCGGCCGCGGCGCCTGCCTGGTCCGCCCCCGCCGCCTCCGCGGCCGGCGCGGCGGCGGGCGCGGGCGGCGCGGCCGCCGGCGCACCCCGGGCGGCAGGCTCCGGCTGCAGCGCGCGCGCGGCGCCGGACGCGAACGCCGCCAGGCGGCCGAACAGGGAGCCATTGCCTGGCGCGCGGCCTGCCTGGCCCGCCTGCGCTCCCGCGCCCGTGTCTGCCGAGCGCTCCGCGCCCGCGGCTTGCGGCTCCATCGGCATCGCACCCGCGGCATGCGGCTCGTCCGCTGCTGCCCCGGTACCCGCCGGGGCTGCCCCCAGCGCCGCCTCAGGCGTGCGCCCTGGCGCCGCCCCCTCACAGGTCGCCTCCGCGGCCTTGGGCGTAGCTTCCGCGGTGGCCGCTGGAGCAGCCTCTGCTGCAGCCTGGGCCGCGGGCTCTGGGGCGGCCGTCAGCGTAGCTGCGTGGGCAGCCTCAGGCGCAGCTGCGTGAGCAGCCTCGGGCGCAGCCTCCGGTGGTGGCGGTGCGTCAGCGCCGTGCGGCGCGTGCGTGGCCGGATGCAGGGCGCCCGCGCTGGCCTGCGCCGGCGGCTGCTCCGTCTCTGGCTCACGCGCCCCCTCGGGACCCGCTCCTAATGCAGCGCGGGGAGCAGCCTCCAGTGCAGCCTCTGGCGCAGCCTCCGGCGACGCCCCTGCGGGGGCGTCAGGCGCAGCCACAGGGCCCGGCGCGGCCTCCAGCGCAGCCTGAGCCGCGGTCTCCTGCGCAGCGGCTGCGGTCTGGGCCGCCGCGGCGGGCGCGCCATCGGCTGCGGGGCCCAGCGGCGGAGCTGCGTGCATGCTGTTGCCGGCGCCTTCGCTGCTCGCAGTGGGCGCGCCAGGCTCGCCCGTCGGCTGGGCGCCCGGCGCTGCCGCGAGCTCGGCCGCCGGCGCGGCGGGCAGCACGGGCGCATGCAGAGCCCCGTCCGCCTTGAGCAGCTCGTCTGCAGACAAGCCAGGCTCGGCAACGCTCTCTGGCACCAGCGCGGGAGCCTGCTGTCCGCCCTCCGCCGCATGCGCGCCGCTCTCCTCTGCAGCACCGGCCTCGCCGGCCGGGAGGGCCAGCTCCACAGGCGCCGGCGCCGCGGCGGCGTCCTCAGCGACTGGCGGCGCTGCGGCGGTGTCATCGGTACCCGGCGGCACGCCCGGCAGCTGCTCATGCTCGGCGTCGTGCGCCGGCGCAGCCAGCTCTGGCTCGGCCGCGGCGGCTGGCACGTCCTCCCCGCCGGCGGCCGGCGCGGGCTTGGCGTCTGTGCGTGTAGACGCAATGGGCGCGTCCACCGCGGCGGTCTCTGCTGCCGCCTTGTCGCCCTCAGCCGCAGGCGGCTCGCCGGCGGCCGGGCCGTGCGTGCCCACTGACGCGCCCAGCAGCTCGGCGGCCGCGTGCGCGTCCGCCGCCGCCACCGGGGCCTCGGGCGCGCCGGCGGCCGGGCCGCCCTTGTCCTTGGGCGCCCCGGGCGCGCCGCCGGGCGCCGCGGCGGCCGCGGCGGCCTCCGGCGGCCCGGCGGCCAGCTCTCTCACGGCAGCCGGGGCGTCCGGGGCGGCGCCCTGCGCGTCATCGGCGGCCAGCACGGCGGGCCGCCCGCGCCGGCCCTGCGCCTGCACGGTGTACGGGTCCAGCCGCACGCTGACGCGGCCGTCGGGCGCCGCCGTCAGCGCCAGCCGCACGCGCCAGCCGCTGTCGCGCGGCGGCGCGCGCGGCCGCGCCGCGCGCGGCTTGGACGGCGACGGCAGCGGCGACGCGCCGATGTCGGCGGCCACCACGGCGGCGCTGAGCGGCGCGAAGCGCTGCCCGCGCTTGACGCTCTCCAGCAGCGTGCCCAGCTTGGTGTAGTGTAGCTCGCGGCTGGGCAGCAGCGGCGGCGCCACCTTGCGCTCCTGCGCGCGCGCGGCAGCGCCTGTCGGCGCCATCGCGGCGCGCGCGTCGCGACGCCCGGGGGCTGGCACAGGCGGCTCTAAGTCCCGCCCCCGCGCCGCTGCGCCCAGACGGCGACTGGCAGGCGTGTGGCGTGGGCGGGCGCGTTCGCACGGCCGGACCGGCGCGGCGCATGGCGGCGGGTCAGGCGGCGCTGGGGCGGGCCGCCCGCCATGCCGCAGATGGGCAGGTTCAAGTGATAGGGAAGGATTAGGGTAGAACTGGGCGCGCGCCGTGCCGCAGATGGGCAGGTTCATGTCGTGCAGGTAGAACGCCTTGTACCAGGTCAGCATGGCGCCCGCGTCGAACGGGCCCTGCACGGCGCCCGAGGGGTCGATGTAGCGCCACCTGCGCCGCGCCGCCGCGCCGCTCAGCGCCGCCCGCGCCCGGCACGCGCGCCGCCGCGCCGTCCGCGGGACCACTCTGCCGTCCAGGCGCCTTCCTTTCTCGCGGCCATGGCCCTGCCTGGCCTTGCTCGCAGGCACACCCGGCTGCCTTCCTTTTTGCAGCATCCAATGCAGGTGTATGCGCGGCAGCGAGCTGTCACATGGGGATCAGCAACCTCGGCGGAGAGGAGGTTGGCGGCTCATTGGAGGGCGGGCGGCGCACATCGGCGCCTCGGCGCCCTGCGTTGCGCCGGCCGAAAACAGGCGCGCGGCGACCTCCACGCTGAAGGGCAGCCCCGCCAGCATCGTCTCCTTGGCCGCCGGCTCGTCGCGCCGGCCAGGGCGCTCCCCGCGCGTGCGCCGCCGCGCCCCGCGCTCCCCGCGCTCGCCGGCCGTTGGCGCGCCGTTGCGATCGGTCGGCGCGGGTGCGGGCGGCGACGCGCGGCGTGGGCGGCGCTCTGCCGGCGGCAGCACGCCGTCGCGGCGGCGGTCCTCCGGCACGAGTGCGTCTGCGGGGTGGCCCTGCGCGAGCAGCGCGGCGCATGGGCGGGGCGACCCTGGTGCGCCAGGCACCTCGGCACCCAAGCTGTATGAGCGCATGGCGGTGCCGGTGGCCAGGCGGCGCCCTGCAGCGCAGTGCTGCTGAAGGGTCTGTGGGTCGATGGGCATTGCTTGCTTGAGAGCTGCGCCACAGGCGCCACGACACGCTGTTGCACCAATCCGTACGAGCCAGCCACATGTGCGCCCAGCTTTCGCAAAACGGCGAGCGCGGGGCCGCACCCGCGGCGCGCGGCGCGGCCCGGGCGGCTCGGCACGGCGCGGGTCGGGGCGATACGCGCGCTCGCGCTCGGCCCGGTGGTCGCGCGGCTCGCGCTCTGGCCGCGCCTCGCGCTCGGGCCTCGGCCCGCGCTCAGGCCGCGCGTTGAAGCGGTCCGGCCGCGCGTCAAAGCGCTCCGGCCGCGCGTCGCGGTCCGGCCGCGGGCGCGGGGGTGCGCGCGCGGCCTCGGCGCGCTGTGCCGCTGGCTCGTCCGGCGGCGCCGCCGTGGTGGCCGCGCGCCGCAGCGTCGGCAGCACGCCCTCCAGCGTCAGGAAGCGCGATGCGTCCACGCGGAGGATCTGCGCAAGGGCACAGCGCTAGGCCGCGGGCTGCGACCAGCCCCAGGACAGCACGCGCGCGGTGAGCCCAGGCTCGGCCACGCTCGGAGGCGGCCTGCACACGCCCAGACAAGGTCCGCGGAGTCTGCTTACTCCGAGGCCTCCGGCTCCCCGCGGCCTCCGAGCGCGTCCGAGGCCAAGAGGCCGGACGAGGCAGGGCGCGCCCCGGCCCCGCTCTACACACGGCGGGCGGGCTGCGATGCGGCCAGACGCTGGCTCGAGAGCACGTGGCGCCGCCGTGCGCAGAGCGCACAGCGCGACAGCAGAGCTCCGGGCAGCACGGACGGGCCCGCGCCTGCAGCGAGCTGGGGAAGTAGCCCTGCTCGGACCAGGAGACGAGCTGGTGCGCCGGGTACGGGCCCTGCTCCTTGCCCTGCGGGTCCTTGTACACCCACTGCTGGGCCTCCGCGCCTGCTGCGCGCAGCCTTGCCGGCTCACCGCCTGCGGTGCCCGGGACGCAGAGCGAGCCCGCACGGGGCGCCCGCAGGGCCCGCACCGCCCACGTCGTCAAAGCCGCGGCCGCGGCGCTCGCGGCGGGGCGCGGGCTGCGCCGCCGGCGCGGCGCGCGGCTCATCGCGGGGCGCGTCGCGGAAGTCGTCGCCTGCTGCGCGCAGCATCACTCGCTTGCCTGCCCGCGGCGCCCTGGACGCACAGCGAGCCAGCACAGGGCAGCCGCTGGGCCCGCACCGCCCGCGTCGTCAAAGCCGCGGCCGCGGCGCTCGCGGCGGGGCGCGGGCGGCGCCGCCGGCGCGGCGCGCGGCTCTTCGCGGGGCCCGTCGCGGGAGTCGTCGCGGTGGCTGTCGCGCGGCTCGCGCGGCGCCTCCGGCCGGCCCCGCAGCCCGCCGCGGCCGACGGAAGGGCCCGCCTGGCACCGCGACTTGGCAATCAGAGTACGCACCGGCATGTTTGAAACTGCGCATGCCGCACCCGCAGCTGCGCCATGCGTGACGCCAAGCACAGCCTGTCTGCCAGGCTGCCTCCACAGCCCAGGCGCGCGGGTCAAGCCGCTCACCGGTGCGTCGTCTACGGTGCGGTCGTCGTGGCCGTCCCTGCATGGCGCGGAGCAATGCATGCGGGTCAATGCCCGGACGTTAGTGTCCCGGCGTGATCACAGCTGGGCAGCGTGAGCGCACCACCATGCTGGCGCTGCACGGCCGGCCACGTCGAGCTCCGGCACAGCATCGCGCCTCGGCGCGTGCGAGCGGCCTCCCCTGCCGCCATCAGCACGCCCGTTCCTGGGGCTTCCGCCCTGCCGCCTGCGCAGCAGCGGCCGCGGTGTCAGTTAAGAGGCTTCCCAGCGCTCGCAGCACTGCCCCAGAGCAGCTGCAGCCCCGCGAGCGGCAAGGTGGTCGCCCGGACCTGTGGCTGTCAGCTTCAAAAAAGGCGGCGCTTCTCATCTGTCTACGAAGATGCAGAGGTGCGCCTTGGCCTGCACCAGATGGCCTCTGGGCGAGCGTCAAGCAGACCCTGCAACCTAACCCTTATACTCGCTCGCAAACTCGATTGCCGCAGCTGCGATCATCCCCGCACCACGCCGCAGGTCCCTGCAGCTTATGTGGCTCTAAGCGTGCGGGTTTTGCTCGCGGTACTGTGTGCTGCGACACTGTTTCGCATCCCCCTCGTTGCATCCCAGGCCGCTGCTCTACTGATACGCCATCAGGCTGGGCTGGTGTCCCAAGCTCGCACGTGACGAGAGTGGCACGGGGAGGCGAGTGCTGTGACGTGCTTGAGCACACAGTAGGGTGTCTTGTAGTCTGTTTGCTCAGTGCTGCAGGTGCGGGGGCGGCGCTGTCTCAAGCGACGCTCACTCTGCTGTCTCGCCCACAGGATGCTGACGACATGGGCCCTGCTCCTTGCCAGCAGGCTGGTCTGCTCTGCAGGGACGCCCATGAGCATGTGCCGCACTGCGCTGTTGCCTGAGTGCTGCGGCGGGCCCCGCCTGCTAGGCCAACCTCCAGCCTGTGCACACAGGCGGTGCGCTGGTGGAGTACGGGGAGCCGCTGTCCGTCCGCCTGCCTCTTGTGACAGGCATCTGGGTGCGTGTCTGCGCTCTTGGTTTGTCGCACGCGACGCACCAGGCGAGCCGCAGACCGCGGTGCGGCCGCTGAGTGCAGGCGTGCCCGGCGGGCACGAGTAATTGCGAGCTGTGCGACGCCAGTGGCTGCGCCTCCTGCGCGGCGCCGTTCCGCCTCGTCCAGGGGGCCTGCGGTGCGCGCCCGACCGGCCTCCTCCGTGGGCTGCCGCGGACCTGCACAGCGCGCCCCGAGCCCCGCGCCGCGCCGCGCTGCGCAGCCTGCCCGCCAGGCTACACGCCCGTCGCGGTGCCAGCCGGCGCGGAGGAGAGCTGCTTCCCGTGCCTGCCCGGCGCCTGCCCGCTGCGCCTGCAGGCGCC
>JAABUV010003009.1_pt1 | contig 21944 bp, 17 predicted proteins | sample 5559971 | NCBI WGS metagenome assembly JAABUV01 (sample SAMN10711881, study PRJNA513362) | rock metagenome | isolation source: Antarctica rocks | place: Antarctica: Victoria Land, Knobhead nord | collected 2015-12-19
ATCTGATGCATTGCTGATATACTCTAAATCTTTATTAATGTTGATGATGAAGATTAAATCTTTGTTCTTTTCTTGTTTCTGTGCATCGAAAGCTCTTTTCTTCTTGATAAGCTCATGAAACTCAAACTTTGATTTCAACTTTAGAGCATTTACATGCTTAATCATCATGATATTTGATATGATGTTGATAACAAGAGAGCTGCAATGATAAAATAATATGTTTCATCTCAAATTGAAAACTCGTTCAACATTTGTCGAGATAGCTGAAATTGCTAAAATATCTTGAGTCATTCTGCTTAGATTAACAAAGTCTTTGAGATAATTTCTTCAGAACTTAATGAGATCAATATCTTGAACAGTGTTTAAAGCTTGTTAAAATTTAATATTTCAAAATATATGACTGCAAAATCGATTGCAAAATCGATTGCAAAGAAATTATAAGACAACATTAATTGTGCAATGAACGAAATAAAGAGAAGAAAAACTTACTCTGTTTCAGATATCATTTCGCTTCGTTAGTTGAAACAAGTGATGATGAATTGTGACGTCTGAAATTTCGTTTAACAACTATATCTGCAATGAAAGATGATTATTGCAAGACTCTTTCTTGAAGTTGATCTTGTAATGTAGTTGAGTCGAAAGCATAGTGTCTGGCATAATAATTTATAAACTTTTATTTGTATTTTTATTTATAGTCGCTGTCTTGTCATGTAGATCAATCATATAGATTTAGTTTCTGATGAGAATCTATAATATTTTTGAGATTGTACATTAGCTTTCGATCGTGACTGACATTTGCATAATATTTGAATAATTTGATTCAAGCTTGCGTTAAGACTTTCAAAAGTGAATGCTTTTAAGAACGCTGCTTTCTCTTCAGAACTGTCATGTGATCTTCAATATGAAAGAACAAAACATCATAAATGATGTAAATTGATGCTGAATTCGTAATTACATTCAAGTAAATCAGTGAATATCGCGAATGATTTGAGTTTTTTTATTTTTTATTTCTTCATTAAGTGCATGCAGTCTATGACTATGACACTGTCTAGACGCTGTATGTATGCTAAGTTACATGTTTTTTTTTTCAAGTTTTACGTGCTTATGAAGTCTAAGACTATGAAACACGATGCTATCTATTTAAATAGTAGCACTGAAGCGCTGTGTATATGCTAAATTACATGTAATCTAGTCATAATCGCTGCTGTATATCTTTTCATTGAGCAGTCAGATTGTTAGAATGCGCATACAAGCGCGTGACATGTCTATATAATCAAATGATCATATAGACAAATCGAAATTATAAAAGCTGATCACTTCAACGTAAGCTTTCGAATTTGCTGTTTGATCATCTAGCTGAGCGAGCTAAACGAGCGATCGATGTGTTGTGAAAGTTGATCACTTCAACGTGAGCTTTCGTTCGCTGTTTGATCATCTAGTTGAGCAGACTAGATGAGCTTTGATCTATGTAGATAAAAGTTGATCACTTCAACGTGAGCTTTTGAGTTCGCTGTATGATCACTCAACTGAACGAACTAGATGAACTTTGATCTATGTATTTGCAACGCATGTAAATCGATCAGAAAATCGAAATTGATCGATTTACTGCGTTGCACAGATGTGTATGTGCGCAAAAGCTGAGTCGTGTCTTTGCAATGACTGTGTGAATGTTGTATATTAGTTGCAGCATGTGCGCAAAGACGTTGCTGTTGTTCTGTGTATATGAGCAAAGACTGTGTCATGTCTTCGCAGTGTATGTGACTGCAATGCATGTAAATCGATCTGATAAAGCAAAAAATCGATCGATTTACTGCATCACTCAGACGTGTAGATGTGCAAAAGCTAAATCATGTCTTCGCAATGTATGTGTGTGTGATGTATATGAGTTGCAGCGCATGCGCAAAGACGTTGCTGTCGTTCTGTGTATATGAGCAAAGACTGTGTCATGTCTTTGCAGTGTATGTGATTGCGATGCATGTACATCAATCTGATAAAGCGAAAAATCGATTGATTTACTGCGTCACTTAAACGTGTAGATGTGCAAAAGCTGAATCATGTCTTTGCAATGTATGTGTATGTGACGTATATGAGTTGCAGCGTGTGCGCAAAGACGTTGCTGTCGTTCTGTGTATATGAGCAAAGACTGTGTTGTGTCTTCGCAGTGTATGTGATTGCAATGCATGTACATTGATCTGATAAAGCGAAAAATCGATTGATTTACTGCATCATGCAGACGTGTAGATGCGCAGAAGCTGAATCGTGCCTTCGCAGTATATGTGTGTATATCATATATGAGTTCAACGTGTGAATAAAGCGCTGTTACTGCTTTGTGTATGATTGCGCTGCGTGTAAATCGACCTGAAAATGCGAAAAATCGATCGATTTACTGCATCACGTCTGTCTGTATGTGCGCAAAAGCTGAGTCGTGTCTTTGCAGTATATGTGTATATGTCGTATATGAGTTGCAGCATGTATGCAAAGACGTTGCTGTCATTTTGTGTATGTGCAAATTTCAACGCGTCAATGATCGCGTTATCATTGCTTTGCTTTTCAACTGTGTGTAAGCTCAACGCGTGAGTAAAGCGCTGTTACTGCTCTGTCAATGTTGATGAAATTGTTCAGCTCTTCTGACAAGCATAGCTTGCAGAAGATTTGTAGTCAGCATCTTATACAGATAAATCTCGTTGTTGATCTGCTAAGTTACATGTAATCTGATCAAAGTTGCTGCTTTATATCTTTTTGTTAATCAATTACATCGCTAGTTTGCATATACAAGCGCTCTCGCTCAAACTCTTGCAATCACACTTTCGTTTTTCTTTATTTCTTTGCATTCTTCGCGTTCTACTCTTTCGTTTCTAATAGTCATTTTCTCGTCGTAATTCAAGTATTTTTCAAATACTCTAATGTTGCAATTCTTTCGATTTTGATGATGAACAGCATTAATATAATGTCTGTGTTTTTGAGCTGAGTCTTTTTCTCAAGCTTTATCTGCTTTGATTTATAATGCTTGCAATTTAGTAGTAAATGCTCTGACGTTTGACTTTCATTGCATATTTCATAGCATTTGTTTGAATTATTCTTTGATAATCGATGCAAATAGCTCTTGAAATAGTCATGTTTCATTTTCAACTGAATAAAGATTGAAAACGTTAGTCTATTGATTTTTCTAAGCTCTTTTAGTGATTTCTGCCTTAGATTCACGTTTGATATGTGCTTTCAATACTGATTTCCCTTCTTGATGCTGCTTTTTCAGACATTTAATCATTGTAATTTCGTCTCTTTGCAAATTTGATAATTGTTTATCGAAAATATGTTGCATATGTTGCATGCAACATACATAAGACACGACTTCTATGCTGATTTTTCTCTTAGCGAGAAGTAGTCTCTCGCAGCAGATTCACAGTTCAAGATGAGCAAAATCTCTCACTGCTCAGATTTCAACAGTTTACTTCTTAAGCATGAGTTGCAGACGTTTCGTCAGCGATACAAATGTGTATCACAGTCGATTTCTTCTTTAATCATATTGATACACACTACTGTTCTTTCAAGCTATATAAATGATGTCTTTGACTAAAGATTGACTTTATCATCAAGACATTTGAGAGTCAGAACTCAGTGAAGAAATGAGATTCTCAAGATCGATAATCATCATCATTGTATATCACGTCTTGCAGACACTCGCTTCGCTTGTAAGATGTGCAACTCATCTGTTTCATGTTATCTGTAGAAATCTTTCTTTTGCAGATCGATTGTGTTTTGCAAAAATGTTCATATGCTACACTTTTAATCAGACAACATAGTTTGATCATTCTTTACTAATTCGCTTGTGTTTATCTTCTTTTAATGAAGTTTTCTCATCAGCATATCATTTACATATAAAATGTCTGTGTCTGAACATTTGTTAAATAATATTAATGAGACTCTTGAGTTTGCTTGTGTTGAACTTAATGAGACTTGTGAGTTGCTTATGTCGTAGTAACAGACACGCAGTCTTAACAAGATTTATACGTTTTTTATTTATTTATTTATTTTATTTCTTCATTAAGTGCATGCAGTCTATGACTATGACACTGTCTAGACGCTGTATGTATGCTACGTTACATGTAATCTGACCAAAGTCGCTGCTTTATATCTTCTCGTTGATCAATCACATCGATAGTTTGTGCATACAAGCGCTCTCTCTCAAACTCTCGTCATCATACTCTCATTTTTCTTTGTTTCTTCGCACTCTTCGCGTTCTACTCTTTCGTTTCTAATAGTCATTTTCTCATCGTAATTCGAGTATTTTTCAAATACTCTAGTGTTGCAATTCTTTCAATCTTGATGATGAACGATGTCAATATAGTGTCTGTGTTTTTGAGCTGAGCTTTTTTCTTAAGCTTTATCTGCTCTGCTCTATAATGTCTGCAGTTCAGCAGTAAATGCTTCGACGTTTGCCTTGCATTGCATATTTCATAGCATTTGTTCGAATTATTCTCTGATAATCGATGCAAATAGCTCTTGAAATAGTCATGTCTTATTTTCAGCTGAATAAAGATTGAAAACGTTAATCTATCGATTTTTCTCAGCTCTTTTAGTGATTTATGACTTAAATTCACATTCAATATGTGCTTTCGATACTGATTTCTCTTCTTGATGCTGCTTTTTCAGACATTTAATCATTGTAATTTCGTCTCTTTGCAAATTTGCTTTTTGACGAAGCTTATGATGATTGTTTATCGAAAATATGTTGCATACGTTGCATGCAACATACATAAGACACGATCTCTATGCTGATTTTTCTCTTAGCGAGAAATAGTTTCTTGCAGCATATTCACAGTTCAAGGCGAGCAAAATCTCTCATTGCTCAGATTTCGACAGTTTACTTCTTAAGCATGAGTCGCAGACGTTTCGTCAGCAATATGCATGTGTATCGCAGTCGATTTCTTCTCTAATCACATTGATTGACATGCGCTACTGTTCTCTCGAGCTATACAGACAATATTTTCAACTAGAGATTGATTCTATCATCAAGACATTTGAGAGTCAGAACTCAGTGAAGAAATAAGATTCTTAAGATCGACAGTTGTCATCATTGTATATCACGTCTCGCAGACGCTCGCTTCGCTTATAAGACGTGCGACTCATCTGTTTCATGTTATCTGTAGAGATCTTTCTCATGCAGATCGATCATGTCTTGCAGAGATGTTTGTATGCTACACTTCTAATCAGACAGCGTAGTTCAATCATTCTTTACTAACTCGCTTGTGTTTCTCTTCTCTTAACGAAGTCTTCTCGTCAGCGTATTGCTCATGTATAGAATGTCTGTGTCTGAACATCTGTTAAACGATATTAACGAGACTCTCGAGTTTGCTCATGTTGAACTTAATGAGTCTTGTGAGTTGCTCATGTCGTAGTAACAGACACGCAGTCTTAACAAGATCTATACGTAGTTAGCACGTAAATCTAAAGAATGTTCGTGATTCAAGTTCTTTCTGCTAATCACTCTCAACAGATCAAACGCGAGAGTGTTCTGTCTCAGTTCTTGTCATCGCGACAACAAGATACTGAATCGAATGATTTTCATAAGCGATTTCCCTCGTAGTTCTGCGTTCTATTTGACTTTCTCATCTGCATGCAGATTGCTTGTAGCATGCGCATTGAGATTATCAAAGTCTGCGCGATCGCGAAAACTCTGCACGCGATCAACGCACAGCGCTTTCATCATCACGCAGCATCTCAATGTCATTCAAACTTTTGATAATCTCTAGACTCTACTGTAGCTAGACAGTAGATTCGTAGTCAGCATCGCGTACAAATGAGTTTCATCGCTGATCAAGATTTATACGTAGTTAGCATGTAAATTTAAAGAATGTTCGTGATTCAAGTTCTTTCTGCTAATCATTTTCAACAGATCAAATGCAAGAGTGTTCTGTCTCAGTTCTTATTATTACGACGACAAGATGCTGAATCGAATGATTTTCATAAGCGATTTCTCTCATAATTCTGCGTTCTATTTGACTTTCTCATCTGCATGCAGATTGCTTTGTAACATGTGCATTGAGATTATCAAAGTTTGCACGATTGCGAAAACTCTGCATGCGATCAATGCACAGCACTTCATCATCATGCAGCATCTCAATGTCGTTCAAACTTTTGATAATCTCTAGACTTTACTGTAGTTAAATAGTAGATTCATAGTCAGCATCATGTACAAATGAGTTTCATCACTGATTGAATGATTTGAGTAGTTTTACAAGATATTGAACATGTTTTCATTCTTCACTATTGAAAGATAACTTTTGAAGAGTTATGTTTTTGTTTTCGTAAGTAAAAATATAACTCTTGATGAAGTCTTGAAGATGAAGTGCTTTCAAAAGCATAAAACAGATGAAATTTCAGTGAGTTTTAATGTCTTGTATCATCTTGAGACGAAGTTTGAAATTACGTTAAATCTTGTGAAAGTTCTCTATTCTTTGAGAACTTGCGTTCATATAAACAGCAAGCTTTTGAATTTAATTAAAGATTATTATAATGTCATGAATAAGAGTTTACTCTGTATTTCTGATCGCGATTGCAAAATCAATTGCAAAATCGATTGTAAAAATAATTGCAGAGCAAAGTAACATGATAAATAAAAATTATTGATTATCTTGAACAATGTTTAAAATAAACTTTCTTGTACAGACATGCTTTAAAGACTAATCTTGAGTATTCAATATTTCTTCTTATTCTCGTTCTTTGAACTTAACATCAGTGATTTTAGTAACTGTTTAACAATTAACTGAATTACGTGTGCTAAACATGTTAAATGTGAAGTAGCTGAGAATGTTTGCAAAGTCTCGTCTAATGTCATCATCATGACGTCGTTATTGCTGACGTTGTTTATGATTATAGTCATAACTCGATCTTGAATATTAAGTTCTTGCAATATTCATTCAGTAATACTGCTTAGATTGCTATCAGTATGCTTGTCTTCAATTTGTTCAAAGCTCAACAAGACTTTATAATATTCTCAGAACTCAATGTAGTAAAATTTCATGATGACTAGAAAAGATAATCTATTAGAACTAGTTCATTTATTTAGACTAATGAAGATTTTAGAATTCGTTGATAAATTCTTAAGTATGTTGACTTGAACAACAGTCGCTTGATTCTTGAGAGAGATTGTAAGTTTGATTCTGTGCAACAGAGTAATGCTTGATCATGTTATTTCAAATGCTTGTCGAAATTGAAGATTATTAATAGTGACATGAGAAATATTCAAAGTGACAAAAGTCTTTTAAAGTTGTAATGCAAAAACTTCTGAAGTATATTCTTGATGAAAAGCACAATGCTGTGATTTGTTAATCTTTTGCAATCTTTTTTGCAATCTGTTTTGCAATCTGTTTTGCAATGTGCAACTAAGAAGTAACTTATTGAAGCTTTAACTTTAACAAAGTTATGAATGTCTTGAACTTTCATGATCTTAGTTGCTAAGTTTGTGCATCTATCACAATCTTTGCTATTCAGATGATGTTTCATGATGCTGTTATTGATGCTTCTATTGTTAGAATGCTCATAAATATGCGTGTTAATGCAAAAATCGAAATCAAACTCTTTTGTGTTCGAAGATTGCACAGAGAACAACGTTGTTTCAGAGAAGTACAGCGTTTCTTATCAAATCACTATCTGTTTTACCTTTTCTTGATGTGCAAGACAATAAGTCGAGATCAGTCGTTACTATTCTGAGCGAGATAAAGCGACTACTTTGATACATGAGATATAAAGCAATTGCATCAGGCATTTTCTATCAAAAAGAGTAATCTAGATTCTTGCAGACTAGATTTATATCATTTTCATCTGACATAAGTTGATAATAGAAGACGATCTATTGCAGGTTTCAAGATAGAAATTGGGAAATCTCTACACTAGAGTTACTGTCTAAGTGAAACGCTTTGAGTAAGAGATTAAAAAGATATTTAAGTGATGTCAAGTGAATTTTCTAGAAGCTCGAAGCCTGAAACTCGGAAAAACTCTCTATGAAAAGAAATATAAAGAGTCGCTTCATGCGCTCTTCTTTCTCTCATTTCGCAGACATTAACGCGAAACTCAGCGAAAGCAATAGCTCAACGTCAGAACTCAAAACGTCAACGATAGAATTCAAAAAGTCAACGTTAGAGATTGAAACAAATCTATGAAATGAACTTAGCATAAGTTCATCAACAAGCAAACAACTGCAGAACGACATTGTCGATTTATTTCGCAGTCAACAAAAATCGCTCACATCAGCAAATAGAAAAACGCAATACATGTTTAGTTCACTCGATGCATTGATGCTAAATTCACATGCAAATATGCATAATGACAAGAATACAATCAATCTGCGAAATGCAAATTCGCAGCAAAAAGAGCAAACACAAGCGATTGTGAAATTCAAAGGAATGAAAAAGCGAAAAGCGATGAAAAGTTCGCAAAAAGAAGCTAGCAACGAATTTAGTACTAGCAAGTGCTACGATGTCATCTCTAAAGAGATGCAGATAAAGAGACTGCGCGAAAGAATTGAATTTGCAGTCAATCAGCTAAGACAAGCAATATCAGAACAGAAAGAGACTATAAGTCATAGCTTAATCTACATTCGAAGAGCATGTGACGAAAGCATAGAAAATTCGGTTCAGAAGCAAATTGATCGACTTCAAAGTCAAACAAACAACAAACTGAAAATCATTCTACAATTGATTTAACAGAATGTTGAAAACATCAAAAAGAGAATCAATGCAAAGCAAATGACAGAGAATTCGCAAATCTCGCAGAAGACGCAGAGTTCGCAAACGTCGCAAGTCATGCAAAATTCGCAAAAACCAACGCAGAAGCTTACATATGTGCAAAAAGCAGCTCAAGTCACAAGCGCAAATGCAAATGCAAACATGAATGCAAATGCGAATGCAAATGCAGACGAATGAAACCCGATTACCAAGAAATTCGCCCCAAAATCACAAGAAATATCATATCGCGAAAGAAAACTCATTGTCAATCCCAAAAATAAGAACTGAACTTTAAAGACGATGAAAATGCGAGATTCGATGAATAATGCATGGAAAAAGGCGAAAATCGATCTAATAGTCGTCATGATAGTCAAAACGCGAAAGGGAAACAACATTGCTCTGATGATCTCGAAAAAATACATCGCAGACGTCTTACTAGCGCAAAAAGCAATATGAGAGCATGTTTTTGATGTTAAAAGCATTAAGAAAGATGAGAAATGACACAAAATAGTCATACACAGTCTGAAAATCGAAATCTTCAACACGAAAACTGAAATAAAAAATCTAAAAACTGAATTAAAGTTCTTCAACCTCGAATTGAAACTAATAATCAATTCTATATGATTATCTAAAAGCGAAAACCGATCACGAAATAGACACGCATCGACGATTTTAGCTTTCAAAATCGAGGCAGAAGCACAAAGACATTTGAAAAAACGACTCTTAGCTGTGAAATCAACATATCGAACTGTTGAATATAGAGACTATTGATCAAATGATCAATGTCAAAAATGTCAAATCTTTGAACATTTATGAAACAAATGTAACAGATCATCAAGATGCTTGTACTGCGAGCGAAATCATCAGACCTGAGAGCATAAATGTTAACTATCTACGTGCAAAGACAAGCAATCATGCAATCACATGATTTCGAATTGCTGCAAATGTCAAAATGCGCACTTCGCAAATAGCGTAAGATGCAAAACATATCAGAAAGCTCAGTTTATTAGCTCACAAAAAGATCATCTAGTCACAAAATTGTAATGAGTATTGCATTCGAAATGTCACAAAACAATGCAAATGACGAAAGCTTTGCAAACACGTTGAATATTTGAATTCTACAGCACAATTGCGCAAGATCAACGCAAATTATGCACGCATGCATGAAATTTGCAAAAAACAAGACAGATATTGTTATACTACAAGAATCATGAATGAGAGAAGAGAATATAACAATTTCGCATTCATCGTTTATCTGCATCAAATCAAATGTTCAGAATACTCGTGTCAAAGTACTAATATTTGTTGCGAAAAATGCAAAGAAATTTACATGCACATCAAGATCAGACATAGTCAATAGCGAAGATATGCAAGCGATATCAATAGCGAACAATAAAATTCAGAGAGAAATTTTATTGTTTAATATTTACAACGAAAAGTCACAAAACGCAAATGACGAGCAATTATACATGATTGAGCGAGAATTAGCAAAAGTTATGCTAAATTCTGAGCAAAAAGTTATTATCGTCGAAGACTTTAATGCACATCATAGCTGGTGAAACGCAAAAATTTCAAACTCTATTAGAACGAAAGCATTAATAAATTGAGTAAATTTACATAGATGTGATCTGATTAACACTTCTGATATAGACACATATCACAGCTATTCAAGTCAGTCAAGCTCGATACTTGATTTAGCATTTGCATCAAAGAATATGTGCAATCACATCAAGAATTGACATATAGACGAGAATGTAAACACAGAATTTGATCATGAAGTAATTCTATTTACAATAGTTACAAAAAAGATGAAGTTGATTGAAAATTCGTTGAACGCGTCATACAATCTGCAAAAAGTCGACTGATAAGACTTTGATGAGCATTTGCAAAAGACGAAAGACAAAATAATTGTCAAGATGCAAAGAATCACGAGTTTAGAAGCAAAAGTCATTTATTTGACTGAATGCATCAAGAATACAGTGAAATTATTCGTATTTAAACAGCGAATATGCGCAAAATCAAAACTCTGATGAAACAATGAGCTCATCGAAATGCAAAAGACGCTGTCGTCAAAAAAGCAAATATGAAAAAGATGCAGAAAGAACGACGCATGAGCAGAAATAGTGCAAATGCGAAATTCGTATCATGATGCAATAAAGCTGATCAAAAACCAATTCTGAATCAATTTTTTGAACAACGTCGAAAGAAAAGAAGTGTTTCAGACATACAAGTTCACTAAATTACGTCTAATTGAAAAGCTATCTTCGATACAAAACTCGCAAAAAGAATTGAAAATCGAATTCAATGAAAAGTGCGAAGCATTTCTGAAAGCAATGTACTCATCATCTTCGAAAATTCAAATCAATGAAGAATTACTATCGAACGAAAGCATACAGTGATCAAGAGTTATCGAAGGGAAAATCAAGCACGCTATTAACTTCTCAGCACTCAAAAAAGCACTTGAATCAGACAATATGTCATTCGTAATCATACAGCGAGCGTACAAAAGCATATTGAAAATCTTCAATTTAGTGTATTCAGATTTGATTGAAAATGATTATCATTCAAAGATATGACGCGAAGGTACGAAAATTATTCTGAAAAAATCAGACAAGTTGAATTATTCAATTTCAAAGACATACAGAATTATTACGCTGCTAAACTGTTTAGAAAAAGTAGTAGAAAAAATAATAGCAGTGCAACTGTCTTACACAGCTGAAATTAACGACAAGCTGCTGAATTTTGATCAAATAAAAGACAGAAAACAAAGATCAGCTATAAACGCAGTACTAAATTTAGTACATGATGCGTAAATGGCAAAAAGTCGCGAAAACACGCTTATCTGTCTACTTCTAGATGTCAAAGAAGCTTTTGACCATGTTGCGTTGAAACAGCTGGTCAAAATATTGATTAAATTGAAAATATCAATCAATTTAATCAATTGAGTAAAATGCTTCTTACAAAACCGAGTTATTGACTTAGCATTTGATGGCGAAAGTCAGAAACCAAAGGAAATAATCACAGAAATATCGCAAGATTCATCTATTTCGCTCATTCTATTTTTAATTTATATTCGATACTTATTTTCGAAGATTCGCGCAAAGATCGAAAATCTACAGTCACTCAGCTACATTGACGACGTAGCACTATACGTGAAGGAAAAGAATATTGATAAGAATGTAAAAACGCTGAAAAATGCAGCAAAAATCGCTTTTACATGAGCAAAGAAAAACGCAGTGCAATTCGATGACTCAAAATCTGAATTGATACACTTTGAAAGTCACAAGATGACATTCAATCAAATGATTATTCTACTCAATAACACGATCATAAAATCAAAGACATGCGTACGATGACTAGAAGTCTGACTGAATCGAAAGCTCAACTTCAAAGTTCATGTGCAAACGAAAATCGCGACAGTCACAAGAACGCTACACTCGTTGTTTAGATTAATGAATAGCGAGTGAGAACTAAATGTCAAATCAGGAAAGCAGTTATATCTGACATGCATCACATCTATTAGCGATTATGACGTCGAAATATGGTGGAATAATCAAAAAGCTACTTAGTCAAATTTCGCAAACTGCAAAACGCTGCATTACGGAAAGTTCTGAATGCATTTCGAACATCATTAATAGATGCTATGCAAATACAAGTCGAAATCTCGTCGATGAAGATACGATTAGATCAAAAGTGCAAGAACTATGCAATTTGAATAGTTGAGTTATCGAAAAAACACTCTATCAGAAAAAGAACATCTATTACGTACTCATCTCAATACTTTATCGAATTGAACCTAGATCTGAATGCATCGAAATATCTGAACTGAAACGAGACGAAGACGAATGTATCTTAAAAAGCTAAGAAGTGCAAAGACAGACTCACGCAGATATATCGAATATTGAACAAAGTGCAAAAAACACTGAATTCAATAAAAGAAATCGAAATTTCTCACTTCAAGAAATCGTGAAAGCAAGAAATCGAGCATTTAGCAAAACTTCAAACCGAATTTGCAAAGGGCGAAACGTGCGATACGATCAATACACACTATAGGAAATTAGAAAGAATTACCAAAAAGGCGAAAAACATAGTGATGTACACAGACGCATCGCAAATTCGGAAAAAGACAGCAGAAGTTGAAACAGAAATCGAAACGACAGTGATGTTTACGCATGAACTCGTTAGATGCAGCAAAGCGACAAGCGTTTCAGGCAAAATCATAACGAAAGCGAAACTGCAAGCTATTAGCGATGCAATTGCAATGTGCAGCGAAAAAGCACTCAAAAACAGCGAAATTTAAATGTACATGAACAGTCAAATGACTTTGCGAAGACTAAACACAAAAAGCAACGTCAATGCAAGATTATTCAATGACATACGACAAAATTTGACCAATTTACGTCAGAAACAGTGTCAAATTCGCATACAGTGAATATTGAGTCGCAAGAGCATTATTGAGAACGAAAAAGCAGATCAATTGATCAAAATTGCTGCTCAAGAAGTATTAGTTATCGACAACATAAAAGCAATCATCATAAGCTTCGTCAAAAAGCAAATTTGCAAAGAGATGAAACTACAATGGTTAGAGATCTGAAAAAGCAGTATCAAAAAGGAAAATCAGTATCAAAAGATCATATCAAATGTGAATCTAAGTCATAAGTCACTAAAAGAGCTGAGAAAAATCAATAAACTAACGTTTTCAATCTTTATTCAGCTGAAAATGAAACATGACTATTTCAAGAGTTATTTGCATCGATTATCAGAGAATAATTCGAACAAATGCTATGAAATATGCAATGCAAGACAAACGTCGAAGCATTTACTGCTGAACTGCAGACATTATAGAGCAGAGCAGAGAAAGCTTAAGGAAAAAGCTCAGCTCAAAAACACAGACATCATATTGACACTGTTCATCATCAAGATTGAAAGAATTGCAACACTAGAGTATTTGAAAAATACTTGAATTGCGACGAGAAAATAACTATTAGAAACGAAAGAGTAAAATGCGAAGAGAGCGAGAAAACGAAGAAAAACAAAAGTACGATTGCGAGAGTTTAAGCGAGAGCGCTTGTATGCACAAACTATCGATGTGATTGATCAGCAAAAAGATATAAAGCAGCGACTTTGATTAGATTACATGTAACGTAGCATACACACAGCGTCTAGACAGTGTCATAGTCATAGACTGCATGCACTTAATGAAGAAATAAAAAATAAAATTAAAAAAATCTTGCTCATGATCGTATAACATATATTTTTCATCATGTAATGACTGCAGTTTGAAGAGCACGATAAAAGCAATGTTAGAAGAAGAAGATTGAGCACTATCATGCTTGCTGTTATTAAGATTCTCTGAAGAAATTTTTTTTTTTCTTCAAGTTTTACGTGCTTATGCAGTCTAAGACTATGAAACACGATGCTATTTACCTAAATAGTAGCACTGAAGCGCTGTGTGTATGCTAAATTACATGTAATCTAGTCATAATCGCTGCTGTATATCTTTTCATTGAGCAGTCAGATTGTTAGAGTGTGCATACGAGCGCGCGACATGTCTATATAATCAAGTAATCATATAGACAAATCGAAATTGTGAAAGCTGATCACTTTGACGTAAGCTTCTGAATTTGCTGTTTAATCATCAAGTTGAGCGAGCTAGACAAGCGATCGATGTATTGTGAAAGTTGATCACTTCGACGTGAGCTTTCATTCGCTGTTTGATCATTTAGTTGAGCAGACTAGATGAGCTTTGATCTATGTAGATGAAAGCTGATCACTTTAACGTAAGCTTTCGAGTTCGCTGTATGATCACTCAGCTGAATGAACTAGATTAGCTTTGATTTATGTATTTGCGACGTATGTAAATCGATCAGAAAATCGAAATCAATCAATTTACTGCGTTGCACAGATGTGTATGTGCGCAAAAGCTGAGTCGTGCCTTTGCAGTAACTGTATGAATGTCGTATATTAGTTGCAGCGCATGCGCAAAGACGCTGCTGTCGTTCTGTGTATATGAGCAAAGACTGTGTTGTGTCTTCGCAGTGTATATGATTGCGATGCATGTACATTGATCTGATAAAGCGAAAAATTGATTGATTTACTGCATCATGCAGACGTGTAGATGTGCAAAAGCTGAATCGTGCCTTCGCAGTGTATGTGTATATGTCATATATGAGCTTAACATGTGAATAAAGCGCTGTTACTGCTTTGTGTGTGATTGCGCTGCGTGTAAATCGGCCTGAAAATGCGAAAAATCAATCGATTTACTGCATCATGTCTGTTTGTATGTGCGCAAAAGCTGAATCGTATCTTCGCAGTATATGTGTATATGTTGTATATGAGTTGCAGCGTGTATGCAAAGACGTTGCTGTCATTCTGTGTATATGCGAGCTTCAATGCGCTGATGATCGCGTTGTCATTGCTTCGCTTTTCAACTGTGTGTGAGCTCAACGCATGAGTAAAGCGCTGTTACTGCTTTGTTGATGTTGATGAGATTGTTCAGCTCTTTTGACAAGCATAGCTTGCAGAAGATTCGTAGTCAGCATCTTGTACAGGTAAATCTCGTTGTCGATTGATTCTTTGAAGATATATTTATAGAACTGAATAAACTGTTCATACTTGCTTGCAATTTCGATGTTCTCATTCAAGAGAATCATATAATAAGTAAGTTAAATGAGAAAGAGATTGCAAAAAAAATTGCAAAAAGAGTTGCAAAAAGAATTGAAAACAAGTTTGATTTTTCAAGCATCATTAAGCTTAAAGTTTGAAGATCAATGCAACTTATGTATCACTGTTGACTTGTAACTGATTGATTCTTATCTTTTAAATTAACTGTTAATTATTCTAAAAACTAGCACATTTTAATAGATTTCAAACATCATGATTGACTAAGAAGCTTATTACAAATACAAGAAAATAATTATACAGAGATGAACTGAAGTACGAAATAATTGTTGCACAAAATTATGCGAAAAGAATGTTTAATTCTTCTGTTCACTTCTACTATTTATTTATTACATGAGAGTATGATGTGATGCTGCATGCAATAAATGATTCTATTTATTAGCTTGTGACTGCGAAACTAGCTAGATCGTTGATTTAGAAACACTCAATTTCTAAGATATGAGTATTAAGAGAATCAAAAAAATTACTTGACTTCTTAATTTTGAATATTACTTTTCAGATTTCACGTGTCAATTTGTGTGAAATATTTGATGTTCATTTATACTTGTTGTAGTCAAAATTTGTCGATCAATTCTCAGTTTGATCTGATAACACAATTCACTTGCATGACTTGTTCTTAATCGTCTTTCTTCTCGATTATACTACACGTCATAAAGTTTTCTCAGACGTGATGAATGATTCTTGAAAGTGCATTGATGTCAATTTGCAATCTCAAGAAATATGATAATTTCTGAAGAAGACTCAATGATACTGATTGCTCTCTGCTTTTCTATATATCACAATGTTAGTATAAATATTGAAATACAAGTCGCGAAATTGATTGCAACATCAAGAGCAAAATCAAGAGCAAAGTTCAAATAGTAAAAGAAATAATAATCATGTTGTAAACAAAATTACAAAAAGAATTGTTAAAAACTTACACAATAAGATGACATGCTACGTCTTTTCAGAAATTCTGAAACTGTTGAAGAATCTTCACTATTAATGCTTCTCTGATGACATTCAAGTCATTCATCATCTTTTCGTTCATCGTTATCTTGAGCTTTTCACTCAGAAGCAAGTCATTCATTTGATATTATTCTTTTATCTGAACATCATTGATATCAAAGAGCTTCTTTCATTGAAAACTCTTTACACTTGTATTAAAATGAGTGTTTAGTATTGAAGAATCTTGATTAAGACTTGCGACATCGAGACGTGTTCTTACATGATTCACTGTATTTTCTTTCGCAATTCTATGAATTTATTAATATTTGATTGCAAAAAAGATTGCAAAAAATATCGTTGATTTTATTTGCTATTCACATGTGCAGTCAACAAGAACTCACAATCATCATTTAATGCTTATAAATAAACATTTGATTTTTTGAATTGCTTGATTTAGTAAAAATGAATATTTCTATCTCTGTTTTTCGCATCTTCAATTTTCTTCTCATCATTTGTCATATTTTGCACATGAGTTCTAGTTTTTTTGAATGTAAATTGTCAAAATAATCTTCAATAGTTTTACGTTTGTGAGTAAACATTATTACGAATGCAGAACAGTAGTTAACTTGTAAAAGCAATGATGTAGTGATTTAGATAATGAGATAAAATAATGAAGATCAATTGCAATAATGAGATATGAAATTTAAACTTTAATATCTTGATTTAAGGTTTTAAGATTTAGATCATCATCATTTCAACACTAATTAAGTCATGTAATCATCAACTTTTTTCTTCTTTTATCTTCAAACAACAACAACATACTGCAATCATGATTATAATCCAAAAAAAATTTATTTCTTCAAGTTTTACGTGCTTATGCAGTTTAAAACTATGAAACACGATGCTATTTATTTAAATAGTAGCATTGAAGCGCTGTGTATATGCTAAATTACATGTAATCTAGTCATAATCGCTGCTGTATATCTTTTTATTGAACAGTCAGATCATTAGAGTGTGCATATGAGCATGTGACATGTTTATATAATCAAGTAATCATATAAACAAATAAAAATTATGAAAGCTGATCACTTCAATGTAAACTTTTAAATTTGCTGTTTAATCATCTAGCTGAGCGAGTTAAATGAGCAATCAATGTGTTGTGAAAGTTGATCATTTCAACGTAAGCTTTCATTCGCTGTTTGATCATTTAGTTAAGCAGACTAAATGAGTTTTGAATTGTTTGTAAGCATCACGATGCGATGCATGATCTGTGTATTGTGAAAGCTGATCACTTTAATATGAGCTTTTGAATTTACTGTTTGATTATCTAGTTAAATAAGCTAAACGAGTGATTGATGTATTGTGAAAGTTAATCACTTCAACATGAGCTTTCGTTCGTTGTTTGATCATTTAGTTGAGCAGATTAAATGAGCTTTGAGTTGTTTGTAAGCATCGCAATGCAATGCTCAATCTGTGTATATGAAAGTTAATCACTTTGACGTGAACTTTTGTTTGCTGATTGATCATTGTCATGATGTCAGATCATCAACTTAATTTAGAACATAAATTGTTGATATTTTAAATAATCTCGATTCATTGAATCTATTTTGCAGTTCAATGAATCAAGTCATCAATCTAGTTATCATCATCTTAATTTAATTTCAGCAATTCTGTTTCAATCATCTCAGTTATGTGCATGAACTTCTGCAATCTTAAGTCAATAAAACTATTGTTTAGTCTTGATTCTGCTCAATTCATGTATATAGAAGTTGAACTTTCGTTTTTTTCTTTTACTCTTTGTCTTTCATCTTGTACATTATCTGATGTATTGTTTTGTATTTAGATTTTATCAAAGTAATAATAATATCAGTCTTTTATATTGATAATATCTTTAGTTTAGCTCAGTCTTTGACATTATGAAAGATCTACACTTTCTGCAACATTTTCATATATTGAAATCTCATTTAGTTATTCTTTTGCTCAAATGAAGTCATCTTACAATCTTTTAATTAATGATGAGCATGCTGTCAAACAGTTTACTCAAAGTATGATTGAAAATTCAGTTGAGATCTTTCACGTAATGCGTAAGCTTTAAAATCAAGTTCAACAACATGATATTATCACTTCATTCTCATTTATTATTTTCAGTTCTTCAGTTTATATAAAATTGAATTCTCAGTCTCTCATGATGATAGCTCAAATCATTACACAAATCTTGAACAATCAATCTTTTCTCATCATTCATCTTTCTGCAAACTCTGTCATTGTTTTCATTACTTCTAGATTTAAGAAGCTTCTTGACATATTTGAATATAAAAGAAACAAAGATTAATTGAATGCATGAGAGCAGAGTCTGATACAGCGCATGAACATGAATGATGATCATTATCTCTTTTATCAAGTTAAGATCATCTATGTCGAGTCATGACTCATCATAAATAAGAAGACTTACAATCTAATGAGTCAATATTGAGTCAATGATCTTTGTATTATTTTCATCTTTGCAAATTAATGACACAAGTTGTGTCATTGCTGCAACAACTTTTTCAAGACAGAAAATGTTCATTTATATCTTTGTAAAACTTTGAAGTAAGACATAAATAAGTCACGAAGTCATCATATAATACATGTTACACAGAATGAAGAATCATCGAAAAGATCTGAACGTCAAGCTGAGATAAGTACAAGAAAAAGCATTGTGACAAATCATTGATGTCTATTATGTGACATCAACAGAGACTCTACCGATAGAAACAAACACAGCGTCGATAGATATTCATCTACGAAAGCTGATACAAAAGTTGATAATGAACATGAACTCTCGAAAATCAGGTGAAGTTATTGAGATGATGATGCGTCGAATTCGTAACGACTTGTTACTCAAAAGAAGTCGAAAATCAAAGCTGCGCAAGACATTTCTGCAGCTGAAGCAAAAGTGAATGAAAGAAACACTTGAATAGATGAAGATGAAGTGAAGTCATCTTTACATGATGACTCTCTGATCAGAGTCATCAAGAGTAGTTATAGTTGCAAACAAGAAAATGTCAATAAATCAACATCATCTTGACACATTCGCGTCAAAGCAAAGAGTTTACTTGAATGATAGCAACAGTAGAGAGAATGTTACAGCGACTGCAATGAAAACTAACTGAGAGCTAAATAAGAGACTGAGAGAATTAACTTTAGTCATCACTCATCATGAAGAACTGAAAGAATTGATTGCAAGAATGAAACATCTTGCAAATGTAGTGACAGAGAATCAAAAGTGTCATGAAAAGATATACAAAGTATACAATGATAATCAGACTTCTCTGAAAACAGTGAAAGCTATAATATCAACAAAAGATCAGACACATCTGCAACAAGTTCAGATTACACATGAGAGCATTCAATCTTGAGAAATTACGCTGAAGCTACATTGAGTAGCAAAACATGCAGAAGTACTTGAAAATGAAGCGATGAACAAGATGATTGACAATGCACATGATTTGTCTCTATTGCTGACTGAGCATCAATGCACTGAAGTAATGACAAGACTGACGCTCATACAGAAACAGATTAGACAAACATGAAGAATAGTCTGAAAAAAGAGATTTAATGCAGCTCATTTTTGATATCTGACATCAAAGATGACACATCAACATCTGCGACTGCACAAGAATCATGCAAAGTCTCACAGCGCATTACTGACACAGCTATGCATAAGAAAAATTGACGTCAATCAATTTCTAAATGAGAGATGAATACTTGATGTTGTTATGATGACATGCAAGTGCGACAAAGATTGAATGTTGATCAAGCACGTTCTATTAACATGTCTCAGATGAAAAGTAGAATGAAAAGTAATGCAATAAGAAGAGAACATCACGAACTTGAGAAAGCTCTTAGAAATCATGAGCGTAACGACGATAATCATTCAAATGATACTCTCAACGAGCATACTGAATCAATTTCAAGCTGTGACATCATTAAAAAGTCAGATGAAAGAGAGAGAAAATAAAGAAGAAATAAACTCATAAAGTTCTTGCATTGAAAACAGTTATAATATAAAGCGCAAAAAGAAGCGATTTTTGATGCGAAAAGAGCGCTGCGCTAGCGCAGCGTTCGCTACAGTATATAGAATCTTGCATAGACTCATAATGAGTGTTGAATCGAGTAAGAATTAAATAAATTAAAAAAAAGACATAAATAACTTTGTTGATTACTACTATCTCTTTTATCAAAAGAAAGAATGTTTTTTGATGAAAGATTTCTCATTGATTGACTGTTTGAAATGTAATGTCAATTATTTCACTTAAGTTGTCATCTTCTTCTGATGAAATTTTAATGAAATTCAATCATTCATTTTTTATCAATGAGTTTAAACATTCTTTAACATTGATGAAGAGCTTCAGCAGCTTGAGCATCATCAATCTTGCTTTGTCTTCATTATTGTTTCATTCATCAAAGTCAAAAGCATCTTTGCATCAACTAGTAATTCTTTGAGTTCAAAGATTATCATTTTTATGACTGTTGTTTTAACAGTATTTTCATCTCTTTCTCTCTCATTTCTTGATGAGTCAATGAATCTAAGCTTTATCATTATCATCATTCAAGATAAGATTCTGATTGTTTTTAAAGTCAAGAAAATCTGCAATAAGTGAAAGCTGTGTTACTATTGCAAGTTGCAACATTCAAGCAAAATCATAAAAAAATACTCAAATAAGAAATTCTTCACTTTGCATATCATGAACATTTACGACAGTGACATCATCAATATAGATGAAGAAGTCTCACTGCTTGCAAAAAAAGTTTAGTTTCTGAGCTAAGTTACGATCAGAAATCTGTATACATATCATCTTGTCTACTAATTTCAATCTTCTCATTCTCACTTCAATCATATAAAAAGCTTTTTGCTAAATTTGTCTTGAAACTTTTTGAATTTGATTTGACATTCAAAGATAATCACATGATAGTATTCTGTATTCTACATCAAGCTCAATCTAAAGTTTTCATTCTTGCTCTAATTGATAATAAAGTCTTCACTTATGTCTTTATAAATAAATTCTTCACGCAACAACATCATCTTCTCTTGCATCAATTAATTCACTCTTGCAGACTTTAAGAATTTGATGATCAAGTTGCTTTAATCAATGACATTACTCATGTCATTGAAATCACAATAATTCTCAATGAATACATCAAAAGACTATTCTTTTATATTATTGAATTAAATCAATATTTCATCATCATGAGTTTATCATGACTTCATCATCACGTCATTGATGTCAATTTTGAGCACAATATTCTCATTTTATCTTTCTTCTTCTGTCTTAATTATTGTTACTTATTTCTCGTCAAGATTTATGATCTTAATCAACAAGAAGAAAATTTCTTGTTCAAAGTTAACAAAGTAACTTTCTCTCAGTCTCGCTCTCAATTTGCTCACAAGAAGCAATTCAGTTCACGAATTACTCACAAGAAGTAATTCAGTCTACAAATTACTTATAAGAAGCAATTCAGCATTCAATTCACTTGCAAGAAGTAATTTAGTTTCTCATTTATTTGAAAGAAGTAACTCAGTTTTCAGTTTGCTTGCAAGAAGTAATTCAGTTTCTCATTCATTTAAAAGAA
>JAABUV010003010.1_pt1 | contig 21940 bp, 34 predicted proteins | sample 5559971 | NCBI WGS metagenome assembly JAABUV01 (sample SAMN10711881, study PRJNA513362) | rock metagenome | isolation source: Antarctica rocks | place: Antarctica: Victoria Land, Knobhead nord | collected 2015-12-19
GCGCGAGCAGCTGGCCGCCATGCAGGCCGAGCGCGCGCGCTGGGAGGCCATGCTGGACGCCGCCAACGCCGGGCTGGAGGAGGACGCCGCGCGCGCGGCCGCGGCCGCCGAGGCGGCCGCCGGCCGCGAGGCCGACCTCGCCGCCCGCCTGGCCGCGGCCGAGGCCGAGCCTGACCGCGCCGCCGCTGCGGAGGCGCGCGCGGCGGCCGCGCAGGCGGCCGCCGACGAGCGCGGCGCCGAGGCCGGCGCGCTGCGCGCGCGGCTGGCGGGGCTGGAGGCCGAGCTGGCAAATGCGCGAGCGCAAGCCGGCCCCGGCCCTGACCCAGAGGGCGGCGCGGCCGAGGGCGAGGGCCTGGCGGCGCGCCTGGCGGCCGCGGAGGCCGAGCTGGCGGAGCTGCGCGAGGACCACAACGCGCTGCTGGCCTGCCTCGGCCAGGAGACCGCCAAGGCGCGCCGCCGCCGCCGCCTGCCGGCTCCTTAATTGCACGACGCAGCGCGGGCTCTGGCGCGCAGCGGAGGCGGGCGGCGCGGCGCCGGCCCCTCCGGCAGCCTGCCTGCTGTCACTACCCAAGCAGTCCACTGGTCTGGCCACAGGGGGTTGCGGTGAGGCGGTGCGGCTGTCAGCGCATGCGGCGGGGTGTGCCCCTGCGTTCAGCCGCCGCGCCCGCTCCCGGAGCAGACCTGACGCGCTGCGCGCGCGGGCGCGCGGGCCTGAGCGCGAGCGCGTGCCGTGCCGTCCTGCGCGCCCCTCGAGCTGGCCTGCCCCGCGTGGCGGCCGCCTCTTCTGCGAGCGAGTCGCCCGGCAGCAGAGGCCCCAGTCTGCAGCTCCTCTGGCCGGCGGCACCACAGCGGCCGGCGAGCCCAGCGGCGCATTGTCGCGCGCCAGCAGCTGAGCGCGCCGCGCGCGGCAGGTGCACGAGCTGCAAGTGCTGCTGGAGGGGCACGGCATCGACTTTGACGCCGTCTTGGCCGAGGTGGGCCCTGGGCCTGCGGCAGCCTCGCAGCCAGTGCCCGTAGGATGCGGCAGCTGCCCTGACGCCCGTGCCTGTCAGGCGTCGCACGCGCAGCGAGCCGGCGCCGGCAAGCAGCTGCTGCCTGAGCATGCGCAGCTCTCGCTGGCTTCTGGCGGCGCGGCACCGGGTTTTGACGCGATGACAGTGCCCCGGCTCTGTTCACGTCACAGTGGAAGGCATATGGTGGGGTGCGTTGCGGGCTGCCGGCACTGCACCTGCTCAATGCAAGATGCGCAGCGCGCTGCGGCGGCTGAGCGCGCCAGCCGACGCGCGCAGCTGGCGCTGCGGTGGTGAGCCTGGCGGCTCGCCACCTGCCCGTCCAGGGAAGCGCCGCTGCTGCTTTTCCTGCACGCATGATGCAGCAGCGCTGCGCCGCCTGGCGGCAGGTGGAGGAGAAGTTTGGCTTTGGCGATGACGACGACGAGGTCGGCGGCGATGACGACGAGGAGGCCGGCGGCAGCTACGGCGACGGTGGCGACGCCGCGGGCGCCTCCACCAGCGCCAAAGGTGACCGCGGCCGCGCCTCCTGCCCATGCATGCTCCCGCCCAGTTCCAGCCGGCATGCATGTGTTGGCAGCGCCGCAGCTGGAACCTGGTCCTATTTAGGCAGGCTGTCAGACCGCCGCATCGCAGTTTCGCCCGTCAGCTGGCAGTGTCCATGATGTTCACAGCGCGGCGGTTTGCGCCCGGCTTGATCTGCCCGCTCGGCGTGCTGGCCTGGCCCGATGTCCTTATTAGCTCACACGACTCGTGCCGCCTGCTGCCAGGCGAGGGCGCCGCCGCGCTGGAGGGCCTGCCGGCCGGCGAGCCGCTGTCGCCCGCGCCCAAGGCCGCGGCGGGCGCAGCGGCCGGCGGCGCGCCGGCGGCCGGCGGCGACGCGGGCGGCACGCCGGACATTGCGCTGCATGGCTGGGACGGCGACGACGCGCAGGGCGACTGGGGCGTCTGAGCGCGAGCTGCCACCCGGCAGCGCTGCGGCGCTGTAAACATGGTTGCCTGGGCGTACGCCGGGGGCCGCATGCCAGGGCGCAACCCATGCGGGCGGGCTGCCTATGCCGGACGCTCAGCATTGCCTCCGGAGCGTGCTGCTTGTTGGCGCCGGGGCGCGGCCGGCGCTGCCCGGTGTTGGCGGCTTGGAGAGCCGGATGCCGGGTATGCGCCCGCGCCTGGGGCATGTCTGGTGCAAGGCCGGGCGCTGCCACCTTGCCGTCACGCCTGCAGACTGTGCCCAGTGCTGGGTGCCTAGGTCGCCAGCGGGTAATGAGGAGGGCTCGTATGCCTATGCTTACGCTGGGTGAGCGCATGTTGCTGGCGGAAAGCGCCAGGGTTTGCCAGCTCTTTCCCTGAGGAGAAGCGAATCCAATCGCACGGGCATGCCGTAGCATAGCTGGGACGGTTTTTTACAGCGTGCGGTCTCGACAGTGGCCACTTGCAGGAGGTCGTGGCGCACTGCTGGCATCTCCAGCAGAGCAGAGCTAGGCGCCCTGCTGCAGCACTGCTGCGGCGTGACCACTTTGGTTGCCTCCCCTCCCGCCTCCCCCCGCTTATTAGTACACCTTGGACGTAGCGCACAGGACACTCTTGAGGGTTCAGACTAGGCAGGTGCAGCGGTCGCGGGAGTGTGTAAGTTCAAGCAGATTCATGCGACAGTAAGAGCTGCTCGCTCATGCCCGGGCTGTCCAAGCAGCCCCGTGGCGCCCTCGGCTCGCAGGTGCCTCTAAACAGACAGAGACTGAGCGAGCGCCACCGGAGCGTGCCGCACATGACACAGCATCCAGAGGCCAGTCACGGGCCCCGGCCCTCGCAACTGACAGGCTCCCGTCAACCCATGGGCCGTGGCAGAAGCATGCCCATACATGTGCAGGGCAGGCTGGCCGGCTGGCTTACCCACAGCGCGGCCAGAGAGCCCCGCACAGCACGCCCACCTCTCAGCCCGCGCGCAATACCACGCGCGGCCATGCGCCCGCGGGCTCGCGGCAGCGGCCAGCACACCGCTGCACAGGTCGCGCGAGCACGCCCCCGGCCACTAGGAGGGCAACCGCGTGTGCCCAGCACGCGCGGCCGAGCCCTCGCTGCAACCCGACGCAACAGCAAAGCGGAGGCGCGGCCGGCCGCAGCACGGCGTCGGCAACCCCTGCCGCTGGCCGCGCTGCGGGGCGGCCGCGCGCAGGCGCAGCGCCGCGCGCGCACGCTCAGAACAGGCTGGTCTTGCGCATAATGCGGATAAACTCCTCCTCGTTGACCTCGCCGTCGCCGTCGCGGTCCGCCTCGTCGATCATCTCCTGCGCGCGCGCGCGCGCATCGCGCCTCGCGTCGCCCCACTCGCATGAACATACAACGCATCGCCTCACGCGCCGCTGACAGCGGGAATGCTGATTCTGTGAAACGACTTAGCCAGCCATCAGGCCTGCCTGTGCAGAAGATCGTTCCAGACACACACGCTGGGTTCGGGGCGTGCGCTGAGGCGCAGCACGGGCTGTCCCTCTTGACTGCACGACTGCGAGCGCCGAGCCAGCGCTGCGCAGGCCGCGGACAGCAGCCGCGCCCGAGACGCGCGAGAGTACAGCGTTTGCAACCACACACGGCGCGGCTGCTGCCGTACAAGCAAGAAGGGCGCGCGCTCGCAACCACGCACGGCGCGGCTGCTGGTGCCAGAGCAGGGAGCCGGGCGCGCGCCTGCAGCTCCTCGTCGGTCATGCTCTCGCCCAGCTCCTTGGCCACGCGCTTGAGGTTCTTGAACGAGATCTTGCCGGTCTCGTCGTCATCGAACAGGCGGAAGGCCTTGAGGATCTCCTCCTTGCTGTCGCGCTCGCCCATCTTGGTGGTCATCATGCCCAGGAAGTCCTCAAAGTCGATGGTGCCGGAGCCGTCCTTGTCGATGTCGGCGATCATCTTCTTCACCTCCTCCTTCTTGGGCTCGAAGCCCAGCGCCCTGCGCGCGCGCGCCGCTTGAGCGCCGCCAGGCGAATGCGTTGCGCCGGCGACCCGGGCCGCCCACCGGCCGCGCACCGCATCGCGACCTTGAGCTCCTTGGCGTCGATCGCGCCGGAGCCGTCCGTGTCAAACAGGTCAAACGCCTCCCTGCGGCGCCCCGGGGGCCGCGGTCAACGCGCCGGGTTCAGCGCATGCAGCGCGGCGGCCCCGGCAGCCCCGCGCACCTGATCTCCTGCTTCTGCTCCTCTGTCAGGCCGGGTGGCCGCCCGCCGGGTTTTTTTGCGTCCCGCCGTACGGCGGGCACCTTGCGATAGCTCTGCGCACGGGGGTGCCAGGCGGATCAGTGCATGCCCGGCTGCGGATTGTGCAGAGCATGCAGCGCCTAAGGCACTGCAGCTGCGTGCAGCGCACCATCACGCTGGACTCCGTGGTGGCTGGCTGCGATGACCCTCTGGGGCGGGCGTGAGCGGGCGCAGGCGTGTGCAGGAGCTGGGCAGATGGCTGGCTGGGGCGTCAGGATGAGGTGTTTTTATCGGTGCGCAGCTTGGGCAGTTTTTGAAAGCGGGACCCTGGACCTACCGCCGCAGGGTATATGGGACATGCTTGTCTGGCTCGATGCACCGCATGCCTGCTGGGTTGAAGCCTGCATTAAGTGTTATCCAGTCCCTGTCCCGCACCGCCCTTTCTCACAGAATTGCAGTGTGGAGGAAGCGCGCTTGCGGCAGGGTGCTTGCTTGGGCTTGCTCTGCGCACACAGTGTAGCAACACTCTTGAGGCCTGCGTGGGCCGTTTGTAAGCTTTGGCAGTCGCATGTTTCGTGCTGAAAGCGCTGAAACAAGCATATTTCAGGCCAAGGTAGAGGGACATGGGGAGCAGCTTTTGCTCAAACTGGGCAGCAACGTCCTTGTGGCGGGCCTGCAAGAGCAGCTCGAAAGTGCCGTTGCGCGCTTTTGTGTGGTAGTGCCGAGACAGGCGGGAGCGAGGCCAACATAGCGCGCGGATGCCAAGGAGGAACAAGGCACTGCGAATTACAAGCATTGGATCCTGCAGCTGGTACATAACGCCTCCCACAGCAATATCACCGCCTATTGTGCTTTGCAATTGCCCAGTAGTCTGTGCCCAGCTTGCCGTGCATTGCAACAGAGTCAGCCTGAGCACTGCACCTGACATGCATGTGTCTTGCCTCATATGACCACTGCCAATTGCTGGAATGACAGCATACCCCCCAGCGGAATAGGGTTGGGGGCTGTAGCTCAGATTGGCTAGAGCGGCTGATTCCAGAAATGGAAGCTCCAGCAGGTCGAGCGTTCGAGTCGCTTCAGCCTCAACTCGAATCACAAATTTTTGTCTCTTAATTTTTTTGTCAACATGATGTTGGCCTGGCCTTGTCCACGTTCGCTAGCGTCCACGCTGTGTATGGGTGCCGTGAGCGAGTATGCACCTGGAGCGCTTTCACATCGAGAGTGCTGTTCCGCACACTTGTGAAGTATATGCATCCACAGGGTGTACGAGCGGCTGTCATGCTACCTCGACGACAACCACAGCCGGAAGGGCGTGTTCAGCATGACGCGCGTTGTGCTGCGCGCGTCCGACCCCGCGGGGCAGCGCTCCGGCTGAACGAGCGACCACATCAACCAAATCAAGCTGGACAATCGCCTGTCAACCTGAAGTGGGCGAGCGCAAATGTGCAGTGCGGGGAATTGAACGCTGCCCAGGTCTCCCACATAGGTGTGCGCTTCAAGACACAGTCCGCAGCGAGTACACTGACTCCATGCGGACTGCACTCTTCTATGCACACCCAGGTGGGAGCCATGGGCAGCGTTCGGTTCTTGCACTGCACAGTCGTGCTCGTACGCTAGGTTGGCCCGGCAGATGTCCAGCTTGATCTGGTTGAGGCGGTCGGGCGTCCAGCCGAAGCGCTCCCTGGCGGGGTCGAATGCATGCCGCACGATGTTGCGCCACGCCCTAGCGGCAACAGCTCATCATCAAGGTACGCGGACAGCTGCTCCTACCTTTTGTAGACAAGCCGCGGCAGTGCCTCCCTGCTCCGGCCTACAACCTTGGCCGCCTTCGCTCAACCCTTACCCCCAGGACAGAGTAAAGCAAGGCGCGCACGCGATGGCCGTGGCTGCTAGCCTGTGTGCCTGTGCGCGTATACGATATTTTGCGAAGTAGCACCGCCTAAGACCCCTGACTGGATGCTTGCACTGCGCAAAGGCAACTTCTTCATGCGCTAAGGCAGGTACACTCATCCAAGGGAGTGCAATTGATAGTTCCTAGGCAACTGACAGGCATGTACACTGATGTCACTCTGCAGCTGTCGCGGGCACTCCTCAGCTGTCGCTGATAGCCTTCGACCACCCCCAGTGCCCATGTGCACAAGTAACGCCGCATGGACTTGTGGGCCGCGCGCCTTACGGCTCGACTGGCCGTCCCATTTAGAGGCCTGGTGGCGTGCCGGACCATGGGTGTCCCGCCTTACTAGTTCAATGAGAGTCTGAGAGCTGGGCGCGCCTTCAGCGTCCTTCCGCTGCACCATACAGCAAAGCACTGCTCGCCTGCTCGTTATTCCTCTGTGCTGCCAACCCCAGTCTGCCAGTTGCCGACTATCAAGGCGCTGCTCAGCCTTTTGCACCCAGCAGCCGGTGCTACTCTCACCTGCCAACTGCTGGCACCACGCGCGGTGGCAGGTGGACGGCAGCAGGTGCAAGCCAGCTGTAAGCGCACCCGGCAGGCAACTGCGGGCTGGCCAAGAGCATGCCAAAGTGTCGCAAGTATTCCTTGATAGCGCATAGCCCGTCGCTGGAGTCCAGGCCTTGCCTCATAGCCAACGCTGCAATCCAGGCCAGAGTGTTTCTGGTCGTTCAATGATATTACGCGCAGTGCCCCACAGTCAAGCGTTACAACCCAGTTTCCCCACCCTGTCATTTCAGTCATTTCATTGGACTTGCTCTCCTCGCAACAGATCAAGTCCGGAACGTTGCCTCAAAGGAACAGCGCTGCCGCAAGCACGCTGGAAGGCGCGCTGCTAGGCTACGCAACGCTGACGCAGTCCGTGCACCTGCTCCCTGACACGCCCAGCTCGGGGGCCTCTCCGCAGCCAGACGTGCGCTGCTCCGGCTTGAGTTGGTTGTGCTTTCTGCCCTCCTACCACCTTGGCGCCTGTTACCTTCTCTGCGCGCACACCTTGCTGCAGGCGACCAGGCACACATTGTGACTGCCTGGACCACTGCCGCAGCAGCCTCATCTCAGGTCTTGCTCTTGCACGGCTTGGGCACGGAGCACGCCCCTGTGCGCGCGCGCCTCTGCTTTCACGACACTATTTGTTTAAGCGAGGTCTTTGCACGCTGCGCAGGGCGAGCAGCAGCTTGGCGCGCTTCGCTTGACCAGGCTCGACGGCGAGCTGAGCCAGTACCGCCACGGCGAGCACGGTGTGCGCGCCGTCTGCACGCGTTGAACAGGCGCGCGCCTGTGCTCGTCACTGATGTCTTACAACTGCAGGCAGTGCCGCCTTGTTGCTGGCCAACCATGTGTGTCACCATGCAGCACCGCTGTGCGCTCGCCAACCACGTGTGTCATCACACGGCTCAGCTGCAAGCTGTGAACACAGCTGCGAAAGCTGCAGATGACGCGTCGTCTCCATGCACAGTCCCCTGCGCAAGTTGGCGGTGGCCCAGAGTTGCTGCGCAACACGACACCAGAGCAGATGCTCAAGCGCCGCTCGCGATGGCCTGCACCCCAGGCCTCCTTCGCACCGCAGGCAGGCTCTGGCATGGCGAGTCCTGGAGCTGGTGACCAAGCCGCCAAGGAGGTGCGGCACTCTATGTAGTCGCAACACAACTCAACATGCATGCGGGGCTCTCGCGTAGCTTTGCCCAGGTGCTGTGAAGCAGCGACAGGAAACAGCCAGCCTGCGGTTGCGCGCGGGGAGGCGAGCTGCCTGCCTTGCTGAGGAATTGACATGCGCGTTGGGCCCACATGTGCACTGCATTATTCAGCCCCCACTATACTCCCTGGACTCCTTCAACCTAGAGCCAAGTTGAGGCTGCAAACCTAGCGGTGTGAAGCACGTGCCAGCTCAGCTCTGCACTAGCGCAGCACCACGCTGGCCACAGGCAGAGCCGCAGGCTGGGAGCATTGTTTGCATGTCCACCTGGCTGCTCAAGGCCAGGCTGCACGGCCTCGCGCCGCTGCACGAGCTCCAGAGTCTCACGCCTCGCGCCCTGCCGGCCGCGCAGGCGCGCTTCCTGGCGCTGCCCAACGTGCTGCTGGGCAGGATCCTGCGGCGCGCCTGGGCGGACAGGCCGCGGCGCCCTGCAGCGGAGGAGGTGCGCGCCGCGGCCGGCCTGGCATCCGTCTGCCGCCGTGTGCGCGACCTGCTGCGCGCGCCGCCGCTGCCGCTGGCGCTCGACTTTAGCGCGACGCGCCTCGATGACGAGCAGCGCCGCTGGCTGCTCAACCCCGCGCAGGCCGGTCGCGTGGAGGCTGCCATGTTCTGCGTCCTGTGGCGGCCCCCCGAGGTGGCAAGGAAGGACGCCCTGTGGGAGCGGCCGCTGCTTGATCGGTTTCTAGCCCGCCACGGCGGCACGCTGCTGCAGCTGTCCGGCGTGCCGCTGCACCTCGTGGCCTGTGCGGGCCACATGGCGCGGCCTGCCCTGGACCTGAGCGGCCTGCGCCTGACCAAGCTGGGCATCGACTGCTGGGGTGAAACCTTGACTGGCAACTCAGGGGCAGAGCGGTTGTGGCCCGACTGCCTGCCAGGCGCCCTGGAAGAGCTGGACCTGCTCGGCCTGTATGAGGATTGCTTGACGGGCCTGGCGTGGGCGTCGCGCTCGGGCGCAGGCGTGGCAGGGCGGCTGCCACGTCTGCACACCATCCGCTTGAGAGCCCATGCAATAGCCCATAAAACTGCCTATGAACTTAACCGATCGTTCAGCTTGCGTTGTCCGCCCATCCTGGGGGGCTTCACTAGCCTCCCGCATCTTGAGGTGGACTGCTCGGGGGCGCCTATGTCCTGCAACGACGCTGCCGTCCTTTTCAAGGTCCGGTCTGCGCGCATTGTGTCTGGCGGCTCTGTGTGGCTGTGGCTTGGCCGCGAGGATGTGGTCGCGGACCGCCTCTGCCACGCCCGCCTGCAGGCTGCAGAGCTGTGCGCTGCGCGCGACGGCATTCAAATGTACCGTACGGTCGAGTTTGGCATTGGTAGGATGTCTACTCGCGAGATTGTGTGTGAGATGATTGGCAGGTGCGGGGACCGCTTTGCGGTGGAGGTGGAGGTGAAAAGGCGTCCTCGTGGACCGCCCTCCTGGTGCGAATACGAGGTACGCCGCCTGGCCTGGCGCCGCTGGCCTGCCCCTGGCGCGCCGGATCTGCCGGCGGCCAGGGCTGCGCACGAGCGCGCGCGCGCATGGGCGGCAGCGGGACGCGCGCCATATGGTTATTGCTGTGAGCATCATGATGACGAGCGGGAGGTGTCTGGATGATGGTGAGGACTGAAACCTTGATGCGGGATTGGGATACACAGGCCCAACCGCTGGGCGAATAGGAAGTGCGCAAGTTGGGACTAGCGCAGCATTGGACAGGCTGAAAGCGATGCACTGCGACAAGGGAAGACATCCACAGTGTTTGTGCTGCCATGTGTCTGTGGGAGAGGCGAGGACGTGCGCCATGAAGCTAGGACTATGTGCGTGTTTTGTGAGTGTCTGGCCCTGTCTGAATGCTTGCACTGCGCAAAGGCAGCCACTTTATGAGCAGACGCCCAACTGCAAGTCAGACACAGTTATCCAAGGGAGTTCAACTGATTCTAGGCGACTCACAGGCATGTACACGAGTGCCAGTCTGCAGCTGTCGGGGGCATCCCTCAGCTGTCGTTCATAGCCTTCAACCCTCAGTGCCCATGCACAAGGGATGCCGCACGGACTGACGGCCGTGCGCCTTGCGGCTTGACTGGCCATCCCACTTTGGTGGCCCGGTGGCGTGCAGGACGTTTTGTGTCTTGCATTACTAGTTCCAAAAGACTTGGAAGAGCTGTGCGCGAACAAGTCCTGCTGCGCACCACTGCTGTGCAGGAAAAGTCCAATGGAAATCAGAGTCAGCATATGCATGCAGACTGTGTGAAGCATATGCATGCATGCAGACTGTGTGAAGCTGGCTGCCGTGCCCTAGAGGTGCAATCTCAGACTCTACCGGCCCTGTCTTCCAAAGCAGGCTGGCAACACCGTCCGAACCCGTTGCCTCGAGGCGCGCGCTCTCAAAGCCTTCCTTTCTCGAAGGAAGAACGCTACGGCAAGAAGCACGCGTGAAGGTGCGCTGCTAGGCCACGCAACACCAACGCACTGCCTGCACCTGCTCTTTACACGCTCAGCTCTGGGGCCTCTCCGCAAGCAGAGGTGCGCTGCTCCCGCTTGACTTGGTGGAGATTCCTGCCCATTTACCACCTCGAGCCTGTCACCATCTCTGCACGCACACCTTGTTGCAGGCAACCAGGCGTGCATAGAGATCGCCTGGACCAGTGTCGCACAAGCCTACACCAGGTCCTGCCACTGCACAGCTTGGGCGTGAAAAACTTCCCTGCGCGCACGCGCGCCTCTGCTTGCACAACACTATTTGTTCAAGCGAGGCCTTTGCACGCTGCGCAGGGCAAACAGCAGCTGGGCGCGCTGCTGTTGACCAGGCTCGGGCGCGAGCTGAGTCAGTAGCATCAAGGAGAGCACAGTGTGCGTGCCGCTTGCACGCACAGCACAGGCGCGCGCCTGTGCTCAGCACTGATATCTTGCAATTGCAGGCAGTGCCGCCTTGTTGCTTGCCAACTACATCTGCCATCATATGGCATCGCTGTGCGCTCGCCAAACATGCGAGTCATCACACGGCTCAGTTGCGGGCTGCGAGCTGTGAACACAGCTGCGAAAGACGCGTCATCTGCATGCTTAGTCCCCTGCGCAAGTTGGTGGGTGGCGCAGAATTGCTGCGCAGCGTGACACCAGATTTTAAGTATTGGCGCCGCTCGCAACAGCCTGCACCCCAGACCTCATTTGCACCGCAGGCAGGCTCTGGCATGGCTGATCCTGGAGCTGGTGATCATGCCGCCAAGAAGGTGCGGCACACGAGAGATATGTAGTCGCAACACAACTCCACATGCGTGCGGGGCTCTCGCATAGCTTTGGCCAGGTGCTGTCAAGCAGCGACAGGAAGCAGCCAGCCTGTGGTTGCGCGCGAGGAGCCGCAAGCTGCATGGCTAGCCTTGCCGAGGCACTGATATGCGCGTTGGGCCCACACGTGCCCTGCGACATGCAGCCCCTACTTTCCTCCCTGGACTCCTGCAACCTTGAGCCAAGTTGAGGCTGCGAACCTAGCGGTGTGAAGCATGTGCCAGCTCAGCTTTGCACTGGCGCAGCACCACACTGGCCAGAGGTCGAGCCGCAGGCGGAGAGCATTGCCTGCATGTTCACCTGGCTGCTCAAGGCCAGGCTGCACTGCCTCGCGCCGCTGCCCGAGCTCCACAGCCTTGCGTCACGCGCCCTGCCGGCCGCGCAGGTGCCCATCACGACACTGCCCGACGAGCTGCTGGGCGGCATCCTGCGGCGCGCGTGGGCGGACAGGCCGCTGCGCCCTGCAGCGGCGGAGGTGCGCGCCGCGGCCGGCCTGGCGTCCGTGTGCCGCCGCGTGCGCGAGCTGCTGCGCGCGGCGCCGCTGCCGCTGGCGCTCGACTTCAGCGCGGCGCGCCTGAGCGGCGCGCAGCGCCGCTGGCTGCTCGAGCCCGCGCAGGCCGGGCGCGTGGAAGGCGCCAAGCTCTGCATCAAACCTGACGCGGAACTGTGTGAGGACGCCCTGTGGGAGCGGCCGCTGCTTGATGACTTTCTGGCCCGGCATGGTGGCACGCTGCTGCAGCTGTCCGGCGTGCCGCTGCAGCTGGTCGCCTCAGTGAGCCAGAAGGAGCGACCTGCCCTGGACCTGAGCGGCCTGCGCCTGACCAAGCTGGGCATCAAGTGCTGTGGTGAGGAAGGCATCATCGGCAAGGAATGGGGAGAGTGCTTGTGGCCGGAGTACCTGCCAAGCGCCCTGGAAGAGCTGGACCTGCTTGGCCTGTGTCAGAATTACTTGTCGGGCCTGGCGTGGGCGTCGCGCTCGGGCGCAGGCGTGGCAGGGCGGCTGCCGCGGCTGCACACCCTCTGTTTCAGAGCCCATGACATAGCCTCTAAGTTAACCAAGTACAATGGCATGAAGTTGTGTATTGACTATCAACCCCTCTTGGAGGGCTTCACTAGCCTACCGCATCTCAAGGGGGACGGTTCTGGGGCGGATGTCTACTGCACTCATGCTGCCGTCTTTGACAGGGTCAGGTCTGCGCGCATAGTGTCTGGTGGCCGTTTGCACCTGTGGGTTGGCATGCACGATGCGGCCACGATCGCGGAGCGCCTCTGCCGCGCCGGCCTGCAGGCTGCAGAGCTGTGCGCCAAGCACGATAGACTTCACGTGTACCGCGCAATCCAGGGGGCTGAGTTTGACAATGAGCAAGAAAAGAGTTTCACTCGCGAGCTTGTGCTCGAGATGATTAGCAGGTGTGGGGACCGCTTTGCGGTTGAGGTGGGATTTCCTGCAATGCTACCGGATTGGCGCCACCAGGACAAGGCCAGGCTGAACCGTCTGACCTGGCGCTGCTGGCCTGCCCATGGCGCGCCCGACCTGCCGGCGGCCAGGGCTGCACACGAGCGCGCCCGCGCATGGGCGGCAGCGGGAGGCCCGCCATATTATGATGATCGCTGCGAGGATCACGATGAAGAGCATGAGGTGTTTGGATGAGGGTGAGGACTGAATTTGTGCTGTGGATTGGGGTACATGCACAGGCCCAACCGCCGGCTGAACAGGAAAGACGAAATTTGGGACTTGCTGAGCGCGATACACTGCGGCGATTGAACACACCCACACTGTTTGTGCTACCATGTGTCTGTGGGAGTGGCGAGGACGTGCGCCATGAAGGCTAGGACTGCATTTCATCATCATCATGCATGTTTTAGTGAGTCATGGCCAAGCCCTACTCATTGAATGCTCTTGTGTCAGTTCTAATCACAGTGCATATGCGATGTCCAGACTCGCGTGCGCAACATTGCGGACAAAATAGCGAGCACCCGCTCATGCCAGCTGCAGCTTTGAAGCACAGCAGGAGGTTAGAGCGGCAGCAAATGGGCAAAAACAGGTATATGTCAACCGTGAGCGCACTCATGGCGCCGCGGCTGCAGGCCATCGCTGCAAGCCCATTACGGACTGCGCTGCAAATAGTAAGACACTGGCATCAAGTAGGGTGTAGGCCTATTGGACAGAGTTACACTACCAGAGTTGAAAACCAGAGATCAAAACAAAGCTGTGAAGGCCTTGGACTTTGTCATTGGGAGCTGTGGTTGCCACTTCCTGGAACTCGCCGGCCTTCACTTGCAGGTTTTCTATCACGTAGGAAGAGGCTAGCCGTTCAAGAATGGTAATAAGGACCGAGGAGCGCCAGGAGCCTGCGCACCGCACAATGGTCGCGCCTGCACCGCAGGTGCGAGTCACGTGATGAACTTAAGGTCATAGCAAAACGTGGCCTGACCGGACTGAAGCACTGCGGTGGCGCCGACCTGCCGCGGCTGACGCAGACCCAGACCGCGCGGGCGACACCACAGCCCGGGGGCCGGCGCATCTGCCAGTTCGACGAGCGCACGGGCTGGATGCTTGCGATCTACAAGTCGGTCGATGCTGCCTGGCGCGCCAACTTCTTGCCGGGGAGGTGGACGAGCGCGGACCCGATCCTGGACGTCGTGGACGACATGGGGTGCAGCGGCGGCTGGCGCTGGGTGTACCAGGACACCCTGCACGCCTATCGCGCCCTGTGCGCCCGCCGTCCTGTCAGTACCTGCTTGTGAAGCAGGTCTGCCGGCCGCGTCCCTCCGAGCCGGTAACGCGCTACACTGTGCCGCTTGCCAGCCCCGCCGACGCTGACGCGGGCGACCCTGGGCTTGGCAGCGCGGGCACGTCCCAGACCAGGCGCCCTGGGGACACGCCGCCGCCGCCGCGCCAGGTAGATGGAGTCAGCTCGCCCCGGGTAAGCTCGCGCTGAACAGGAACCTGCTCTGAGAGCCTGTGGCTTGGTTTGTTTATAGAGCTGCCAAGCCGCATAGGGAGGCTGCCGCTCTCTGCCCAGCCCGCAGCCAACACTGGCGCAGCGTGGCTTCTTGAGGCCTGCTGCAAGCAGTGGAGCTGCTGGGCAGGGTCGGAACGTGAACAGGCAGAGTGTTTCAAAGCGCGTTCACCGTGCGGCAGAGTCCCCAGGGGCACCGTGCAGCTGCGCAGACGTGAACCTGCTGCAAGTGTTTGCGCGGCATGCCTTTGCTCTGCAGCATAGCTGCATGTGGTGCATGCTCGCGCACAGCGCGCACCGCTTGCCCTCTGGCGGCTGCACGATGCAGATAGCCGCGTGCTTGGCGGTTGCGGACTCTTTCCGGCTGAGGCCTGAGAAGCGGGGCGTCCAGGCGCACCCGGAGGCGGCGGCGCCCGTTCAGTTCGTCAATGTCAGCGGCGTCGCGGACCACGTCGGCCCGTGCACGACCATCCGGCTGCCTGACGGCAACGAGGCGCGCATCCCACTGCCCTGACCGCCTCCCTGACGGCGTAGGGCCGGCGCCGCCACCGTGCCGCATTGGCAAGCACGCTCGCGCTACTCGTACCTGACCCGCGCGCCGCCACGCCATGTGCGTACAGACGGACAGGCGCGAGGTGACCGTCCGCAACCCGTACGACAGCAGCGACTCGACGGCAGTTGTGCTGTGGGGCATGGAGGCCAGCGCCTGCATCATGCTCGGCGGCCTGCTGGACAAGGCGCGCACCGTGCCGCCATGCGCTTGCTAGGGCCTCTGCATGTCGAGAGGTCTTCTCAGGCCTGTCAGCGCGTTCCACCGAGGGCCCTGCGCATGCCCCCATGCAACCTCTATGGGCGGTCAACTCACACGGATGCACACAGAGAGCGCGGGGCGCTCGCCGTCACGGTGATGCGTCGCGGCGACGCTCAGCACTGCCCCAGTGCCGACCGCAAGGCTGAGCGCCCTGAGCGGCAGTGTGGGGTGCACGCAGCACTTTCTACGGGGCATATACCCGTGGCTGGACATCACGGCCGCCAGGGTTGACAGCCTCAGGCCGCTCACGGTGTCGCTGACCGGCGAGTCGGCCGTCACCAGCCCGCATGTCGGAGTATACCGCTAGGCTGCCGGCCTGAGGCGGCGCATGCGCCCTCTCACCAGCTCTGCTGCCGCCGCCGCAGCGTAACTTCACCGCCCGCGTCTGGTCCAAGAAACGTTGCATGCATCTCTCAGCGCGCCTGTGGCTACCTCGTGTGGTTTTTGCATGGCTAGATTGCCCCTGCCCTGAGACAGGTCAGGAAGCTGCTGTGCTTGTTTTGTCTTCACGGTTGCATGGTCATGCATGGTTGCGTGTGTGTGTGCTTGTCATCTGTGTGCCAAACTAATCTTTCACATGGGTTGGCCACCAGATCGATCATGTCAGCAGCGCCGCCCTGGCCATGCTTGTAAGTAGATCAAAATGCATCGGATACAAGAATAATACACTAGGCGTTGTAAGCACCAGCTGCCTACCCTGCGCGCCTATGTGACCAACCGCCCTGGTGCAGCCTAACACGCCTCTTGTCTTCGCACCACCAACATAGGTACGGCCTGCATTTGGGGTGATGGGAGACACTCCGGCTGTCCCGCCCTGCACTCCCCATGTCAGAGCAGCGCATTGCAGTGGTGGTACTCATGCATGTACCTCACCAGCTACTGCTGCCAGCTGGGTGTGCAGCATAACGTGCAGCAACTTCCCTGCTGCGGGCAGCAGGAGCGTGGCTGCGCCCCAAACAGGCGCGCAGCCCACAGCGCAAAGCAGAGGCAGCAGTGTCGCGTGCAGAGCGCATGCCGGCAAAGACCCTGGTGGTCGCGGCGTTCACATCGGCTGCAAGCTGCTCGCGCTGCCTGGCCTGGCAGAACTGGCCACTGCGGCGCAGCAGCGCCTTCTCGCAAGGAGCCTGGCAAGCTGCAACCCTGCCCATACTGGCTAGGTCTGCAAGCAGGAGCTGTGGGCGGGCATATCTATGCATGACAGGCAGGCAGTCATGCTGTGGTCGGCAAGTTGCGCATACAGGCATGTTATTGCGCACCTCCTCCAGAGAGCTGGCAGGTGTGCACATATGCACATGGGCTGTGGGCAGCCGTGCTAGCGCATGAACATATGGCTCAACGCCGCTTGCGGTTGCACCGACAAGACGGTCGGGGACCCATGGCGCATGGCAACGGAGGTGGCCTGCCTGAAGTGCTACCCGAAGTGCTCCTTGACCTGCAGGTCTGCGCTGCTTGTGTTATCGCGCACGGGCCGGCTGCAGAATCTGCCCGCGCAAAGCCCGCACAACATTGCTGCTGCTGCCCAGGCGCGCGCGCGCCTGCGCCGCACCGGCCTGTATGTCTCTGCCAGCGCACGGCACACACGGCACACACAGGGTTTGAAATGCTGTTGCGATTCCGCAGCAGGCGCCTTTGGGGTCGTGTCGGCTCACGCGGTTTCCAGTGATGGCTTTTGTATGACTGTAGGACAGAGGGTAGCAAATTACAATCCAAACTGGTGGGCCACTGTAGCATTTTCTGCCCGGCTCTGCTGTTCAGACAGGACACCTGATCCCTGCCCCGCTGCAGCGCGCAAGCCTGCCCGCTGTTGCCCGGGCGACAGCACGCGCCAAAACTGTGCAAAATGGCGCGCCGAAAGTGAGCAAAGCAACGGTGCAGCGCATGTTGTCCATCGACGCGCTGGAGAGGCTAGGCGAATAACGAGACCGTCGCGCAGTGCAGCGACCAGGGAATGCACAGCGACGGCGCAGCGCATCTGGTCCATAGAGGCGCTCAGCCGCTGGGCGCACGAGGCCACCGCCGTGCAGCGCGGCGACTGAGGTCGCATGCGCCGCAGTGCGACTCCTGGTCGCCGCGCTGCGCGACGGTCGCCTTGAGCGCCCAGCCGCTCAGCGCCTCAAAGGCCCACATGCGCTGCTACGCCCGCGACTCCTGGCCACGCTGCACGACGGTCACCTCAAGCGCCCAGCGGCTCAGCGCGTCGATGGACTGCATGCGCTGCGCGGTCGCACTGCAACGCGCGAAACACCGGTGCGCATGCGCTGCCGGGCAGCGCTCCTCGCCTGTCTCTGATTGGCTCACAGTGTGCCTGTCCCTGCCTGGGTCAAAGCATGGCTGCCTAGCATGCTCGCGATGGTGCACAGTCCTGACTCGAGCCATCCAACATTTGCACAGGCACGGCGCTCCACATAACTGTCCAGGACACGCGCGATAGACGACTTGGCGGCGCCGCCTTCGCCGACAGCGCGATCAAGGTCTGCCCGCTGCTCTGCCCGGGCAATGTTGTCCGCATCGCCAGGGCCGACCTCCGGCCTGAGGCGGAGAGCACGGTGCGCCCAGTGGCTGCATCACTGCCCACTCACCTGTTCTTATGAGGCCATGCCTGGATGCTGTGTGCTGCAGGCAGGCAGTCTGCTGAGGATGTTGCCGCCAGGGACATCCGCTGAGACCTGGTCGATGCAGGTCGACGGTCCCTGCCACGAGTACGAGCGTGTGCTGCTCAAGTCATCGGCGGTGAAGGTGTGCACGACCGCGGGCAGCGCCCAGTCGGGCGACGCGGCCGCGCCCCAGGCCAGCAGCGACAACGCCTGTGCACTGCCCGCACGACGTCGCCGCTGCTGCCCGGGCGCCCCCCACGTCGCCCGACTCGGCATGCCCCTGGTCTGTACACCCCTTGGCCGCCAATGACATTAGCAAGACTAGCTCGTCCTTGTGTCACAAGGCCATCGGTCCGCGCTGACCTTGTCTCAGGGGGTGCCACTGGCGGCAACATCGCCGGACTGGTTGGCCTTGGACGCACACAGCGTCCAGACATGGCCTGAAGTGATGCGAGAGTGAGGAGTCCAGCAGCATGGGCGCGCCATGCTCTCTGCCTTGTGCCGTGGGTCGCCCCTGGAGACGCGCACAGTGGTGTCCGGGTACAGGAACTGGAAGAACTTGAGCGTGTTGCCATCGGAGGCGTCACCGCCAAGCTCTTTATCGCGCATGTCCTTCAGGTTGAAGGGAACCACTGTGCCTGCGTGGACATCAATGGCTTGAGTCAGTACTGTGCTTACACATTGGCAAGCCTGCCTGACAGCCACGCTTGACAACCAGACAGAGACAAGCGAGGGGCACTGCCCAGCAGCGCAGGCACACTGGTGCTGCGCGCGTTGCAGTGCGACTCCAGGTCGCCGTGCTGCTCGACGGTCGCGTCGAGCCCCCAATCGGCCAGGTACACAATGACGTCAAGCGCTACGCGGTCATTTTGCGCACTTCCAGCGCGCGCTGCCGCCTGGGCAGCAGCGGACGAGCCTGGCGCGCAGCAGGGCTCGCGAAAACAGTATGCTTTTCAGGACAGCCGAACACTGCAAAGGGCGTCAGCTTTAGCAAATAGTGCTAGGCCCCAGTCTTTTGAAGCACGCGCGCGCGCAGGGGTATACTCCGTGCCTAAGCCGTGCAAGAGCAGGACCTGATGTACGGCTTCTGCGACTGTTGCCCGTGCAGACTCAGTGCATGCCTAATTACATGCAACACTGTGCGCGCGCAGAGAATGTGACAGCTGCGCAACGACGCCGCCGCCGCCGATGCGGTGCGCGGGGAGAAGGACCGCGCCGCGGCCGGCACTCTGCAGGCCGTCAAGGAGGCCAAGGCCGAGGCGCGCCGGCGCCCGCCCGCTGCCCGGCGCCAGGCGCAGGCGCTCTGCCCGCCTGAGGGGAGCCGCCCGCACGCCCCTGACGGCGGCGCGCGCAGGCGGACAAGGCCGCGCGCGTGGGCGGACGAGGCCCCGGCGCCGGACAGCGGGCGGGCGCGCGCGCCTGGGCCTTCGCGTCCTTGGCCTCCTGCAGAGCGTCGGCCGCGCCGGGGTCCCTCTCCGCATTCTCTGCGTCGGCGGCGGCCGCTGCGGTGCGCAGCTGCTGCGCCTCGGCGGCGGCGCCTTAAGGTGTTGAGTTGGCAGCACCACTAAAGTAAGCAGGAGCAGCAGAGGCCCCAGTGCAGCCTTCTGGGCGTGTCAGACAGTATGTGCACTAACAGCATTGGCGCTGCGTGGCTTGGCACGGCCAAGTTGGCACGCAGTTTCAAGCTGTGCTTCTTGCCGGCAGCGCCGCTCCGTTAGGAGCCTCAGCAACTGTTCAGACAGTAGTCCAAGGGAAGTCCAAGGCAGAATAGGGTAGGGCAGATCGTAGTTACAATACATGTGTCCTTGTCAAGGACTCCTTGACACAAGGACTATTTCTTTGCCGCGCCTGTGCGGGTTTGTGCGCCGGTGGGGAGCGCACTGGTGTGCAGGAGGCCAAGCAATGCTCGTTGCGAACCAGTGTCACAGTCACCTGCACCTACCAGACACCGGTGCCACCATTCCACTTCCTGCTTTGGCTGCCCCCGACAGATGAGAAGCATGCCCAGCACGTGCCGGCCCGGCTGGTGCACCGGCATCGTGCCTAGATAGTCTGCAAATCATGCGGTCCGTTCCTCAACTTCAACACCTGCGTGACAAAGCTGAGCGCGCAAAACAGCGGCGGGGCGACACGCAGGTGCCTCGCCGCCGCCCAACCCTCAAGCACAAGCAGACGCGTACCCTGACTGCATATCTCTACTGCAGTAACTAGAAAGACCCACCTGCGCTCTGTGCCACAACCCCTACTCAAAAGCACAGCATGTACGTGTCCCGACCCAGCTGCTGCTCAGACCTTGGCGATCTGGTGACGCGCAGCACGCCCAGCCGCCTCGGGCCACGCAGCCAGGCCAGGACTTGCGGAGCCGCACCCTGCCCTGCACTGCCGGTCACGCACGCTGCGGCCTCCTAAACTTCCGTGCATAGACCCTGCATGTGGCCCCTCGCAGCGTGTACCCCATTGCGGCTGGCTGAGTCTGATGGTTGGCACCTCCTGGACGGCCGCGCGCCCATGCCAGCACAAAATTGCAAGCCGCACTCGTCCCCGCCTTACTGAGCTGGCGCTCCACACCAGCCGCAGAGAGCCGGCAGCCCCCGGACGTCCCGCGGACGCCCTCAGCGCTTCTGGAAGTTGGTGAAGCGCAGCGCGAGCGTGGCCGCCGCCCAGAACGCGGCCGCAAAGCCGAACACGATGGGCGCCACGCGCGGCAGCTCGGAGTGGTAGTAGCCGTAGTAGCGCTGCACGAACACGCCCACCCACATGTCCTCCCCATACCCGCCCGCGCTGCTGTCCAGGCCGTACCTGCGCGCGCGGCGCGGCCCGGTCGGCGCCCGTGGCAGGCACGGCCTCGCTCAGGCCACAGGTGTGCGCGTGCACTGGCAGTGCGGCAGGTGGCCGCGTCCACAGTGTAGGCATCTCAGACAGTGCGTGTGCCCTGCAGGACAGCCTGGGTAGCACGCGGCGGCGCTCGCTGCGCCCTGCGCGTTTAGCAAGCCCGCACAGCGCCGGCCTCTGCAGCGCGGAAGGGCGCGGTCACTGCGTACGGCGGCGCCCTCAGCGGCGCCGGGAGGGCGGCCGCGGCTGCGTGCGCGACCAGCTCCCCGGCAGCAAAATGTAGGGTGCCTAACCCTACCCTCGGCGCAGCGGGCCGCGCACGTGTTGACGTAGTAGGTGTAGTCGTCGCCCAGCTGGCTGGCGACCAGGCCGTACACGCTCCATGCGACCGGGTTGACGTTGCTGTACCACTCCCACCAGGCCGGCATGCGCTGCGGGGGCGCGCGGCGCACGTCAGCAGGGGCCCGCGCGGCCCCGGAGGCTGGCGGGCACGCGCATGCATATACCGGCGGCCATGCTGCAGCCGCCTGCCCACGCGAGCTGTTGCCTGTCGTCAACCAAGAGCAACTTCCTGGCTGCAAGGCTGGCGGCTGCGCGCGGCACGGCTTCTTGGCCGTAGCAGGGCGAAGCAGCACTGCGCGCATGCATGTCGAGCAGGCCAGTTCAGCCGTCAGCCGCCGCGCTGCGCGCCGGAGCGCCTGCGCCCGTGTCGTTGCCACGCCCAGCCCTGCACTGTCCTCGCCATGCCCAAAGCAGCACCAACAAGGGCGCGGGGCCGGCGGGCGCGCGCCGGGCGCGGCAGGATGAACCCCGCGAACAGGTTCCACATGGAGAAGAAGGCCGCGCTGACGACGGCCGCGATCATCAGGTTGGGCGATGCGGCCACCACCATCAGCCCGAACATGGTGCAGTAGACCAGCGTGCCGTACATGAACGTCAGGAACCAGAAGAACTTGCCTGCGCGGCGGCCCCCGCGCGCAGCCTGATCAGGCCGCCGCGCCTCAGGGCGCCGCACCGCAGGCGCGGAGGAGGGCAGCACAGGGTTTGGCACCAGGCAGCAGACCGCACGATTTTCGTGTCCAAACGGTCAGATGGCTGTCAGAGGGCATGCGGACATCACGGCCAGGCTGCTGCAGGCGGGTGGCCCCGCCACCCCGGCCACCATTCGGGTCCTGCGCACATCACTTGGGAAGGCGCCACACCGGTGCTGCCGTCGATGTCAAAGCCGACCATGTAGTAAACGATGAGCGTGTACAGCAGCGCCTGCGCCGCGTTGTACACCAGCTCCACCGCGGCCTGCCGGCAACCCCATAGGGTTTTTTTTACTATAGGGCCGCATGCAAGCATGCCCCGCCTTGCCGCGCGCGCTTCCCCCACCAGCGGCCTGACCTGGCGCGATACGGGCGCGCAATCACCATCACCCTGCCTGCGCAGGGGCGGGGCCGCCCACATGCAGCCAGGGGCTTGCTTGCTATCATGCGAGCGTTGTTGTGTGGGATACAACCTGCGCAGATGTGTGAGCGCCAGCCAGAGGTGCCAGGCAGGGCATGCACGCCCGTCAGGGCGCTGTCGTGCGGTCAGGGAAGGGGGGCCGCGCGCCAGCGACAGCGAGAAGGGCAGCACGGCGTACATGCCGGCCGCGCGC
>JAABUV010003011.1_pt1 | contig 21938 bp, 36 predicted proteins | sample 5559971 | NCBI WGS metagenome assembly JAABUV01 (sample SAMN10711881, study PRJNA513362) | rock metagenome | isolation source: Antarctica rocks | place: Antarctica: Victoria Land, Knobhead nord | collected 2015-12-19
GCGCGGAGGACGAGTACCTGGGGCTGCTGGGCCCTGTGATCCGCGCGACGGTCGGCGACACCATCCGCGTCACGTTCAAGAACGGCGTGCCGCACAACGCGACGCTGCACCCGCACGGCGTCTTCTACCTCAAGGACGCCGAGGGCGCGCCCTACAACGACGGGACTTCCGGTGCGCGCGCCCCCTGCGCTCCCGGCGCCGTGCTGCTCGGTCTGTGCGCTGAGGTGACAAGGTGCAGGGGTGAAGAGGCGCGGCGGCGAGGTGCGGTAGTGCGTGACCTGCGGCAGCACACGTGTGTGCCAGAAAGCCGGCGTTCGCGATCGGGCGGGGCATGCGCCCGGGGCCGACAGCAAACAGGCAGCGAACAGGAACCCTGGCTGGCGGCCCTTGCGCAGACCCCGGCCGCGCGCGCAGGCGACGACAAGAAGGACGACGTCATCCCGCCCGGCTCCAGTTGGACGTTCGTGTGGCAGGTCAACGAGCGCGCCGCGCCCGGCCCGGCCGACCCCAGCTCGCTCATGTACATGTACCACTCGCACTTTGACGAGGTGGCCGATGTGAACGCGGGCCTGACCGGCGCCATCATCGTCTCGCGCAAGGCGCGGCCCCGCGCGCCCGCCCCGCCTCGTCACCAAAACGTAACAGTTTGATAAGAGGGAGTGCAGAGCAGCATACCGCGTATAGAGAGTGCAGTACAGCACACAGCGTGATGTGCGCGTCGAGTCCTTTAGTGTGGTGCAGTCTCTGCCATGTGCCCTGCTTTGCCGGCTCTCTGCCACGTGCCCTCCTCCGCCGGCCGCGCCTTGCAGCGCGCCGCCGTGGTGACCGCGCGCCGACCGGCGCAGGATGTGGCGCTGCCCAGCGGCGCGCCGAACGACGTGGACCGCGAGTACGTGCTGTCGTACAGCATCCAGGACGAGGTCAAGAGCTTCTTTTTCGCGCAGAACCTGGCGCAGCTGGGCACAGGGCTGAGCAACGACCAGCAGACCACGCTGGCCGCCGACGACACCAACGCGGCCAACGAGCAGTTCCACACCATCAACGGTGCGCCGCCTGCAGCATCGTTATTGCGCCTGGCACGCTGGCGCGACATGGCGCCGCAGGGCCGGGCCGCTGGGTGGCAGGCGCGCAGCGGAGCGGTGCTGCGCCTGCATGGGGCGCTGGCTGCGTCTGGCCTTGCCTTGCCTAGAGGAGGCGGGGGGAGGCTCGCCGGGCGCCCCCGCGCGCGGGCCGGGCGCTCGCGCGCGCTGCGGGCTTGGTTGATCCCAGGCTCATGGTGTGTGGCGGCAGGCATGCTGTACTGCAACCTGCCGCACCTGCACGCCAAGGTGGGCGACCGCGTGCGGCTGCACATCTTTGCGCTGGGCACCGAGAACGGCATCCACGCGCCCGCCATCATCGCCTCCACCATGAACCTCGAGGCGCGCCGGCTGCGAACCCTTGTTTGTGCCAGTATGCCTTTCTTTCTAATCACGTGGGCCCAGGAGAGCGGCTCAGGCGCCCTGCTGAGGTGCCTGGGTTAGTACAGCCCCGTATCACACCTGCCAACAGTATTCTCATTGTGTTTGGGAACACGGAGCGCGTGTGATGCTGCTATCCTACGCAGCACAGGTGCGCTTGCGGGCACGCCACGCCCTGCAGGCATGCGCCTGACGCGTGGCCCGGCGAGCCGGCAGGGCGCAAGCCGGGAGGCCGCGCAGCTGCAGCCGGGCGCGATGCACTCGTTGGACGTATCGCTCGTGGCGCCGGGCGCCTGGCAGGTGGTCTGCCGTACCGCCAACCACTACGCCGACGGCATGACCGCCATCATCGATGTGGCGCCGAACGGCGCGCCTCCCGCCCTTGCCGTCGCGCTCGCGCCGCCGACCATGACCTGCTGGCAGCGTCGAGACAAGATGTGGCGTAGCCTGACGCGCTGCGGGAACCTGAGGTTTGACTGCGCGATCTCGGTACCGGTGTGTTGAGCGCAGGAGGCTTGACACCGCGGCCCGCCCCTGCGCGCAGGCCTGACGGCTGCGGCCCCGGCGGGCGCGCCCTCGCACGCGTACTTCATCGCCGCAGAGCGCGAGCAGTGGAACTATGCGCCGTATGGCTCCATCGACAACTGCACCGGCACGGCGATCGGGGACGCCCAGACGGTGGGCGCCCGCCGTATTGCGCTGCGGTTGCGGGCCAGCTGGAAGCCAGCCGATAATGCTGCTCAAGTATGCCACTGCGACACAGTGCGGGTTTCTAATCTCAAGATCGATGTCAAGCGTGAGGTCTGGACTCCAGGTGGGCCGTGCCTGCGCGCTGTGCCTGCTGCGGTTTGGTGTTTGAACTGATGGGGATAGGGTGGGGTAGAGGGCAATGGGCAGAGGGTGTCTGCTGCGTGGACGACGCGGCACCAGCACTCTTCGTCGAGCCTCATTGTCTGCGGGCCTTGAACCTCGCACATGACCTTAACCTGATGGGGTGTTGATCACGCAGGAGTATGTCGACCCGGCCGGCCCCGGCCTGGGCGCCGTGTACGCCAAGGCGCTGTACCGCGAGTACACCAACGCGGGCTTCCAGGCGCGCAAGCCGGCCAACGCGACGCAGGGCATCCTGGGCCCGACGCTGCACGCGCACGTGGGCGACACGCTCACCGTCGTCTTCACGGCGCGCCCCTCCCTGGAGGCCTGGTCCTGCCCCAGTGTGCACTGCCCCTTGGCCTCTTGGCGCAGCAGGCTGTTTACTGATAAAGCAGGTTGCATGGCACCACCATCCCCCCATGGAGCCGGATGTGTGCCTCTCTGACACCACGGTCGCGTCTGGCGCCGCGCAGAACAAGCTGCCCTTTGACGTCAACCTGCACGTGAGCGGCGGCCTCACGCCGCTCAACGGCACGTCGGACGTCGACGCCGTCGCGCCCAACGCGACGGTCGTGCTGGCGTACTACGTGCCGGCCAGCGCGGGCCCGGGGCCGGCCGACGGCGCGGCGGTCGCCTACACGTACCGCTCCACTGTTGACCCGCAGGCGCACGACAACGCAGGCCTCATCGGCGCGCTCGTCGTGTCCAGCCAGGTGCGCAGATGTGCTCGCCTGCTGGACGCAGCAGCACCTGTCGCATGAACAGCGGTGTTTTTTTTTGGGCACAGGTGAGGCAGTTGCCTGCATGTGACAGCGCGGCTTTGCAGGCGTCAATTTGGGCAGGCCGGCGCGGCGCCCGCATGCTGCTGGCCGCGGCGCGCGCCCGCATGCCCCTGCCCAAGCGTCTGCGGGGCTGGCTGGGCCCGCGCGGCGCTGACCAGACGTCCGCCGGGCGCGCCAGGGCACGCCAGCGCCGGACGCAGAGGTGCCGCTTCTGTTCACCATCCAGGACGAGACCCTGAGCGCGTTCAACGACGTGAACATGGCCGCCGCCGCGGCCGCCAACGAGACCGTCAACACCACGGACCCCAACTTCGCGGTGCGCGCCGCCGCCAGGGCTGCCCATACCCTGCCAAACCCTGCCCTGCTCTTCACGCCGGTACTGCATTTCGCCGGCGTGCGTAAGCTGCATCTGGGCCCGCTCTCTTGGGTAAGGGGTAATGGGCCTGTGCCCGGGCGGCGCCCGTGCTGGGGATAGGCGGCAGCGTGCACCCGGGCGGCTTGCAGAGGCGCACAGCGTGTCGCGTCGCCGTGACGGGCCTGCCGCAGCCGCTCTGGCGCTGCTCAGACAGGGGCTGTCAGGCAGGCGCGAGGCGGGCACCCGGGGACCTTAAAAGCGCGGTGGCTATCCAGGGTAGGGCTAGAGCTGGCCTGACCAGCCGCCGCGCGCCGCGCGCAGGAGTCCATGAAGAAGTACTGCGTCAACGGCTACGTGTTCTGCCAGGGCCCGCGCGTGAACCTGACGCAGGGCTCCGACGCGCGGCTCGTGCTGCTCGACGTAGGCGGCGAGACCGACTTCCACCTGCCCGTCTTCACCAACTCGCTGCTGCTGACGCCGCGCGCGGCGACCTACACCCAGGCGCTCGTCCCGGGCTCCGTGCGCGTGGTCGAGCTGACGACCGGTGCGCCCGGCCGCCCGCCGCCGTGTTCGCCCTGCCTGCGCCCACACCTCTCCGCGGAGAGGCTGCGCCTGAGCGGATACTGTCTCCCGATAGACTATGAGCCCTTGTGTCTGTGACAGAAGTCTCTTCGACCTTTTGTGTCCTACTCCGACCTTCGCCTTGTCTGGTCAACGCGCTGCGCCGGCTCTTTGCCAGGGCTGTCGCAGATGTAGGCGGGCGCCCGGACACACCTGCGCCCAGGCTCAGGGGCCGGCCGCGCGCGCGCAGACAACCCCGGGCTGTTCGAGTTCCATGACAACGTGGAGGAGCACTACCTGGCCGGCATGAAGGGCGTGGTCGAGGTGCAGCCCAAGGTGGGCGTCATCGCGCCGGGGCAGCTACCCATCTGGCGGCGCGCGCGGCGCGCGCTGGCCTAGCCAGGCCCGGTCCGGCGGGTTTTGCTCGGCGCCTGTCAGGCGCCAAGCGCCCCTTCTCCTAATTCCGCCCTGCTGTGGGCCCATTGCCTGCCACAGGCTGTTGCCCCCGCTCCAATGTGGTCCTTGCTTGGGGCCCTTCCAGCTGCCGCATGCTCCCCCGCCGCTCCCTGCCCCAAGGCTCGTCACGGGCGGTGGGGGAGGGGCAGTGCGGCGCCCCATGTTTGGGGATTCCTTGCCGCGGTGCCTGCCCCAGGGCGTGTTTGCGCCCGTCCGGCCCATGCCGTGGTGCTGTCCAGCGGATACATGACCGCACTGCCCTCGCGGGGCAGCGTGACATTGGTGTGATGCCCGCTCATGGGCATTGTATCCGCGGCGTGTGCGGGGTTGGGCACAGGGTTGTGCATGCTTGCGCATGCGTCTGCCGCGAACGTGCATTCTGCACTGTTTCCCCCCGGTCTGCACGCACTCTCTTCGGCGCCGGGATTGCAAGGCTGGCGCCAGGTTTTGTAGCGCAGGCAGGGAGGCTCCGGTCTGCTTCTCCCACCTCCCCCCCCCCGGGTCGCCGTTTCAGTCATGTGGAACCCTGGTCCGCGCAAGCGCACCGCTCAGGGCCTGTAGAACCTGCGGCACTGCCTGGCAGCACCTCTGCTAAATCAACCTGGGCCGCCGAGTCCCCTTGCGGCTGCGGACCCCAGGGCCCTGCTGCGTCGCGCAGCATGCGTGCTGCGCATGCCAGCAGCCGCCTGCTCACTCAGAGCGGCGGGCAAGCAGGACGCCATCCCGCTTGGGGCATTGGAAGAAAAAGGGCCGAACTGAAATTGCTGGCACCGGTCGCATGCGAGAGCCGCACTGGGTGGGGTGTGTGCCTCGCATGAGCTCCGCTTGTGCTGACAGAGCGCTAAAACAAGGGACGGCTTCATGGTGCAAGGGGAGTGGCCTGCTGGCAATGTGCAGGGAGCTACGTAGAGGACTTTTCATCGGCGTAGACGGTGTGACAGCTGGGGGGTGTGGGCTTAGCGCAGTAGTATTCAGCTCATTCTAGTTGCAGCCATAGGCGTGTTTTCCTCTGGCCTCCCAGTTTGATTTTTTTATCTGTTCAGGGGTGCGCGGGCGCAAGGAACCGCGAGGGCTGCGGGGCGTGTGGGCCCCTCGTCCCTCATTCTGGTCAGTGCGTAGCTCCCTGACTGCGCGCCACGGGCGCTCCACACTTACATAGAACCTGTATACTGTCACAGTGCAAATTGCAGAGGGGGGTGTGCAGTGTGCGCGCCCTGACCTGCAGCTCCGGTCAGCAACAGCAGAGTGTAATGGTCCCTTTGCTGCAGTGCCGAGGCTGGTTCTCAAATGTCAACTGTGCAAATATCTAATGAGGCACCTGTAATTCTGTGCCCTGGAGGAAGAGAGCAGACGCCAGTGCTTTTACACCAGTGCTGAGCAGAATAGTGTACAGGGCGAGCGAGCCGCCTGCCCTCCACGTCATGAGGACCGCCCGCCCAGACGAAACCCGTACGGCGACCCTCATGGCCGGCATATCATGCTCTTGGCACACCATGTCTAGGCGAGACAGCGCCGTCGGCCAGCGGCCCTGTCCTCCGGCCTGAGCGGACGCATCGCATCATGCCAAGATCACTCTAGCCGGTACCCATGTGCCCATGAACACATTCACATTCAGACCTCCTGGCTACCCTTGCCGACAGCAGCTCAGACCAGTACAGCATGTTGTCCCGGATGTCACTGAAGCATGGCTCTTCCCCCTCTCCACATGCGCAGCACTGGGCGTCACCCAGGTTGCCTTGTGCGCCACTGCTGCAGTCCTCAAATTCCGCCAGCGTCTTCGCTTGTAGTGCAGGCGCATGTGGGTTGCAGCCAGGACTGCTTGTCATACCCCGTGATGCAAGAGGCGTGGCCACCAACTCTGGCACCACGAACGGCGCGCGCGCCTTCGCAGCCACGCGCCCTCACTTACTCCCGGCACACCCACCACTCCGGCCGCCTGCCGCGCCGGCGCCGCCCACGGCGCCGACCTCCCGCCGCGGCGCAGGCCGGCCGGGCACGCCGGCGCGCACGCCCGCTTCGTGCTTGACGCACGGGCGCGCCTAGAGCGCAAAGGACGCGCGGGCGGCGGGCGCGCGGATGGCCATGCGCGCGGACGCGGACGCCCGCATCGCCGGCAGCGCGCGGCGCGGCACCGTGCCCACCTGCAAGCAGGCCGACCGACGTGAGCGCCGGAGTCAGACCAGGCAGACCCTGTCGCTCAGGCCCTGCGCCTGCTCCGCGCTGCACAGGCGGGCGGCAGTGACAGAGGCGTCCCACCCAGTGCGTGTCTCAGGGTCCGTGCTCACGATGTCCATCGCGCACAGGTCAGACGCTGCGTAGCATCGCCAAGCCGCCAGGCGCTCTCTGCTCGTGCGACGTTCGGCTGCTCCTATGCCACTCGAGCCGCACCAGGCACGCCCCTGCTGGACAGCGCGCCCTGCCCCGTCCTGCCGGGCCGCGCACCAGCAGGCGCGTCGGGCGCGAGCGGCCGGCGCGCGCGAGGCCCGCCGGCGGCGCGGCGGACGCGGTGGCCGGCGGCGGCTTGGGGCGGTAGCCGGCCTCGCCCGGGTTCTTGAACGACTGGTCCTGCGTAAAGTCCTTGTAGAGGCCGTCGTCCAGCTGCGCGCGCGCGCGGGGGGCGTCACGTCTGCCCAGGGTAACCGCGCGCTCAGGCGCTGGCGCACGCGTGCCACTGCCTGGCACGGGCGGATGCCGCCGCCCTGTTCCCGCAGCCCGCAGGGTGCATCTGCGCCTGCCAACGCTCTGAGCAGGACGCGTCCTGGTCAGACCTCACTCGCGCTCGATGTCAGGGGACGGACAGCGGGAGCCCAGCACAGAAACTCAACGCGTCTGACAGGCGCGGCCATTGCCATGCGTGTGGGCCATGCGCGTGCTACCCACGTCTTGGCTGACTTGGCGGGTGCGGTGCATCCCCGTGACGCAGAGCCTGGACGCCCAGGTGTGGGCGTCCAGGTTCATGGGGCAGTGGCACGTCGGCCCCTACCACACCATGTGGCAGTGAGCTCTCGTCATGCAAGCAGCATGGGCGGAGCGCATGCTCCTGGGAGCGCCCGCGCGAGCGCGGCAGCGAGGCCGAGAGCGGGCGCGCGCGTTCTTGTTCTTGGTCGCGATGGAGATGTTGAGCGCGTTGGCGAAAATGAGGAAGCCGACGTAGGGGTACAGCAGGTAGCCGGCCAGCTTGTTGATCTGGTAGAACTTGGTGGTCACCAGCACCGCGGACGCCAGCGCGGCTGCGCGCGCGGCGCGCCGCGGGCATGCCCAAAATGCCCATACCAGTATGCACATACGCAAAGTGTGCCCATACGCTCAAACGCCGGGCGCCGCTCGGGCTGTGGGTGCCGCGAACTGGACGAGCCGGCGCGTGCCACGCACAGTCCGTGCCACGGCGTGAGCGGGCTGCACAGCCCCTGATCAAACATGGCTGCCAAGCGGCTCGCTGTGCGCGAGTGCTCAGGAGCTAGGGCGGGTGTGATTGGCAAAACAGAGGACGTCAAGCAGGTGCCGGTGGGCCGGGGCAGCCTTGGCCGGCGCACCCAGGTTGTCAATGATCTGCGCGCAGCACATGATTGATCAGCTGCGCACCCTCTGCACAGTGCCAAGGCTGGCAGGGCTCCAGGTAAGGGCACCCCCGCAGAGCGCTCACGGGCAGGCGCCGCACCGAGAGGGTGAAGTTCTTGGCGTTGAAGAAGATCTGCGCGCCCGCGCCGCCCACGCTCAGCATGACAACCATGCGCGCGCGCGCTCTCGCGCCTGCCTGCACGAACCAGCGGAGCTGCGGGAGGGCAGCGGGCGGGCCCGCGCCGGCATCCAGGCCAGGTTGAGCACCATGTTGACGCCGAGCAGCGCCAGCGGGCCCTGCTGCGCCGCGAAGCCGCCCTCCGTCCAGATCACGAACGCCGACGCGCCGATGAGCGCATACAGGAGCGACCACAGCTGCGCGCGCCGCCGGCACGTTGTTATGGTTTGAAGGCAAGCGCTGACTTGCTCACGGAAGTACAATGCAGCCGTGCATCGCAGGACTGCGCAGATGGACGCGCGCATACTCACAACCAAAGTGCAGGCGTGCGCCAGTGCGCCAGGCAGCCCGCGCGCTGTGCGCCCGGGGTGAGCAAACAGAGCGCAATTGGGATAGGCTGCACCTGGCCGAACGCCCACGTCGGGGGCGCCCAGGACGGCTTGGCGAGCGTCTGGTACCACGTGATGTTCTTGGCAGTCGAGGCGGAGACCAGCGCGCCCAGCACCTCCGGGACGGCGATGGCAATGACCTGCGGCGCCGGGACGCCGGGGTCAGTTGCATAGGGCGCGCAGCAGGCGCGTGGCTGCTGCTGCCGCCCGCGACGTGCGCAAGGGGCCCGCTGGCAGCCGCGCTCTGCGCGCTGCGGCCAGCAGGGGGGCATGACATCCGGTCAGGGATCCGGCCAGGCCAATGCGGGGTCCGGCGTTCCACGCACAGCGCGCGCAAGCGCTCCCGCGCCATCCTCTGCCCTGCATGCCCCCGAGCCCGCAACTGGACAAGCAGGCGATTCAGGCGCCGGCGCACCAGGGGCGCAGACATGTAGTTTCCCATTGCGAGCTGTGCGGCTTTTCCTGTCTGTGGTGCGCGCTAGCCGTTGAAAGTCACTGGTGCCGAGGGCAATCCAGAGCAACAGCTCGAGGGTTGACAGTGCAGGGCTTGAGAGTCTGAGCCGGGAGCAGTGTTTCGTTTAGTGGGGGACTGCCCCCATATGGGGGGATTTTAACTATTTAACTACTTATTCGGCCAAAAAGTAGCCGTTTTTCGGGGGATCACAAAGAAAACGGGGCGGGGCCGACCCCCATATTTGACCGCTCAAAATTAAATGGGCAGGGCAGCGCCCCCACACGGTGGGGGTGCAGAAACAAATCCGGCCAATGCAAACCGGCCACGTCGGCCGGGTGTAATTAATGCAGGTGGTCACGATTCCGCCATGGTCGCAATAGGGGAATGCGGGCCAGGACTCTTGCGCTTCGCCCCTGGCCGGGGACCAATGTGCCTTGCAATGCGTGCGTGGATACAGCAACCCGGGCCGTCCCACTTCGCCCCTAACCATGCAGTTCCCAGACGTGTCCAGGGAGCGCAATTTGGCTGCTAGAGGGATAGGGTGCAGCTGTGCGTGCGCTTCAAGTCGGCGCGCGGCCGTGTGACCTTATGCTGGTCTCCGGGGGTGTAACGACTGAACAGGAGTGGTAATGCATCCGCGCAACACCTGCAACGGCCCGCTACACTTGTATGCATGTTAAGCTGCCATTATACACGGTTTTGAGCATCCCCCACATTTCCCCCACATCTGGCCGGCTGAAATTAATTCCCAGCCTCCGGGCCCCCACGGAGTGGGGGCCCATAAAAAATTCTGGGGTCACCGCTTCCCCCACTGTGAGGGAACCGCTGGACCCCCAAACGAAACACTGGCCGGGAGGCGCTTGCCAAGCGCCAAGTTGGGCATCGAGTCCGCTCTGTGACTCTAGCTGGAAAGCGGATACAAGCGTTAGCGGTCTTGAACAGAGCCAGGAAACATGCCCGTGCACTCTATGCACTCCTGGTGTGCTGGACTGCTGTGCATTGCCTCGCCATGTTACGTCATGCGTCACTGCTTGTCAAGCAGATTTGCTGAGGGAGGCTGCTGCCGCGCAGGCAAGCACGCTGCGCCTTCAGCTTTCCGGCGCCCGCTCGCCAGAGGTTGCAGGTGCCTGCTGCGGTGCCGAGTCTTGCACACGTGTCCCACACAGCAGCCTGCCGTGACGACGCGGGGCTCGGACTCTCCAGGCTGCCGGGAGCGTGACGGGGGAGGCCGGGCGCAGGCGCGGGGCCGGCAGGCGGCGCTGCGCGTGTGCGCACTGTCCTCCAACGACTTCCGGCCAGGCGTGTGCATAGAGCTCGACAATGCGCCGTGGAGGATAGTCGGTGCCGGGCCCACGCAGCGCCTGGTTTGCAGCCTGCGGACGCGCGCGGCCACCGGCCGCCTGCGGAGCGGGCGGCGAGCACGGCGGCGCTGAGCCGCGGCGCCCCGCGCGCAGAGTTCCTGCACGTCAAGCCGGGCAAGGGCGCGGCGTTCGTGCGGACGAAGCTGAAGAACTTCATCACCGGCAACGTGGTAGATAGGACGTTCCGCGGCGGCGAGAGCGTGGACGCGGCGGTCGTGGAGAAGAAGGAGACGCAGTTCAGCTACGTGGACGGCGACGACGTGCGCCCAACCCTACCCTGACCCCGCCGCGCCCGCGCGCGCGCTGCGATCCCAGCTGCCGCCTGCCTGCCGGTCGGCGGCCGCCTGCCCCGCGCTGCCAGGTGCAGGGGACGCCCAGGCGAAGAAGAGGGTTGGAGGCCTGCTGGTAGGCGTGTGTCACGGGCGGCCTTAGTTGGTTTGGCAGCGACCTGCTGAGGAGCGCGGGCTGGGCTTTAAATCTTTGCCACCTTGCTGCGCACTGGCTGCCCACCCTCTGGCACTTAGCATGGACCCGATGCATGCAGAGCTGGGCTGGTCTACCCTCATGCATATTCCCCACCGGTCCGACGGGGGCACGCCACCGCATGCACGCCGGGGGCCGCGCGCGCGCAGTTTGTGTTCATGGACACGACCACGTACGACGAGACGCGCCTGAAGCGCGACGACGACTGGGCCAAGTACCTGAAGGAGGGCACCGACGTCAACCTGCTGCTGTGGCAGGGCCGCGTTATCAGCGTCGACCCGCCCATGACGGTCGAGCTGGAGGTCACTGACACCGAGCCCAATGTCAAGGGCAATACGGTCTCCGGCGCGCGCCCCGCCGCGGGCAACCCGCCCGGCCAGCCGCCTGCCATCCAGAATAGGGGAAAGGTTAGGGTATCAACATCTGGGCGTATCAAAGTCGAGGGCACCACGGTGTCCGGCGCGCGCCCTGCCGCCTTGATTTCTCGAGAGGTACTTCAGCGTGCTTTTAAGTCCTTGCTTATTTTACATTGCAGGTCCCCAGCCCGGCCGGCCGCCTCCCACAGATGGCCTGGAAGCGCCACTGCGGGTCGCCGTGCTGCTCAGCCTGCCCTGCGCGCTGCCTGTGTAGGGACCGCAAACCCCAAGGATAAGCTGCATGTTCATTCTACTGGCCACGTAATAAGTGATCGGCAGACTTCCAGCTGATGGCCTTCTGACTGTTTATGAAGGCGACAGACATTGCTGGTTGCATCTGCCACATGCCTGGCACCTGTTTGCTGCCTGACTGCAGATCAGACTTTGCATCATACCGTCAAGTGCCGCCCGGCTGGACACATGGGGACGTCATCCCTGATGTGGGGGTGCGCAGGCGGCACCAAGCCAGCGACGCTGGAGACGGGCGCGACGATCCTGGTGCGCCATGCACCTGGAACGGCATGCGAGGTCGTTGACCTGTGTCCATTGTCCCAATGGCACTGTCTCCTGCAGGCGGTCGTACTCGAGTCTGCTTGACATGAGTCTGCTTCGCCTTTTCCATGCGCAGTGCTCAGTTTCCATGCACAGTGCTCCTCACTTAAGTGCATGCGCAGGTGCCGCTGTTCATCAGCCCTCGGGAAAAGATCAAAGTGGACACGAGGACCAATACCTACCTCAGCCGCGCGTCTAGCTGATGGGGCTTGCATTCTAGCCAGAGGTGTGCATTCTAGCCAAAGCGCACTCCGTGACAGGCATTGGCAGGCAAGTGCGCTGCTGTCCGCAGAATGTCATGCACCTGGCGAGCTATGTGACATGCTAAAGCGCTCACGCTGCACCAATGCGCCCAGTCAGACTCGGCCTCTACCCCAGTGCCAAGCGCCTGCGCAGCCCGCAGACTTGGCCAGCAGCGAGCAGCGCACGTTAAAGCCGGGTGGTGACAGACAGCATGCGCGGATGCAGCAGCCGCGCTGCGTTCAATCATACATTCTGGCTGTTCAGGTGGTTGCAGACTCGGGGAGCCTAGCTGCTCTTCACCACATTGCAGTGCCGACGGGCAGAGATCAGAGCAGAAGCCCCTGCAAAAACGCCGCGCACACGGCAGCAAGGTGGGACACTGGCCCACCTGGAACGTCAGCCCACCTGCTAATCCAAGGACTCTAGGCAAGACCATGTGCGCAGGCGCTGCTCTGCCCACAGATCGCGGCACTCCACCAGACTCCCGCAACAAGCGAGGCCATGGTGGCACAGGGACGCGCAACGGCCCTGAGAGCCGCTGCGGCTCAGTCACTTGCAGAGGCGGTCCGACCCGCGCAAGCGTAGACCATGCAGGCGGGAGCGGGCCGCCGGTCCGGGGCCTGCCGCAAGGCCAGGGTCAGGGCTCGCTGTCGATGGGGTAGCAGCCCAGCACGCGCAGGAAGGGCGCGAACTCGGCCAGGTGGCGCAGCGCGTTCTGCGCGCTCTCGTCGGCCAGGTTGCCGGCGAAGTCGATGTGGAAGAGGTACCGGAACTGGCGCCCGACCGCGCCGTCGCCCGCCACTGGCCGCGAGCGCATCGGCCGCGACTCCACCTGCCGCCCGGGCGCGCCTCTGTCAACACGCCCTTGCCGCCCTGTCGCACATGCAGGCACGGGCAGCCGCCTGCACAGCCATGCGCTCCCGAGCGACCACATACGCTCAAGAACTGCACTGACCGCAAGCTGCAGGGAAGCGCCTGCTTGCCGATATGAGCACAGACCCTGGCCATGCCACAAGCCTAAGTGAAGGTCTGCAGCGCGCATCGCCTTTAAACAGAGCTTGCGAGCTTTGCCTGAGCGCACAAGAATACCGACAGAATCCACACATACCCTGAGCGCGCCCGCCGCGCGCCTTGTACAGGTCCGTAACCCCATATACCTAACCTAACCTAGCCCTAGCGCGCGCCTTGTACAGGCCCATAACCCCGCATCCCCAAACTAACCTAACCCCGCCGCGCGCCTTGTACAGGTCCAGGTCGCGCAGCGCAAACACGCTGAGCGCCTTGAACAGCTGCGCCGGCTCGTCCGCAACCGAGAACACGACGCTCGTTTTGAACGGCCGCGCGTCGCCCGGCGCCGCAATCAGCGGGTCGCGGCTGAGCACCAGGAAGCGCGTGACGTTGCCCGCGCTGTCCTGGATGTCAGCGTCGAGCACGTCCAGGCCGTACAGCTCACCCGCGCGCGCGCTCGCGATCGCCGCCGCGTCCCTGCATAGGCTAGGGTCAGGGTTAGGCAAGGCAGCTGGCCGCTTCCCTGTTGGGCTGTTCTGGCGCAACGCGGCGTTAGCGCATGCAAGCCGTGCAGCATGCCTTGACTCTGGCTGCCATGTCTGCGCATTGAAAAGCACCATAGCTAGGGCTGTACACGTCGCCGCCCGGTGTCACGTGCTCCCGGCGTTCGCGGGCTGTGCAGCGCAGCCACGGCGCACTCGCGCCAGCTGGCACATCCCTCCACTGTCGTTCACGGCACTTGCAGTGACGCAGCGAGACGACCTTCGCCAGCTGCTGCCGCGCCGCACTTTACGGAAGCTCCCGCAGGCGGGCAGCGCTGAGGCGAGACCGGCTCAGCGGGCGCACAGGGCGACTTGAGCCCCCTGCCAGCGCTTATTAGGCCGCAGCAGCACATGCGCGGCGGGCTGTTTTGGACTGGCAGTTCTGGGCGGCCCGCTGCGCGCCTGTGGCCGCCGGCGGCGATCATCTTGGCGGCGCCGGCGGTGTCGTCGGCGGCCTCGCGCACGACGCCCGGCAGGCGGCGCAGGTAGCCGTCGCACTGGGCCAGCGCCTGGTAGTGGCTGACCACGCGGCGCAGGTCGCCCGCGGCCACGCCCGGCAGCGCCAGCAGGCAGTGGCGCACGAGTACGAGCACCTCGCCCACGATGTGCAGGCGGTACCTGTGCGCGCGTCCACATCATGCATCTGCTGGCTGGCTGCATGTGTGCAAGTTGACTCCATCGGCATGGTGTTATAAGCAGGGGTGTCCGCAGAGAGTGGATGCCAGAGGCGCATGGAGCGCCGAGAAAACCACGCACACTTGCAACATGTGCAACAAGCAAAGCAAAAACGCAGGAGAAGGACAAGCTGGAGCATACGCATTTATAAGACAACAGCTGTTGTCTCACGAGTGCGTATGCTTCTGCTTCTGCTTCTGCTGCATTAATGCTTTGCTTGTTGCGCGGCTGCATCGGATGAAGGGGCAGGGTTAGGGTATGTCACCCTATGCAGCAGGAGCAGGAGCACATGCACTTGTGCGACAGCAGCAAAGCGCATGCATTGGCACACGCTGACTGATGAGCGCGCCGCACCGGATGAGCAGGTCGTAGACCGCGTGGATGGACCCGCCCAGCGAGTTCTCGATCGGCAGCACCGCGCGCTCGGCCTGCCACTGGCTCAGCGCCTCAAACGCGGTGTCAAACTGCTCGCACGGCAGCGGCCGACAGCCCGGCACGGCCTTCACGGCGGCGCCCTCGCTGTACGCGCCCGGCGCGCCCTGGTACGCGACCGCGGGCGGCCCGCGCCGCGCGCCGGGCACCTGCGCGCGCGCGCCCGGTCTGCTACGGCACACAGGACCTCGCTCAAGGCTGGGTTCAGCTTGCCTGCTTCCCGGCTCTATGCAGGCGCGCACCGGGCGGCGTGCACGCTTTATCACTCACGTGCCGAACATGCACACCACCGCCTCTGAGGCTCGGGTGACCAAAGCAACCACGCCTCCGCGCGCCCGCTGCCGGGTGCCCCACAGCACTGCTTCCCTCCACATCTGGGATAGAGCACGAGCACGCCCACAATGAGGAGTGCGGGTGCAGGGCGCGACCCGGCGCGGGCGCCGCCCAGGCCGCCGCGCCTGCGGGGAGCCGCCGTGCGCGGGCGCCAGATCGTAGAGCAGGTCTGCGCTGGCGGCGTACGGGTCGGGCGCGCCGGCCGCGGCGTCGGCAATGGGTTCCAGCAGGTCGGCCGACGCCAGCCCGCGCGCGCGCGCCTCCTTCGGGTAGCACCCCAGCACACGCAGGAACGTGGTCACCTCCTGCGCGGCGCGCGGCCCGGATCGGACCCTGCGTGGGACCCTGCATGGCATGCGCGCTGGCCGCCTACGGGGGTACAGCTCCTGGCTTGTCAACGCCTGGCTCGGCAATGCCTGGCTTGGGCTCTGCCTCAGCTGTCGCCCGCTTGCCTGCAGGCCGACCTCTAATGCCAGCTGGGCCGGCTAGGCACGGCGTGAGCGCGGCCAGCAGCCATGCCGGCGCCCATGCGTCCCGCACTGCCATCAGGCGCACTGCATGGGCGCTGCCATGCACAGGCAAAGTCGGGGCGCGCACGGGCGGGCTTGCAGCGTTCGGAGGGCGCACGCCCGCATTCAGGCGTTGGGGTATCTGGGGGTAGGGTAGTTAGGATTACCCTGTGCCGCGCCCTACCCTACCGCCGCGCGCCTTCAGGTGCCGCAGCGCGTTCTGCATGGCCGGCTCGGCCAGGTTGCCGACGACGTCCAGGTAGAACAGGTAGCGGAAGCGCCGCCCGCCGCCTGGGTCGCCCGCCTCCGCCAGCGGCGCGCTCCGCATCGGCCGCGACTCGATCTGCGCGCCGCCGGCGCCGCCGCGTGGGGTGCCCCGGGCGAGACTGCACATGGAACATGGGAGAGCGCGACAAGCGGCACCCTGGTGCGCAATCAGATTGTGACCTGTGCCATGATCTGAGCGCTGGTCCATTTTATCAAGCGACTGCTGCGGGCTCAGCAGCTGACACTAAGAGCTACCTGGCGCACCCAGCAGGAGTGACACATTTAATGCTTGCTGGGACTGAGGGTCAATACGCGCTTGTGCTCTCAGGTGCATGACGAAGCGCACAACGAGGGCAGCAAAGCCGCGCGCAGGTCAGCGCGAGCCCAGGCGGCAGGCCGCGCGCCTTGCAGATGTCCAGGCCGCGCAGCGCAAACACGCTGAGCGCCTTGAACAGGCGGCCCGGCCCCTCCGGCAGCGCAAACGCGAGCGACGTCTTGTGCGGCGCCGCGTCGCCCGGCGCCGACACGGCCGGGTCGCGGCTGAGCACCAGGAAGCGCGTGATGTTGTCCCGCGCGTCCTGGATGCCCGCCTCAAGCACGTCCAGGCCGTACAGCGCGCCCGCGCGCTCGCTCGCGATTGCCGCCGCGTCCCTGGCGCAGCCCGCATTACAAGGTTAGAATAACCCTAACCCTATCCTGCTGAGATCACTGGCCATGCTGTCATCTGAATAAGTATGCAGGACAGTTCTCGACCGTCCCCCGCTGCGTGGATTGCGACAGCCTGCTGAGCGGTGCCACCGCCAGCTTTCATGGCGCCGGGTCGACGGTCGCGCACGGGCGGGCGAGCGCCGGCGAGCGGGCGCGGGCGCGCCCGGGGCCAGAGGGCGGGGGCGCGCCGCCAGCCATGGCGCGCGATGTCCTGCGCGGCGCCAGCGGTGTCCAGCACGGCCTCGCGCGCGACGCCGCGCATGCGCCGCAGGTAGCCGTCGCACTGGCTCAGCGCCTGCGGGTGGCTCATCACGCGGCGCAGGTCGCCCGCGGCCACGCCCGGCAGCGCCAGCAGGCAGTGCCGCACCTCGATGCTCACCTCGCCCACGATGTGCAGCCGGTACCTGCGCACGCGGCAACACGCCGCGCTCGCTGACTAGACGCTGGACCATCGCTTGCGCCGAGCACGTCAGAGGCAGGACCGGCCTCATGCGCGCTGTGGGATTCCGAGCAACACCACAGGTCGCTGCGTGCAGCGTCGGCATGCAATTGCAGCCAGGCGAGCCGTAACGGGGCCGCTCGCAGCCGCATGCGGTGCCGCCAGGTCCGAGCGGCGTGCGACGTACTTACGGCGCGCTCGTGTGACACGCGCTGTGCGCGGCTGCGTGTGACACACGCAGCGCACCACGTGCTCACGTCGCCGTGCGCGGCGCCAGGGGCAGGGGTAGGGTGGGGTAACGGTCCTGCGCCGAGGGCGCCGCACCGCAGCAGCAGGTCGTAGACCGTGTGGATCGACCCGCCGACCGAGTTCTCAATCGGCAGCACCGCGCGCTCGGCCAGCCACTGGCTCAGCGCCTGGAAGGCCACCTCAAACTGCTCGCACGGCAGCGGCTCGCCGTCCGGCACGGCCTTGAGCGCGGCGCCCTCGCTGTACGCGCCCGGCGCGCCCTGGTACGCCACGCGCGCGCGCACCGCCGCCGGCGCCGCCAGCTGCGCGCCGGCGCACGCTCCTTATCAGGCCCGGCGCGCTCGGGGCGCTCGTGTGCTTGCGCAACTGCGCTGCGGTGGGGCAACACTGGCTGCGCACAGGCGCTTGAGCCCGACCAGGCGCCAGAGGCGCTTTGTTGTGAACGACGCCAGGCTTGCCCGCGCGAACAGCCGCTCTGCCGCCTTGGTTGCGCTGTTGGGGCTGCCCCGCTGCAGGCACTTCTGACACCAACGGCCGGTCGGCAATAGCAGGGAGAGCCCAGCCCAAGGAGGGCTGTGAGGGGCGGCGCACGTTGCTAACAACCAGCGAGCCCTGTTGAGGCGCAGCACCGCAGCAGGCGCCCCGGGCCGCGCCTGCTCGATGGACGTGCCGACCGCGCACGCGATCGCCGCGCTCGTCAGCGCGCCGCCGCGCCCGCCGCCCGGGCCGGCCGCCAGGCCCGCAGCGCCGGCAGGCGCGGCCAGCACAGGCGTCTCCCGGCGGACCTGCAGGCGGGCGTCCGGCAGCGCGCTCGGCAGGCGCGCCCCGGGCTCCCGCGCGGCCGGCTCGGCGTCGACGGGCCGGCCGCGCTTGGCCATCGGCCCAGGCCGCGCCGCGCCGCGCGGCTCCGCCGCTGCCGCTGCCGCGCCGCCGTCCGGTCGGGCGTCTGCGGCCTCTGCGCGTTCGCACTCTGCGGCGCCCGCCTCCAGCAGCGCGGCGCCGCCCGGCGCGGCGGCGCACCGCAGTCGGCCGCGCGTGCCTGGCTCAGCGTGCGCAGCGGCCGTGCGCGAGCAGCCAGCGCTGCTGGCTTCTACAAGCGTGGTCCGGGGCGAGTCCCGGCAGCGCCGGCTGCGGGCGGTCACGCGTCGGCAGGGCCGACCCGGCCCCGCCTGGCTGCACGGCGGCGAGGCGGGCGGCAGGGCGGCGCGCGGGTGTGCCGTGCCTTGCAGTCTCATGTCACGCGCCGCGGCTGCGGGCCGCTAGCATGCATGCAGCGCAATGCCCATGCACCGCCGCCCGTCACCAGTCTGCAAAAAAGTAGTTTATTGCGCCTGCCCCTGGACGTTTCTCGTGTGCCTCCCGCTTCGCCCGCTGCTTTGGCACAGTACAGAGCCAGAGACTGATGAGCATCATCTGGACCCTACAGGGTGCGGCTAGCAAAGGCAGCCTGCGGCAGTGCCGGCAACCACCTTCCCCTCTCCAATCCTTCAAAGATCGAAGCGAAGTGGGGGCTGTACTGAAGGCCAGACAGCAGGTTCTGCAGTGGGGCTGCATCGCACCGCAAGGAACGACAGGGCGCCCCGCTCGGCGGGCTTGGAGGCGTGTAGCAGAGTCCGCACGGACGTAAGTCTGGTGCGCGATGCCTCCGAAGAAGAAGGACGATGGGCCAAAGGAGCGGCCAGTGCTCGGGCGCTTCAAGTCCAACCTGAAGGTGCTGCAATGGCGGACATGTCTATGCTTGCCCGCTTGATGCTTATACACCAGGCATTGTGCGCACCTCCCAGTGTGTGCAGCGTGCAAGCTACAGTTCAGCACTTGAGCTACAAGATAGCACGTATGCCCGATGGTTGTTGAAAAGCCGCGCGGGTGCACAGATGGGCATCGTCGGTCTGCCAAACGTGGGCAATCGACGCTGTTCAACGTGCTCACCAAGATGGGCATTCCCTCAGAGAATTTCCCCTTCTGCACAATCGAGCGTGCGCGGCCCCGCCTGCTCTTCAAGCTGCGCCAGTCGCACTCCTCCAGGACCGCACGTGCCGCTTGGCTCACACTGAGGCAGGGCGTGCGTTCGCAGCCAACCACGCACGCGTCAACGTCCCGGACGACCGCTTCAAGTGGCTGTGCGAGGTATATAAGCCCAAGAGCGAGGTGCCCGCGTTCCTGGAGATTGTGGACATCGCTGGGCTGGTAAAGTGCGGCCCCACCGCCCGCAGCTGCTGTGTCTCAGTGTGCAGAGTCGGCGTGCTGCGCAGGGCCCTGCTTTGCCGGCCTCGCCTGCGCAGGCCAGCAGCATGCGCCCCTTGTGCATGCGCCCTGCGCTCTTTCGCTAGCAGCTCCTCATGTGGCCTGCATTGCTCCTGAAAGCACCCGCCTTGCGCCGCTGCCGCCGCCCCGACCTGCACCCGTTTGGGGAGTCTTGGATGGCACACATACCGCTGCGCCTGGCGGACATGCAAGCTGCCGGCCTGCACAGTACATGCAGCGCACGCCGCGGGCGGCGAGGCGCAACGCGCCGACGCGCAGGGGCGCGTCGTCCGGCGAGGGCCTCGGCAATGCGTTCCTGTCCAACATCGCGGCGGTAGATGGCATCTTCCACGTCTGCCGCGCGTTTGAGGACGCAGACGTCGTGCACGTGGAGGACCGCGTGGACCCCGTGGAGGACCTGGAGATCATCCACAAGTGCGGGGGCCGTGCTTAGGTTTAGGGTTTGGTAGGTCATACTTCTCACCTTGCCGCGGGCGCGCTCGTGGTGTGAGGCCCCTGCCGCCTGGAGTGTGGCGGGGCGATGAGCGTGGTGAGTCTGCGCACCGGCCTGCCTCCGTGCTGCAAGCCGTGAGCGGGGGCAGGTCGAGCGGCCGGCCCCAGGGCACCAGCCGGACGCGGCGGGCCGCCGGCGCGCAGCGAGCTGCGGCTCAAGGACCTGGAGCGCATGGAGAACACCGTGAACGACCTGCGCGCGCGCGAGAAGCGGCCGCTGTTCACCAAGGACATGAAGGAGGAGCTGACGATGTCGGAGAAGGTGCTGGAGTTCCTGCAGACCGGCACCGACGTCAGGTGCGCGCCGCCCCCGGGGCTAGGGCCAGGCTCAGGGCTGGCCTGACCCGGCGCGCTCGCCCGCGCGCCCGCGCGGCGTGCCCCTGTGCGCATGGGGCACTACTGCGTGCGAGTAGGCTGCGCAGGCGCACCTCGTGTCTGTGCGCGGCGAGGCGGCGTGAGGCGCGGCTGGGGCGCGAGCGTCCGGCCGCTCGCCGGCTCGCGCTCGCAGCGGTGCATATGATAGCGCGTGCCTGCAGGCATGTAGGTACTGGTACTAGGTACTAGGCCAGCGGCCCTATACCCTACCCTATACCCTGCTCCCTAGGGCGCCGGCCACGCCGCGCCGGTCCTAGCGCCGAGCGCCCGCCGCGCCAGGTTTGGCGAGTGGAACCTGAAGGAGACCGACCTGCTCAACACGCTGCAGCTCATCACCGCCAAGCCGACGGTGTACCTCATCAACCTCACCGAGAAGGCCTTCATCAACAAGAAGAATAAGTGGCTGCTCAAGGCGCGCCCTGGCCCTAACCCTAGACTTCCTCGCGCAGGCACTGTTGGACATTGCTTGTTGCCAGGATGGCACTTGACGGTGGTGCATGCTCTTGTGTCGGCGCGCATGCGGGCGTAAGGTGGGGGGTTGTGCGCGCGGCAGATCTTTGAGTGGGTGAAGGCGCACGGCGGGGAGCCCATCATCCCGTTCAGCGGCATCTTTGAGAATAAGCTGTTTGACATGCCCGACGACGGGAAGGCGGCCTACTGCAAGGAGGCGCGCCCTGCCCCCACCCTGTTTTCCTCGGCGGGCTCTGCAGCACTGGCCGCTTGGAGTGATGATTATGCAGCTGTACTGCTCATGACTGCGCATGCGTCAGCCGTGCGTGGGGCCCGCAGGTCGGCGCTCAGAGCGCGCTGCCCAAGATCATCACGACTGGGTTCCGCGCCATCCAGGTGCCCCTGCACTTCCAAGCCTGGAAAAGCATAATATGAGCGCTGCTTTACTCAGCTGCGACAATCACCTGTCAGAGCCATGTAATCCGCTCGGCCTGGGTGAACGCTGCATGCCCAAGCGTTGCGCTGCGGTGCCCCTGGATGGCATGCGGGGTGGCCTCAAGCGCAACGCGGCTGACGCCGCGCGCCCCGGCGCGCAGCTCATCTACTTCTTCACGGCCGGCGAGGACGAGGTCAAGTGCTGGCAGATCCGCAAGGGCTGCAAGGCTCCCCAGGCGCGGCCCACGATTTGCTCACAATGAGGTGCCACAGCTGGCTGCTGCATGGATGTGTTTCATCCAAGCATGACTGCGTTGCAAGCTCGGTCGGCTCAGCCCTATCTGCGCACGCGGCGCGTGCCCACTTCAAGACTGCACCAGCGCTTGCTCAAGTGACACTCCGAGCAAGGTGTGCTGTCTGGAAGGCAAGCGCCCACCGCTGTGTCCTTTGCAGTGTGCCGTTGGTGTCAGTGATCCTGGCTCGCTGGCCGCCGCAGGCAGCCGGCGCCATCCACTCGGACTTTGAGCGCGGGTTCATCTGCGCGGAGGTCATGCACTACGACGAGCTGAAGGAGCTGGGCACCGAGTCCGCCGTGAAGGCCGCGGGCAAGTACAGGCAAGAGGGTGCGGCCCACACTG
>JAABUV010003013.1_pt1 | contig 21929 bp, 18 predicted proteins | sample 5559971 | NCBI WGS metagenome assembly JAABUV01 (sample SAMN10711881, study PRJNA513362) | rock metagenome | isolation source: Antarctica rocks | place: Antarctica: Victoria Land, Knobhead nord | collected 2015-12-19
ATAAAAGCAAAGGAGGGAGAATGCCGCGTTTCAGCGGAGACGTACGTAGAATGCTTGGCTGCTTGTGTACATTGGGTAGATGGGTCGTCCCTGGTAGACTATGATCAGGTGTCCAAACAACTGTGCTTTCAGTCGTTTCGTGCCCCTTCCCGTGGGAAGACAATCATGCCATTCCTTCCCTTCCCTGGCTTTCCTCCTTACAGACGGGACTGCGCCCCCCTAGCTTTGCCTAACCTAAACAGAGGACTACATCTCTTTGTTCCCGTCATCTATCCGAGTCCCCAAGCAGCTCGATAGCTCATCCGACTGGTAGCTTTGGTGTTTTTGCTGAATGCAAATTTGGAGGAGAAGGAGAAGGAGAAGGTTACGACTCCGACTTTGCCACTCCCTCGGGCTGTGACTGCTCTTGGAGTACTTTTTGACGGAGTACTAGAAAAGAGAGGGAAGCATTAGTTTCGTTTCTCTTGATCGAACCAGTTCTGCCTTCACTAGGCCTTGCCTCTACCCCTCTTCCGCTTTCAGTCACAACCCAAACCTCAAAATAGTAAATATAATGAGAAGGGAAAAAGCAAACCTACCATCCTCAACCACCCTCAAAGTCCCCTGCTTTCCCTGCACAATCCCCTCCAAATCCTGCAAACTCTTCCCCAACTCCGCAACCTTATCCGTATAAAACTGCCTCGCCTGCGCCGGTGCCTACTCCAACCCTCAGATCAGCCCACCAAATCCCCTTCACCCCCGCAAAACCCCTATCTCTCCCGCAACAGCAACCCACCTTCTCAACAAAAAATCCCGTCCCCACATCCACCACCACCCTCCCCCCAACCCCCGTCTCCGTCAGTTTTCCCGGAACATACAAACTCGGCGTCAGCGGCACCAGCACCTGCGTGCCCTCTGCTGGTTTCTCGACGCCTGATTTTATGGTGGCGATGCAGTCGCGGAATTTGGCTTGGGCGGCGCGCAGGGATGTGTAGGACGTGGTGAGAGTTTGGAGGTCGGTGGTTATTTGGGATTTTAGTTGCGAGAGTTGTGGGGTGGGGACGGTGTGAAGGTCGACTGGTTGGTGGGGATTGTGGGTTTAGTAGGGGGTTGGTGGAGGTAAGGGAGGGTTGGGAGAGGAAGGGAAAACAGGAGCGGTCGAGGACGTACTGGTTTGCGGCTCTGACTTGGAGGTTGAGGCGGCGGCGGCGGAAGCCATTGCGTGGAGGCGGTGAGAGAATAGGGGTAAAGGAGTGCCTATGATGGCATAGGTTCAAGCTATCAAAATGTTAGCAGAAGACGACAGAGATCTGCCCCCATTCCGTCAAAGCTTCCCCGTTGGCTGCTACTTTAGCGAGGTCGAGAGCTTTGTGAGCACCTCAGGTGATCAACGCTTCACCCGCATTGTGCAACAGTAGGGCGGTACTTACCAGATCGATAGAGGTGTCTTGTTGCCAGCTCTGTTGTAGACACGGCCAAATGAATTTATTCCACTTGGATAATAACAAACATCGAATGGCAAATTCCGCACTCGTCGCATGCCACCCCCGGCTAACCAACCCTAGCCCTACCATAGTGCAGCCCTAACAAAGCCAATTCCGTCCTTTAACTGGCTCCCACACTTGCTATTTCCCTCCGGTCGGTCGAGCGCGGTGGGGGTAACGCTACCGAGGCGTTGACTTGCCCCTCGTTGTTGCACCTAACCCGGTTTAACCGGAGTCGCACAAGCCCTGATGAATGCCCTGATTTGTGGGATGAATTGTATATAACCACGGAGTATTTCGTCTCTTTTCGTCTTTTCGTCTTTTCGTCTTTTCGTCTTTTCCCTTCTTCTCCGTCTTCATTCTGGAAAATCTGTATATAAACAAATTCGCCCGCAAACCCTTGAGACACCATGGCCTCTACGGCCATTGACAAAGGCGGCTTGCAACCAACGCATGCGCAGAAAGCGCCGTATACCGAAAAATATCCCCTCGATGGGACGCCTATTGCCTATGGCGGCGAGCCCGAAGCAGCGAGGCCGTATTCGCCAGGCGGTGGGAGCTCGCTGCAGCCGGTGTATGATAGCACGCATCGGAAGCTGAAGCCGAGGCATATACAGTTGATTGGGATTGGAGGGTATGTGGTACTCTGTTTGGGCGATTTTTGGTGATGAAGCTGCATGCTATAAAGGGTGCTGATGGTTGTGTTGCGCAGGACCATTGGGACGGCGCTGTTTGTGCAGATTGGTGAGTCATAAAATCGGAGATATTCTTGGTGGTTGGGTGTTGATTCTTTGATTAGGACATGGACTCATCCAAGTAAGCGCCTCATATATGAGTTTAAGATCAGCCGACTAATGGAATACCAAAAGGGCGGCCCGGCGTCGTTGTTTATGGCTTTTACGATCTGGTAAGATCTCTTTCTTTGTGTCCCATCCTAAAGGTTCGGGAGTAGGTATCCAGGGTAAGATTGTAGAAATGGCGGCGTCGAGTGATAAGTAGCTATATCAAAGCTGAGCAGATTTTCTTGTGTTCCCCAACTCAAGGGGCTAGTCAGAATCAATCTCTTATACCTGTGCTCTAGGTGTACATTTATATTGGCCGTCACTGTCTGTAAGGGCTCTCTTTTCATCGTCTGTGCTCGTGATCTTGTGAGAACTACATATCGGGCTCGAGAGGAAAATTGGCTCCAAACGACGCACTGCCGGACAACGAAAACAGCCCTTTGAAGTTTGAACCTTCTCGACGATGCCCCTTGACCAACCTCCCGAATGCCAAACACTGATTTGTGATTCTCCAGGCATGGCTGAAATGGTGACCTACCTGCCAATCTCGTCCCCCTTCATTCGCTTCGCTGGCCGATACGTCGACGAAGCCTTTGGAGTTGCGGCGGGCTACAACTTCTTCGTGTTCGAAACGGCCCTTGTCCCTTTTGAGATTGTTGCCTGTAATCTGATCATCCACTACTGGAGCGACATCGTACCCGCAGGAGGCGTGATTGCCATCATCATCGTACTATACGGGTAGGGATCTCACACCAAACGCTGGCTTCTATCCAGTTATAGCCCTCAAAATTGTAGGATGCTGATACCAGGGGCATAGTATAATCAACATTTTCGCTGTAAAGTGGTATGGGGAATCCGAATTCTGGCTTGCCCTTGGAAAAGTTCTTCTCATTGTCGGCTTAATCATCTACACTTTCGTCACCATGCTCGGTGGAAATCCGCTACACGACAGATTCGGCTTTCGCTACTGGAAAAACCCAGGTTCTTTTGCTGAGCTGTATAAGACAGGCTCTTTGGGCCGCTTTCTAGGGTTCTTGCAATGCCTCATTCAAGCCAGCTTCACCATCGCGGGCCCGGATTATGTCAGTATGGCGGCCGGTGAGGCGGAGAATCCACGAGTAGTGATGCCAAGAGCGTTTAACCGGGTTTTTGGGAGACTGATGGCCTTTTTTGTGCTGGGAAGCTTGGCGGTGGGTATCAACGTCCCCCACACTGATCCTGTACTCAAGGATGCCTTTTCGAACGGTCTGCCTGGAGCAGCGGCGAGCCCTTATGTTGTTGCCATGAACAGACTAAAGATCCACGTGTTACCGGACATTGTAAATGCCGCCGTGCTCTCAGCAGCCTTCAGCGCAGGCAATAGCTACGTGTATTGTGCTAGTCGTAGTCTCTTCGGCTTGGCATTGGAAGGAAAGGCGCCGAGGATATTGACCAGATGCAGCAGGAACGGAGTGCCGATATATTGCGTACTGGTAGTGCTCCTTCTGAGTTTGCTCAGTTTCTTGCAGATTAGCAGCGGCACAGCTGTTGTACTGCAGTGGTTCGTCAACCTGGTAGGTCTATTTTCTAGCGTGACCTCTTATCCAGTCCTGACAGGCAGCAGGTCACAGCGTCCCAACTGATCAACTTCTCCGTCATGGCGTTCACCTTTATCCGCTTTATGAAAGCCTGTAAGGCGCAAGGCCTGTCTCGAGACTCCTTGCCATACAAAGGATGGGGTCAGCCTTTCCTCGCATACTATGCGCTGACTGGCTGCTTCATCATGACGTTTGTTGGAGGTTATACAGTCTTCCTACCCGGCAGTTGGGACGTCGCGACGTTTCTGTTCTCGTACACGATGATTGGGGTCTTCCCAGTCTTGTTTGTCGGTTGGAAACTCCTTAAGAGAACGAAGTGGATGAAACCAGAGGAGGTGGACCTGATGAAAGATGTTGACGAGATAGAAGAGTACACAAGGAACTACGTGCCAAGTCCACCAAAGTAAGTTGGCTTCCCTCCAGTAACGATATTAACATAGCTAATTTATAATACAGGAACAAGTTCTACGCAATGCTTGACAAAGTGTTCAATTGAAATGGCGGGTGTGGGGTAGCAGAGGCCATGGCCGCCCCTTTCACCTAAGGAGAGTACGGCAAGCTTGCAGAAAATCCGAGTAGTCTCCTGAAAACTAGAATCTTCCTCGGAGGAGCAATTGAACAGAGATCATTTGGCGGTACACCCAAATTTGCCTTCTCCTGATTTCCCGGAGAGGGGTGCATCCCAATTGCAGGAGAGATGAGCCAAGCGCCTTGCCATTTGATTTTTGCCTACCTTACACCGCCTCATAAAGACAACGAGCATCCCCTCAAAAGATGCCTCATTCACTTAGCCCATATACTAGAGTTCCAAATCTTAGAAGCAAGCAATAGAATTTGTCTTCGTTCCATGATGGTGATACAGTTTCTTGACCCGACTGATAGCCTCTATGTTGCACTACCTTGTCTCATGTATAACGTTTCATGTATTTCGAATTTGACGATTGATGAGAGGTAACTATGATCCACCATGGCGAACACATTTACTGGGAATGTCGTTATCGCTTTCGTACACCCTGCTGAGTGGGGTTTTGATAGACACGTAATTTCGAGCCAATGAAGACATTGAAAACGCCAGGAACACCTATGTCGTCAAATTCTGATTACATCTCACCATGACCATACCGTATAGCGGCGAGCCATATAGCGTTCGTAGAAGACTAAACGCACCGTTTTTTTACTCTCGAAATTTAGAACCTTCCTTGCAAGATCAATTACTCGTGGCCCTTAGCGCATCATAGACTAACAGGCGAGTGTGACCACAAATCATAAGATTTGGGGTGCACTATGAATAGTACAGGAGATAATGACATAGTTTTATGACGAGTAATGAGAACCTTCATGATAGTTGAAACGTTCTGTCGACACCGTTATTGGAGGAAATGTGAAGGTAGAAGCGTTGAAAGAGCTGACGACGACTCGAGATCGCCGTTACTGAAGGATTGATGTGGCACGTCAATAAAAGGGTCAAATGCCGAAGGAGGAATAGCCCGCGTGAGGTGAGGCTGCTCAGGGAGCTTCTGCAAAATGCGTAAAAGGCGGCGAGGAAGTTCTGTAGGGCATTACGCCACAAAACCATAGAGACTCCCTAAGCAAATGATCTGCAGCCTCTGAAAGTGCAGAATCCACTGTTTAACTGCTGGCATAAAACGGTGTGGCCGAAATGAAGCTGAAACACAGGTTCGAGCTTGGTGACGTGGTTCAACCAATAAGCGTAGATCGTTCCAGTGTCGAGATGCACTGGTAAGGTTCATTGACCAGAGTCCGACACCATGGTAACGAAAGTGCGGTAGTTTCGCTACCTTTCTATATCAGTCGTGTCGAGCTTTTCCCTTCCTGGCAGTAACCGCTTGTACATTTCTCCAGCGATATTTTGGTTGCAAAAGACTGAAACAGATCCCGGACCTTGATCATGACGATATGACGTTTGATGTAATGCTACCTTGATAGCAAGGGGAAATTGGGGGTAGTCGGCATGCTGGTAACGGTACATGATGTGGAATAGCCAGTCTTTGCAGGACCTGTCTTTGTACGGCTGAGAATAGTGTGAACGTGCAAGGGGTCAGTAGTCTTTCAAAGAACACCCGGCGTGTTGCCGCGTGGAGTTTGCAGATCTCTTGAATTGTTTTCTTTCACCAGCCTCATCATATCTTATCCTTTCGAGAAGTCGGATCCTTGGTAGTGGTTTGGTATGCGCCCTGTGCCTTGTGCCTTATGCGGGAGCGGAGCGCTTTATGCATGTCGTCAAGCTGCCGGAAGGTAATCCCCCACACCCCACGTTATCATCCACCAAGTCCAAAAATATCGACACTGTGCATGCTGTGGTCTCCACATATTTCGAGTCGAACCAGCATCCTGCTCGTTAGTTCTAACGTATCTTGTTGGCTGTACATATGGCAGTCGAGTCGTGATGGCTTTGTAAATCGGTACTTGCCCCGTTGTTGCATGCGGCAACGTTTGCCTTAACTTATAGTAACGGAGCTGAATATCATGCTAACCGTATGATTCGCCCGTATCCTGTACCATTATCGCAGTCGGCAAGATTAGCTGACGCAAAGACGTCTGGACTTATGGAAGTAGCGCACTGAAGCTGCGCCCTTTTAGTTGATAGGATATCTGTCCTATCTTAGATTCCAGATTGGTTATCCTAAAGATGCCCAAGACTGTATCAGTCGGCTGGTGGGCAATTAACGGCGTCTTACCAACTTTATTTTTAACGTCAAAGTAGAGCAAAGCTCGACATCTCGTGGTATCACACGAATTGTTGTACAATGATTGGTGTATAGCCGTGAAAACTTATTAATACCAGCCTCGATTGACTACGATCTTAATTATGCGTGGTGAACAGAACATCATTCCTAAGAGTTCAAGAGCCGATGCTCTAGCGATCAGCACAGTCTTAACCTAGCATTGCAGCACAAGAAACATTAAATACCAATAAACATTTGCCTTCTCCATGAACGCAAGTCTTGACCTGGTGTTCGTTTCAGGCGATGAGTGCTGCTAGCGTCAGGTGTTTCAAGACACCCTTGGTACCTGCATTCAGACCTGAGCAATAGCGGAAGTACAGGAAATTGTATAAGTAGAACTGCATTTCAAGACCTAGGATGAGAATTAGTACAGCACCCGGATTTGCCGAGAAGAGAGAACCCCTCAGGTTAAAAGAACAAGCAATCCGGATAGGAAAGCCTTTTATTGCTCTGATCTCTTATCACTTCTTTCTTTCTTCTCCCGTCCTCCAATTGGAGTGATTCTTATCACATTATCTTCCGTTCCTCAGATATGGCGTGAGTATCCCTTTTCAATCGATTGCCCACTATCTTCGGGTCATGGCTATCGTAACCTTCAGGAGTATTGCTGACTCTACTCTCTGTTAAGAGCTGCAAAGTCCAACGGATATGAAAGGTATTCTATTGACGTTCGCCAAACGATGGAACCTAAGCATCCTCCTACCGTTGAAGCGTACCTCCGCGAAACCGATAGGTACAAAGCCTTTCTTGTCGGATACCGTCCAGAGACGCCTCGGCCTGATAAAACCCGAAGGCTTGCCGGAAGGATTGAGGGTTGGGAACGCAAGTGGGCAAGTTCCACTCATAGCACAGGAAAAACTTGTGGTACGTTGTTCGATCTCTTGAACAAAGATATATTGCTGAGCCTACCAACGCTAACACCATGATAGCAAAGACAAAACTTTGAGAGATGCGTGTCAACGACGGCCTCGAGATCTTTCCTGGTATGAGCACAATGGCGGATGTGCGGTTTAAAACCTGCCTTTATACCACTGTTGGATTTTTTGCATGTCCAATCCAACGAATCCAAATCTCTGAGCACACAGATCCTCTTATGCATCGTTTCATCGAGTAGCCGGTACTTCGACCGGTTGGTATAGCAAGCGGGCAACTTATCACCACGTTGCTTCAAGAACCGTCCAATCTGGCGGGCAAAGTAATGCATGGCTTGTCGTTGATTAGGACACCGGGACTGAAAGCGATAGTGTCAATGAATGATTTGGAACCCATTATGTAGAGTGTATTTCTTGGTAATTGTAGGCTTGTGCTTAATTCGGCGTACACCTCCTGTTCTGAATAAATTTCCTCCTCAATGATAGGGTTAGAACATCAGCCTCCGTGGCCATAGTTCGCTCGCAAAGGTCTTTAAGATTAGTCATTCGCCACTCTGATTGCCATGCGACCGGTTTACCAATTTAGCATCAGAATACTAGCAAAAATGTGCAGACTTTCGACTCGTTTGCAATGTACCTCCGCGTAATTTCGCCAGTTCTTCGAGGGTGCGTATTCAAGCATTGTAGCATCCTACTTGAGGCGCACCCCATGTCCGATCAGTCTTTGCCAGGGTAGGAATGTTGAGTTAACGAGATCATGTCCAGGCATATCGAAGTGGCTATCCTGGAAGGCAGGATCCAGTGGTGCTAGGCTGTTGCTGCAGGAATGTGGCTGTAGGTGCAAATGCTGGAATCGCTAGCGACGTAGTTGAAACAGTTTTACTTGCCGCAAAGATCCGGAAACAATCTTCGAGGACTTGACATTAGTTTGGCAAAAAAAAAAAAAAAAGCAGCGCCATGAAACAGGGTTTGATTCTCGGCGAACACCGTTCTCTTCTGCAATAGACATGAGTTCAACGAACACCTAAATTTCCAAACACGATCGACTTCTATTGGGTCGCCTCTAGAGATACCAAAATCAATGCCGCATGAAACTTGAAGTACAAATACTGCAGAAAACGTGCTGCGAGCGCTTACAATTTTCCGAAAGAAAAGGATGGGAAGTGGAGTGGCAATTACGACGACAAATCAGAGTGTTACCTTACAAAAGGGTTAGAACTCTCGTGACACTGCACATCAACGGCGCAGATGTTTCAGCCTGCATATTCGCATCGAAGCAAATGCGATTAGATAGAAAGTATACAACAAACGGGCCCCAATGATAGCAGAACGATACCGAGTCGCTGAATGGAGTGAAAAGACCGATCTAGAGACATGGTTTGTTCATAAGTTATGTGCCTGCACGAGGTAAGGTCATTAGGCTACATATGCATGCACGGGCTGGCACATATCTCAACCCCACGAAGTGCGAAGCCTGTAGAAATAGGACCTCACCATGTGCGCTCTCTTCCCAGCAAATATTGCGCCGATGCATAGTAGCAAAATCGAGCCGTGCCTGCACAAGGTCGCAACTTAAGAGTAACTAAAACGAGCATATTCGCCATGCAGTTGTGATACGAAGAGTAAAATAGCGTAAGAAATATCGCTATGATCGTCAAAATGTATTCTGGAGGAACCCTGAAGGAGGAAGGTCTCCGAGATACGTAATAGACGTAACATGAATGAGACTCGTACAGCGATAAATCATGCTGATTCTGGCTTCTTCTCTGCATTATCGTCAAGTTTGAGAGATCCTGAGCACCAGTGCTCTGATTTCATTGGATATTGAGAAGAGTCCGTCACACAATTGCGTGTGTAGGCACCACCCACATCGATGTACGAACCGACAGATTCGCCTTGCCGGGCTGGATGCTACTGCAACCATCCGTGTGATGTGTTAGCGGTCTTTTGTACAGTGATTCATAAACAAACAGTAAGATGTGGAAATTCCCAAGAAGTACGACCATCTGGTGGAGTCATCCCCGTGGTTCAGTTATTAGTGTTCTCAAGCTTAGCCACGAGAAGTTCTTGCAAATCGACTGTCGCATAGCGGACAAGAAATTCTACCATTGTTGCTACGCTGCAGTCTGTGATGCCTAGGGGCCCAAGGCGTCTTGATACATCGCGGCTGTATCTTCAAAGCTTTGCGTTGGAATGAATAGTGAGTTACTTTGATCAAGTACCCAGGCCATCATAGTAAGAGTAGTAAAGTTATGATGTAAAGGCGCGGACCAAGACTGGTTATCGGAGGATCAAGCTTGCTGCCTTAATGCAATGCAATTTGCCTACTTTGCGTCGGAGATGACAGCTGCCCCCCACGAGGTTCGTAAGTCATGCATAGTAGACGTTGCAGGATGCTCGGATGATCCCACCGTTCTTCCCTCTGTATACGTAGGACATTCGCCCTGGAAATTTTAGACAAATTTTCCTGAAGCTCATGCACAATACCAACGGCTGCAAAGCACATAGCGACCCAATCGTGGGCGGTTAACAGGGGTCAGCTACGAACCCACCGCGGTGACAAATGGCCGTTGAAACATTTGAGCAAGCCACCAGGAACCGTTCCTGGTCTTCGAACCAAAGGTCCTACGGAAAGCGCTGCCCACGACGCTTACGGAACGTGAGCATTGACGGATTCCATTTTGCGCGGACCAAGCTGGCTGATGATCTTCAACATCTCCTCACAGACTTAACACGATATGCCTGCCCCTTGATCTAACGTCCACAAGTCGATGACTTTGGTTGCCCATTAGCGATCGTCATATATCATATTCTCAATTTCATGATTGCGTTCGAGCTTACGAGCCCTCAAACACCAATACTCACGGCCCAATGTCGTAAGGGTTTTAATCTTTCTCGTCTTCCCGATTCTCTCGTCGACCCTCGCTTACCTTGTCGCTTACCTCTAGGTCTTCCCACTCGAAGGCTCGGTCCACTTTAGCCAGTCTTCACGGATGGCAAACGGAGCATATGTGGAAGTCGCAGCAATATGCCTATCACATTGATGAGTTCAATGCCCTCTTGTTCAGCAAACAGCGTAGCAACCTTGATCGAGGACAATCAAGGTCTCATTACATTGTCGCCTGGAGTGATGATTGGGGTCGGAAGTGTAGCGAAAAGGGCAATCAACCAGGTATTGCAACGTAAACATATTTCAGAACCTGCCAACTAACGTTATTACAGGAAGATCCAAGCTCTGAAAGGCCGAACGAGAGCTTTAAATGTCCATTACAACCTTCACATCCACGTCCTGTATTTCAGAAGAGGCAAAAATGGCGAGTATAAGGGAATAAAGAGTGAAGGAGTGAAGGAGCAAAGGAGCACATCAGACAACTTGTTGAGATCAACTGAGCTGGTGCTTGTATGGTTGTGTCGGAGCTGTGTCGCTTTTGGTTACCATGGAAAGTAATGTTCACAGCTGGCTGTGAATTTCAAGATCGACTGGTGCTTTGGTGTGGAGTCTCCCACGGAACTTATGCTTCATCCTTTCTTTCGTCAATACAAAGGCTTCTGGGAGTGCTCGGTCTGCTCGCTTCTTGTTATCATTGACCACCATGTCAACCAATGCCATTGCTGAGGAAAGGCACAGAACCATCCCTGAACCTTGAAATGAGGCAGCAATAAAGAGATTTTGCTCGCCCGGTACTTGACCGATGAGTGGGAATCCATCTGCAGAATATCCCATGATTCCGGTCCATGCCTTACGTATCCTGCCATCCGTATGGTCATTGCCCCAATGAGGGTCGAAATACCTCCCGGTACAGTTTCTAAGATAGTTAACAATAACAGGCTCGGTGACAGTATCATCGGTCATTCCGAATTCATTCAAACCCTCATTAGCAGCTATTGTCGAGCCACCTCCAATCATGATATCGCCAGCAAACCTTGAGCCCTGCGGTCGAGGAACCATGTACTCATATCCATCTCCATAAATGAACGAATAGGTATTTGTTAACCCATCTTTGGGCATAGAGCTTCCAGGCCTTTGAGCGGTCATATGCCCCCGAAGTGGCACAATGACGCCTTGGAGTGGCGGGTATAGATGGGATGTGTACCCATTCGTTGCGAGGAATACCTTGTCCGCCTTAATACTCCCTCTGGGTGTATCCACTATCCACCCGCTTTGGCCAGCGCCCCGCTTTTTGATCTTCAGGGCTGGCGTCTCGGTCTGCAGGTTCAAGCCTTTCTGAAGAGCCAGGCCTAGCATTCCGGTAACAAATTTATAGGCACTGATACTACCCGCCTCGTATGACACCGCTCCGAATGCCCCTTTGGCAAGAAACTCTTCTTCTGCCTGCTGAGGGCTCCAGAAAATATACCTTGCCGCCGGATCATCGGGCCCTAACACCCTCCTCATCTCCTTTACCGCCTTTTCTGCCTTTCGCCACTGACCATACTCATAGATTACATCTACCGTGTCTCCCTCCCAGTTGTCGCATTGGATGTTATGCTCCCTTGCGAATGCATGTACGGCTTTCATGCAGCCATATTCGAATCTTGCGATCCTTGCAGCCTCCTCCTCTCCGTGCGTACGCAAGTTATCTAGAAACGCTCGGTATGACGCGCATTTCGTGTGGCCACCGTTGCGACCTGTGGCTCCAGAGCAAGCTGTACGGGCTTCAAGCATTAGGACTGGAGAGGGTGAGTCCTGATTAAGAAGGGTGTACGCGAGAGTAGCCCCAGTGATTCCAGAGCCAACGATCAAGGCGGAGACGGCAGTGGGAAGGTTGTATGTGGTACGGTGGATAGAGATCAAAGCTGGTGGATCTTGCCATTGTGAGGTTGTAGGGTTGAGGCGCGGAAGCCCAGGAGGAATGGAGGCACGTTGTTCCATGAAGAATGACTGGGGTTTACAGGCCAGTTGTGAGAAAACCGTTGCAATCAAGTCTATCTTCAGGACACGCTCGACGTGAGATAGAATTGCACATGTCACATATGGTCCGTGAACAGAGACATTCCATTGGTGCAGGAGCTTGGTTGGGACAAGCTTTCCCTTTCGGAGTTAGCCTCGCATTCTCACACAAGGAGTATTTTGTATTTTCCATCTCAAATTTTCTTTTATCTACCACAAACACTCATACTACCTACCAGCCTTAACGAAGCTTGCATCGGCTCTTCAATGATCACAAGGCATTAAGACTCTGGCTCAATAAATCGGAAGTCTGACTTGCTCGGGAGCTTCTACTTTGCAAGACCAACGAAGTCACCACGCATGTCTGTGGGACTCTCGTTTTACAGTGGCAGATGATAAATTACCAGACTGCTACACTATCTGCACAGGTCACCTTCGATCTTTGTTCCACGCCACTATCGTACTCAAATCGTTCTCGGTCTTACTGGCCCCACCCACGTCAGGCGTGAGTTCAGAGTTTCGTCGACTTTTATTCGTCGTCGTTACCCTTCTTGCCCTTCTTCTTTCCACCACCGGATGGTGCGCCCTCTTTCTTCTGGTGTACGATCAGTCTTGTCCATGACTCCTCTTTGTCCCATTCAAACCCTGCCAATACAGGAAGCTCTAGTTCATCGTCGGCCTGGGGTATTCGATCAGCTTCTTATTCGGAATCCACCCAAAATATTAAGGTCAGGGTGATTTTTAGCTTACCTTCTTCTTGAACTGCTTGTGGATGGCGTCTAAAGCATCCTTGATTGTTACGCCCTTCAAATTCCGTGCAGTGACTTCGAGTCCCAAAGGAAAGTGCAGATCGATTTTTTTGACAGGAGGGTTGGTAAGGAACTTCTTGAGAACGTCCTTCTCATCTAGTGTGGCTGGAGACTTGTTCAACCGCCTACTGAACGTTAGCTTTGGCTCGTATATGCCGCTGTTATGAACTGCCATGGGGGCCTTGATACTCCAAGGTAGCTTACCAGTTCAGCTTCTGCGTCTCCTTTGCTATTTCCAGTTCCTTGCCTTCCTTTTCTGCCCTTATGTCAGCTAATATTGACGATCCTCGACCTTCTCCACATCGATGATGATGGACCGGCAGACATGTGCTGTTGAGAAATTCACCTAGGTCGTTGATGTTGTACACACCAGCAGCGCTCGAGCTCGCTCTCCGATGGCCCTTGATTTCATTCTGAGGAGGGGAAGAGGACAAACCCGACACAGCCGAGTCGACTTTGGTGAGAGCTGCTGTATCGGAAGACATGATTGATTGGTAAGCTTGATTGTGGATGATGGATATCTGACTGAAAAGGAGGATAGATGGCTGGTGGGTGAGAGGAGTTTCGATGAGTTTTGATGTTGAAGAGTCAGTAGGAGGAGGTGATGTGGATGGTTGGAGTGAATGATGGGAGTCGAGTCGTGACAACCAGGGCAAGCCCCGCTCGAGGGTCACGCGGGACCTTATTCAGCTCCGTGAAGCTGCTGCTCAAAGTACCTTGTACCTTTGCCCCACCTCCCCACGTTTTCCCCAGGCCTCGCCTAACTCTAAATCACGGGAGCTACTCTACGAGTATGTAAGGTAAGGTAGCGTGGGTAGGTATTCCGTATCAATTCCCAAATCCCAAATTGGGGCATCATCTGTACTCCCCCAGCCCTGGTGAGGTAGGACTCGTAAAGACGGTTCTTCGATCAGCAATACATGATTCAATGCGCGAAGTTCAGGTCCGCAGGACGTAGGAGATCTTCGAAGCTTGACGGTTTTGGGACACTCTCTAGCTTTGAGGTCACTGGCGTAGGTGGCAGGGAGTAGGTACTTAATTCATAGTCGGTTCGATTCCTGATGGCGCTAGTACAGTGGTGTAGTGGTTATGTTTCTTTTCTGTAGGTACACGTCTAGTAGGTGTTGGTGCTTGTTTGCATTTCTGGAAATTGCTTCACCTCTCTCTCACTTGCATCAGTATTCATCAGAGCGAGAAATTGGCATGCGGTTGCTGTTAGGAACTTAAGGTACGTTTGCTCATTTCTTCCCCCGTTCGCGGTTTAATGTGCTCCAAGTGACTCCGTGCTTCAACCGCCCAACAAATGCCATCTTAAGTGAATTAATCCCACTTTGTTCATTTTTGCAATCTTAGGGCTTCCCTCACCTCCATAACGATGACTCAACCATACTACACCGTTCCGCAATTTCTCTGGTGCCATCTTGATTATCTGTACAACTCCTTAACACCTCCGTCAAGAATACATCTTCCTGGCAATCCACAGTTTGCCTTGACTTGAGAAGAGACAAAAATCCTGTATCTAGCTACCTCGACTGTCCAACACATGGCTGATTTGACGGACGGTTTTTCGTGCCGTGATGCTATGCTCGCACCTACCTTTTCCGAAGAAGAGCTTATCGAGCTTGAAATTTTGCGTGACGAAGAGATTGACACCCTAGTCAACCAAGGGTATCTCGTTAGATCAGAGCAATGGAATCCAGAGTTCCGCAACGGCTTCGTCTTCACATACCCTGAAATGATACTGGAGATCACTACAGGCGAGCGGTATCCTGTTGAGCCAATAGACTACCACTTGAAGAACACATCTTTACCCAGAGTCGTTATTGATGACTTGAGAATAGCGCTGCGACACATCTGTATGGATGGCTGTCGAACCAACAACCGGGAAAACTGGACTAAACGAGGAACCGCAAATAGCACCGGGATCTTTGAGTTTGATATGGTTGTATTGCACATCGTCACCAAGACAGTTGCACATCTTGTGGACTACAGGAGTGATCCGACTGCATGGGGAAACAAAGCTGAAGCATCGAAGCGACAAATGGTGGATAGGTCGATCGCTGAACAACGGGTGGAGATGTTGAGATTGATATCAGGCATCGACCTGTCCAGCAACACAAAGTACCTGGAGTACCAGCGGGATGCGAAGGCTGGGTTGGCACAGCAAGAGAAAATAGACATGTTGTCGGCCAAGACCAAGCACGACATTTTGAACACTGAATTCGGTCTCAACCTGGCAAGCATTGGAGGGCATGACTTGGCCAATTCCCTTCTTCGCAAGACACCGGACCAGATATGTGCCAAGCTCCCCAATATCTTTCGCATCTTGCACATTGAATGTGTCATCCGAAGCGATCTATCCCGGGTCTTCTTGCAGAAGCAAAATCAACTGCGTAATAAGATGATGGCGCATCCGCTAGATCGTCTGAGAGCAAACGTACCTGTGGAGATCCGCCGTGAATTCAGAAAGAGAGGTGGCGAGAAAGAGAAGGAATCTCTGACGGATTACCTCGTGGATCCACGCTTGACTTTTCACGGCACTCGCAAGGACTACGTTGCTTCGATTGTCAGGCAGGGCTTCCTGCTGCCCGAAAAGAAAGAGGACGTTTGCTGCGGGTCGACTTATGGTATGGGGCTATATTCAAGCCCTAATGCTGAATTTGCGCTACGTTATACTGGCTTCAGCGCTTCGCCAACGCTCAACAGCGAGTTTTCTGGGCTGAAACTCATTGTCTGTGCCACCATCATGGGCATCAGTAGCACCATGTTTCGGGACGATAACTGGAGGGATCAAACCGAGCCTTATCCTGGGGCGGACTCTCATGTTGCAAACGAGCAGTATGAGTATGTCGTCTTTGACCAAGCACAGATTCTCCCTTGCTACGTTATCCATCTCGACCTGGGCCGTCATATCACGAAATACTTTGAGCATATTCCCGTCAATCCTCGGGATTGGATTGAAGAGTGGTGGCGAAACAATATCCCCCGTCAAAGATTGAACCCACAGGCTCTTGCCCCTGGTGATAAACAGCGGATCAAGGAGGCCCTGGTAGCGAAAGCGAGTAAATACTTCAGCTACGGCTATGGCCCAGTGGCAGGGTCAAAGATCATCATCGAGGAGGTTGGCGAAGTAGACGAAGACGAGGAGGAGTATGGGGAATACCAGGAAGAGCGGGTGGAAAGGATTGAGTGCAAGAACGATATCTGGAAGTGGGACGACGATAACACTTTCGCTGTTGAGGAAATGGGTGAAGGAGTAGACGATGACGAGATCTCAAGCAATATCCAGATGGACAAAGCCAAGGTCGACGATGTCGACGAGGACCATCTCCCAGTATGGGCCTTGGGAGCGAAGGGGAAATCGAAATTCGATGAGTACTATGATGCAAGGATAGCCAAGAACAAGCGTCCTGAGCGGCCAAATCGAGCCCCTTCACCTTAACTCCTTGCCACTATCTTCACTATCGAGATCCAACTATAGCGCTTGGTTCATCGAAGATACTCGAATCTACATTCAATACCAAATCGAATGAAAAGTTTGACCCCATTACCGCTAATCCACCAAGCCCTCCTATCCCTCGAAAGTAGCCTCAGAAGGGGTATCGTATCCACTGTAAGATATCCAACATCCAGGACCCGAAAGCGCTTCCCACCAGATTCGTGCCACGAGCCATGGCCAATCCTACCAGACTTGTTCTATAGGCCATGAGAAAAAGCCAGCCATATACCTGTGCCGATAACTACCCCAGCCAAGGACGCACTTGCGTGATGGAGCGGGTGAGCTGATGGCTGCAATGGTCAAACGTCTCCCGGAATTCAATGATGCATTTCGAAGATTTGCTTTTTTTTCCCTAGCGAGGATTCCAGGCGAAGAAGTCTTCCCCATCGACAATGTGTCTGATTGATGAAATATTTCATTCGACGAGTATCTTGACCCTAGATTGCTAAATCCGAAGGGGGCATAGCCAAGCAAGCTCTCTCAGCCCATTGACCTACTGTACGCTATCACTATCAACCATGGACCATTCTTAACCATATCTGCCAACCAGACCCGCTCGCGCACTCATTCACTTATGCAGTCGCTAATTGTCCCTTCCGCGACCATCAGCTTTTAACCTCGGAAAAACCTCCCCCCTAAAAATACGTCTATGCTAATGTTGAGAACTCGGTTTATTGGGAAGCAAACGGGGACTACGAGGACAGGTCGTGAGGAGAAGGGGAGTTGTAGCGTAGGATTATTAGATGATTTAGAGTTGGCTTGTTTTTGGTGGGTCTTTGGATTTGGAGACAAGAGAAGCCAAAAAGTACTTGTTTGAGTCGATGACAAACTAACCTGAAGAGAAAGCCGTTACTAAGGTACCCAGGCGCCTAACTTTCCCTGCAGTAAGCTCTAGCTAGCTCATGGACCTTTGTTTGTTTGGAAAGATGTGAAAGAGCCACATAGCGTAGAGTTAGTTGCGCCGCAGAAGTAAATCCTTCCATTTGCGAACGAACGAGTTGGAAATCGCTCTGTGGGTGTACATGAGTGGCTCTGATAGTATCGAGCACCGACAAACACCCGTTCCAGGGGGCATCGGCGGAGTGTCCTTCAGAGTCGTCCTCTGCCTGCGCCTAGGATTATCTCCATCAGATCAGTAAAAGATGTTACACATGCCAGATGTCTTTAAGCTGCAAAGCCGTTGCCACTTGCTCTCAGCTTTAGCTTAGCTGATCTCCCTCCTGCTCAACCATCCTGGCTCTTCATCCCATCAAGCACCTCTAAGATGAAGCGCAGATTCTGTATGAACTCCCAGAATCCCGCATCCAACGGCATACCCGCCGAACCATAGCCGGCCTCAAAGAAGGTCGAAAGCTTTGGATCCCATGCCGCCGCCTGTCCGATACTGAGGTTCGCATTCTCGGCCAGTACAGCATCCCATTTGCTATTCCAAAACGTTGCACCCCACTGCGTGCTACTGGGTAAAGGTTCATTGACAGCATATGAATCGTACCTCGAAATCTCAAAGAGCCAGGAGCTGTGGTTCTTGAGGCGGTAGCGTAGGGCGGTTTTCTGCTCAAAGGATTCGATGGGGAAGGACTGGACCTCGAAGAAGAGTCTGTGGCCGGTAAGTTCGATTTTGGGGTTGGGGGTAGGACAGCGGAATTGGACGGAGTCGGCAAAATATGTCATTTGGGGGTTGATGCGTGTGGGGTCAAGGAGGTTCTCGTTGGCGATTTGGAGTTTCCAGGATATACCCCTACGAGCGTCACTAAGAGAATCAGATGGATGGAGGAAGGCACGTACTCTTGAAGTCGGGTCATGAAGAGTTCAAGGAGGGGAGGTTGAGCGCTAGGGTCAGCTTCGGTAGGGTTTTTTGTCCATTGCTTGCGGGAGACTTCGTATACGTCGATACCACCAGTCTTGTTCATCTCGATTTCGAATCTGACGGGCCCCACTTCCGGAAGACGAAAATTGTAGCGGGCCGTATGTATGGGGATAACCTCTTCCAAAGTATTCGCGTGCGCGCTTACAGGTAGAAATACTCCAGTAGCTTGGCAACAATGAGCGATGATCTGCTCTGCGCCTATCTTCAGATTTAGGCTACGCCAATTGTCAGTAAGGGCACAATCCAGAGGTGACTTTGTAATTACTTGCGAATCATAGCACCTCTGCTATTAGACAATCTCATATCATCTCTGAATTTGTTGAACGTGATGCTTTTCGTCTCTTTCGACCACCGAAATACAGACAATGCAAAGGTTCCAAGAAGAACACGCATTTGAACACGACCGCGATAATAAGGCAGTCGGACGATTGCTTTATGTAGAGCATGTTGCATCTCGTATTTGTTCCTATCCGTCAGTTTCTGGCTCTCATCAAACCAGACCTTGAGCTCTTCCAACGCCAGACTTCCTCCTGTTAGTACTGGCAGCATGGTTGCCTTACCTGCCTCTGTCAGGGGAGGCCCATTGAGCATCATGATGTGCTTTTGCATAGCTGCTGGAGTAGGTGGATCGATAATGTACAGTGTTACTGGTTTGTTGTTGCGAGCAATGAACTCTCTCATTGTGCCCTCGATCCGCTTAATGGCACTCTGGATTGCGGCACCATCATCTGATAGGATCTTGAAGAGTGAGAGCTGGCTTTCGAAAATAATGTGAGCACGACAGTGCATGCGGATGGGATCGAACGCTTCGCAGCTCTGTCCTAGAAGCTCTTGGGGGTGGACCTCATCCCTTGGCCAGAGGAAATATCCAGTATATTGGAAAGATGCACCTGCGACTGGTATTTGCTGATATTTCTGTAGTCGTGCTTCTATCTTTAGCTTCTTATTCTCCGCTTCATATTTTGGGCTTAAGGTCGAAAAGTCCTTGCTGAATTTATCCTTCCCTTTGGTGGGATTCCCAGAGTCTCGGTTGTAGTTGGAAGGGGATTCGGATTTCAGTACCCATTCTTGTAGCTCTCTACATGTTTTTGCTGTTTGTCTCTCATCGCCCCAGAGCAGTAGATTACGATCCAAGAGATTTTGCGGCGGGCGGATAAAGGATCCAAAGCGGACTCCCATCTCTTCGAGAAGATTGTACATTTTCCGCCGGTCGCTCTCGATCAGACAGCTGGGTTTACCGAGAATGAACTTTTTGGTAGGAGGCTGACTTTGACGGAAAGCAGCTTTAGCGACGTTGTCTTTCTTATCGAAAAGAGTCACCCTAAGTGGTCTCATCGCACGGACTGGACGATGGGCGGGATGAACATTTCGCGGCTGTTTCCCTTTCGCTGACGGATTTGGCGGAAGAGATGGATGGCCAGGGAGGCGTGCCCGATTTGGGACCGAAGGGGTTGCTGTCTCTTTCGTGTCCGATGGCCTAGAGGGTTCTTCGTGATCATCATCGGAGCTGCCTGAGTCTACTGCTGCTTGTAGAGACTCGTACGGGTTGCTCTGCTGCCACAACCTGGCGTTCAGCTTCTCATAGTTCATTGTGAAGGATGACCACTGGTGATTCCGTATGACGAAGGAAGTGTTCTTTGTGATGCAAATTTACCTACTAAAGGTCGCTCGCTCTCTGTTTTACGATGTGAAAGCTAGAAGATGATGTTGATTGATAAAGCAGAAGTGAACCGGTATGATTTAGACGACCTGAGAGCTCAGAATAGAGGCAGCAATAACTTTCGGTAAAAACCCTGAAGTAAGAGACAGACTGCTCGTCAATCAAAAGTCATAAATAGAATCTGCTAGCTTCTTCGTAAATGTTGCTTTCATGGAGAAGTGTAATAGAAACGGGCAGCTGCATGTTTCTTCAGGTTGGTTTTGTAAGTATGGTGAAGCAAACGGGGTAAACAAACGAAATTGTCGTCAAATTAAGCATTTCTGGAATAAAGGAATCAACCATATTCATGCCCGGTTCGTATTGTTCAGACTACAATAGGGGTTTATTCTTCGGTTGCACTTTGCAGACAACAGGATACTGATATTGGATTAGATATTGCTCAACTACGGCCTTACAACACCTTCCTTCTAGGATTCATGGAGGAAAGCTGTTATGACAATGTGACGAGTGAAGCTCTAAGGAAGCCTGGGAGATACTGTCATACATATCTGGCTCGAGAAACCTGCCCCTCACACCTGATTGGTTCCTCCCGTAGGCTAGTACCGAGAGCGAATGGAGCGGATTGTGTTTATTTGGTCTTCGGTCAATTCCGGTGCAGAACTTGCTCGACAATTTAGGTTGCAACGGTACTAAGGACCTCAAAGGTACAGATCCCGGCTGTTACGCGGAAACAGCGGATCCGGCGCTTTCGTAATTATACATTGTCGGGAATCTGTAAGATTTTCGATCTCTTTGGCGGCGGCGGAGACGAGAGTCAGACACAATATGTACAATTCCACAAGCATCAAGGTGATATATACCGCACCGGTACAAAACATGGGCAGATTCTGTCCTGAACTTGTTGAGTGGAGATCGGGCTCTATAATCTTTACAACCTGCTGTAGGTAGCAGTGAGTCCGTGGACATTCAGCGTTCAGCGGTTTGCTGTAATTGCTGTGACAGGCTCGCCGGGTTTGGTCATGATTACTTCTGACCGGGTCCGACACCTCCACCTACTGCTCCTGTGCCAGCAGCTCCAGACGTGGGAGGCTTCATTCTTCTCGATCGGAGAGCTCTTCTTATAGCGTTCATGAATGGTATAACTGAAATCTTGGCAAACCATGGCGTAGCAAAAACGCTGAAGACTATTCGGAACGGCATTAAGACTTTCGTAATCGCGTATGCGGTTGCGAACCTGGACTTGTTGTTAGCCTTTAATCCAACTCTGCTCTGCCAATGTTGTACTTGAACAGGACACATACTCAACCACAAGCCTTGTTCCTTTTTCGCCCTTTCCAAACCATCGATACCTTCGGGTCTTCTCGTGGCCTAGCCAACCCTTCTTCCGAGCATAATTCCCAAATCTCTTCGTACCTTCGCTGAAGATCTTTCCTTCAGCAAAGTAGGTAGGTAGCCACTGGGTGTAATGGAACGTTGCAGCGAGGCCGAAGAGAGGAACGATGGCAGTCAGTTCGTGCAGTATGAGGAAGGCCGATATATGAGTCAGTGGTGCATGAACCAACGGCGCTGTATACCGCTGAAGAAATTTTGGTAGACGCTGCGTTAGACGCAGAATACGAGAGCGGGTCTTTTCAGATGTGTCTGGCTTCACATCATCAGGCTTGACTGACAAGAGACGCCTCTGGCCGGATTTAGATATATGAGACCGTGCATGATGAGGAGAGCGCAGTGCCCGGAATAGCAAGTTACGTAGCATGGCATT
>JAABUV010003015.1_pt1 | contig 21920 bp, 23 predicted proteins | sample 5559971 | NCBI WGS metagenome assembly JAABUV01 (sample SAMN10711881, study PRJNA513362) | rock metagenome | isolation source: Antarctica rocks | place: Antarctica: Victoria Land, Knobhead nord | collected 2015-12-19
GCGATATCAAACAGCACCACTGCAAATCGAAATTCGATGCGTTCTGCATCTCCGCGATCAATCACATGCCAACTCATAGCTGCAAGCCTAAAGTTGGCGCTTATGGGGCAGCGCCCTTGGCCTTGCCTGCTTTAGTGTTCGGCCGCCCGCGCCCAATGGCCGAGGCTGCCAGCGTTGACCGGCGACCCGGCTGCGGCGTTCCGGGCGGTGACCAGCGCGTAGAAGGCAACGGCTTCCTCTCGACCGAGCAGATCCCACACCGCCACGATGATCCGCGTGATCCGCAGGTGATTATGATCGAAGCCGGTCAACCACCCGTCCGTGCCAGCGTAGAAACGGCTCATTCGCTCCAGTCCGGCGGCGAAGCCGGCCCGCGCCTGCGGATCGTCCCGGATCGCCGCCGCCTCCTGCGCGTCCAGCACCGGCGAGCCAGGCACGGCGCGGCTGGCCTCGCGCAACGGGAACAGCCACTGGATGAAATCGTGCACGCCCTCGACCTGCCGGTCGTCAAAGCTGAGCACGTCGGCGAGTGAGCGGCCACGCCCGTCGGACCCGTCGCCGCGCAAGAAGCCGTGGATGCGGCCGGTCATTGGGTCAAGCCTGCTTGAGCTCGTCCGGCTTGTGCACGGCCTGTTTGCCGGACGCGTCGCTTCTCACCAGCACCTGCGGATGTTCCTTCGTGGCCTTGGCGACGTGGCCCTTCACCTTGGTCTCCGAGGTCACGATCTGCTCGACCGTGCCGTGGGTTTCGCCCTGCGACGTCGTCCACTTGACCTTGTCGCCCTGCTTCGGGGTTGCCGCCATGGTAGCCTCCGCGCTGTTCCGCCCAAGCAACGCCGAAGCGGGGGGACCGGTTCAGCCGAACACCTCGGACCAAGCGGCCCGCAGCGCCAGGTCGGCGTCCTCCATCGTCGCGGGGATGCCGAGCGCCGCGAGGCTGGTCACGCCATGCTCGCGGATGCCGCAGGGCACGATACCGTCGAAATGGCCGAGGTTGGGCGCGACGTTCAGCGCGACGCCGTGCCAGCTGACCCAGCGCGTGACGCGGACTCCGATCGCCGCGATTTTCGCTTCCGTGCCGGACGCGCGGTCAGCCACCCAGATGCCCACCCGGCCGGACCGCCGCTCGCCACGGACGTTGAAATGGCCGAGCGCGCGGATCAGCCACTCCTCCAGCGCGGCGACGTAGCTGCGGACGTCGCGCGCCTTCGCCTGTCCGTGCGCATGCGCCAGGTCCAACAGCACGTAGGCGACGCGTTGGCCCGGGCCGTGATAGGTCCACTGCCCGCCGCGCCCGGCGGCGTAGGTGGGAAATCCCGCCGGGTTGGCGAGGTCGCAGTCCTGCGCGGAAGTACCGGCGGTGAACAGGGAAGGGTGCTCCAGCAGCCACACGCTTTCGGGCGCCGTTCCGGCCCGGATCGCGGCGGCCTGGGCCCGCATGGCGTCCAACGCTGCCGGGTAGTCCACCAGCCCGTCCGAGATGCGCCAGGCCACGTCGCGCGCCAAGGGAATTGAACCTGTCCCGTCCATCGGCTATACGCCCCCGTCCCCGGTGCGGCCGTGGCGAAATGGTAGACGCGCAAGCTTGAGGTGCTTGTGGGGGAAACCCTGTGGAAGTTCGAGTCTTCTCGGCCGCATTCCTCCTAACCGGGCCAACCGGGCCTCCTGAGTTGCATCGCTTGTTCCGCTAGCTGAGATTGCCCGGCGTTGGGCGGTCCGGGGAGGCCATAGATGGCGATGGATGACGATTTCCGAAAGGCGGCGCTCGACTATCACCGCCTGCCGCATCCGGGAAAGCTCGCGATCGAGCCGACCAAGCGGATGGCCACCCAGCGCGACCTCGCCCTCGCCTACTCGCCCGGCGTCGCCGCCGCGTGCGAGGAGATCGTCGCCGACCCCGACACCGCCTACGACTACACCGCGCGCGGCAACCTCGTGGGCGTCGTCTCCAACGGCACCGCCGTGCTGGGCCTGGGCGATATCGGCGCGCTGGCCGGCAAGCCGGTGATGGAGGGCAAGGCCGTCCTGTTCAAGAAGTTCGCCGGCATCGACTGCTTCGACATCGAGGTGGACGCCCGCGACCCGGAGCGCTTCATCGAGGTGGTGGCCGCCCTGGAACCCACCTTCGGCGCCATCAACCTCGAAGACATCAAGGCCCCGGAGTGCTTCGCGATCGAGGCGCGGCTGCGCGAGCGGATGAAAATCCCGGTGTTCCACGACGACCAGCACGGCACCGCCATCATCGTCGCCGCCGCCGTCCGCAACGGGCTGGAGCTCCAGGGCAAGCGGCTGGAGGACGTGCGCCTGGTGACCTCGGGCGCCGGGGCCGCGGCGCTGGCCTGCGTCGACCTGCTGGTGACGATGGGGCTGCAGCCGGCGAACGTCACGCTGACCGACATCAAGGGCGTCATCTACGCCGGGCGGCAGGCGGACATGCTGCCCAACATGGCCCGCTACGCCAATCCGACCGACGCCCGCACCCTGGCCGACGCGCTGCCCGGCGCCGACGTGTTCCTCGGCCTGTCCGCGCCCCGCGTGCTGAAGGCCGAATGGTTGGGGTTGCTGGCGCCGAAGCCGCTGATCCTGGCGCTGGCCAATCCTGAGCCCGAGATCCTGCCCGAGGCGGTCCGGGCGGCCCGGCCGGACGCGATCGTGGCCACCGGGCGCAGCGACTACCCCAACCAGGTCAACAACGTCCTGTGCTTCCCGTTCATCTTCCGCGGCGCGCTGGACGTGGGCGCTACCACCATCAACGAGGAGATGAAGGTCGCCTGCGTCGAGGCCATCGCCGTGCTCGCCCGCGTCGAGGCGAGCGAGGTCGTGGCCGCGGCCTACGGTGGCGTCGCCCCGGTGTTCGGCCCCGATTACATCATCCCCAAGCCGTTCGACCCAAGGTTGATCCTGCAGATCGCCCCCGCGGTGGCCGCCGCGGCGATGCGCACCGGCGTGGCCCGCCGCCCGATCGCCGACTTCGCGGTGTACCGGCGGGAGCTGGAGCGGTTCGTGTTCCGCTCCGGACAGCTGATGCGCCCCATGTTCGAGGCGGCGCGGCAGCAGCCCCGCCGCATCGTGTACGCCGAGGGCGAGGACGAACGGGTGCTGCGCGCGGTCCAAACCATCGTGGACGACGGCATCGCTCAGCCGATCCTGCTCGGCCGCCCGGACGTGATCGAGCGCCGGGTGCGGGAGATGGGCCTGCGGATGAAGTTGCAGGACACCGTCCGCGTGCTCGACCCGGCGGACGATCCGGTGTTCCACCCGCTGCTGGCCAGCTATCAAATCCGGGTCGGACGCCGCGGCGTGCCGCCCGATGCGGCACGGCAGCAGATGGCCACCCGGCCGGCGGTGGCGGCGGCGATGCTGCTGGACGCGGGCGAGGCGGACGCGGCGATCGTCGGCGGCACCGGCGACTGGTGGCGTCACATGATGTCCATCCTGCCGGTCATCCCCAAGCGCCCGGAGGTGAGCCGGGTGTACGCGCTATCCTGCCTAATCCTGCAGAGCGGAGCGCTGTTCTTCTGCGACACCCACATGAACCTCGATCCGACCGCCAAGGAGGTCGCGGAGATGACGCTGCTGGCGGCCGACGCCGTGCGCAGCTTCGGGCTGGAGCCGAAGGTGGCGCTGCTGTCCCACTCCAGCTTCGGCGCCAGCAACTCCCCGCCGGCCCGCAAGATGCGCCAGGCGCTGGCGCTGCTGCGGGTCCAGGCGCCGGACCTGGAGGTGGACGGCGAGATGCACGCCGACGCGGCCTTGAGCGAGGCAATCCGCGACCGGGCGGTGCCCGACAGCCGGCTGTCGGGCACCGCCAACCTGCTCGTGCTGCCGACGCTGGATGCGGCGAACATCGCGTTCAACCTGTTGAAAGCAAGCGCCGACGGCCTGCCGGTTGGGCCGATCCTGCTCGGGATGTGCAAACCCATCCACGTTTTGGTGCAAAGCGTGACGGCGCGTGGCATTGTCAACCTCAGTGCGATTGCTGCGACGCAAGCGGTGCTTCTGCCACAGTGATGCCGTCATGTACCCGCAATCGTTACCGCCTTGCTGACCCGGCGATGGCGTGCCGCGAGACGATTTGTAACGGGACATGCGCGGTCCAACTCGCCACACATCTGTTGCCGCCCTTTTTCCTGAGCGAAGGAACTGACCCCCCATGAAACCTTTGCGGAAAGCTGTGCTGCCAGTCGCAGGACTCGGCACACGCTTCCTTCCTGCGACCAAGGCGACGGCGAAGGAGATGCTGCCCATCGTGGACAAGCCGCTCATCCAGTACGCGGTCGAGGAAGCCCGTGCGGCCGGCATCGAGCAATTCTGCATGGTCACCGGTCGCGGCAAGACGGCGCTGGTCGAGCATTTCGACATCGCCTACGAGCTGGAGGTGACGCTGCGCGAGCGCGGCAAGACCGAGATGCTCAGGATGCTGAACGACATGGCGGTGCCGCCAGGCTCGATCGCGACCGTCCGCCAGCAAGTGCCGCTCGGCCTCGGCCACGCGATCTGGTGCGCCCGGGCGTTCATCGGCGACGACCCGTTCGCCATCCTGCTGCCCGACGACCTGGTGCTCAGCGAGACGCCCTGCCTCAAGCAGCTGGCCGACGCCTACGTCCAAACCGGCGGCAACGTCGTGGCCGTGACCGAGGTCCCGCGGGAGCAGACCAACCGCTACGGCATCCTGGAGATCGGGTCCGACGACGGCCGGTTGGTCGACGTGCTCGGCCTGGTCGAGAAGCCCGAGCCGGAAAACGCGCCGTCGAACCTGTCGATCATTGGGCGCTACGTGCTGATGCCGGAGGTGATGGGACACCTGTCCAAGATGGAGCGGGGCGCCGGTAACGAGGTGCAGCTGACGGACGCGATGGCCAAGATGATCGGCCACACGCCGTTCCATGGCCTGCGCTACGAAGGCAAGCGATTCGATTGCGGCGATAAAGTTGGGTACTTAGAGGCGCAAATCGCGTTTGCCCTGAAACGCCCCGACATCAGCGGTGCGGTGCGCGAGTTCCTGAAGCATTATCGCGAGTCCTGACCATGAGCTTCCAGCACGATTTCGACCCGACCTCGCTGCGCGAGTACGACATCCGGGGGATTGTCGGCAAGACGCTGCACCCGGCGGATGCTTTTGCCATCGGCCGAACGTTCGGGACCATCGTCGCGCGCGGCGGCGGCAAGACCGTCGCGGTCGGCTATGACGGCCGCCTGTCCTCGCCGGACCTGGAACCGCCGCTGGTCGAGGGCTTGAAGGCGAGCGGGATGGAGGTGCTGCGCGCTGGCTGCGGCCCTACGCCGATGCTGTACTTCGCCGCCACCACGCTGGAGACGGATGGCGCGGTGATGGTGACCGGCAGCCACAACCCGCCCGACTACAACGGCTTCAAGATGATGCTGGGCCGCAAACCCTTCTTCGGCGCGCAAATCAAGCAAGTCGGCACGATGGCGGCCGCCGGCGACGTGGTCGAGGAAGCCACCGGGTCGGACCGGACGGTCGACGTGAGCAGCGATTACGTGGCGCGGCTGATCTCGGACTGGGATGGCGGCGACCGCATCCTGAACGTGGTGTGGGACAACGGCAACGGCGCCGCCGGTGAGATGCTGCAGCGCCTGGTCCGTTCGCTGCCCGGCAAGCACACGGTCCTGAACGGGGAGATCGACGGGCGCTTTCCGGCCCACCACCCGGACCCGACGGTGCTCAAGAACCTTGAGCAACTGATCGCCGCCGTACGGGAGCAAGGCGCCGACCTCGGCATTGCGTTCGACGGCGACGCCGACCGGATCGGCGTGGTGGACGATAGCGGCGCCATGCTGTTCGGCGACCAGTTGCTGGTCGTGCTGGCACGCGACGTGCTGCGCGCCCATCCCGGCGGCACCATCATCGCCGACGTGAAAGCCAGCCAGGTGCTGTTCGACGAGGTGGCCCGCGCTGGCGGTAAGCCGCTGATGTGGAAAACCGGCCACTCGCTGATCAAGGCCAAGATGGCCGAGGTCGCCTCCCCCTTGGCCGGCGAGATGAGCGGCCACGTGTTCTTCGCCGATCGCTGGTACGGCTTCGACGACGCGCTGTATGCCGCCGTCCGGCTGCTCGGGATCGCCGCCCGCATGGCGGAACCGCTCTCGGCCGTGCGCGAGGCGCTGCCGCACGTCATCAACACGCCGGAGCTGCGGTTCGACTGCGCCGACACCCGCAAGTTCGCCGTCATCGAGGAGGTCGCGGCCCGGCTGCGGACCGAGGGCGCCGAGGTCGCCGACATCGACGGGGTGCGGGTCAAGACGAGCGACGGATGGTGGCTGCTGCGCGCGTCCAACACGCAGGCGGTGCTGGTGGCGCGCTGCGAGGCGACGAGCGCCGAGGGGCTGGAGCGGCTGAAGGCGGCGCTGGCCCAGCAGCTGGAAGCCTCCGGCCTAGCCGCGCCCGATTTCAGCGGCGAAAACGCCGGGCATTAGGTGCTGCAATCCCCCCCTGCGCAGCCCGGTCAGCGCGAGGACGAGATCGACACGCCGGCGCTGGTGCTCGACCTGGATGCGTTCGAGGCCAACCTGGACCGGATGGCGGCGTTGTTGGAGGGCACCGGCACACGGCTTCGCGCCCATGCCAAAACCCATAAGTCGCCGGTGATCGCTCATTTGCAAATGGCGCGCGGGGCGGTCGGCCAATGCGTGCAGAAGGTGGCCGAGGCCGAGGCGCTGGCCTGGGGCGGCGTGTCCGACATCCTGGTGAGCAACGAGGTCGTCGGCGCGGCCAAGCTCGCGCGGCTGGCGGCCCTGGCCAGGATCGCGCGCGTTGCCGTCTGCGTCGACGATGCACGCCAAGTCGCAGCCCTGGCGGACGCGGCGGCGGCGGCCGGCGTGCGGTTGTCGGCCTTGGTCGAGATCGATGTCAGCGCGGGACGCTGCGGCGTGGCGCCCGGCCCGGCGGCGGTGGCGCTGGCCCGGCAGATCGCAGCCTCGCCGCACCTGCGTTTCGGTGGCATCCAGGCCTACCACGGGGCCGCGCAGCACATTCGGGCGCCAGAGGCTCGGCGGGAGGCCATTGCCGCGGTCGCGGTGGCGGCCCGGCGAACGGTCGAGCAGTTGCGCCAGCAGGGGCTCGACTGTCCCATTGTCGGCGGCGGCGGCACGGGGACGTTCGGATTGGAGGCCGAATCCGGGGTGTTCACCGAAATCCAAGCTGGCAGCTACTGTTTCATGGACGCCGACTATGCCCGGAACGACGATGCTCCGTCGTTCCAGCAGGCCTTGTTCGTGCTGGCGACCGTCATGAGCGCGGCGCAGCCGGGCGTGGCCGTGCTGGACGCCGGGCACAAGGCCGTTGCGGTCGATAGCGGGCTGCCGCTGGTGTGGCGGCGGCCGGACCTGCACTACGCTGGGGCGTCGGACGAGCACGGGACGCTTCGCTGCGACGGTTCCGCCCCGATGCTGGGTGAGAAGCTGCGCTTGGTGCCGGGCCATTGCGACCCGACGGTCGATCGCTACGATTGGTACGTCGGGGTGCGTCGCAACCGGGTCGAATGCCTTTGGCCGGTCGCGGCGCGCGGCGGCATGAACTGATTTGCAGCGCGGCGAACGCCGTCAGCGCAGCAGCAAGTCCCGGATTTTGCCGCCGAGCTCGCCTAGGGGCAATACGGCGTGGCATAGGCCGGCCCGAGCGATAGCTCCCGGCATTCCCCACACGACGCAGGTGGCTTCGTCTTGGGCCAACGCCATGCCGCCGCCCTCGACGACGCAGCGGGCGCCCGCCAACCCGTCCCGGCCCATGCCGGTCAGCATCACGGCCAAAACCTGGCCGGGGCAGGCCGCCGCGGCACTCCGCATCATGGGGTCCACCGACGGGCGGCAGTAGTTCTCGGCAGGCTCGTTCGATAGCCGGGCTTGCAGGTTCCCAGCGACCGCGTGCACCAGCAGATGCCGGTCGCCGGGTGCGAGATAGATGCGGCCTGGCGCTAAAATCTCATGGTCCTGCGCCTCCGTGCACGGCATGCCGCCGAGGCGGGTGATGTGTTCGGCCAGGATCGGCGTGAAAGCTGGCGGCATGTGCTGCGTCAGCACGACACGAACCGGAAGCTGTAGAAGCTCGCGCATTAGCGTAAACAGGGCGTTGGGGCCGCCGGTCGAGCTGCCGATGGCTAGCAGCCGCGGCACACGGGTAGGGGGAAGGGGCCGCAACTGGAGCGGTCTCTCGGGCGCCTTCATGGTTGCACGCCGCCGCAAACGGCTCAACCCACGAACCTTGGCCAGCAGTTCGGCGCTGAACCGGCTGCCGGCCGCGCCGTCGCCGGCACAGGGTTTCGGCAGGTAGTCGGACGCGCCGTGGCTGAGTGCCCGCAGCGCCGTCTCAGCGCCCCGGGTCGTCGTGGTGGACGAGATGAGCACCCGCACCGACGGATCGGCGCCGAGCAGGAACGACAGGGCCGTCATCCCGTCCATCACCGGCATTTCGAGGTCCAGCACCACGACGTCGACTGGTTGTGCGCCGCTGCGCCGCCGCGCGACCTCGGCCACCGCGAACCGGCCGTCGCCGACCCGCGCGACCACGCTGATGCCAGGCTCACGCTCCAGGATGCGGGTGAGGGCGGCGCGGACCAGGGCTGAATCGTCGCAGACGACGACGTTCACCGCGTCGGCGGAAGGCGGCGGGAGGGCTGTCACAGCAGTCCGAGCTGGGTGAACTTGCCGACCAGGATGTCGGCGTCGAACGGCTTCATGATGTATTCCTGGGCGCCCTGGGCCAGCGCTTCGGCAATGAACGACCGCTCATTCTCGGTGGTGCAGAACAGCACCAGCGGCTGGTCTGGCCCGAACTCCGTCCGCAGCGCCTTGAGGAACGCCAAGCCGTCCATGACCGGCATGTTCCAGTCCAACAGCACGCAGCGCGGCAGCCCACGGCGGCACAGTTCCAGCGCGTCGGCCCCGTTCTCCGCCTCCCTCACCCCATACCCAATCCGCTCCAGGATGCGGCGCGCGACCTTGCGCACCACACGGCTGTCATCCACCACGAGGCAGATGGGAATTATGGGACCGACCGTCTCGTCCATCGTTTACCTCGCCACATGGAGCGATCATGCCAGGGCTGGGAGAACGAACCGTTAACCGGAGGAGAGCAGCAGCGGAGCGGGCTGTCCGTCGGCGCTACCCGCCACCAGCAGGCTCAGCCGCAAGCCGGCATCGCGCGCCAGCAGCACGGCCAAGGGCGCCAGCAACCCGCGCGGCGAGTCGGGTAGCGTGGTCTCATCGCTGGCGAGCAGGGCCGCGAACCCGGTTGGCCAGGCGGCGCGGGGCCCGCGCGGAACGATGGCGAGGCCGGTTCCGACTGCGCCGGTCGCGGCCAGGATGCCGCCCCCGGGCAGCGCCTCGACCCCTAGCAGCAGCAGGTTCAGTAGCAGGCGGGCAGCCGGCCCCGGCAAGCTCTCGTTCACCAATTCGGTGAAATCCAGGCTCACCCGGCGCGAGTAGCCGCCGACGAGCGCCGCGATTTCGACCGGCGAAAGCATCCCGCCATCGCCGCCCCACGCCGCCCGGAACAGCCTCAACCGGCCCGTCAGCGCAGCCGCCGACTCCGTCGCCACCGCGAGCGCCTCGGCTCGGCTGGCAAGATCGTCCACCGCGAGTTCGACCGCGCCGGCGAGGCTGCCCAACGGGCCGCTCAGGTCGTGGCAGAGGCGCTCGCTCAGCAACTCAGCCAATCGGAGCGTCTCACCCACGCGACCTGGCAGGCGATCTGGTTCGGCAGCCGCGGTCATGCGAACCTTCTACCCGTGCCGGGCAACCATAGACCGTTCATCGGGTTTGCCGAAGCATGTCCGAGCACTACGCCACCCATCTCGAACCCGGCGACCGCGTGCTCCATCCGTCGCAGCCGGAGTGGGGGGTCGGCCAGGTCCAGTCGGTGATCGACGGCCGCGTGACGGTGAATTTCGAGCACGCCGGCAAGGTGCTGATCAACGCTCGTGTCGTGGCGCTGCAGGTGCAGCCCAGGTCGTCCCGGCACGGGGCTTGAACGCCGGGCGGTAAATGCCGACACTCCAGTGTCTCGAGAAAGGTATTGCCGCCCCATGATCGACCCGTTCGGCCGGTCCATCACCTACCTGCGCGTTTCCGTCACCGACCGGTGCGACCTTCGCTGCGTCTACTGCATGGCGGAGGACATGACGTTCCTTCCCAAGCGCGACGTGCTGTCGCTGGAGGAGCTCGACCGGGTCTGCGGCGCGTTCGTGCGCCTGGGCGTGCGCAAGCTGCGCATCACCGGGGGCGAGCCGCTGGTGCGCCGGGATGTGATGACGCTGTTCCGCAGCCTCGGCGCGCGGCTTGGCCAGGGGCTGGATGAGGTGACGCTGACCACCAACGGCACCCAGCTCGCCCGCCACGCCGAGGCGCTGCACGCGGCGGGGGTGCGCCGGGTGAACGTGAGCCTCGATACCTTGTCGCCCGAGCGCTTCGCCCGCATCACGCGATGGGGCCGGATCGAGACGACCTTGCAGGGGATACGCGCCGCTCGCGCCGCCGGGCTGGCGGTGAAGGTGAACGCGGTGGCGCTGCGGGGCGAGAACGAGGACGAGTTCGACGACATGCTGGCTTGGGCTGGCCGGGAGGGGCTCGACCTTTGCCTGATCGAGACGATGCCGATGGGCGAGATCAGCGAGGACCGGGCCGACCAGTATCTGCCGTTATCGGTGGTGCGCGCCCGCCTGCGCCGCCGCTGGACCTTGAACGAAACCGACTACCAAACCGGCGGCCCGGCGCGCTACTACGACGTTGCCGAAACCGGGCAGCGCATCGGTTTCATCACGCCGATGACGCACAACTTCTGTGAGGGCTGCAACCGCGTGCGGCTGACTTGCACTGGTACTCTTTATCTATGCCTCGGCCAGGACGATGCGGCCGATTTGCGTCGCGTGCTGCGGCAGGACGCTTCGGACGCCGGGCTGGACGCGGCGATCCAGGAGGCGATCACCCGCAAGCCGCGCGGGCACGATTTCGTCATCGACCGTCGCCGGCCCGGCGCAGTGGTCGCACGCCACATGAGCACGACGGGCGGATAGGGTATTTTCCACCAACGGCCACCTTGGAAGGCTACTTTTGTGAAAGCTGCAGCGACCGCATTGCTCTTGGGGCTTCTCGCCATCCAGCCGGCCTTCGCCGAGAACGCGACGTGTACCCAGGCCGCCTCACCGGGCGCGTCGCGAACCGACTCGGCTTGCACGGCAGCCGGACCGGGAAAAGGGGGCGGCGATGGAGCCGCAAACGACGCCGGCGGACATCCCGGCACCGGCGGCCCAGGCTGCACTGGCGGTGCCAGCGAGACTGGTGACGTGAACGATGCAGGTCCTGGCAAATCGGCAACGAAGCGGTAAAGCCCTCCATCGCGCAGCCGTGACGCGTCAAACTTCCTGCGACGGTGCGTCCTGCAGGGCATCGGCGAGCGAAACCCGCCCGCTTCCCCGTGGCAGCGGCTGCGGCTGTGAGGCCGCCGGTGCCCAGCCGGTCATCATCGCCAGCCGGAGCGTAGCAGTGGTCCGGCCCTCGATCAGGGGCAAGCGGGCGAGGGCGGCCGGAAACAGCGCGGCCGGCGGCGTCAGCCGGCTCCGCAACGCGACCGCATTGCTTTCGCCAGCCGCCCGCAGGTCGCGCAGCAACTCCCACGGGTCGGCGTAGCGCAGGCTGATCTCGTCGCCGTCGACCACCGGGAGCGCGAACCCGGCACGCTGCAGCAGGCTCCCGCAATCCCGCAAATCCGCGAACGGGGACACCCGGGGGGCCGCACCGCCCGTCAGCTCCGCTTCAGCCTCCGTCAGGGCGATCCGCAATTCGGCCAACGTGCCGAGCGCGGGCAGGCTGGCCAGCAGCAGCCCATCGGGAACCAGCGCCTGGCGGAGTTGGATCAGTGCGCCGGGCAGGTCGTTGATCCAGTGCAGCGATAAGTTGGCCACGACCAGGTCGAAGCTGGCGGGCGCGAACGGGAGCCATTCCTCGTCCACCGCGACGGTCGGGCCTGGGTTGACCGCCGCCATGCGGGGCGACAGGTCGCAGCTGACGGTCGCGATGCCGCGTGCCTGCAGCAGGGGCGCGACCACGCCGCGTCCGCCCACGTCCAGCGCGCGGGCGAAGCGCCGGGTGGTATCGTCCAGCCGGTCCAGCAAGCGGTCCGCGACCTCGGACAGGATGCCCGCGACCTCGCCGGGGCGGGCGCGGTCGCGGTGCAGGCGCACGGCCCGGCGGTCGAAGATGTCGGCGTCGCCCATGTGACGCATGTGAGCGCGACGGGTCACACTGCCAAGCGGATTTGCGGTAGCATCGGCCCATGAACGTGCGCGTCCTGCTGGAATGGCTGGCGTATGGCGGGCGGGCGGGCCTCGACCTGCTACTGCCGTCGCAGTGCCTGACGTGTTCGGCGCCGGTCGAGGCGCCGGGGCGGCTCTGCGTCGCGTGCTTCGGCCGGACCAGTTTCGTCACCGAGCCATGCTGCGTCCGCTGCGGCGTGCCGTTCGCCAGCGCCGGGCAGGGCGGGCGGGAGATGACCTGCGCACAGTGCCAAGCAGCGCCCCCCGCGTGGCGCCAGGCCCGCGGCGCCCTCCGTTACGACGACCAGACCCGCCGCATCGTGATGCCGTTCAAGTACGGCGACCGGGTGGAAATCGCCCGCGCGCTCGCCCAGCACATGCTGCGCGCCGGGTCGGCCCTGCTGCGGGACGCCGAGGTGCTGGTGCCGGTGCCGCTGCATCGCCGCCGTCTGCGCGCCCGGCGCTACAACCAATCAGCGCTGCTGGCCGGCGCCTTGGCCCGCCTGGCGCGGCGTCCGGCGGCGCTGGACGCCCTGCAGCGCACCCGCATGACCGGCCCGCTGGGCGAGAAGTCGGGCCGCGAGCGTGCGGCGGAAGTGGCGGGCGCGTTCGTGGTCCGGCCGGGACGCGAGGGGCGAATCGCCGGGCGGCGCGTGCTGCTGATCGATGACGTGCTGACCTCTGGCGCCACCGCGAACGCCTGTGCCCGCGCGCTCCTGGCGAAGGGCGCCGCGCACGTCGACGTGCTGGTGGCGGCGCGGGTGCCCGACCGACGGCTGGATTAGGAAACAACGTTAAACCTTGCCTTGGCCGTCGCGAAACACCATTCATGCTCCGTCCCTGGAGACCCCGAATGCCCGAGATCGAGATCTACACCCAGCCCTGGTGCTCCTTCTGCACCCACGCGGTCCGCGTGCTGCAGTCGAAGGGGATCGCCTTTCGCGAGATCGATGCCCCCCAGGGCTCGCCGGAGCGGGCCGAGGCGGCAAGGCGGTCCGGAGGGCGGACCAGTGCCCCGCAAATCTTCATCGACGGCCACGCCATCGGCGGCTGCGACGACCTGCTGGCACTGGACCGCGCCGGCAAGCTCGACGCCATGCTGAAAGCCGCCTGACCCGGCGATGATCCACTACCAGTTGCGTTGCGGCGACGGCCACGCCTTCGATGGCTGGTTCAAGGACAGCGCCGGGTTCGACCAGCAGGCGCAGGCCGGACGGCTGAGCTGCCCGGTTTGCGGCGACGCGCACGTCGTCCGCGGCCTGATGGCGCCCTCGGTGGGCCGTAAGCGCACGGAAATGGTGCTGGACGGCACGACGGCCAAGCCGGTCATGCCTGCCGCGGTCGACGTCGGCGGCAGCCCGGCGCCCCTGCCGGACCAGATGCGTGCGGTGCTGCAACGTATCCGCGCCGAGGTGGAGGCGAAGTGCGACTACGTCGGCGCCGGCTTCGCCGACGAGGCGCGCCGCATCCACACGGGCGTCAGCCGGGCTCGCGCCATCTACGGCGAAACCTCGCCCGAGCAGGCGGAACGCCTGGCCGACGACGGCATCGAGGTCTCGCGCATTCCCTGGGTGCCGCGTGCCGACGGCTGATTGCGGTGGTCCAGGGGCGGCGCCCGTTATAAGCAGGCCGGACGACCCACTCGGGAGAACCGTCCATGCGCCGTGTCCATCTCGCCCTCGCCCTGCTCGTTGTGCCGCTCGCCGGCCATGCCCAAGACGCGGCCGGCACGCTCGGCAAGATCAAGGAAACCGGCGTGGTCACGCTTGGCGTGCGCGACGCATCGGTCCCGTTTTCCTATCTCGACGACCGGCAGCGGCCGGTGGGCTACGCGGTCGACATCTGCATGAAGGTGGTCGAGGAGGTGAAGATCGAACTGCAACTGCCTGATTTAAAGGTAGAAACGGCACCTGTGACGTCGGCCACGCGCATTCCGCTGATGGCCAACGGAACGATCGACCTGGAATGCGGATCGACCACCAACAACGCCGAGCGCGAGAAGCAGGTGGCGTTCACCAACACCCATTTCCTCACGGCCAGCCGGTTCGTGTCCAAGCAGGCCGCCCACCTCGACACGATCGACGACCTGAAGGGCAAGACGGTCGTCTCGACCTCCGGCACCACCAACATCGTGCAGCTGAACCAGGCCAATGCCGCACGCCATCTCGGCATCACCGTGGTCGCCGCCAAGGACCACCCGGAGGCGTTCCTGATGGTTGAGACCGGCCGCGCCGCCGCCTTCGTCATGGATGACGTGCTGCTCAGCAGCATGGTCGCGAGCAGCAAGGACCCGGCCGCCTACGTCGTCAGCAACGACGCGTTCTCCGCCGCCGAGCCGTACGGCATCATGCTCCGCCGCGACGACCCGGCGTTCAAGGCAGTGGTCGACCGCGCCACCGCCGCGCTGTATCGCAGCCCCGAGGGCGCTGCGATCTACGCCCGCTGGTTCCAGCAGCCGATCCCTCCGCGTAACCTGACCCTGAATGTGCCCATGGCGCCGGCGCTGCAGCGTGAGTTCGCCAATCCGAGCGACAGCCCCGACCCGGCGAGCTACGGCCGCTGACTCGCGCCGTTCCCGGTGACCTACCGCTGGAACTGGGCGATGTTCCTCGACCCTTCCCCGGAGGGGGCCGGCACCTACGGCGACATGATCTTGCAGGGCTTGTGGACAACGTTGGAAGTGTCGGCGCTGGCCTGGACGATCGCGCTGGCGATGGGTGTGGTCGTTGGGGTAATGCGGACGCTGCCCAACCGAGCATTCAGCGTGGCCGGGGCGGCCTACGTTGAACTGTTCCGCAACATCCCGCTGCTGGTGCAGTTATTCCTATGGTTCTTCGTGCTGCCCGAGGTGCTGCCAGCATCGGCGGGACAGTGGCTGAAACAGTTGCCCGACGCACCGTTCCTGACCGCCGTGGGGGGAATTGGCTTGTTCATGTCCGCCCGCGTGGCCGAACAACTGCGCGCAGGCATCGCCGCCGTGCCGCCGGGACAGGCCGCGGCTGCGAAGGCGCTGGGCCTGACCACGCCGCAGATTTACTGCACCGTGCTGCTGCCGCTGGCCTTCCGCACCATGCTGCCGCCGCTGACCTCGGAGTTGATCAACACGATCAAGAACACCTCGGTGGCGCTGACGATCGGGTTGGCCGAACTGACGGCCCGCGCCCGCGCCGTGCAAGAGTTCTCGTTCCAAGTGTTCGAAGCCTTTGCTGCCGCCACGCTCGGATACCTTTTGGTCAACCTCGCCGCGACGGCGTTCATGGGCTGGCTGGAGCGCCGGGTCCGCGTGCCCGGAGCGTTAGACGCGAGCGTTCCGGTGCGCGTGGTTGAGTGACGCGACGTTGTTTAACGGCCCGTGGCCGGGGCGTGCAGGCGTCAGCGCGTCTGGCTCGAGTTGGAGGTAGCGCGGACTGAAATGCGCCGTCTCCTGGAGCCGGGGAAGGTCGAGGATCGTCAGGAGGCGGGTCTCCAGCCGGATCAACCCATCGGCCCGCAGCGCCATCAGCGACCGGTTGGTGTGTACCAGGCTGAGGCCCAGAGTATCGCCGAGGTCGCCCTGGCTCAGCGGAAGGCTGCACTGCATCCCGCTCGTTAGCCCGATCGCCCGGCACCGGTAGAACACCTCGCAGAGGAAGTGAGCGAGCCGTTCCTTGGCGGAGCGCTGGCCGAGGCTCACGATCCGCTCGTGCAGCATCGCCTCGGTGAGCAGGAACGAGCGCCACAGCGCCGCCGCGATGCGCGGATTGTTGTCGACGAGGGCGACGAGGGCAGGTCGCTTCATTTCCGTGTAGGTTACGGCGGTCAATGCGCAGATGCCGTGCTCGGTATGCAGGACGGCCGACGCCAGGGAGTCGCAGGGGTCGCCTGGCAGCAGCAGGTTCGTGATCTGCCGCCGTCCATCCGGCAGGCCGATGTAGCGGTACGCGAACCCTTGCTGGATGAAACGCACGCTCGAAGAATGTTCCTGCGACCGTTCGAGGCTCGATTTCGGCAATGCCTTCCGCGGTGCGTCGAGCGCGTTCAGCACCGAATCCTGGTCTTCGCTTGATAAGTAGCTGAGTTGCTTGAGGCGCACGATCAGGGGATTGCCGGGAGCCCGACCGTGATCGTTGCTCAACTCGGCGTCGGCTGGAGCGCGCGCCCACTTACCCCGTGAGGCTGGCACGGCATGCCTGGGATGCTCGACGCCGGTGTGCCTGGCGAGCGGCGGCGAGCACGGCGGAGCACTGGGGTATCGGTGGTCGAGCAGCAAATTCATGTTATATCCCCGCAATTAAACCACTACGATATGTCCCATATTCGAGACACGTTACGGTGTAAATTCACAAATACGTTAATGAAGATTAAACCAAGTCAGCTCTCCCATTTGGGGGTTGCGCCGAAGAATTTTATAATATCAAAAGCTTAAACGAATTTAATGGCGTCCATAGTAATGGCGTCCATAGTGACGAAGTAGTTGGTTGAACCGCGGAGTCTCGAGATGGGACGAAACGCCGAGGCGCAGAAGAGTGATCTGCGACGGTTGTAAACAACTCTGGCCTCGGTCCTCTGTTAAGTTTATCACACTTCGACCCACGCGGCAGTGCTCGCCCGCATCTCGTCCATTCACAAACTGTGCCGAAGCCGAGGCCTCCCGGAGAACCTCGCGCTCCTCCGACCTTTCGCGACGATCAATGCGGACTGTATCGGGCAAAACGATGGCAGGTGTTGGCCGCACGACGACAAGAGCCGTGCCCGCCTGGAGGTCGATCGTGGTTGATCCACGCCGCCGGTTTAAGATCCCGTGTCTGGGAAAATGACGGTCTGCCAACCTACTAAGACCGTTGCTTGCGGCTAGAGCGGCGGCGTCCCGACATTTGAAACAAGTTAATGCGTGATTGAAAACCGGCGTAGCAGCCGGGCTTAATTGCGATGTTTTAATTGGGCCTCAACATAACGTGATGCTATCACGAAATCGTGAGCTTCATCCCGGCGCTCACCGCGAGCTTCGAAACAACCCCTTCCGCCGCTGAAACCCCGTCTTGGGGCTGCGGACAACGACGACCTGCCTCCTGACGAAAGCGGCCGACGGTTTGAGATGCGGTTGCCACGCGAACCCTGATTCCAGGGCGATCAGCCTGGCTTAAGACTCAGAAACTGCAGCTTTAAACACGGGGATACCTGTCATGGCCAACAAGACGTCCGGCGCCATCAAGCTCGGTTCGGGCAGCGGTGTGCTGTCGCTCTACCTGAGCGAAGATGCCTACCAGGGCGATGCGCAATTCACCGTTTCGGTCGACAATGTGCAAATCGGCGGCATCCAGACCGCCACCGCCGCACACGGATCGGGCACCCAGCAGTTCGACGTCCTGGGCAATTTCGCCGCCGGCCCCCATACCGTCACGGTCAACTTCCTCAACGACCTCTACGGCGGCTCAGCGTCGGCCGACCGGAACCTGTACGTGAGCAGTGCGTCGATCGACGGTGCGTCGGTCGCCGGCGCTTCGTTGACCGAGATGAGCTCGGGTCCGCAAAGCTTCGCCTTCACCTCGCTCGGCGCGCCGGCGCCCGTCGTCACGCCCGTTCCCACGCCCACTCCGGGCCCGACGACGCTGGGCTCGGGGCCGAACGACCTGCGGCTGCTCATCAGCGAGGACGCCTACCAGGGCGACGCCCAGTTCACCGTCAGCGTCGATGGCGCCCAGGTCGGCGGCGTGCAGACGGCCACCGCCCTCCATGGCGCCGGTGTCCAGGCGTTCGACGTCATGGGCGCCTACGCGGCCGGGCTGCACACCGTGTCGGTCAACTTCCTCAACGACCTCTACGGCGGCTCAGCGTCGGCCGACCGGAACCTGTACGTCGACAGCGCCACCCTCGACGGCGCCGCCATCGCGGGCGGCGTGCTGGCCGAGATGGGCGGAGGCCCGCAAAGCTTCGCCTTTACCGCGGCCGCTGCGCCTGCGCTCGACACCCTCACCCTCAACGTCTCCGAGGACGCCTACGGCGGCGACGCGCAGTTCAGCGTCAGCCTGGACGGCAAGCAGATCGGCGGCATCCAGACCGCGACCGCCTCGCACGCGGCCGGGGCCTCGCAGGCGATCACCCTGTCCGGCAGCTTCGGCGCCGGGCCGCACGCGGTGGCCGTCACTTTCGTGAACGACCAGTATGGCAGCGGCGGCGACCGCAACCTCTATCTCAGCTCAGCCAGCTTCGACGGCGGCACGACGCAGGTCGGCGCGGGCCTCTACTCGACCGGGGACACCGCGACCTTCAACGTGGCGCCCGCGGCAGCCGGCGTGCCGGTGACCTCACCCGTAACGCCCCCAGTGACGTCGCCCACCGCGTCGGACCCGACCGGCATCCTGGCGGGCAAGCCGATGCAGATGCTCGGCGTCAACCTCTCCGGCGCGGAATACAACGCCGGCAACCTCTCCGCCCAGGCAAACACCGACTACGTCTACCCGAACCACGGCGAGATCGACTACTACGCCTCGATCGGCATGAACGTCATCCGCATGCCGCTCGCCTGGGAGCGCCTGCAGCCGGTCCAGGGCGGCGCGCTCGATGCCACCCAGCTCAGCTACATCGACGACGTCGTGAACTACGCCGCCACCAAGGGAATCAAGGTCGACCTCGACAACCACAACTACGCCTCCGGCTACGGCAACCTGGTGGGCAGCGCTGGGACGCCCAGCGCCGCGTTGGCCGATTTCTGGGGCAAGATGGCGAGCCACTACGCCGGCAGCCCCAACGTGATATTCGGCCTCATGAACGAGCCCAACGTCCAGAGCGCCACGCAGTGGGAGCCGATCGCCCAGGACAGCATCAACGCCATCCGGGCCACCGGGGCGACGCAGGAGATCCTGGTGCCGGGAAGCTACTGGACCGGCGCCCATAGCTGGACCAACTCGGACAACGCCACCGTCATGGGCCACATCACCGACTCCGGCCACAACATGGCGTTCGAGCTGCACCAGTACCTGGACGCCGACAGCAGCGGCACCTCCACCACCGTGGTCTCGCCCACCATCGGGGCCGAGCGGCTGAGCGCTGCCACGACCTGGGCGCAGACCACCGGCAACCGCCTGTTCCTGGGCGAGTTCGGCGCCGGCAGCGACGCCGCCAGCATCACCGCGCTGAAGGGCGAGCTGAGCTTCATGCAGCAGCACTCCGACGTGTGGCAGGGCGGAACCTACTGGTCGGGCGGCCCCTGGATGGGGAATTACATGTTCAACGCCGACCCGGCGAACGGCGTGCAGACCGCACAGGCCCAAACGCTGGCGCAGTACGCGCCGGCCCACTGAAGCAAGCCGGTCGCGAGGGCCACGACGGCGCTCGCGACCGCTGCCCGTTACGGCTGAGACTTCAGCTTGAGGCTGACGAAACCTTCCTGGCTGGCGGCGACGACCTGCTCGTACAGGGCGATCGCCGCATAGTCATGGGCGCAGGTGATGTTGATTTGGACGACGGCCCCGGTCCGGCGGACCCCCAGCGAGCAACCACCGGCATCCGAGGTCGCAGCGGGCTGTTGCAACCCGCCGGCTTTACGGCCGCCTTTGGGGTCGAAGTCCTGTTCCATGGCGACACTCCGAAAAAATGCGGGTTGACCGATGAGTGCTCAAAACGCCGTCCGTCGCGGGGCACGCAACGTGGTCGCGCGCCACTCCTAAATGGTCTGCCTCGGCAAACCCATCAAACTCGCCACCCATCGCGGTTTGCGCTAACCCGCAGCTCGTGACACGCGGAGAACAGATTGCGCTCGCCCCAGGAGTTCATGGCGGAGTACTTGGCCGAATCGGCCGCCGTGCTGCAGGCCTTCGCGGCCGACCAGACGTGCCGCACGACCATGGCGGCCATGGCCGAGGCGATCGGCGCGGCGCTGCGGGCTGGCGGCAAGCTGCTCGTCGCCGGCAACGGGGGCAGCGCCGCCGACGCCCAGCACATCGCCGGGGAATTCCTCTCCCGCCTGATGTTCGATCGGGCGCCGCTGGCCGCCATCGCCTTGACCACCGACACGTCGGTCCTGACCGCCGCCGCCAACGATTACGGCTTCGACACCGTGTTCGAGCGCCAGATCCTGGCCCTCGCCCGGCCTGGCGACGTGTTCCTCGCCATTTCCACCTCCGGGCGCTCGCGCAATATCCTTCTTGCCCTCGACGCGGCACGGGGCAGGGGAGCGCTTACGATGGGATTCTGCGGCAACCAGGCCGACGCCATGGCGCCGCGGTCGGACTTGCTGCTGGCCGTCCCGTCGGACCGAACGGCGGTCGTCCAGCAAGTCCATATCGTGGCGGCGCACATCGTCTGCGCGCTGGTGGAGCGGGCGATGTTCCCGGTTCCGCACGCGGCTGGCTGAGCGCCGCTGCGTCGCGGCCGCCTAGGGAAACCTGTCACGGCACGGCGGCGTTGACGCGGCAATGCCGGAAAGGGTGCTGCCATGTCGATGACGCTTACCAACAAGGTGGTGCTGATTACCGGCGCCGGGTCGGGGATCGGCCGCGCCGCCGCGATCCATTTCGCCCGGCAGGGATGGAGGGTCGGACTCGTCGGCCGTGGCGCCGAAGCGCTCGCCGCGGCCCGGCTGGACGTCGAGGCCGCGGGCGGGACAGCCGCGACTGCGCAGGCCGACGTGTCGGACGGCGTGGCGCTGGAGCGTGCGGCGGTTGCGATCGAGATGGCCCTCGGTTCGATCGACGTGTGGGTGAACAACGCTGGGACCGGATTCTTCGGCATGTTCACCGACATGTCGGACGAGGAGTTCCGCCGCGTGATGGAGGTGAACTTCTTCGGCACGGTGAACGGCACCCGCGTCGCGCTGTCGCGGATGCGGCCCCGGAATGCCGGCACGATCGTGCAAATCCTGTCGGCGATCAGCTACCGCGGGGTGCCGCTGCAATCGGCCTACTCATCGTCCAAATACGCGCTGCGCGGCTTCAATGAGGCGTTGCGGGCGGAACTGATCAACGAACGGTCGGCCGTGCACGTCACGATGGTGCATCCCCCGGCGGTCAACACGCCGTTCTACAGCCATGCCGGGTCGCGCATGGACGCCGTCCCGCGTCCGCCGCCGCCGGTGTACCAGCCGGAAATGATCGGCGAGGCGGTGTACATCGCCGCTACGAGCCGGCAGCGGGAGTGGAAGGTGTCCGGCTCCACGCTTGGCTTCGCCATCGGCAACAAGGTGGCGCCCGGCGTGCTGGACTACCTCGCCGGCACCGTTGGCGTCCGCGCGCAGCAAACGAGGCGCAAGGGCGTGAAGGACGTGCGCGACGTCACGCTGTTCGCGCCCAGCAGCAAGCCCGCCTCCGTCCACGGCCCATTCGATCGCGAATCGCTCGCGACGAGCGTGCAGTGGTGGGTGGATAAAAGCCCGCCGGCGGTCCGGTTCGGCCTCGGCGTGCTCGCGATCGGAATGCTGGCCGCAGCACGCCGCCGGCGTTAGCAGGGGGTGGAAAGGCAAGGGCGCCGCCCTTGACCCGCCGGGGCCGGAGGCCCCAGACGCCGTTTTCTAGTTGAAGGATTTCAAAGGCTCTGCCTTTGACGGGGTCCAGGGGCTCTGCCCCATAGGCGCCAACTTACGGCGGGAGTGGAGGGCGCAGAACGGTTTGCTGCGTCTTTCGTCGTCGTGATCGTTCGCAGAGGTGGCGGGCAATGATCTGGGTGGCGTTTTTCCAG
>JAABUV010003016.1_pt1 | contig 21913 bp, 21 predicted proteins | sample 5559971 | NCBI WGS metagenome assembly JAABUV01 (sample SAMN10711881, study PRJNA513362) | rock metagenome | isolation source: Antarctica rocks | place: Antarctica: Victoria Land, Knobhead nord | collected 2015-12-19
CGCGCGTGTGGGCGAAGCCGTGCCGCGGCGCGCCCGTGTGCAGCCGCGCCAGCTCGGCGCACAGGTCGCCCGGGAAAAGGTCCGGGCGCGTGGCGGCCCACTGGCCCCACTTTATGAAGGCCTGCGCACGCGCGCGCCCGCGCCGCGCCTGTGAGCCGCCCGCTTCGCGCGCGCACCGCACAGGCGCGTCCGCAGGCGGTCCACGCAGCGTCAGGACAGGAGCTTGGTGGAGGTTGGTTTGGACCGCATACAGCATCCTGGCGGGGTTAGCGTCCTGCGCTATACAGCCATTCACACGGGAACAACGCAGCACAACGCCACCCCCAGCCACTCGCCGGCCGGCGCCGTGCTGGCCCGGCGCACCGGCCCGGCGCGCTCCAGCGTCCAGCGCATCAGCAGCAGCCACGCCTCGCGGCCGACGCCCAGGCCCATGCACACCGGCGCGCTGGCCAACGCCGGCAGGAAGAGGAGGTACAGGTAGACCCCGCGCAGCAGCGTGAAGACCTGGGCACAGCAGGGTCGGCGGGCGGTGTGACAGCTGAGGCCCGCGGCGCACTGCGCACCTGGCACTGGTGAGCGCTTGCTCGCGGCACATGCAGGCTCTCAGCTTTGCGTGCTGCAGGCAGGAGGGGCGAGCAGGCACAAGGAGCTGCACACAGTGCACTGGATTTGCAAAGAACCTTCAACGGTGCAGCAGCCGCGGAGCCGCACCTCCTCGGCGGCGGCGCGGAAGAAGCGCCCGAACAGCGCCTGGTGCGCGTGCAGCCGCACGTCCGCGGGCGGCAGACGGCCGCTCGACTCCGCGGCCAAGCAGTGCGCGGGCGCTCGCCGCCCGTACAGCGCCGCGGCCGCCAGCGGCACCCCCACCGTCACCGCGCGCTGCAACGCCGGCAGACAGATTGCGCTCGCCGCTGGTGGTCGAAGCGGCGAGCAGGAGCGCTGGGTGAGCAGTGCTTGAGGCGCTGCACGTTGCTGACCTGGTGGCGCAGCCAGACTGCGTGCGAGGGGATGCGCAAACACAGAGCAGGCAGCGTCCACGGCAGTGCGCCAGCAAGGTGCGCGGACCTGCCCGGCAGGCAGCACGCTGAGCGAGCCCGCGACCGCCACCAGACGTTGCTCCACCTGCTCCACATGCCTGAGCCAGGACCTGAGCTGCTCGCCGCGCAGCTGATGCCATGCCGCGAGCCGGCCGCGCGCGCATGCGCAGGCCTGCGCCGCCGCCGCCTGCGCGGCCGGCCAGGCGGGCGCCGGCGCCGCGCTCCACAGCGCTGCTGTGCTCAGGCGGCTGCACGGCGGCGCCCCAAACAGCAGGCTCGGCCAGGGCACGGCGTCCCTGCAGGCCGCGGGCGGGGGTGTCAGGACCAGGCCTCACCCTCGACGAGCGCAGTGAGCACTCTGGCACGCGTTCCAGGGGGCGGCGGACCTGCCCAGGTGCGCAGGCGGGCCTGCACAGTCTAGGTCTCGGCACGCCTGCCGGGCGGCGCGCGCGGCGCGCACCAGTGCCACAGCCTTGCGCACCATGCCAGCGCTGGAGTCGTGCGGCGCGCTCCTGCTCCTGGCACTGCGCTCAATCAAACTCTGATTGGGCTCATAAGGGGGGAGAAGGTTCTCAGGTTTACGGGCCTTCTAAAGCTCACCCGGTCGCCCCAGCGACTCATGTGATCACTGCTAGCTGCTAGATCACCCCAGCGTTCCCCGCGCTCGGCATATGCTTAACTGCTGTGTTAGTGGCGCCCGGCTATCAGCGCAGACTACTTGAAGCTGATTGGCGGTGAAGGCAGCATCAACCTCTCTCCCTTTGTGATTTGTGCTACGCCAGGCACCTGGCCGACAAGCCAAACTCAGGCCGGCATGCTGCTGGACCGCCTGGAGCTCAGCGCGAGCGGGCGCCCGCTGCTGGGCCCCGGCGAGTTCGAGCGCCTGCTGGTCGAGCAGGTCGACCTGCACTTCCCGGACGCGCCCGGCGGGCCGCCCGGCGCGCTCGCCGAGCGCCACGCCGGCGGCAACGCGCTGCTCACGACGCACCGGCTGTGCTGGCTGGACGCGGCCGCGGCGCCCGCGCCGGGCGCGTCGTGCGCGCTCGCGCTGGCCGCGGTCGCCGGCGCCGGGATCCGCGCCAAGCACATCTTCGCGGCGCCGCGGCTGTGCCTCCGCGTGTGCGTGGACGGCGCCGGCCGGCCCGCGGCCGCGGACGCGCCCGAGCTGCGCCAATGCGAGGCGAGCCTGCCACGACTCGAACTGCCGGTGGCCGTGGCCGGAGCAAGCCAGTCTCCCCCGCTGATAGGAGCATGTTGCAGGCGCACGTCAGTGGCACATGGCCTGTAACAGAGCAGGTGTTGTGGAGGCGAGCCGGTCTCCCGCGCCGCGCTCTTTCTGCCACCCAGCGCACGAGATGCTGTGCTCGGCACCGTGCCTCTGTGCACCGCCGCGTGTGCCGCCCTGCCTGCACCTGCAGCGCTTGCTGCACCCAGCGCCGAGCCGACCAGCAGCGGCAGTGCAAGGGTGTCCGCCGCGGGCTGCGCCGCGGCCCGCCGAGCCCGTAGCGACGCGGCCGGGGGCGCGCAGGTGCGGCTGGCCACGCACTGGGCCGCGGCCCGCCGTGCCTAACCCTACCCCTAACCCTGCCGGGGGCGCGCAGGTGCGGCTGGCCGCGCAGCGCCAGCACGCGCTGCTGGAGGAGCTGCAGCTGGCGCTCACACAGCGCGCCTGGCTCGGCCCGCGGCCCGCGGCGTCGGCTGCGCCTGCGGCGGCCGCCGGCGGCCGCCTCGCGCCGCAGGCCCGTCCCTGCTGCTCAGCGATCGCCCCTGACGTGCGCATGTGTGCATGCCAGGCTATGCTTCCACGCATGCTTGGTTCATTTTGCCCAGGCATGCCGCCAACCCACGCTGCGCCAGGCGGCTCGCTCCACAGTCTGGCCCTTGCCTCCAGCTTGCCCCGTGAGCGGCGCCCGCCGCGCGTCTCTGCGACATGGGCGCGCGCGGCAGAGCCTGGCTGGCCAGCGCGCGCTCGCTTGGCGGGCCGCGCCCTGAGCAGCGGGGGCCCAACCTCCGGCGGCGGGCGCCTGAGCGCGCGGGCGCCTGCGCGCAGGCCGCGGACGAGCACTCGCCGCTGCGCGCGGGGCTGGCGCCGCAGCTGGACGCGCTGCAGCTGGCGCAGCTGTGCGCCATGGGCTTCCCGCGCGCGCACGCGCAGCACGCGCTCGCCGCCACCGGCTGCTCAGGTGCCCTAACCCCGACCGTAACCCATTCGCAGCACGCGCTCGCCGCCACCGGCTGCTCAGGTGCCCTAACCCCGACCGTAACCCATTCGCAGCACGCGCTCGCCGCCACCGGCTGCTCAGGCGCCCCCCGGCCGCCGCTGTCCCGCAAGGGGCATGGCCCGCTCCACCGCGTCCAGTGTGTTCTGTGGCGGGGCACCCGTGGCCGCGCAGCCCGTCCTCCCAGGGCGTCCGCAGCACGCAAACGCAGCCCTGCGCATTCCGTGCCGCACTAAGTCCTCCCCCCCTCCCTCCCCGGGCAGTTTCAGCGGAGGCTCACACAGGCTGCCGCCTGCGCGCGCGCGCAGGCGTGGACGCGGCGATCGCGTGGCTGCTGCCGCGGCAGGGCGACCCCGCGCTTGACGCGCCGCCGCCGGCGCACGTGCCGCAGGCGCGGCAGCCGGCCGAGTCGCCGGCAGGGCCGCCCGCGCAGGCGGCGGCGTTCACGCCGGGCGTCGCGGGCATCCTGCTGCGCGAGCAGGCGCAGGCCGCGGCGCAGGAGCAGTGCGCCTCTCGCCTGGGAATGCTTATCATGGTGCTTGCGCGGAGCATTTCTCGCAGTCCGTGGTGGACGCAGCCACCCTGCGTGGCGCCTGCAGGCTGTCAGAGGTGCGTGTCGAAGAGTGGCGCCTGTGGATGTATGCCTGGGCCAGCGACGGCAGTCGAGAGTCGCATGGGCTCGTGCAGATACACGGTGGCATGCGATCTCCAGGGTTAGGCTACAAAGGGTCCCTCAGCCTACAGGTTTGCCCGCGCGTGCGCCAGGACGCTCGAGCAGGCGTTTGTGGACCTGCGCGCGCTCATGACCAAGGCGGCCGAGATGGTGGCCCTGGCCGAGCGCTATCGAGCCGCGCTCGCCGCGCAGGCGCAGGCGCAGGCGCGCGCCCACCAAGTGTGCATCGGTGCTCGCAACCCCGTCCTCTGTTGCTTCACCTAAACCTTAAATATGCATATCAGGTTACCTGAGGTTTTCACAGGTTGACATCCTTGATGCCCAAACGAAGACTTGGGCGGCACCCTGGCGTGCACGCATTGTTGGTGTAACAAGGCGCCAATTGGGAACGAGTTCACCGATGTGTTGTGGAACGCACGTGCGCCGGCATGAGCCTGGCCTGCCAGGCCCGCGCCGCCGCTGGGGCAATGCGGGCGCGCTCCGGAGCGCGCAGGCGGCGGGCGGCGCGCCCGCTGGCGGCGGCGACGAGGCGCGCATGGACGCGCAGCTGGAGGACGACCTGGCGGCCATGGGCATCGCGTCGCCAGTGACTAAGGCGACCGCCGGCGCGCTCTACCACCAGGAGCTGTCGCGCCAGGCGCGCCCGCGCGGGCGCTCAGATGCGGCGCGGGCACGCGCGCGGACGTGCGCGCTTGCTCTCGTTCCGGAGCGGGCGGCGCGCTCTGCGTGGGCTGAGGGCCCTGTTGTCAGCATGTGTGAAGTCTTGACCCGAGGCAGCCCCAGCTGGGATGGCGCACAGGCTAAGCGCCTGTGCATCGGACACATGCTTTTGCAGCTCGTTTGACCTGCGGGCGTGTGCCATCCGTCGGGTCGCTGCTGCAGAACTGAAAAGCGCGTGCTGGTGCGGGTGCCGACGAGGGCGGCGCTGCGCCGCGCAGCTCGCGGACTTTTTGGCGCCGCGCGTGGAGCGCGCGGGCGGCATGATGACGCTGCCAGACGTCTACTGTCTGTTCAACCGCGCGCGTGGCGCCGAGCTCGTCTCGCCCGACGACCTGCTAGCTGCCGTCCAGGCGCGCGGCATGCGACAAATGCGGGCTGGCTCTGCCTGGCCGGCTGCCTGCCATGCAGGCTATCTTCCGTCAAACGTATTTGAAGGCCCTGCGTGCTAGGCTCATTATGTCAGCAACCAAATGGCACACTTCATGCCCCATTGGCTATCTGGATCAGAGTCTGAACGATAAAAAAAATGCATGCAAGGCCATCTGTTTCTGCAACATTGGCCATCTCACCAACACGATTGGGCGCAGTGCGTATGCTTCCATGGCTGCTGACCTCGGGCCTGTGCGTATGAGCACTGTGTAAGCCGCAGCTGCGCACGCAGGCGCTGCCGCGGGTGGGCGCGCCGCTGCACTTCCGGCGCTTTGACTCGGGCGTGCTGGTGGTGCAATCAGACTCGCACAGCGATGAGCAGGCGCGAGCCCAGTCTGCCCTGGACACGCCTCCAGCGCTGCTGTTCTACTTCGCTCTGCTCAATGATGCCCTTGTTTGGTTGAGTCATGGGAAGTTTTGGGCTGCAAGGTCTGCGTGCAGCTGCTGGTGCCACCGTGTTTGTCAAGCCTGAATACATTATATTTAGGTCATGCTGTGGATGGTGGCTCTGACAGCCACAGCCACACAAAATACAGAGTCCTCAGATGACTTTAGGTGTCTGTTGCTCAATTTGCAGCTGTGGTGCTGTGTTATAGATCATAACTTATGGTCTTGTTGACCCGACGGAGGTGTGGGCATGCCCCGCTGACACCCGGCAGAGGCCAGGGCATGCTCCGACAGGCTGCGGCGCGCGCGCACAGGTGTGCGCGCGGCTGGCGGCGCTGACGGGCGGCGCGGGCCTGGGCGCGCCGCTGACCGCGAGCGACGTGGCCGCCGCGCTGGCCGTGCCGCTGGCCGTCGCCGGCGAGCACCTGGCGGCGGCGGAGGCGCGCGGCGCGCTCTGCCGTGACGACGGCCCGGAGGGCCTCCGCTTCTTCCGCAACTTCTTCGCGGACGCGGAGTGCGCCGCGGGCTAGCGGCCGCTCAGGCAGCCGGCCGGCGGGTTGCTGCCATGTGACAGGGGGCCGCATGGGCGGAGCACGCCGCCACCTGGCGCATGCTGACTTGCCTGTTGCGCTCTGAACCCAAAATTTTCAGGGTTATTGTACTGTTGGTGGCCCATGTTTGTGTTAGTGGCCCATGTTTGTGTCTTGTGTACGAGGCGAGGCGTGAGGCGGAAAGCCTGCTTCGCTCCACCAGCAACTGTGTTGCAACAGTACCACCCTGTACGTGTCGGCGGCTGCAGCATTTGGGCCTCAACTCATGCATGAGCGGGCGCGCCCCGCAAGGCATGGGCTGAAGACCAGTCCAGTGGAGCCCATACACGCCATTCAAGCCACAAACAGCAGCGTGTCACAGCCCGCGCACACCGGCGCGCAGCCTGGGCCCGCCTCTGTCCTACCAGCAATTCTCCCCGAGCAGGGCGGTCACGTCTGGGACTGGGCAGCCTGCGTGCTGTCGCGCTAGGCGGGGCTGGGCTCGCGCAAGCTCGGCTCGCGCGAGCGCGGCGTCAGCCAGAGGCAGGGCACCATGCCCAGCAGGCAGCCGATGGTGACGCCCAGCGTCATGCCGCCCACCTTGGCCACTGCGCCGTCGCGCGCACCATGTCAAGGGCCCATGCCGCCCAGCGCAATGTCGTGTGTCATGGCGCTGACAAGATCCATGCCGCCCAGTGGCATGCACGTCCGTGCAAAACGCTGTCGCGGAAAGACCAGCAGGGCGGCAGGAGACAGCAGCCCGGCACAGGCTGGGCTGCGAGTGTAGACGGGTGTACGCTGAAACCAACATGTGACATGGAGTTGACAGGTCACTGTGGCATCCTGTGCACGGCAGCGGCTGCATGGCCGGCCGCGTTACTTGAGCCAGGCCGACGCGGCGCGCCCTGTCAAACATGTCCCAGATGGCTGATAGGGCTAGGTCAGGGTGGGATGCCCCCGCCATTCCTGCTGTGCAGCAACTGTGGGCGGCCGCACCTCGCGTGCGCACCATGCGCTGCTGCAGCGTCGACAGCGGCGTGGGCCGCATCACCTTGCTGGCCTGCGCCTGCGCGCGCCCAGGCCCGCGCCCCTCAGCAGCGAGGCGGGGCGCATCGAAGAAGCCAACTGCACGCCGCAGGGCCGCGCCGCCCTGCCCTGGAGCTGAGCAGCTGGTGAGCGCAGACTGTCACAGCCCGCGCCCTGGCCAGTCAGAACGGGTGGGCCGCACAGCGTGCAAATCTCAGTCTGGGCTGCCAGGCCCGGCCAGTCGGGGCACACGGGCCGAGCGGCATGCGTGCCTCGATCTGGTCGGCCAGGCCCAGGCCGCAGATGTCCGACAGCAGGTTGCCCAGGCCGGCCGCCGCCAGCGTGGACAGGCCCAGCCGCGCGCCAAACTGGTTCTCGATCTCCTCGCCCGCAAGGATCTGCGCCATAGCGTGCACATCGTCTACTTAAGCTAGCTAGAAAGCTGCAGGCCTGCATGCTAGGCATTTGCATTTTCCGCGGTGGAAAGAGATGGTGCAGACACATAGACCTGGGGTTCGATACTAATTTGTCATGCTGGCAAGGCGGCTGTGGCTAGCGGCCGATGCGCAGGCAGGCGGGCCTGCCAGCGGCGCCAGCGGGCTGGCATATGATTTCACGACAGCTAGGGGCAGCGTTCAAGCGAGACATAAGACGGTAGCGCGTGCAGCAGTGGCGAGAGCCTGTGCAGGCCTTGCACTCAGGCAGCTCCTTTCCTGGGCAGGTGCACGGCAGTGCGCATGCACAGGCTGCCAGGACGGCCAAGAAACGCCGCACTGGCAGCTTTCCTGATATGATGGTGCGCAGAGGCGCACCATCATAGTGATAGGCGCACCATGATAAAGTTGTCAAAGAAGCCAAACCCGATGAAGGGCAGCCCTACGGCGAGCGCGACGGCGCCCAGCGTCCGCAGGCTCGGCTTGCCCGCCTGCTCTGCGCCGCCCGTGCCGCTGGACACCAGGCGGTCCAGCTCCAGCGCCGCCTTGAGCTCCCCCCTGCGTACCTCTGCCTGGAGTGAGGAGACCTGCCGGCTGACCCTGCCCAAGCACGGCTGCTCCCCGGACTGACCCACCTCGCGTGCTGTCTTGCCTGCTCGAGTGCGGCTCGAACAAGCAACACCAGCAGGGGCACGTGTGCACCGGCAAGACATAGAGCAGGGGTGACGGGGGGCGCGCCGCGCCAGCGAGCCGCTCGGAGGTTGCTTGTCGGCCAGCTTGAACAGCCGGTCCACATACGCGTCCTCCAGCGCGTCTGCGCTCTGCCGCGCCTGCTGCGTCAGCGCTGCGACGAGCCGCAGGCGGTCTGAGGGCTTCAGCGCGTCGGCGATGCTGTGCGCCGCGGCCGTGGGGCTCTGCACAAAGCTCGCTGCCACACGCGCGCCAATGTCTGGCGACGGCCCCCCGCCAGCGCTGCATGCGAAGCGAGACTGCGCGACAGCTGTGCGCAGGCACAGCAGGGGCTGTAGCCGCTGCGCAGCTCGCCACATTGTGTGCCAGGCGCCTTCAGCAACTGCGTGTTTCCAGGTGCACAAGGCCGGGCGAGCTGTTGCCAGGAGGCGCTGCTCTGCTGAAATGCTGCTCTGCTGGCTCCCACACTCGTAGCAGTGAGCTGGCTACTGACGAAGCTCGCAGGTTGAGACAGCCAACCTCTTGGCGTGACTGCAGTGTCACATGGGCAGCGCCTGCAGATAGGACGTGGGCATGTGTGTGGTGGCGCCTGCACAGCAGGATTGTGCTGTCAAGTGTGATCGTCTTGCTCCTGTGACTCACGCTTCGCTTGGTCCAGCTACATGCTGGGGCGGGTCCTGCTGGTCCTTTTAAAATCCAAGGATATTTCTGGGATCTCTGCATGAAGGAGCCCCCACAGCATGGCATGCCGCATGCTTGCATTCGCATGTTCCGCCGCCCCACGCTGCACGACAGCAAGCGTTGTAACGTGAACTCTCTTCATGCGCTGCTCGTGCGCATGCTGTGTGCACATGATGCCTGCCTCATGGTAGGCTTTGCACCAGTTTCAGGGCTACCTGCTATTGCCTTGCAAGGCAATATTGGGGCCAATTCGCCCCAAGCGTGCCAGAGCTACAGCAGGCTCGTGTCACAACTGCGCTCGTACGGCAGTTGTATGCCCGCTAGTGTGCAAGCAGGTGGAGTAAAACACGCAGCAGGTCGAGGCGCCCTTTGCGGCGGGGGTGCGCTGGCGCTCTGCGGCCTGGCGCAAAGGCATGCAAGGAGGGCTACGGGAACTTGCTCGCTGCGGAGGATGCGCTGACAGCGGGCGCAAGCTCGCGACGCGCAGACTTCACGACCATCGTGCAGCGCATGGACATCAGGACGCGCTCAAGCCTGCTTCGCGCTCTGCGCGGCCCGTGCCGGCCCGGCCGGGGCCGCGTACAGCTGCAGGAAGGCGAAGAAGACGACGTCGCAGCCGAGGAACAGCAGGTGCACCATGTTGACGTGATTGCCGAACAGCAGGCACAGCGTGCGGTCCGCCCACACGGCGCCTGCCATCACCGCCGCCCCCGCGCACGCCGCCAGCAGCCACCGCCGCTGCGCGCGCGAGCTCGCCGCGTAGCGCCGCAGCACCTGCGCGCGCGGCGGCCCTCGCTGGGAGCAGCGCGGGGCCCCCGTTCGGACAAGGCGCGCGCCGGCCCACGCTGCGCGCTCGGCGGCGCGCAGGCTGGACAGCCTGTGTGGCGGGCGGCCGGAGAGTGGTGGGATGGACGTCGAACTGCCGTCAAGAGTCAGGCAGCGAGCGCTGCCTGGTACGGCCGACACCGTAAAACATCGGGCCACTGTCAAGCAGCAGGGGCATCGGGGGCGGTCGCGCCGGGCGCGCGCCAGGACCGGCAGGCAGTACGCCGCCGCCGCGCCCGCCGTGCCCACATACAGCACCTCGTGCACGAACGGCACGTGCCCGTAGGCAAAGCCCGCGACCGCGGCCGCCGCCGCGATGGCCGCCGCGACCGCCGCGCCCGCGGGGCCTCGCCCATCCCACTTGCGGCCGTCGGCCTGCGCCCGCGCGGCCAGCACGACGCAGGCGTTGGCCACGGCGGTGCAGACGACGTCCGCCGTCGCCGCGAGCCGCCAGGCGCGCGTGCCGGTGTCGCCAAAGTCGTGCGCAAACACGCTCGCCAGGTTCATCGCCGCAAACGCGGCAAAGCCCCAGCGCAAGAAGCCCGCCGTGCGCGTCAGTGCCGCGCCGCCGACCGCCGCGCCGGCCAGCTGCAGCGGCAGCAGGCTGATGTGCCGCAGCGGGACGCCGCCCGGCAGCGCCAGCGCATAGGCGGGCCCCGGGCACCGCTGCCGCACCCACTGCGGGAATGCGCGCTCCAGCGCGGCCGGGGCATACTGCTCTAGCGCCGCGTTGGCTGACGGGAAGAACGTGCGCAGAAAGTCCACACTCATAGCGCACCGGACCCAACTTCAAGGCGTGGGAGGGCGCCTGTGAAGAGCCCCTGTGTGAGCATGGGCGGCGACCTGCAGCGCGCAAGTCGGGGCGCGCTGGGACACAGTCGGACCGGTGGATCTGCTCAGACCTGTGCTTTTGCAAAAAGAAAACACTGTGCAGGGTTCTGTCCACGCCCTGATTTAGCATCAGGAGCATGGCCCGCATGCGGCATGCGCATTGAGGTGTTTCGCGCCTCGTTGTGCTAGGCACTTGCGCTGCACCATGGCGGCGGCGACGGCGCCCCCCAGCATGAAGCAGGCACTGAATGGCTTTTACAATCGCTGGCAAGTCAAGCCGGCGCTGAGCTTTGCACCCAGCTTGCAGCCTGAGGGCGGCGTGGTGTGCACGCTGGCGCTGCCTGCCGTGGAGACGACGCACGGGGCCATCGAGGCGCACACTGTGACCGCGACAGCGGCCACCCGCAAATTCGCAGACGCGGCTGCCTGCCAGGACGGCTGGACTTGGCTCCAGGTGCGGGTCCTTGGGCGGCAGGCCGAGGCAGCGGCGTACTGTTTCGGGCTGGAAGAGACTCTTCCAGCCGCTAAACTTTACGTGCATGACTGCCTTGCCTGGACCATGAGCAGCACTGGAAGCCGCTGCAAGCCTGTGTCTGTCCAGGCGCGCCTGTATGGGCACACATGCAAGGCCATGGCTGTATTGTGTCGAGTTGGGCTAGAATGTTGGATTACATAATTGCGCACGGCGAGCATGTGCCTGCAACACAGGGGGTCCCTGTCACATGAGAACAGCCGTGCAGAGTAAGGTGCAAAAGAGTGCGCCAAAGTATTAGGAGGCGCACTGGCGCCCCAGCTATGACGCTTGGCATTGGGGCGCGGGGCAGGCGCACGCGGTAGTGCAGCAGCTGAAGCCGGGCGGCGAGCTGTGGGACACCATAAAAAAGAGCCTCAGCGACCAGGCGCGCCATGCTCTGCATGTCACCTCCCTCCCATTGGCGCCCACCTGTGCTTGACTGTCCATCAGAGACCGCGTCTGCCAGCACAGACGGTGCGTTGTTGTGCATCCGCGTTCACTTCCGTTGGTGGGATGCTCTCGTACGTTGCGGTGCGCACGCGCCTCAGGACAGAGCAGGACAGACGCGCACAAAGGCATAGAGTGCCTGTGCGGACGCGTGCTGCTTTGCTGGGCGCATGCAGCGCGGCTGGCTGCTGCACCCCCGCTGGCCGTTGCTGCCGCTCGGGGCCTGCTCCCTCCCTGCCCACCATGTACACTTTGCCGGACTCCCGCCATCTCGCAAGCAACGGCCGCTCTGACGCGCAGGGGCTGCGCGGCGGCTTGGTCCCAACGCGCCGCGCTGCTGGCCCGCCCGACATGGCGAGTCTGGTTTGGCGCGCAGGGCCTGCGCCGCGACGTGGAGCTGCAGGGGCACATGCTGCTGGCGCAGGCGCACACGCGCGGCTGGCTGCCGCTGCCGCCGCTGGCAGCCGCGCGCGGCGTGCGCGCCTGGCTGCGCGAGTGCCAGCCGGCCGCGGCCGAGGACCCGCTCGCCGCGGCCGAGTGCCTGCGCGCGGCGCTGGCCGCCGCGCCGGCGCACGGTGCGCGCGCGCGCTACGACAAGTGTCCGCAGGGTTGCGCCTGCTGGCCCTAGTCTGCGTGGTCGTGCTCACGCGACGTGGGGCGGCTGCCGTGGCCCAGAGGCGCCCAGCGAGCCGCGGGATCTGCCTCTTTCTGCGCCTTCCAAATTTGGCGTCAGGCCTCAAAGAGCGCATCAGGTGTCCTGTGCACCGTAAGGAATGTGGTCCGGAGGGTGCCGGCGCCCACTGCCTGCACGGTCTGCCTGCCGGTCCGAGAGGGCGCCCTGGCTGGCGAGCAGACGTCGACGTGGAGGTCGGGACCTGGGACGGCCGGCCGGCCATGCGCCGGCGCGCGCCCTATCAGCCGCCCGCCGGCGGCGTGGGCGCGCCACCTGGCGTTGCCGCCCTGGGTGCGAGCGAGGCGCTGGGCGCCGGCCGCGCGTTCGCCGCCATGCTGCTACCAGCCGATGCCGCGTGCGCCCCGGGGCCATGCTCCTGCGGTTTTGCCGCGCGCACAAGGCGGACGATGTCGTGCCAGTATGGCGTGGTTTTGCGGTTCCGGGTCGCGCTGCGCCTGCCCGCATGGGGCAGGGCCCTGCAAGGCTGGCGGCCAGGCCGCAGGCGTGCCGCGCAGGGCGCCCGTGCGCGAGGCGCAGGTGCGCGGCGGCGGCCCCTTCTGGGCGGGCCTGGCCGCAGCACTCGGCTGCGCGCCCGCCGACCTCGTCTGCTGGGGCAAGGTCCGAGCCACGCCCGCGCATGCTACAGAGGGGTGCGCCAGGGCGCTCGCAAGCGTGTCAGTCCGTGTACTGGTTGCCGGGTGCTGTCTTTTCAGGACTGTTGACGTGCAGCGGCAGGCCTGCTGCTGCGCGCCCACCCGCAGGGCGGACAGGCGGACACCCGTGTGAGCGGCGGTGACCACCGTTACCAGCAAGTGCTAGCAAGTGCTGTGCCGCGGGCGCGACACCGCACGCAGCCAGCCGGGTTGCGCGCAGGAGGGCAGAACGGTCCAATGCAATGCACTGCACGCTGCCGGCCGGGCCGGGCGCAGGTGGGCAGGGAGGTGCGCGTGGTGCTGGCGCCCGGCGAGGAGGCGGCGCCCGACGCCGACCGCGAGCTCCGGGCGCGCCCCGGCCCTGGCACGCCTGGTCACAAGCGCCAGCGGCGGCGCGGGCCGGGCCGCGTGCAGCGGGCACGGGCCCGGCCCGCGCCGCCGCTGGCGCTGCGACCAGGCGCCCGCGCCTTATGCCGCGGACGTTGGCGGGCGCCGCCGCGCTCGCGCCGGCCCGGCACGGCACCGCCCATGGCTCCGGCACCGCCCGGGGCTCCGGCGCCGCGCTCCACGGCACGCACCAGGGACGGGCGAGGCCGCGCGCGCAGGAGCTGTGCGAGCGCCACCTGGGCCCCATGCGCGCGGGCGGCCGCGGCGGCGACCAGGGCCAGGCCGCTGCCGGCGCCGGTGCGCCGTGCGCAGGGGCGCCGGCCGCGGCCGGCGCGGCGCCTAGCGGCGGCGCAGCGGGTGCGGCGGAGCAGCACGTGGGCACGGGCGCGGGCGCGGGCAGCGGCAAGAAGAAGCGCAAGTCGCGCGCCGACAAGGTGAACAGGGCTTTGTTAGGTTCAGCCGCCAGCGCGGCGGGCCGCCGGGGTGTGTGCCGGCGCAGGTCGTGCGCTTGGGGCGTGGCTGCTCCGCCATATGCTGCATCCCCAGCGAGAGGTGTCAGTCTTGGTTGACATCAAGGGTGTGCCACTCAATGCATTGCATGAAGCCATTTGCCCTGACCCTACCCTACCCCTTCACCTAGCGAGAGTTGCGGCGCAGGTGGCGTGCGCGACCGCGGTCAAGGCCGCGGCCGGCGCCGCGGCGGTCGAGGCCATTTCGGCGACGGGGCCACGGGTGCCGGCCGACGTGCCCATGCTGGGGACGACGCACGGCGCCGACGAGCCGGACGCCCTGGCCGGCGGCCAGGGCTTTGACACCTCCGAGCTGCTCGTGCCCGCGCTGCGCGACATCCGCGCGCCCGCCATGTACACCGCGCTTGGGGCCGCGGGGGCGGCGGAACCCTGCACAGGGTCAGACAGCCCTGCGGGCGGCGGCCCCGGCGCGCCGCCGGCGCTGAACGCGCGCGCGAGCTGGCTGGCGCGGCGGCCGGTGCACGGGGACGCGCTGCTGAGCGCGGTGCGGCTGCGGCCGAACGAGTGGGGCACGCCGGTGGTCAAGTACGGCGCGTTTGCGCTGCGCGACTACGCGCCCTGGGCGGCCGCGGGCCTGCCGGCCAGCGAGCACGGCGGCCGCGTCGGCATGCCGCTGCTGGCGTGCCTGCCGCTGCGCTTCACGTGCGCGCGTCACTACTCGTACCCCGCCGCGCTGCCCCCCGCGCTGGCCGCCCCTCCCCCCGCATGCCGTCAATCCTGCATGCCGCCGCAGCACCCGGGCACGGTCACGCAGGACGGCCGAGGCGCGCGTCATCGTGCCGGCCCTCGCAGTGCCGTCCACGCGCCCGGCGTCGGCTGTACCTGCGCCTTGCGCTGCCGCCGCCGCTGCCAGCCGCGCCGCCGCCCATTGCCAGCGTCGGACCGTATTGAGTGCTTGAGCTCGCCGGCTGTGGCGCATGGCCGGAGCTGTGCCGTTGCCAGAAGCCACTCTTCGCAGGACGACGGCCAGGGCGCGTGTCGCATGCGCCGGGCCTCACCGGGAATCCGCTGCGTGCAGACGGCCGAGGCGTGCGCCGCGGTCACTGGCCCCCTCTGGCCCCCACGCGACTCTGCCATGTGCAGGACGGCCAAGGCGTACGCCGCGAGCGCCCCCCGCGCCGCGCTGGCCGCGTATCTGACGCCGGGCGCGGCGGCGCCCGGCGCGGCGGCGCGCGTCGGCGCCGCGCCGCTGCCGGCCACGGGCGACGCCGGCGCGCCGCGCGAGCCGCCGCGCTACGCGGGCAGCGCGGCGGTGCAGCTCCTGGACGGCGCTGTCTTGGAGGCGGCAGAGTCGCCGGCGATGGGCAGCCAGGCCAGCTCACCCCATGCCAGCCCATCCTCTCATGCCCTCATCTGCGTGACTTGACAGATGCTGCATGCTGAGCGTGCGCGCACCAGTGCGGCCAGTGCGCTGACGGACGTGCCTCGGAACGAACGTTCTGCGGTCTGCCGGCGGCCAGCGCAGCCTGTTGCTGCAGCCTCAGCAAGCGTGCAGTCCGGCTCACCTCACCGGCGCCGCTTTGTGCATGCAGACTGTTTGCAGTGGCTGTATTCTGAGTACGCAGCCCGCAGCGCTTGTGCCTTCCTTGCGGGCGCCGCCTCCAGCCGCTCCACTTCTGCCGCACATCGTTCCTACATACCGGCCTAGCTTCTGCTGCGGCCGATATACCTGTCGACAATCACACCTCCGCTCAGCTGGCGTGCTGCAGTCCGCGCGGTGGCGAACGCAGGCTGCCACGCGCAGGAGGACGCGGAGGAGGCCGCGGCGCTCGGCATCTTGCACGCACTCGACCGCCACTACCGCGCGCTGCTGCTGCCGGCCGGCCTGCCGGAGGCGGCGCCGCGGCCGCCGCCGCCGCCGCTGGGCGTGCCGCTGCGGCCTGCGCGCGCCGTCAGCCCTGACGGCTGCTGCGCCGAGGTGGGCGGCCCAGTCTCCGCGGTCGCGGCCCGCGTGCGCATGCGCTGAGCGTAATGTCTAATGATGGCCGCGCGGTTACGCAAATTTCCGACGGCTGCGGCCGGGCGACGCGGCTTTGAGCTGACTCGGCTGCTGGTGGCCGGCACCCACTTGTGCGGCCGCGCGCGCGCAGGGCATCGAGGTGCTGGAGCCGGGCGACGTGGGCCCCAGCCGCCCGCAGCCCGGCTGCATCGTCAGCATTGCCTACACGCTCACTGCCGCGCCCGCGCGCCCGCCGCCGCCGCTGCCGCAGCCGCTCGGCGCGCCGGGCGGCGCCGGCGGCGCGGCTGCGGGCGCGCGCGTGCTGCTGGAGGCGGCGAGCGCCGCGCGCTTCGAGTGGGGCGCGGGCGGCGTGGCGCCCGAGGTGGAGGCGCTCATTGGCGCGGTCGGCGGCGGCGTCGGCGGCACCGCGCGCTGCCGGGTGCGCCGCGGCGCCCGGCCGCGCGCCGCGCGCGGGGAGCTGTCCATCGCATCCGGGACGCCGGCGGCAGCGCGATCGGGGTGTGAACCCGTGCGCTGGAGCGGCTCCGCGCCGCGCGGCGCGCCGCGCTCGCTCACGCTGCGGCGCGCAGCCAGCAGCCGCTGGCGTGGTGGGGCGCCAGGCCCGAGCGTGCTAGCGGGGAAGCTCAGAGTGCTGTCGCACAGCAGCGGACGCCGTGGCTGCCCTTCCAGCTTACAAGCTGGGGTGCCCCCAGGGCTCGGCCTGCCTTGCAGCCTCAGCTGGTGCTAGGGATGGGTAGGCTAGGTGCAGCGCCAGCGGCACATGCCATGCGCCGGCGCCACGCCTGGCTGCGCATAGGCGGCACTCACGGGCTCGGTGCGCGCAGGGCCTGTGGGCGCCCGCGGCATGGGCAGACGCGCAGCTGACGGTGCGGCTGCTGCGCTGGCGCTTCCCCGCGCTTGCCGGCGGCGGCCACGGGCGCATGTTCGAGCCGCCCATCGCGGTGCAGCGCCATGCGTTTGTGGCGGCCGCGCTGCGCCGCGCCGGCGCGCGCACGTTCGTCGACCTAGGTTGCGGCGACGGCCGGCTGCTGGAGCACCTCGTTGCGCAGGCGCGCGCGGCCAGCGCGGCCTGCGAGCTTGTGCCCTTAGCGACGTGAGGGCGGTGCCTCCCGGCATTTCCGCTGCTGCGCTGCGTGTCATGCAGCCAGCAAGGGTTACAACGGATGCTCACGGCAGTGCCCTGCGATGAGGGTTACTGAGCCGGTCTGGTGACACCGGGACAGAGTCGTGCTAACCTTACCCGCACACATGCGCACGGTCTGCCTCACCACGCCCACTGCGTATGCAGCCATGCGGCTCCACGTCGGGCCCGTACAGAGGGGCTCCCTGCTGACAGGACGCCCTGGCGGCCTGCTGCGCGCAGCGCGGCGCGGCGCCGGCGCTGGAGCGCCTGGTCGGCGTGGAGCTCTCGCCCGCGCAGGTGCGCCGCGCCGGCGCCCGCACACTCGCAGCCCGCCAGCTGTCTGCCCCTGCATGTGAAACCTGTCTGTAAGCGCGCAGACGAGCTTCTAGACACTCACGATGCGCCGGAAGCCAGGCAAGCGCAGCGCAGCTGCGCGGCTGGCCTGCGGCCGGAAGTCTCTGGCGCCGCGCCTGTCCGCCTGTTTCAGCTCCACGCACCGGCGCGGCGCAGGTGAAGAAGGCTGCGGCGCGCGCGGCCGCCGCAGCCGCGCTCACCGCCGCGGGCGGCTCGGACGTCGCGGGCGCGCGCGCGCCGGCCGTGGAGTGCATCCAGGGCGACATCTGCAGCGAGCGCGCGCTGCAGCCAGGCACGCGGGCGCGGGCGGCGCCCCCCGGCCCTGCTGCGGAGCTCGCTGGGCGGCGGCGGCATGGGCGCGGTCGGCGCAGTGGAAGCGACCTCCCGAGGGACCTTGCGGCAGTGACATGATGATGCGCTCTGTGTGCATCAGGGGGTCGGCATGGGACGCAGCCGCACTGGCGGGTTTGGCGGAGCTGCTGGACCTGAACCTGCGGCGCCGGCCTGGAAGCGCGCCGCCGCACGGCCTGCAGAGCACCTTGAGCTTGGCCCGTCGGACAGTCCTACCCATGGCTGAACTTTTGTGCAGGCATGGCGGGTCAGCGCAGCGCTGCCGCGGCGGCGCGCCCGGGCCCGGGCCCGCCGCGCCGGGGCGACGCGCCCAGCGTGCGATTACGAACCCGTGCATGCAGACCTCCTCCAAACCCTGGGCGCGCCGCCGCGCAGGCACATGGGGCGGCCTGCGCGGCGCGGACGCGGCGGCGCTGGTCGAGGTGGTGGAGCACCTGGACCCGAGCCCGCTGCGGCGCCTGGGCGGTGCGCTGCTGGCCGGCCTGCGCCCGGCGCTGCTGCTGGTCACGACGCCCAACCGCGAGTACAACGCGCTGCTGGCGGCGCTCGGCTGCGCGCTCCTGCCCGGCCGCCTGCGCAACAGCGACCACCGCTTTGAGTGGTGCGCGGGGCGCGCCGTGGCGCGCCCATCGGCGCGCCGGGCGGGCGGCCCGCGCCCCGCGTGCTTTGCGAGCGCGCTGGCGTCCTGGCACAGCCGGCTGGTGTCAGTGTCGAGCATCGACGCCTTGGTCCTGGCCTCTGGCAGCCTTTCGACGAGCGGGAACCGTCACAGTACTTCGTCATGCAGGAATCGTTCTCCAGGATAGGGTGGTGCGGTGCCTGCACGCGCGCGCCAGCCCTGCCAGTCCCGCTGGCTGCGATGCGCAGGACGCGCGCGGAGTTTCAGGACTGGGCGCGCGGCCTGGCGGCCACGCACGGCTACGCGGTCAGCTTTGAGGGCATCGGCCATGCCAGCGGCGAGGCGGGCGCGCTGGCCGGGCCGGCCCTCCGCGGCGCGCCCGACCTTGGCGCGGCCTCTCAGGCGCGGCCTCATGTACCGACCCTCAAGAACTTCCAAAACAGAGGAATTTTTTGGTTTCCATGTGACACGGCGCGGCACAGATGGCACTGCCCTACCTGCAGCGGCTGTTGCGCGCTCATGCAATGCACGGACGCAGGCCCCTGCCCACCAGCCCGACCTGATACGCTCGACCCTGCACACTGCCGTGCCTGGCTGGCCCGTGTGGTGATCAGCTGCAAAGCTTTCATGCAGCAACCCTGCGCGCAATCTGCCCCCGCATGCTCACGACCTCCAGTTGTTCTCCGGCCCCGCATGCTGTCACCCCCGCATGCTCACGCGCTCCATCTGTTCGCGCACCGTAGCCGCGACGGTCAGGCGCGTGCAGACATGCGTACCTGCGTCCAACCTGCGTCATGCATGCAGGCGGCGGTGTTTGTGCTGCAAGGGCGGCGGGACGCGCCGCCGTGACGCCGCGCCCAAGGCAGGCGCCCGCCGTGCGAGCGGGGTGCACCGCTAAGGCCGGCGCCCACACGCGACGCTGGGTACGCCGTCGCGCCGCCGTGCACGGCGCGCCTGCCGCATGCCCTGCCAGCTGGCTGCACCCCTGGGTGCAGGGTAGAGATACCACCATACCCTACCCTACCCTGCACCCCTGCTGGCACGCACCCCTGGCCAGGAGTGGGCTCTGCTGCGCGAGCAGGAGGAGGCGGCGCTGCTCGTGCATCCGGATCCGCCGGCCGGCTGTGTGGCCGCCGCGGCCGGCGCTGCAGCCACGGGTCAGCGCCGTCACGCGCTACCTCAAGCCGCGGATCCTGAACGTACCGTCGAACGTGTCGCGGCTGGGCGTCGTGTCACACGACACCATCGCTGGCTGCTGCCGCAGCTGGCGCTCCGGCAACCGCGAGGGGAAAGAATGCCACAACGCAACCTGGAAGGGGACGGCATGCATATTGCTGCATGCACACCCTTCCTTTTTTTGTCAGTAGATCGTCTACAAGCAACGCAGCCCGCGCTGCGCGGGGTCAGGACACGAGTCCTTGAGGCAAAGTGTGCTGCTATGACAGCAGCGAGCAGCGAGTTGCATGCCCACATTGCCTGTGATATATGCAATTTGTCCCCACTGTCGAGTCGACAGCCAGGGTGGCACGAACTCGATATCAACAACTGTGTGTCAGCTGACTCTGGCACTTTTCGAACAGTGCAAACAAGCACTAGCGGTACAAGGCACCGCTGCGCACTTACTGCATGCCAAGCTTGGCTGCTGCACGGTTGCAATTATTTTATTGAATCACTCAATTCATGCCAACAGAATCACTGATGCCCGTCTTTACACCATATACAGCGGCTCAACAGCGCCCAAAAGATACATCAGGTGTTATCACGGCAATACCCTGTACTGTTGGTACCTGCCTCTGCACGCACACCAGTGCTACAGCAGGGCTACTGTACAGATAGAGCACACCAAGCAAACGCGCTTGCGCAACCAAACCTGGAATCAAGCTCGCAGAAGCGCTGGCGCAGGGCGCAGGCTGACAGACAAAGTCAACCAACAGCAGCGGCAGGGACGGCGTGCCCGTCGTCCCAGTCCGGCAGCGCATGCCCCGCAGGAGCGGCGAGCTCGTCATCCCACTCGAGAGCCGTGCCCGCGCCCCACTCCTCCAACGCCGCGGGCGCCGCAGGTTTCCTGAGCCAAGGCGCCTCGTCAGGCGCCTCATTCCAGAGGGGCGCCGCCGCGGGCTCGTCATCCCCCTCGAGGTCCACGCCCGCGCCCCACTCCTCCAGGGCCGCGGGCGGCGCAGGCTTCCTGGGCTGAGGCGCCTTGTGAGGCGCCCCCTCCCTGAGGGGCGCGGCGGCGAAGGCCTGCGCGAGCGCGCCGTCGCCGGCCAGCAGCCCCGCCGCGTGCCAGGCCAGCAGCGCGGCGCGCAGCTCCGCCGCGTGCCGCGCCTCCACGTGCCGCGCGAGCGGCGCCAGCCGCGCCGCGGTCCGCGCCGCGGCTGCGGCGCCAGGCGCGCAGCGCATCCGGCGCATGCCCAGGACGACCAGCGTCAGGTCGCGCGCGGCGCGCCGCGGCGGCGCGGGCATGGCAGGCGCAGCCGAGACCGCTGCGTCAAACAGGCCCGCAAGGCCCGCCTCCAGGCCGGCAAACACGCCGTCCGCGGGGCCCAGCCCTCCGTCGGGCGCGGCGGCCGGCGCGCACCCGCCCCGAGCAGCCGCCCGCCCGGACCCCTGGACATCCCGGCCCGGCGCCGGCGGGGGCGGCGCGGCGGCCGCGCCCTGCTCCTGCCGCCGCAGCAGCTCCGCCTGGCACTGCAGCGCCCAGAGGCAGTGTGGGATGTTGCCGGGCGGGATGGCGTGCGGCGCGCCCGGCGCGCTGGCCGCCACGCTGACCGCGAGCGCGCGCAGCACCGACCGCGGCAGCGCCTCTGCCCGCGAGCTGCGCGCGAAGGCGGCCAGCACGTGACCCGCCAGCTTCGGCGGCCAGGGCAGCGCGCCGCGGAAGCCGCCCAGGTCGCCGGCCGCGGCGGCGGCCAGCCACGCGGCCGCCGCGGCCAGCAGCGCCCGCGCCGGCGCCATGCCCTGCGAGCGGCAGCTGTGCAGCACCTTGGCCAGGTCGCACAGGCGGGCGCGCTGCGGCTGCTCGCGCAGGCAGCCGGCGAACGCGTCCTGGATCGCGAACATGGTCCACTGTGTCTGCGTGCGGGGGAAGTCGGTAAGCACAAACGCGGCGCTCGCCAGGCGCTCGGCGCAGCACTCGCGCGCGGCCACGCGCGCGCCCAGCTCGCGCATCAGCGTCCCCAGCAGCTGGCTGCCCAGCGGGCTTTCGCGCAGCGCGGGCGGCCTGCGCGCCGCGCGCCGTCGTCAGCGCGCCGCCACTGCGTGCGCGCGCGCCAGCGCAGTCTCGGCTGCCACTTGCTGATCTCGCGCTGCATGGTGCGAAGGGGAGTTGAACATGTTCAGAGCTCATTTTCCCTCTTCATCCCGACTGACGTCGGGTTTCAACCGACCACTTGCGTGGACGCACTCTGCGTTGTACGGACACACTCCGCTTGAATGGACGATTTGACGGAGGTGCGCCAGAACAGGCGTGCGGGCGGCGCGCGCCTGCGCCCCAGGCTGCGGAGCCCCGCGATGCAGTTGTGCGCATTGAAATAGTTGCCAGTCGCGACGCACACATCGGTGACGCCCTCCAGCGTCGCCGCGGCGCCGAACGCGGCCGAGACCGCGCGCTGCACCACCAGCAGCGCGCGCCCGGGCGGCCCGCCATCCGCCTGCAGCGCCCAGTCGGCCGCGGCCACCACGGCCGGCAGCGTGCGCGCCGCCGCGCCGTCTGGCCGCGCCACGGCCAGCTTGACCCAGGTCATGAGCAGCGCGAGCGCAACCGGCGCGTCCAGCTGCGGCCCGCCCTTGCCGGCCGCGGCGGCCTGCATCCAGGCCGCCG
>JAABUV010003018.1_pt1 | contig 21909 bp, 14 predicted proteins | sample 5559971 | NCBI WGS metagenome assembly JAABUV01 (sample SAMN10711881, study PRJNA513362) | rock metagenome | isolation source: Antarctica rocks | place: Antarctica: Victoria Land, Knobhead nord | collected 2015-12-19
TTCTAATAGAACTTCTACTTAATAAGCTCCTACGTATACTTCTATAAGTAGTAGCTAGTATAAGGGTTATTATAATAAAGCTTTAAGATTTCTTATCTAATTACTTTATTACTAGGTATAAAAACTACGCCGCCCTTATAAAGGACCCCTATCTTATCTATTAATAGAGATATATTAGCGGCCTTTTTACGGCCCTAGGACTTCAATAATTATTTCTTATTATAAATATCCTTATCTCCCTCTTAGAGATATTAGAGTATCTCTAATATTAAGTTATTGTACTTATTTTATACGCGCTCTATTATTAACGCGGCTATTATAAGCCTTCTAGGTATTATTTAATTAATATTAAACTATCTTATAATAGGGTTTAGGCTATTACCTATACTATTCTATATCCCTAAGAGCGCGTTACTCTCCCCCGTTTTTAAGGTATAAGGCTTTTTAAGCCCTATCTCTAACCTTTTACACTATTTATAATTATAGGCCTTACTATCTTATAAACCTTTATAAACGCTATATATATAATACTTATTAAAAGGAATATACTTAATATTCTTTAACTTATTTTATAATATTAATAGATAAGTATCTTCTTTATTTATTACTAGTATATAATCTAGCTACCTTAATAGGGCGTTAGCTAGGTTCTTAGTATTTATATAATAGTATATCTTAAAATTATATATTATAAGCTTTATTACCTAATATACTTATCTTCTTATTAATAATAATATTATCTAGAAATACCTTAAGTTATTATAATTAGTAATTATTATAATTAGGTATAAACTACCTTCTAAGAAGTACTATTATACCTAGAATACCTTAACTATTATAAGTAATTCTTAATTATAGGTCTTATATCTAGTCTCTACTAAATATAATTTTTAGGAGTAGAAGGTAATAAAATACTACTCTACCTCCGCCCCTTTAATATTAACCTAGAACTTTTATAATAAGATAGTTATAATAGCTAGAATTAAAGTATTAGTCTCTAGTTAAATTTCCCCTATTAAATTAAAATATATAAGTAGTAATACCTCTTAAAAGAGTTACTTTAACTATTTAAATACTACTCTTATTATATTATTTAATATTAACTTTCCGCCCCTAATACCTAGATAATTATTCTTTAAATAGTCTATTAGCGCCGCGGTAATAGAGGAATAATACTTTATAAAATAATAGTAGAAATTTATAAATCCTAGAAAGATTTAAATATCTTTAATACTTCCTAGTTTAAGCTAATCTACTATAATATCTACTCTACGCGGGTTTATATATACGCCGTTATAACCTATAATAAAGTTAAGGAACTCTACCTCTACTATTATAAATTTATATTTCTTTAAATTAATATAAAGCTTAAATTCGCGAAGGTATTATAATATAACCTTTATAACTCTAATATAAGACTTTTTATCCTAGGAGTAGATAAGAATATTATCTAGATAAATAATATATATAATATTAAGTAGTCCCGCTAGGGCCTTATTAATATATACTTAAAATAAGGTAGATATATTAATAAGTTTAAAGGGTATAACTATATATTTAAAATAGTTATATTTTATATAAAATATAGTCTTCTATTTATTACCCTTTCTTATTTATAAGTAATAATATATATCCTTAAGATCTAACTTAATTAAGTACTTAGTACTAACTAATCTTATTAATATTTTATTAATTAATAGAAGTAGATAGTAGTTCTTAATTATAATTTTATTAAGCGCCTTATAATTAATATATAAATATAATATTCTATCCTTTTTAAGTATAAAAAGAATTAGTATACCTATTAGACTTATAAAATAATAAATTTACCCCTTTTCTAAAGTCTACTTAAAGTACTCCCTTAGTATATATAATTCTCTCTTTAATAAATTATAAAGTAGATTAAAAGGAGGTTCTTTATTCTCTTTTATATTAATCGCGTAATTATAACGCGTATAATCTAGTAGTACCCTAGTATTCTTAGTTAAGAAGACGTCTTAGAATTCCTAAAATTCTAAAGGGAGCTTAACTTTAAGTAGTAGGCTTTTACTATCTACTCCTAAGTATATTATAATAAATATAATATTATTAAGCTACTCCTCTAAGGCTTTAATAATACTAAAGTACTCTTTAATATTACTTTTCTTAACAGGGAATTACTAGTTCTATATAAGCTAATCTACTTAGGGATTTTATTCTTCTAATTATAGGTATTTAAGGTAGAAGTTATAGTTAAGGTTTACTATTATATAAAAAGCGCCCTTATAATATTATATAATATTATTAAAATTAATAAGTTTAATTTCTCTTATATAGGAACCTAGTAATAATATTAAGTTCCTGACTTTATTATATAGGGTATTATTAAAGCTTAAGTTTATTTCTTAATTCTACTCCTTTATTAAGTATATATTAATATAATTAATATCTACTCTAAAGTTAATTAATATAATAAATTCTTTTTATAAGCTCTTAAGCTCTACTTATATTATAATAATAAGTCGTTATATCTACTTCTTCCCTTATATTATAGTAGTAGATATAATTATAATACTTAGGGGTTTTTTAAATTTAAGCCTTTTTTTAACTAGTTTATTATTAGATATTTTATTAGTTATAAGCCTATTAATTATAATACTTATAATTATTAACTTTATACTCTAATAATCTTTAATTCTATATCCCTTTTTTTAATAATTATAATACTTGATAGTAGAAAGGTTAGGCTTAGGCCTTTAAGGAAGGTATAGTAACGCTCTAATAGCGCCCCGCCCTTCTTACTTTATATATAAGCTATTATCTCTTCGCCCTTAGAAATTTCCTCTTCCTCTTTAAGGATATTAACCCCTAGTAGGAGTATTATCCCTTTAATCTTTATATATAAGTAGTATTATATAAGGCTCTAATTAGGTTACTAATATAATAAGGGTATCTTTTATTTCTAGGATATTAAGTTATATTATAAGTTAATTATAAAGATCTTTATATAACTTATTTAGAAGGTTATTATAAAGTATATACTCTATTAATAGCTTAAGTTATCTTTTTAACTTAATAAGGTAATTTATAAAGTCTATAATCTTTTAGTATTCCTTTTACTTAGCTTCTAAGTAGCGCTTACTAGTTATTAGATATTAATTTTAAGGATCTTCTATTTAATCTATTAAGAAACTATTAAAATATTCCTAGGATTATTTATCCTTTAATATATCCTTTATATACTTATATTATATAGCTTTAAGGTCTAGGGCTATATACTATAACGCGTATTAGATTTTTATAAAGTTATTAAAAAAATAGGCTATACTTATTTTAATTATATTAATTATATTATTAAACTATTCTTAATATTCTTATACTAACTTCCCGTTATATATATATAGGTCCTACGGCCTAAGAATATAAGTTTTATATTAAGGACGCTTTAATTCTAATTCTTTTATTAATAATAGGTAATATTAATAACCCGCTTAAATGGTATTATTAGTATATATTTCCTACTCTAACTCTTATAAATATTATTATAGATCTTATATCTACTACCTCTTAGAGACTTCTTTTTTAAGTTCTTATATCCTTTATAATAGTACTTCTTAGGTTTTAGGTAGCGGTAACTAGGTTTATACGCCTAGTTACCGCCCTTAAATAGTTATTTAAGATCGCGATATATCTATTATTAATTTATTAACTAATTCTTAAGACTTACTTTCTTTATAAGCTTAGTCCCTTATATTTAGGCGGGTTATCTACGCTAGTTAATTAACCCTTTTACCTTATACTTATAATAACCCTTCTCTACTTATCTTACTAATAGTCGGGCTACTACCCTTAAATAGGGTAGAGTAATTAGAATATAAGGGTACTACGTAATAATATAGCTATTAAGTATTATAAACAGTACGTATATATATATATATATAGAACTCTCTACTCTTATTAATAGTAAGACTAATCGCTACCCTTCCCTTTAGGGGGAATTCCCTCCTCTATATACTATAGATAAAGGGGTAGCGTAGTACTACTATATACTATAAACGCCATGTCGATAGTAGTATCGTATTCCTAACTAGTTCTTATACCTATCTTACTCTTATTTATAGTAATATTACTATTACCCTCTAGTATAAGTATTATATTAAAAGGTTCCCCCCGCTAGTAGTAAAGCTTAAGTCCTTAATACTAGAGTAATACTAGCTACTAAAGTAGTATTAGTATTAGGAGTAATCTTAAGGATAAAGCTAACTCTATTAATAGTATTATCTATTAGCTATAATAACTATAATAGTAGAATAAGAAAAAGAATAAGGGGATAAGGTTATAAAAGGATAGGTAAAGACTTAAATAAATATAAAGGTCTTATCTAACTTAAGATATAACTACTATTTTAGTTAATTTTATAAAGTAAAGTTTAAAATTCTTTAAATCCCGTAGTATAATAACTCTAGTATTAATACCTATAAGTATTAATAGGCTTATATTATTAAGTAGTACTTAGGCCCCTCTACTTACTAATATTAATATATCTATAATAACTAGTACTTAGGGCCTAGCCTTAATTAAGAAGCTAGAACTTATTTATAAGTAGTAACTTAATATTAACGCGGAACTTAAATATTTAATTAAAGGAATATAATAGACTTATAATATATTAAATATACTTTATAAGGAGTTATAAGCCTTTATAACTCTATTATAAAAGTAAATAAGGGCTTAAAAGGACCTTATTTAAATACTCTATATAAATTAAGTCTTATATTAATAGTACCTAAGTAAAGAGATAGAATAAATATAAAAAATACTAGAAAATATTACTAGTAAGATTAGTCTTACTATCCCTATAAATAATAATATACTAAGCCCTCCCTAGATATCTAATAAAAAGGTTATAGGTATAGTATAGTTATATATTAATAGGCTTAATAGTATTAAGGATATAAATTACGTAAGTAATAATAGAGACTCTAAAAGTAATAATAATAATAATAAGTAAAGGAGAAATACTATAAAGGATTTTTATATAAAAGTTAATAAGGAGCTTAATAAAGATAGGGTTAATAATACGTAGTAGGAATATTATAAGACTAGTAGATATAATACTTAGGTATATTTTATAACTCTAATATAAAAAATAATATAGAATAATAGAATAACTATTAGTATAAACCCCTAATATTTAAGCGACTTAGGATTAGGATATTTTAGAATAAGAAGTAGAAAAATTAAATAGAATATAGAAGCGGAAACTTTAGGCGAGAATAAAGAAATAAGGCCTTATAAGATACTTACTATTTTATAATAATTATATAAATAGGTTATATTACTTAATAAGGGCGAGTTTCTTATATTTATTATATATATTATAGATTTAAGCTAATTTATAAATTATCTTTATAAGCTTCTTTATAATTTAAATTTAATAATAAGCTCTTAATTAATAATATAGTCTATAAATTAATAGTATTATAGTATTAGAGTTAGGTAATTATATATAGATTATATACTTATAATCCCTTTAGTTATATTATAAGGCTTAACATAAAGAAATATATCTAAGTAATTATTAGGCGGAGTTAATTACTAATAAATATTAGTAGATTATTAAAGGCCTTATCCTAAATTAACTAAATACTATATTTTAGCTTTATAAATAGGTAAAATAGTTTATTAATAGTACTACTACCTAATAGATATTATTAATAGGTATTAGCCCTAATTTTATTTTATACTTAAAGGTATTTATTACTTAAAGTATCTATATTATCCTAAAACTATACTTAATAGTAATCTATATATTAGCTATTCTTCTATTAAACTTTCTCTTTTATATATTTAAATAGCTTATATATAATAATATAATAAATTCTATATACTTATAAGCTTTATTACTAAATAGATCTAAAACTTACTACCCTTAGAATACTTAATATAACTAGTCTTATATATTAGAAGTTTATAATATTATTAAGTTATTTACCTTTCCCTTAAATAGGTTATATAGTATACTAATTAGATTATCTAGGTATATTACCCCTAATTATATTATACTATATACCTTTTTATATATAAAGTAGAAGAACCTCTAGTCTTCTTTTAATTAATAAAAGTACTAAAATATTCTATTAATAAACCCTTAAATTATAGACCTCTTATATATTTTACTTATATATTTAATTACCTTTATATACCTCTAGATCCTATTATATTTAAAAATAGGATACTAGTATAAGATAAAATTATAGTAATTATATAAGTACTTAAGGATATTATTAATTATAATAGAAATAAAGGAGGGAGACTAGCTAAATATTATTAATAACTTATATAAAGGACGTAGGTATAAAAATTTATTAGAATAAGATATAAAGTAAGCTTTAAGCTAGGCTAATAATTATATTACTAATTAATACTTTTAAGGTTAAAATATGTAAGTAATTAATATATCTTATTTTTAATAAATTTAAATATCCGCCTTATTTACTTAAGTAGGAAATTATTAAGACTCTACTCTTTACTCTAATACTTAATTAGTAGGATATAGGTATAACGCGGGACTTAGCTAATATAATATAAACTAAGGATAAAGAGGGCTAGAGTAGCTATATATATAAGTTCTTTATTAAAATTAATATTTTATTATTAATAATATAGATAAATAGATAATTATTAAAAGGGATTTTACGGGTAAATCCTAGATATATAAGGCTAAGTAGCGACGGCTTATATTTAGGTAAATTTAGATTAGGGTTAGCGTACGGCTAGACCCGTATAAATTATTAAATAAACGTTGAATAATCTTACTATAAAACCTGTCTATTAAATGGGGTATATATTGATTGATTGATTGATTTATACGCCTGTTCTAGCATCTAATTGTGCTAATGAGGGAGGTCTATGACGATATTCTTGACAATAGCATATGGATTTAATCGCCGAAGCGTACCACATGCCACCGCAGAAGAAACCGTGGAAGGAGGGCAACCTGCCTCCCCGGATGAAAACTCCCGCTTATCCATACCATTTTTGCTTTCATATTCTTCACCTGGCCCTCCTCGAGTGCTCAGGTTGCTCGATACCACCAGGATCTCTTATCCATAACGTTACTCTTCAACCAATGTTTGTATGCCGGTGACTGTTATTCGATACGGTTGATTGACATCTCTCTTGAACCTATTATCCTCCACGTCTTTTATGTGTGTGCCTCTACTGGCTGTCAATGACGATGTGTGCTGCACATGTATCCCCCGTGTCCCCTTTTCTTTCTCTTGTGAGTGGCTGGAGCCAATGGCCGAAGCCTTCTGTAACGTTGTGATTTAACAGTGAATCAATGCTGATTTGGTGGGACCGGTTGGACGATTAAGTTTCTTGTCGGAGGGTAGATAGTCGACTGGACCTAAATGTAGGTTGGCGGCATAGAACGGCATGAGGACACGGCTGCCGCCTGGGTGTTGGATTTTTACGGGTAGACCGGCGGGGCCAGGGTGTTGGCGATGCTCCTCACTAGCGGGGCGTTGTGCCAACTGTCACTCGATGCCGCAGTTATGTCGATGTAGGTTGTGGGTAGATGTCGTGTTTGCCTGTTATAGGCTGTAGGCTGTGTTTATTATGAGAGCGCGTTTGGACCTGGATCAACGCCACACATTCGATCCTGTGTGTGCGTTACGAACACATCCGTAATGGGGCTTTATCGCCGTCGCTCGTGAGGCCTGTATTAGTGAGAGGTAGAGACATTGGTGGGTGAGTATCTGGGTGGGAAGTCCATATACTCGGGTTGGAGTGCGTAGGTGGCCACAACTGCGCACTCCCTGCGCGGAGCTGGGGGCACGACTTCCAGCTCCGCTCAATTCAATACGGTGTTATTGCCATGTCTTCTGACTCTTCCCCTAATAACTCCTCCACGTCGCGATGGTGTTGTGGTTCCGGGGGCTGACCAGCGGGCGCGTGAAAACTCTGCACAGGACAGGCTGCGCAGTCGCTCCACGACCACGAAGCACCCCGACTCCATTCCAGTTGCGTTAGTTTGAGATCGATTGGCTCTCCCATATCGAGATGGAAGGTTCGTAGCCAGTACCACGTACAGGTTGATCTCGTTGCTGGCCATGGGGTATACATCTTCCTTGATGAAAGCGCCATTTCATGCCGTCCATTCATCCGTCAAAAATCACCATTTCTGAAACTTCGCAGGAAAATCCGGCACGCCATTTCACTCGTCATATCGCACCCATCTATCCAACCGGATGGTTTTTCCTCCGACAGAACCGATAGATCGATCGGCTCTGAGTCTCTATGCGAAGCGGCAGGCGCGGCGGCATCGCTCTGTCGCCGAGATTCTCTGCTGCGTGACGCTTTGCGTTCCTGGTAGGTTTCCCACGCTTTGCGAACCTCCGCTCCGTCGTACAGTGGCAACAGTCTGTCTCTGACAACGTCTTCAAAGTTGCTTGAGTTTTGGTCAGGAGGTATCTCCCCCGGCATATCCACGCGCAAGTTCAGCAGACACAGGACCAGCCAGATAGGCTCGCCCCTCTTCGGCGGGTGACTGAGGGATACCTTTTGATGGTAGGCATGGAAACAGAGATCAGGCCGTGCGGTATGTGCAAGATTCGCGTCTCTGTCAAGCAGACAATTCAACATTGCGCTGTTTCCCGTAAGTGCAGCAAGGCAGAGCGGGGTACCGACCACCGGATGGACATAGTTGATGTGCTCCGGCTTCCCAAATAAGGAAAATATTTTATGAGTGATAAGCTCGGATACGTGCGATTGGTGTGCATGGAAAGAGAGGGAATGCAGAACATTTAACCCTGTATTATGTTCGGCCAGGACATCTAGCTCTTGCGATGGCAGTTTTAGACGTGTCATAAGAGTAGTAAGTGTTGTTGAAGCGTCCGCACGCCCAGAGGGAGCATTGATATTGTCGGTGAGATACTGCGGTTGCGGACTATCATTGCCCGACGCACGATCAAACAAATACTCGATTGACCTCAGTGAGCGCTAGCTCTGGGCCGCAATTAAGGTACTTAATATAGTGACTCGTGGCTTAGCACACTTGGGCCTGTATAAAGCATTAATGTTTGCGCCCTTAGATAGAAGCAGATCAGCAAGATTAAAGTAATGGTTCTCCACAGCCAAGACAAAGGCAGATGCCGACTCGTTATGGGCCGTCTCTAGTGGCACACCTGCTCGAATAAGATATTCGGCTATCCAGGCGCCCGACCTTGAGGTTCGAGGTCGGCTCGCCAACATTTGGAGTAGAGTTCTCCCAGCTCCAACACCAGGGCTATGAACATCAGCACCATAGCTTATAAGAAGCTGGAATATTCTTTCATGATTCATTAACACCGCATAATATAGAGGCTTATATTCAATAGTTCCGTTGGTATCATGACCCAACGCAAGTAGTGCTTCTACGATGGTTTCGTTACCGAGTATGATCTCAGCACATAGTTGGCGTGGACCATTTGACCCTGCAGCACCTAGCTTTTGCGGATGAAGCGAGACCCGTCGTTCTTGCAATGTTGTCATAGTCTGGATTAGAGCGCTTCTGTATTCTGTAAAGCGGCCCGCATCTGATTAGCCTACTTTGCAATGAAAGGCTATTAAATGGAACTATTTCAGTCCCATGGGCGGCCGCAAGCATTCCGATTTCATCAAAGATATGCTGCTGAAATCCTAATTTCTCATCAAGGTGCAGCAGTAACACTTCCAATATATCTGGCAGTGTGAGAATCGCAGCAAGCTCAGCTGCTCACCGACCAATTGATGACCTTTTCAGATTTTTCTCTAGTAAAGGGTCTGCGCCTAGCATCAACAGTATCCTGACAGCCAGAAGGCTCTTCATGAGGACTGCGCGACCCAGAGGCGTCACAGACACTTGGAATAGTTGCTCCCAATCTGCATTCATTGACCGACGACCAATGCCAGAGGGCTGTTCCAAATCGGCGCCGGCCGCTACCAACATTCTAGCAAGTGGCTTAATTTCACCGTCTGCAAAAGCCCCTAGCCAATGCAGTGGCGCTTCTTCCCCTATATCTGACGCGACTGCTCTAGCTCCTGCTTCAATCAAGAAGGCAGCGCAGTCGAATTGTCCACTACGGCAGGCACAGACAAGTGGAGTCTCGTACTGAAGTTGGCTCTCTAGGTTGATGTTGCATACGTAAGTTTTGATCATGTGCTTCAGCGCGTTCAACTTTCCCATGGTTGCTGCATAGTGCAGGAGCCCATGGCCAACTCGAGTCACATAAATGCTGTCGAAGGCTGTGGCTTCAGGGCTCTGAGCCTCATCCGCCTGATTCTTTCGAAGACAACTCTCATAGTTGGACCTAAGCTCCATCCGAATTTGGTCATCCAGTGTTTGGATGTTGTCGAGGTCAAATGCGCGGCGAAGGTTCCTCGGGAGTTAATGCGGCATTCCAGTGCCTCCAGCAATGGTATGAAAGAAATCCTTGGCTTGTTGCATTTCCTTATTCCATATCGCGCGGTCATTAGATTGCACCAGCTTTTGTGAAATGTATTTTGCGTCCTCAAAGCAATGTCTGTGCCCGCGAAGGGCGCTCAACTTGAGAAGCTCAAGAAGCTTCTCTTACGAAAACGGTGCTGGAAAGCCAAGCGCTTCACCTACACGCCACACCTAAGCCTGAGCATAGTAGTTGACATCTGCGTCATCATTATCCTCGGAGTAAACTAAGAGCTATTCGCATGCTATCTTCGTATTAAATCGAACTCCAAATTCAACGAGGTAGCATTGGAAAAGGTAGTATGCTGCTTTAAAGGGCTGAATCGTCACACTAGTATTACAGCTCTTCGACCGAGCTGCGACCTCCAGTTTCTTACCGATTTAAACTTGTTGCGGCCATTCAAGTAGCTTTTTCAGCTTCCAAGGTTCAAACAAGAATTCGGCTCGCTCGGGTTATGGAAGGTCAGGTCGTAGCCCAGGCAAATTCTATTGAGCATCGTAGTCATCACCAAGTTTACCCAGCTGAAACCCGAGCGAGTCGGCAGATATTCCGTGCCTTCCGGGAGCGCGTCCCTGCTCATTTTGGAGGTCTTTCAGGTTAGCTGATTCAATCCGAACCATGAAATCACCGATAGCTCCAAGATCCATGCCTCTCAGGGCTGCTTGTGCCTTTGGCAGTTCCCGAAGCTTTGCATCAGGTGTCACACATGCTATAAGGGTAAAGACTACCATTACGAAACCCTTATGGACTTGTGATCCAGTGCCAAACTGCCTTCTAACATTATCAACAGCTTCCACAAGTAATCCGTCATTTAATTTCAGTTGTTTCATTAGAATTTGGACTTTTGCTGGCAGCAGGTCTGAAAATCCAAGCTCAGCTAGCAAACCTTTGCCATCAATGAATGTTCTCCATACCAACAGTCCGAAGGAGTAGACGTCTGTCTTCTTCAACGAGCTCGGAGACAGTGTACTGGAGATCTCCGGGGCCTCGTAAGGGAATGTTTTCATCCTTAGTTGATGAGATCCCTGTTCTGTGATATCCATGTCCGCCGCGCCGAAATCAGCCAGCTTTGCCGTGTACGGCTGATCTGGAGGCTCGTTATACCTGTTATCAAAGACAAGGATATTCTCATGTTTCACGTCACCATGAATAATTCCGCACACATGAAGAATGGCCAGGCCTCGAGCAACGTCATGACATAGCTTTTGCTTAACAGCGAATCTTAAGGGAGGAACAGATGCCTGTAGAGCAGCCAACGAGCCATGGCTAGCATGTTCGAGAACCAAGATAGGATACACAGCATTAGAATCAACTGACGGGCCCCATCCAAACCCAAGAAGACGCACTATGTTCGGATGATAGCGAAGGTAGCTATGCATAAGGGTCCGAATCTCTAGCAGAATCTCAGTCCAGTCATTGGCCGTGTTCCTAGTATGGTCAGTAAGGAGCTTTCGAAAAGTTTGAACCTATGGTTGCAATCCAACCTAAATGGAGACAGACATTTGATATTCCTTCGGCCTAACAGTCTTCAGAGCAACCCACTTTCCCCACCGCCTAGTTTGATCCATCTGTTGTCCCGGCTTGCAGCTCTATTCCGCTTTCTCAACTCCAAACTGTGCTCCATTGCCTATCTTTTCTCTTCGGCCTGTAATTTCGATATTCTGATCAAAGAATACTGTGCCTGTATCGTCTCGGAGCTGGTTCTCAAGATACGCCACATGACATATGAATGAGGCAAGGCTGCCTTCGGCATTAGGTTTCAAGCCGAAATCATACGTGCTGCCAATACTCGCAGACGTGGCTGAGGAATCATCGTTGGACTGGTTTGACACCTCAGTGCTAGAACCAATGTTCAGGTCTGTTCTTGGCTGGGTCATTTCTATTTCACTGGGCGGTAGAGATAAAGGCATAACCCTGCTTTTTGTTGCTGTCCTGGAAGTCTACAGCACCTTGCAGCTAAGACTAGAATGTGCAAATCTAAGCCTTACTTTGATAGCGAACAAGCGGTTCTCCACCTACATCTCAATAGATCAGGCCCTATTAATTCCAAGCTTGGAGCGACATAGAGCTATAGTTCGTAGATTCACAACCAGTACATAATGTCCCCTCGAAAAACCTGAACAACGCTATCGTTATCAGTGGACTATTTGACAGTAAATGTTTCGCCACCATGACTCTAGTGGAAAGCTGCCCTCAGAGCATCGTCAGCACTCAGCATTCAGCACTCAAACTTCCTCGGGTTTTAAGGCTGTCGTGGCTGCCAAGCTTCTATTTTTTTCTTAGATCAATTATCTTATCTTATCTTGAACAAGCTTACCTAACTTTCCTGTCGTCGTCCGAGAGAAACGAATGATATGGATCCCGGGAGTATCATCGCACTCGCAACAATTGCATATACTGGGGCTGTCAAAGCCTGGACAGTCCTTCATACTGCCCTCCATCTTTCAGAGGATGCCGAGGAGCTGATTCTGCGACTCAGCCTTGAGCGCTTCCGGCTCCAGACATGGGGCTCTAACATTGGACTGGAGAGCGGGACACTGCATCCCAGCCTCTTCCCCGTATTTGAGCTTATGCAGCAGGTTCTCAACCGCATTGAAAACACCTGTGAGAAATCCGATGCCCTGCAAGAGCGTTACGGTCTTTCCAACAATGCAGAAACCTTTTCGAAGTCTGAACGGGCGAAGGATCTCCTCAGGAATACAAAGCAGGCACTACACGGAAGCGGTGTCAACTTCAAAACGTCCGATAGCGTCGAGCAGGATGTTAATGTTGCCGAGCACGGTGTCCCGATGTGGAAGCGTTTCCGCTGGGGTCTCCGAGACAAAACGCGCTTCGCGAGTATCATTGATATCCTCGAATCTTATATTCGCAAGCTCAATGAACTTCTTACGGAGTCCCAGAAACGAGGCTCTTTCTCGGACGAGATGAGAGTCAATATCGTCGTGATTGGCAAGGCGCATGACGAAGAGTCGGTCGAGCTGCTGAGAAAGGCTGTGCAGGGTGGTTCCGCGGATCCAAAAGTCCGTAATTGGGTCGAACGAAAGGCCATATCAGACGACAGAACCGCATTGACCAGGAGGACAGGGGTTCAGGTGCTTCGACCACTCAGAGCCGAAGACTTTGATCTACCCGCGGAGCGGAAGCAGCTGCGCCGCGCGTTCGTTCAGGAACACGGAGGCGGGAGGGACTGCTTTCTCCTGGAGAGAAAGAGCTTCGTTCCCGGGATCGAAGCCAGCGATAGAAACCTCCTCGTGCGTCGCCTGCAGAAGCTCGTCTTGCTCCTCAGAAGCTCTGGCACCTCTGATTTGAGGACGTTGAAGTCGATAGGCTACCTTGACGACATCCCAAACAGCTGCTGGTGGATCGTCTACCGATTCCTTCAAGGTACGGGCAGCGGAGGGGGAGGAGGAGGGAAATTCCCGCTTAGCCTCTCCTCACAACCCGTCTCCCTTCTCGCTCTGCTCAAGCATCAATCCTCAAACGCCCGCCCCGCCTTGGAGCAGCGGCTAACGTTGGCCAGCCAGATGGCAGACACGTTGTCATCTCTGTACAAAAGTGGCTGGATGCACAAGGGCTTGAGGAGCGAAAACATCCTCTTCCCCTTTACGTGGGTGGCCGAAGAGCCAGGTCAGCTGAAAGCCTTCGACGACGTCTCTTCACCTCTTCTAGCTGGGTTTGAATACTCACGGCAAGAGACCGAGCAGCAGACGATCGATAAAGGTCAGGACCAGCCTCTTGACGTTGCCGTCTACCGCCACTCTTACTACCAAGGTGAGGCCGCATGTGGCTACAAGACGCGCTACGACATGTACTCCTTCGGCTTGGTGCTGCTGGAGATCGCGTACTGGCGCCCGCTGGTCTCCTTCCTCGACGCTCAGGACACACGACCCCAAAGCAGTAATGCCGGTGGTGGCGGGAGCCAGCGGATCAAGCTGTCGTCGAAGATGAAGCACTTCCACATCGATGAGGCGGAAGAGCTGCGTCAGCGCCTTGTCGTACTGATGGCGCAGGATCTGGCGTTTCGCGTCGGCACACTCTATCATCGCGCGGTCGCTTGGTGCCTGGGGTGCGCTGATTTGACGCCGACCGGCGACCATGACGATAATGATGGGAAGGAGGATGAGTGGCGCCCCGCACTCGAATTCTATGACCATGTCGTCGAGCCGCTAGCCCGGCTAGCCGAGACCATTCCAGACTCCGTTCTGTTGAACGATCTCAGGGGTCTGATGGATGATTTGGCTATGCTAAATATCTGAAAAGGTGAAAAGGTATCTAGGAACAAGACAATGAGACAACAAGACTTTGTAGACGTGGCCACTCGCTTATTGTCTTGGCAGAAGGGCTTATTTCCAACACGTTCTGACATGAGCCATGCAGACGGAAATATGACGCTGATGTTGTGGTGATTGGTCGGCCTCCTCCGATCAACGACTGCGAGTACGAGAGCTATCCTACATTTTCTCGCACTGAGCGCCTGTACAGAACAAACCTCCCCCTTTATACTCTGCACATCTCTGCAGTGTGAAGATGGTAGGACATACGCCATAAGAGAAACCCTTTCTGGACTCGTCAAGATCCCTGACCGTCTTATGTTACTCTTCTCCATCCGCAAATCCCAAGTGATGAAGGTACCCTAGCCCCCAAGGAGGGGATAGAAATTTTGTCTATTAATCTGATACTTGCCCTCCGCAACGAAAGCCAGTACGATCGAGCGCTCTGCCATAAGACTGGCTCCTAGGAAGAAAAGCGTGGCCCAAAGCGGCCTCCGTATAATTGATGAAATGGCCCACTTGTACCTTTCCTACTATGGGTTTCGGTATGTATAGCCCATTTGTCCTTTCACCCCTCTTATCTCAATCGCAGATAAAACCCGCAACGATCCCGGGCTGAACCGACCATCACAAAATAGACGTAGCGGAGTACAGAACCAGGAGAGGCAAAGCAAAGCAGATCACGCTTGCAAAGTCTTCCGTTTGAGTAAATATACAACTAAAACTCTTGCCACAAAGCCCTTGTGGTAGCGCCAGTCACCTTACTCAACGAGATATTTCCAGGGCACTGCAGTCGGAGCAGCCACAACGAGAGACAGGAATACCACTCCTCAATTCAGTAAAATTAAATCGACGGGAGGGGCTTTATCATGGGTATTGAAAGATGAGAAACCGCGTCAATCCTTGACGACTTCATGCCAAACAACGACCTCTCCATCCCCCCCAACTGAGACTTTGTCGAAAGGTGGGAGATAATGTTACTGCGCTGCATTTTGAACCAATAGTCTCTTGGCTGAATAGTTCAGCTTAATTGTATTAGGTTTTATTCCTAATGGCGCTGGTACTTTGATCTAGCTGTCTTGTGTTCTTGTTTGCTAAGTGGTAGAGCATTTGGCACGCTCAAGGACGAACTTAGCAAAGAAGTATCAGCACCCAGCGCCTGTTGCTATACCGAGTTACTGGAGCCGTCGGCGCAAGATGTTAAATCATGCTCAGACCTCTCACACTGGGCTTGAAAGAAAGAAAGCAGGAGCCATGCATGCACTCGTGAAATCCCAACCAACCCATCCACCATCGCTACCGCCTTCGTTTCGGTATCCTCATTGGCCACAGCAGTTGCCTCATCTGCTCCGCCAGATACCGTACTCCCACGTCCGCCCTCCCATCCTTATCCCTCTTCCTCCTAGCCTAAACCACCATCATCCCCAATATCGCCAGATTGACCAAAGCATGCTGAACAGCCACCCACACGAGCCAAACCATCCACGCCCATATCCCGTTTCTCATTTTCCTTTCAGTGATGCGTTTCGCTTCGATCTGTTCACGTAGAGCGGCAACTTCGGTGGTGAGGGTTAGGAGGGCGCGGTCGATGCGTTTCCGCCATTTGTGGTTGCGGATGTCGAAATCCCGAGGGGGAGGAGGGACGCCTGCTACGGCGGCTTCGTCATCATAGGCGCCAAGTGGAGATTCTTGGAGGTCTTCGTCTTCGAGGTCGGCGTTTTCTTCGTCATCGTCGCTGACTGGTCTCAGGACCCTCAGTCCGTCACTGCCGCGGCGCTTATCATGACCAATGCTCGCATAGCTTGGATTGGTGAGTTGTCGGCCCTGACTCCTTCCCATATGTCCTGGTGATGAGTCTGTGGAAGATGCGGAGTTGGATTTTATCTGATCCCAGACGAATTCGAGCTCGGAGACGAGTTCACGCGCTTTGGGGGTGGTGGTGGCGTATGTGTGCATGGTGTCGATGAGGGTGGAGATGTAGCGTCTTTTGGCTTCTGTGCGGGAGAGGCCGTGGTGGGCGTGCCATGCGTCCCTATTGTGCGATGCATCAAAACTTGACCAGCGTTCCCATTCTCGTTATTCTGTCGCTGTAAGTTGGACTTTGTGCGCTCCCGGCTTGCCATTTATACCTTTCGTTCGCCGCTTCAGGATCGGTCCCTTCGGGTCGTCGTGACACACCTTCTACATTCCCTTCTGTGCTTTGTTTTTAGAGACCGTAAAGCTTGAGGCGATCTGAGGGAGGAGAGCGCGCGGAGCCGGTGCGGGGTATACGCTTGACGGTAGCGAGGGCATGGACGAAGACGCGATCTGTAATACAGATATACTGTCAGTCAGGTAGATTAAAGTAAGGCTAGGCTGTATCTGCCTACAGAATCGGACATAGTGCTGCTGCCCTAATACGCTGTATGATGATCGGGTGTAAAGCTTGGCTGACGTGACATCTTCAATCAAAACAGAAGAAACGAATACATCTTTTGGCTCTCGAGCTCAGCGGTTGTATAATATGTATGCTCTATGTCGCTGGCGGTGTTTGGCTATCTCCTTCCCTTGCATAAGGACCTGGTGGTTAATTCTAGATCTAGAATAGGTGTGATAGAGCTGGCCTTGATGACGATTTTTGAGCTCGGAAGAATCTAAGAATCTGTTTCGATTCGGACAGGCTGCCAATTACAATATATTGGCAACAACACATGACCGTCTTCTTTCGAAGAATTTGGAATACCTTACTGATGAAAAACTACTGTGGGAGCATGAAATGAGTGTACTGACTCGGACGGTGCGTGCTACATTTCCTCGTTTGTTTCATCTCGTTCCAAATGACCTGCCTGCGACCCTACATATGCAGCGCGAAAAGCATTTCCATATTTGAGGTTCTAGACCGCATGTATGATCAATATCTGGGCTGGAAGTCTACATAGACATGATTTGTAGCTCTCGCATGGCTTTTCTCTGGCGGCCACCGTCTTCCATTATCCCCGTCGTGATGTTGCAAAGAGCAAGGACATTGTCATTGGCTCCATTGCCATGCCTGTAAGCTTGGTCTACCGTCTATGTATAGAGGTGTCATAAATTTTGGCAATCATTTTCACCGAATTCGTTTGTTCAAATTACTGGCTTGAGGAGAAGCCCGTGCGTATTCAGCTAGCTACTCCTGGCCCATACGCGCATCGCTTGTCGCTTTTTCTCTCCCGAAGACCAGCGGAGCTTCGTCAAAGTGAGACACAGAGCTCGCTCATGGCAACCTTTTGCCGACGAAAGCTTAGTATATAGGCCAGGCGGCCCATGCTGCTTTTCACTGCATGCATCTCATTTGTGCCTCGGTCGAGGTTCAAATACCGTCCAGCTCAGGGAACCATGATATCTTGCATTCCGTTTGCATTCATACTTCTGCAGCTTATTTTGCCAGGTGCTACAGAACCACTAAATCCTCGCGGAAGTTTTGCTCTCAACGGCACAATGTCAGATCAAGCGACTGCTCCGTAAGTGGTCAGCTGCGCTGATGACCTGGCAAGCGCTTTTGTTGATGAGCTATCCAGGGGCGTGAAACCTTCTGAGTACAAGGTGGACGATACTCGAGTCACGCTAGAGATCACCCCTTCGTACACCAGGCCTGTGCTGCCAGATCGAGATACGCTGATGTGCATCATCGAGGGCTTGAGCAAGCTGGAAAACACTGAGCGAGGGGATCCGATCGAAGACCACAAAGTGGCATACAATTACACCTGTGTACAGATAGTACTTGAAGACAGGGGTACGCCCACAGGAAGGTTTCTCAACGACATCGCGGGCTGGACACTGCGAGGTATTGCGGAGTGGATGACGAAGAATGATTGCTTCCGGGAGATGTCTGTAGGGGTTTACTTCAACCACTACTTTTGCGGCGTGGCAAATGTAGGGAAGCTGGGTCCTGTGGCGGTGGCGTAACTTGCGGTATCGGAGCTGCAATACAATATGCTTCGATATATTTTCCGATTCAAGGATTTCAGGTCATCCAGAACCGATCGGCCTACGATCAATGATTGGTAGCCCCTGGGCCGTCGCTGTTGGATACCCTTCGCTCTCAAAATAATCCACGACGTGCCATTCCCTCTCGTAGTATGCCCATTGTATGGCATTGAGCTTGGTCGACAAGTCTGGTTTTAGGGGGTCCGCGCCATGTTTGTGGAGTAGTTTCACCACGTCCAAGTGACCACGGTAAGCTGCAATGTTGATAGGGGTAGCACCACCACGTCCTCCATGGACCTCAACGTCCACTCCTATGCTCAGGAGATACTTTACTACAGCGGTAAGACCATAAGATGCAGCGTAATACAAGGGGGGCGTGCTTGTGGCATTTTTAGAACGTGGAATCAACATTCGGACCCAGTTGATAAAATTGTGTCGGCCGTCATCGCCGCTAAGGAGAAAAGTACGTAAAGTACTCCACAGCGACTCGCGAAGGTCCGTGACTTCTTTCATATGCAAAGCCCAGTGAAACGTCGCGTAATCTAAAAAGGGATATTGCTCGCGAAGGATTGAGCTCGTCTCGTCCCTTGCTGTACGGAAAGCGTCAAATGAAAGATAGGTAAGACACAACAGAGCAATGGTGCGATGTGCCTCTTGAGTGTTGAATTTGAAATATGAAACGTCGTTGCCGGAAGCAGATGTCAGGTATACTTTCACCGAATGGTGTGCTAGTGTGACCTTGCCCGTCTTTTCGTTGTATCGAAGCAAACTGCCACAGATGTCAAGGATATCTTTTGGCTGGGTCAGACATTTGCTTCCGTCTAAGGTGGACATCCCTGGTGTGATTTGTAGCATTGTGCTAATCTCGATTAATGACAATGGGCCCAGGCTGAAGGTTAATATTTGCAGGATCTTCCTCGCCAAGGTTTTGTCTTCCTCTCCATCGATTCTTTCGAGTAAATTTTCATAGGTCTTGTCTAAAGTAGATGGAAGAGATGACAGCGCCTTTCTGACAGCTCCAGGCGTTCGAAGCCTTGAGAGCAAGTCTATTTGGCATTGCACCTATCGAAACCTTTTGATGTCAGCCATTGGCGTTCAAATTTCTCCTCTGGGGATTTGATTGTCTAGACTAGTTTGAGCATGCTTACATTCCTTGAGCTCCGTTTGTCAGTTTCACACCTATATCATCTTTCAACCCTTGCGGAAGCGCTTTGAGCCTTGGATGAGTTTCAAGAGCGGAAGATACGAACAAGCGGACATCGTATTGGATATTAGTTGGTGCAATGGTGACTTTGTATGTCTTTGGCATGCAAGCAATACTTCTTTCGATCCCTTTCTCATTGATGCTTGACATCAAGAGTCGGACTCCTGTTGCCGACGTCAAGATTCTCTTGAGGGCTTGAAGCAAACCGTAAGGATCGCTGTACTCATTGACGCCGTTAAGGGCAATGTAGAGATGTTTATGATATTGAGCCTGCCGTATGATAAGATCCACTAACGCATCGACATCTAGTCTTGGTGGTTTGGACGTAGGCCTCCCTGACCTTCCGGCATATTTCGCCCGTATATTTTCATATACAGGATCCGACTCTATACACGTTTGGGCTAAAATGGAGCCCAAGACATTTTGCGTGTGAAGCGACTCGTCATTGCTAAAAGAACAGTAGAAGTAGGCAAAGTCAGAAAGGCCTTCATGACTGATCAGGAGCTCATCGATAGCTGCTGTTCTAAAGAAAGCTCAGCGAAGGTATCTAGCAGTTCGGGCCATGCAATCACTTACATCAATGTTGTTTTCCCAGCGCCGGCTAAGGATCCAACGGACATCAGTAGCTTTCTAGCCAAGACGCTGCCTGGAGGGAAAAGACTTGTTCCACTCGCACTTGAGGTTAGGTGGACTTACTGATCCCGTTCAACCAGAAACAAGAGCTTTCGGCTGATGTCGACTGGGTCTGGAACACCTTACTCTGAGTGAACCAGGTACATGTGCCTGGCATCCTCGTCTTCTCGATGCTTCTTCGAATTGTACTAGGGTCTACTGGACAGAGCCACTCGACGAAAGCTTGGTGCTCGTTGCCTATATTGACGAAATTAATGATTGTAGAAGATGGATAGAGAAGGCTTACGAGAGTCGGTTGCTTGCTGCCTTAGTGACGCATCTTGTACTAGTGTTCGTAAAGCGGTGATCTCATTCGCTGTTTTTCGTGACTGATGAACTTCATCAGTGACCATTGAGAGCACGAAATACGTCTTCACTCTTTCCAAGCGATTAAGATGCTCCTGGACCTCGCTCTCTCGCAGTGGCCATTTTAGGAGATGTATTGCAGCATTGAAGCGGCCTTTTGGCTCTCCTAGTTTTTGCTGTAGTTCTCGTAAGAATTCGACTGTCTGTTTTAGTACTGAAGCGAAACTTTCTTCATGGGTGTCTCTAGTCGAAGTGTGTCTCTTGCCGTAGACGGTCTCCGACGGACCCTTCTCGATGTCTATGTATGTAGGAGGCTGGGAAGACTGTGCTTCTTGGAGTGCATGGTGCTCCCGTTGTAGTTTCACATGCTCTAGAGCGCCGATCAACCCGAATAGCTCGTTGGTCAAACTTTGTATCTCTCTTCTAGCTCCTTTGACCTGCATCCCATAGTTATATAACGTTGATGTTACCTGTAGGCAGATACCAAGCCCTGTAACCACCAGCCCGCTCACATCCATGAGGAACGGTTCGTAGGTTGAGATGCTTTTTGATTTCCGGCTACAGAATACTACCACATTCATCTCAGGTAATATCAAAGGAAATATGACGGGTTCTGACGGAATTGCACTAAATTATTGTGTTTGCAGACTACCATAGGAAGCCTTCTTCGGGCCTTTATTTTGGTTGCATGACCCCCCTACTTGTTGGAATTCAGGCCGGGTCAACCTCGGTAATTACTAATTAGGACTAGTCAGGGGGTCTTAGCAGACCAGTAGAGATTTCTCATAACAGTTATTCTATTCTATATAGCTATATCTATCTATTAGTTAATATAATACTATTATATTATACCTAAATTATATATAGATAACTTATTAATTATTATACTATTTAATAGGTTATAAGCCTAGGTTCTATATAACCTAGGAACTATAAAAATTATATAGTAAGCTTTTTACTAAGACTTAGGGTAGTCCTAGAAGAAATATTCCTAGAACTATTCTAACTATTATAAAATTTAAAAGCTAAAAGGTATTAAGAATTATAAGCTATAAGAAATTAT